>ERZ833782.39-NODE-39-length-160467-cov-11.342587_pt1 | contig 160467 bp, 150 predicted proteins | sample MGYA00519577_ERZ833782 | MGnify/ENA primary metagenome ERZ833782 (study PRJEB31850, sample SAMEA3708745) | human gut metagenome | biome: human gut; feature: human-associated habitat; material: faeces | place: China | collected 2014 ...
ATTTTGTTTGGCGACTATATTATACAAAAAAAGAGAGCTGAGTAAAGCATTTTTTTAATGCTACTCAGCTTTTTTTATTTTAAAAAAAATGTTATAATAGAAAAAATATTTAAAAAATTTTAGAGGGATAGGTATGAGGATAGCAATAGTAGGAGCTGCAGATTCGGTAGATAAAATATACAATATATTAGAAAAAAAATATATAGATATAGAATTTGTATTAAAAAAAGAGGATAAAATAGAAAAAATCCATGAAGTACTGGAAGAGATAAAAGATGAAGTTGATGGAATATATTTAACAGGAATAGGAGTGTATTACTCACTAGTTAATAATAGTAAATTTGATTTAGAAAAACCAGTAGTATATACAAGGCGTGGAAGTATAGGTTTAATAAAAAGCTTTTGGGAATTAAAAGAAGAAAAAAATAATATATTAAATCTAAAATTAGGAATAGATGTAGTGGAAGAAGAAATTCTATTAAATGTTCTAAAAGAGTTTGATATAAAGTTAAAAAAAATTTTTTATCAAAAATATGAAATGTTAAAAAAAGAGGAAGAATACCTAGAGGAATATTTAAAAGCTTATAAAAATGGAGAGATAAATTGTGTGTTTACAGCTTTTGGATATATTTATAATGTATTAAAAGAAAAGAAAATACCAGTGTATAGAATCCAAGCAACTAATATAGAGATTGAAAATGAATTTAAGGCTTTATTAAATAGAATAGAATTAGTAAATAATAGAAAAGGAAAAATAGGAATAGAAATAATAAAATTAGAATCTTTAAATATGAATTTAGATAATAATTTAGAAAATAAAATGAAAATAGAGAAAAAATTATTAGAATATGCTAAAGAATTAGAAGGAAATATTCAAACTTCTGATAAAAAAGAATATATTATTATATCAAATATAGAGGTATTGAAAAATACCGAGAATTTAAAAAGGATTTTTAGCTTACAAAATGAACTTGAATTATTAGAGGAAAAGATAGTAGTTGGAATAGGTGAAGGGAATACAATATTTCAAGCTGAAAAAAATGCTAGAATTTCATTAAAATTAAGTTTAAATAAAAATGGAAAAATATTTTACTCAAATGGAGAAAAGATAAAAGGACCATTATATAGCTCAAAAGAGTTAGAGTATAAAAAAGTATCAAGTAAAAGAATGAAAAAGATAGCTGATGAGATTGGAATAAATTCAAGCTATTTAGAAAAAATAAAAGGGATAATGTGTAAAAAGAAAAAAGATGAATTTACAAGCTCTGAAATAGCAGAAATTTTAAATATTACCCAACGAAGTACAAATAGAATTTTAAAAAAAATAATAGAGAAAGATTATGCTGAAAGCGTACAAGTAGAAAATTCAGTAGGGGTAGGGAGACCAAAAAGAATTATAAAATTTAAAATAAATTAGGAATAAAGGACAATTTTATAAAAAATTGTCCTTTATTTTTTAAAGTACACCTTTTTAATACTGTTTTATTTTTAAAAAAAAAGTAGAAAAATAGAATAAAAATATTGACTTTTTATAAAAAAACTGATATATATATTTATATAATAAAGGTCCTAATAAGGACAAAAAATTAAGGAGGAAAGTTATGGAAAGTTTAGGACACATGGAGTATGCAAATCATCCAATAATGTGGATAGCTGCTCTAATTGGAATTTCAGTAGTTTTAATTCAATCAGCTTTAATAATAATGAAATCATTGAAAGCTGCAAAAGAAATGGGAATGGATGATGAAAGAGTAAAAAAAGGAATAAGAACAAGTGCTATATCTAGTATAGGACCAGCTTTAGGAGTAGTAGGAAGTTTGTTGGCGTTATTAGTAACAATGGGTTCTCCAGTTTCAGCTTTTAGATTAAGTGTTATAGGAGGATCAAACTTTGAAGCTATGGCTGCTAACTTTGGAGCACAAGCTTTAGGTTCAGAATTATCAACAAATATGACACCAGTTGTTTTTACAAATGCTTTATGGACAATGGCATTAGGTTCATTAGGATGGATAATTTTTGTTTTTCTATTTGCTCATAAGATGGATAAAGTAAATGGATTATTAACTAATGGAAGAAAAGCTTTATTACCTGCTGTGGGATTAGGAGCTATGCTAGGGTCTTTTGCTTATTTTAATATAGGAAATTATTTAAAAGTAACTACAAATCCGGAAGTAACAGTTTCTGCAATATCAGGATTGGTAATAATGATTGTATGTCTTAAAATTGGAGAAAAAATTTCTTGGATAAAGGAATGGGCTTTAACAATAGCAATGTTTGGTGGGGCTATTATAGCTACTTTAACAATTTAGGAAAGGTGATAATAAAATGAGTTTTGATAAGTATATAGATGAAGTAACAAAAATAGGAAGAGTAACTATGATATTAGGTGTACTAGTAAGTATACTACCACCAATTATCATGACATTTGTATTTGGTTTTAATCCAGGATTAGGACCTATTATAGCAGGAGCAATATCTCAAATTTCTGTTTCAGGAGCATTTTATTTTAGTGAACCAATAAGTTATTATCCAATTGTTGGAAGAGCAGGGTTATATATGGGATTCTTATCTGGAAATCTTGTAAATATGAGAATACCTGCAGCTATTTCAGCTGTTGAGAGTTCTGGTTATGAAACAGGAACAGATGAAGGAAATATAATGGGAACAATAGGAATAGGAGTATCAATTTGGGTAGGAATCTTTTTCTTAATGTTAGCAGTTTTAGCGGGGCAAACTTTATTATCAAGATTACCACAATCATTTATGACAGTTTTAAGTTTAATAATTCCAGCTTTATTTGGAGGAGTATTTGCTCAATTTGCTATTAAATCTCCAAAAACAGGTATTTTTGCTTTAGTAGTATCATTTATTATGACAAAAGTTGTAGCATTGATTCCTGGAAATCCATCTTTTATTGTAACATTAGTATCAGTTTTTTCAACAATTGCATTTGCAAAAAAAGTTATGGATAAACAAAAGTAAATAAGGAAGTGTTAGAATGCAAAAAGAAAGAATGGTTGAGAACCTAATAGAAATGATAAAAATCTATTCCCCTTCTAAAAAAGAGGGAGAATTTGCTAAATATTTAGTTAAAGAATTAGAAAAATTAGGTGCGAAGTTATACTTAGATGAAGGTTTTAAGAAATATAATGGAAATTCGCCTACTATAATAGCTAAAATAAAGGGAAATTTAGAAGGAGAAGGAGTAACATTAGCTGCTCATTTAGATGTAGTAGAACCTTGTGAAAACATAACTCCAATATTAGAAAATGGTATTTTAAGAACAGATGGTACAACAACTTTAGGTGGAGACGATAAAGCAGGAATAGCAAGTATTATTGAGACTATCAAAGTTTTAAAAGAGGAGAATAGATCTCATAAAGATATTTTTATAGTTTTAACTCCTTGTGAAGAACAAGGTATGTTAGGAGCAAAAAATATTTCTTGGAATTTAATACCTAAAGATATGATACCAGCTAAAAATATGATAGTTGTAGATAATGCTGGAAGAGCAGGACTTATAGCTCATACAGCACCAAGTAAATATGATGTAGTAATTAAATTCAAAGGAAAAAAAGCACATGCTGGAATAGAACCAGAGAAAGGGATAAATGCTATTAATTTAGCAGCTTTAGCTATTTCAAAAATGAAAATGGGAAGAATAGATGAATTAACAACTTCAAATATAGGAGTAATAAATTCAAATTTTCCAACTAATGTAGTAGCAGATGAATGTATAGTAAAAGCTGAAGTAAGAAGTCATTCTGAAGAAAAAATACTAGAAGTAATAGAAGAATATAAAGATTGTTGTGATGAAGCAGTAAATATAATGCAAGGAGAATACGAAATCTGTTATGAATGTGATTATCCTACATTAAAACCAAAAGATAATTTAAAATTTGCAAAAGAGTTTTCAGAAATATATGAAGGGTTAGGAGTAAAATCAGAATTGAAAGTTATAGGTGGAGGTTCTGATAGTAATATATTTGCTAAGAATGGGTATAACTCAATAATTATTGGAGTTGGGATGTATGACGTCCATACTGTTAATGAAACTTTAGAATTAGAAGAGTTATATAAAACAACAAAAGCTCTTATTAATTATATCTCAAAATAGAAGAATAGGAGAAAAAAATGACAAGAGAAGAATTAAAAGAGAGAGTAATAAAAGCAATAGAAGAAAATAAAGATAGTATTATAGAAGTAGGAAGAAAAATTTATCATAATCCAGAATTTGGATACAAAGAGTTTGAAACTACTAAAACAGTAAGAGAATTTTTTAAAAATGAATTAGGATTAGAAACTGAAGATAAAATAGCATATACAGGATGTAGAGCTAGAGTAAATGAGGAAAAGGAAGGACCAAAAGTAGCAGTTTTAGGTGAGTTAGATGGAATATCTTGTAAAGATCATTGTGATGCTAATTCAATAGGAGCTTCTCATACTTGTGGACATAATGTACAGATAGCTGGAATGTTAGGTGCTGCAGTAGGATTAATAAAATCAGGAGTATATAAAGAATTAGATGGAAAGATAGATTTTATAGCAACACCAGCTGAAGAATTTGTAGAATTAGCTTATAGAAACCAATTAAGAAAAGATGGATATATAAAATATTTTGGTGGGAAGCAAGAACTTATAAGAAAAGGTGCTTTTGATGATATTGATATGGCTATGATGTTTCATGTATTAGATACAGGAGATAAAAAAGTATTAACAGCTCCAGAAAGTAACGGATTTATAGGAAAAGAAGTTAAATTTATAGGAAAGGAAGCTCATGCAGGTTCGGCTCCGTATGAGGGGATAAATGCCTTAAATGCAGCTATGTTGGCAATAAATAATGTACATGCTCAAAGAGAAACATTTAAAGAAGCAGATAGAGTAAGATTTCATCCAATTATTACAAAAGGTGGAGATATAGTAAATGTTGTTCCAGCAGATGTAAGAATGGAATCTTATGTAAGAGCAAGAACAATAGAGAGTATGATAGATGCAAATATGAAAGTAAATAGAGCACTTATGGCAGGAGCTATGGCAGTAGGGGCAGAGATTGAGATAACAGAGATACCAGGATATTTACCAATTTTAAAACATGATAGCATGGAGAAAGTTTTAAGAGGAAATTTAGAGTATATGGGACTTACTTCGGAAGATATTATAGAAGGTGGAGATTTTACAGGTTCATTTGATTTTGGGGATGTATCTCATATTATGCCTACTTTACATCCAATGTTTGGAGGAGTAAAAGGAGCTCTTCATACAAGAGAATATCAAATAGTAGATGAAGAATATGCTTATTTAGCTCCAGCAAAAGCTATGGCTTTAACAGTAGTAGATTTATTATTTGATAATGCTGAAAAAGGAAAAGAAATCTTGAAAAACTTTACTCCTATAATGACAAAAGAAGAGTACTTAAAATTTATGGACTCAAATGACAAAGTAATAAAAGCTTAAGTATAGGAAGTTATTTTGAAGACTATGAGTATTATATTATTCATAGTCTTTTTATATTTCAGTAACATATGTTACTGATTTTTTTTATATTATATAGTATAATGTATATGAAAATAGGAAAGATTAATGGAGGAGATTATGAGATATATAGATGAGAGTATGACAATATTAGAGATATGTGAAAAATATCCAGAGAGTATAGAATTTTTAGAGTCAAAGGGATTTAAAAATTTAAGTAATGAAACTATGAAAAATATGTTAGGAAAGCTGAGCTTAAAAAATGCTTTACTTACTAAGAAAGTAAATGTTGAAACTTTTATAGAGATGTTAAATGAGTATGTAACTCAAAATAGAGAGAGTACAGATATTACTATGAAAAAAAATAATATAGTAGATGAAGAGATAACAGTTATGGGACTTTTACCTTGCCCAATAAGAATACCATTATTAGAAGGATTTACAAAATTTTTAGAAGAAAATCCAGATATAAAGGTAAAATATGAGTTAAAAGCTGCATCAGCTGGACTTGATTGGTTAAAAGATGATGTAATAAAGGCTAATCATCCTGAGAAATTAGCAGATATATTTATATCAGCAGGATTTGACTTATTTTTTGAAGAAAGTCTTATGGGAAAATTCAAAAAAGAACATATATTTAAAGATATAACAGGGATAGAAAAGTATAATAAGGATTTTCAAAATGATGAGATATCTCTAAAGGACCCAGATGGAGATTACTCTATGTTAGGAGTAGTACCAGCTGTATTTTTAGTAAATAAGAATATGCTTGGAGATAGAGAGATGCCAAAATCTTGGGCAGACTTATTAAAACCAGAATTTAGAAAATCTGTAAGTTTACCAATATCAGATTTTGATTTATTCAATTCTATCTTAATAAATATTAATAAAAACTATGGAGAAGAGGGAGTAGTAAATTTAGGAAGAGCGTTGTTAGAAAATTTACATCCATCTCAAATGGTAAAATCAGATAAAATGAAGACTAATACCCCAACAGTTACTATTATGCCATATTTCTTTACAAAGATGATAAAAGCTGATGGACCAATGGTACCAGTATGGCCAAATGATGGTGCTGCAATTTCTCCAATATTTATGCTTACTAAAAAGGATAAAGCTGAAAAGATAAAAAAACTTGTAGATTATTTAGCAGGAGAAGAGGTAGGAACAGTATTTTCTCATCAAGGATTATTTCCTACTGTAAATCCAAATGTAGATAATAGAATAGAAGGAAAGAAATTTATGTGGTGTGGTTGGGATTATATTCATAATAATAATATTGGTAAAATACTAGAGAAGACAAAAGAGATATTCTTTAGAGCAAGTGAGGAGGAATAAGATGAATTTAGTAACAATATCAGGACCACCATCATCTGGAAAAACTTCCTTGATAATAAAGACAATAGAGAGTTTTAAACAAAGGGGAATTAAAGTAGGAGTAGTAAAATTTGATTGCTTATATACTGATGATGATAAATTATATGAAAAAATAGGAGTCCCAGTCAGAAAGGGATTATCAGGTTCTCTATGTCCAGACCATTATTTTGTAAGTAATATTGAAGAGGTAGTAAAATGGGGACTAGAAGAAAATTTAGATATACTTATTACGGAGAGTGCTGGGTTATGTAATAGGTGTTCTCCATATATTAAGGATATAAAAGCTGTATGTGTAATAGATAATCTAAGTGGTGTAAATACTCCTAAAAAAATAGGACCAATGTTAAAGAGTGCTGATATAGTAGTAATAACAAAAGGGGATATAGTATCTCAAGCAGAGAGAGAGGTTTTTTCATCAAGAGTAATGTCTGTAAATCCTAAGGCTACTATTATGCATGTAAATGGACTTAATGGACAGGGGGCTTATGAGTTTGGAACTCTTATCTATGATGAAGATGATAGGTTGGAAAGTTTAAAAGGAAAAAGTTTAAGATTCTCTATGCCATCGGCTCTATGTTCTTACTGTTTAGGGGAGACTAGAATTGGGGAAGAGCATCAAATGGGAAATGTTAGAAAGATAGATTTAAGCTCTTCTTGTAAAGGAGGAAGTTGTGGTAAGTAAAAAATTTTTATTGAAAAGTAATTTAAAAAATATTGTTGAAAAATATCCTTTTATAGAAGAATTTTTAAAAGATAACCAGATAGAGATAGAGTTAAATAAAAATATAGAAGAGATTTTAAATAGTTATGATGAAGTTGTTTTAGAAGAAAAATCATTAGATAGAGAGAAATTTATAGAAAATTTAATTGAATTTGTTAATCAAATGGTAGAGATATTAGGAATAGAAGATAATAGTATAGAGGAGATGACAATTTTAGCTGGAATAAATAAATTTGGAGAAAAAGAGGAGTTTAAAGAATTTACTATTCATAAAGGGGAGATAATCTCAATAGTGGGTCCTACTGGAAGTGGAAAAAGTAGATTATTAGCAGATATAGAATGGGGAGCTCAAGGAGATACACCAACAAAAAGAACCATATTAGTGAATGGAAAACCTCTTGATAAAAAAAGTAGATTTTCATCGAGCAATAAATTAGTAGCTCAACTTTCACAAAATATGAACTTTGTAATGGATTTAACTGTTTATGAATTTTTAGAGTTACATGCTAAGAGTAGAATGGTTGAGAATGAAGAAGAAGTAATTAGAAGAATTTTTGAAAAAGCTAATGAATTAGCTGGAGAGAAATTTAAAATAGATACTCCAATTACAAGTTTAAGTGGTGGACAATCAAGAGCGCTTATGATAGCAGATACAGCAATATTAAGTACCTCTCCAATAGTTCTTATAGATGAGATAGAAAACGCGGGGATAGATAGAAAAAAAGCTTTAGACTTACTTGTAGGAGAGGAAAAAATAGTTTTAATGGCTACACATGACCCTTTACTTGCTCTTATGGGAGATAAGAGAATAGTTATAAATAATGGTGGTATTTATAAAATTATGAATATTACTGAAGAAGAGAGAGGAATATTAGAGGATTTAACAAAACTTGATAATATTATCCAAGGAATGAGAAATAAACTTAGATATGGAGAAAAATTAGAATTAAAAATTTAAAATAAGAAGAAAAGAGCTGTTGCAATATAGTTGTAACAGTTCTTTTTATATAGGGATATATAATATTAAAAAATCAAAATTGTAAAGAAAAAACACTTGACAGTTTTTGGAAAATTTTATATAATATGCTGGTGATATAATGGAATTAGATGAGTTTTTAGAAGTTTCAACCCTATTAGATTATTATAGAAATCTGTTAAGCGATAAGCAAAAAGAGTATTTAATCAATCACTTTGAAGAGGATTTATCTCTTTCGGAGATAGCTAAAAATAATGGCGTGAGTAGACAGGCGGTATATGATAATATAAAAAGAGGAATAAAACAACTGAGAGAATATGAAGAGAAGCTAGGATTTCATGAAAGAGAAAGAAGAGTATATAATGAACTCTTAAGCTTGAAAGAGGATTTCAAGAAAGAAAGACTAGATGAGATAATAGAAAAGCTATTTTAGTTGAGGTGTAGTATGTTAGATAATTTAGGTTCTAGATTTCAAGAAATTTTTAAAAAAGTTAGAGGTCATGGAAAACTAAGTGAAAGTAATATAAAAGATGCTCTTAAAGAGGTAAAAATGTCCCTTTTAGAAGCGGATGTTAACTATAAAGTTGTAAAAGATTTTACAGCAAAGATTCAAGAAAAAGCTATTGGAACTGATGTATTAAAAGGAATAAATCCAGGGCAACAGTTTATAAAAATAGTAAATGATGAATTGGTAGAACTTTTAGGTGGAACTAATGCTAGACTTACTAAGGGAGTAAGAAATCCTACTGTACTTATGCTTGCAGGATTGCAAGGAGCAGGAAAAACTACTTTTGCTGCTAAACTTGGTAACTACTTAAAAAAACAAGGTGAAAAAGTTCTTATGGTAGGAGCTGACGTATATAGGCCAGCAGCTATCAAACAATTACAAGTTTTAGGAGAACAAACAGGAATAGAAGTTTATTCAGAAGAAAATCATCAGGATGCTGTTGGAATTTGTGAAAGAGGACTTGCCAAGGCTAAAGAGTTAGGTTCTACTTATATGATAATAGATACAGCAGGAAGACTTCATATAGATGAAAAGCTTATGGATGAGTTAAAAGAGATAAAGAGATTAACTAGACCACAAGAGATACTATTAGTAGTAGATGCTATGATAGGACAAGATGCTGTAAATTTAGCAGAGTCATTTAATAATGTGTTAAATATAGATGGAGTAGTACTTACAAAATTAGATGGAGATACTAGAGGAGGAGCTGCTCTTTCAATAAAAGCAGTTGTAGGAAAACCTATAAAATTTGTAGGAGTTGGAGAGAAAATTGATGATATAGAGCTTTTCCATCCAGAAAGACTTGTTTCAAGAATATTAGGAATGGGAGATGTTGTATCATTAGTTGAAAAAGCACAAAGTGCAATAGATGAAGAAGATGCAAAGTCACTAGAAGAAAAAATCAGAACTCAAAAATTTGATTTAGATGATTTCTTAAAACAACTACAAAATATTAAAAAACTTGGTTCGTTAGGAAGTATTTTAAAAATGATACCAGGTATGGGACAGATTGGAGATTTAGCTCCTGCTGAAAAAGAGATGAAAAAGGTAGAAGCGATAATTCAATCTATGACTAAAGAGGAAAGAAAGAAACCTGAAATATTAAAAGCTAGCAGAAAGCAAAGAATTGCTAAAGGAAGTGGAACAGAGGTAGCAGATATAAATAGACTTTTAAAGCAATTTGAGCAAATGAAAGCTATGATGAAAATGTTCAGTGGTGGAAAAATGCCTTCATTACCATCATTTGGTGGATTTAAAGGTGGAAAGGGTGGAAAATTTCCATTCTAAAAATTAATAAATAATTTAAAGATTAAAATATAAATAATAAAAGGAGACGTGAAATTTATGTTAAAATTAAGATTAACTAGATTAGGAGACAAAAAAAGACCTTCTTATAGAGTTGTAGCTATGGAAGCATTATCAAAAAGAGATGGTAAAGCAGTTGCTTATTTAGGAAACTACTTCCCATTAGAAGATTCTAGAGTAGTATTAAAAGAGGAAGAAATAGTAAAATTCTTATTAAATGGAGCTCAACCAACTAGAACTGTAAAATCAATTTTAGTTAAAGCTGGAGTATGGGCAAAGTTCGAAGAAGCTAAAAAAAGATAATTGATTAAAAGTTTAAAAAATTATATTTATTAAAGATAAACAATCATTAAATTTGATTTAATGATTGTTTTATTTTTTAATATATTAAAAAATAAAATATACTAAGGATCAACTTTTAATAGTCAATCCTTAGTGAATAAAGTGAATGGGAAATTTTAGTTTTTTAAATAATAAGAAGAAAAAATATAATCTTAGTTATAATTTTTTGATGTATTTCTAGTTTTAATTATGAAATTAGTTATTTTTAAAAGTTTATCTATATTTTTTTCAAAAAACATTTGATAACTGTGACAAAATCTATTTTTATATTCATTATTCTTATCTAAATTTTTATGACGTCTACATCCACCACGGCAAATTTTAAAATATGGACACATTTTACAACTACTATGTATAGTTAGAGAAGAGTGTAAAAAATCTTGTTCAACTTTAGTGTTAAAAAGATTTGTATATGATGAATTGTTGATATTTCCTAATTTATATTCATCTAAAACATAAAAGTCACAAGGATAAATACTTCCATCAGCTTCAATAATAGCATTTATATTACAATGTCCAACCATATCACAAGCTTCTGGCTGTTCTCCTAAAATAATCTTTATTATATTATCAAAATATCTCACACTTATTCTCTTTCCACTCATTATATCTTGATACCACAATTCAAAAGTATCATTTAAAAAATTACCATAATCCTCTGCTGTAAGAGTAAAATCTTTTTTTTCTGTATCATAAAGAGCATCTAGACATGGAATAAATTGGAAATATCTAAATCCATTATTTTTATAAAAATTATAAATGAGTTTTCCATTTTGAGCAGTGAGTTTATTTATAACAGTTAAAATATTAAATTCTACTCCTTCTTTTTTTAAAAGTTTTATATTTTTAGAAATTTGAGAAAAAGTTCCATTATTTTTTTTATCCAATCTAAAGGTATCATGAATATCTTTATTTCCATCTAAAGATATTCCTATTAGATAGTTATATTTTTTAAAAAAAGTAACCCATTTTTTATTTATTAGTGTTCCGTTAGTTTGAAGAGCAAAAGTGACATGAATTTTTTTAGTATTATATTTTTCTACAAAAAAATGAAATTTTTCAAAATATTCTATTCCAGCTGTTGTAGGTTCTCCTCCTTGAAAAGCAAAATTAACTTGATATTCTACTTCCTCAAAGACTTTTTTTACCATATTTTCAAGTGTTTCATCATCCATTATTCCATAATTTTTAATTTCTCTATTGTCAGCCACATCATAATAAAAACAATATTTACATTGTAAATTGCAAGTACTAGAGGCTGGTTTTATTAATAAATTAAGATTTTTCATCATAACCTCCACAATAAAAATATATTAATAAAATAGCATATAATTTATGTTTAATCAAGAAATAAGAGTATTATTCTATAAATAATCCTTTAAATTAACTTTTTTTATTATTACAATTTAATTTTAAAATTTCTTTAGTCAGAAGTTCTTGTGTAATAAGAGAAATAAAACTATTTTCTACTAATGGGTTATTAAGAGAATTTATAAAAATATTTCCTTTTTTTTCTTCATCTAAAATATTATCAACAGAAGTTATTACCTGCCTTAAAAATATGATTATTTTTCCATAGGAGATAATCCCAGATTTAGGAATATTACTTTCATTTATAAGGCTTAGCATAAGAATAGTAAAAAAATTTTTTTTAAATAAAGTAATAAAATTGCTATCAGAATAATTTAATGTAATTTCTTCAAAAAAATCATAATTTTTAAAATCTTGAATAACTTCTTTTTGGCAAGTTTTTAAAATCTCAGAAGCTTGAAGAAATTTTTTTAATAATAGTTTAGTAGACATTTTTCCTCCTAAGTTATTAGTATTAACATATTCATTATAGTATAGAAAAGTTAAAATTAGTATAAAAAAGTAAAATTAACGAAATCTTAACTATTTACTATTAAAATAATGTTGAGGTGATTTTATGTATAACTTTATTCTAAAATTAGATATGACAATAACAAAACTGATAGGAAATAATTATGTGAGTATATTTTATAATTATTTAGATAAAGAAAAAGTAGATATTTTTTTCCAAAATATTACTAAATTAGGAGAGGGATATTTTGAAATTATTTTGACATTGTTTTTTATTTATATGATAAAAAATACTAAACAAAAAAAATATTATTTTTTTATAAAAGGAAATATATATACATTTTTGAGTTCAGGAATAGTGGTTTCAATTTTAAAGAGAATAATAGGAAGAGAAAGACCATATGTTAGTTTCTCTCCAGATAGATTTTATGGATTAAAATATTTATATGAACATAATTTATTGTGGAATTCTAGTTATCATTCTTTTCCATCAGGACATACAATAACTATATTTACAACAATTTGGTTTTTGAGTTTTAATTTAAAAAATAAAATTGTAAAATTGATCTTATTTTTTATAGGAGGAATGGTTGGAATTAGTAGAATATACCTTTCATATCATTGGACTTCAGATGTATTATTTAGTATTTTTTTATCTTATATTATTGCAAAGATAGTAAATCAAAAATTATCTCAAAAGAAAACTTTTAAATTATTTAAATTTTTATCTTATAAATGTTAAAATAATATAAGAGGTGAAGAAATGAAGAATATTTTAATTATAGAAGATGATTTAAGAATAAGAAGAATTTTACAATTGGAGTTAGAACATGAAGGGTATTTAGTAAGTTTAGCTAAAGATGGAAAGGAGGGATTAGAAAAGGCTAAATTAATAAGATATGATTTAATTTTATTAGACTTGATGTTACCTGAAATTTCAGGAGAGGAAGTTTGTAAGGAGTTAAGAAAAAATTCAGATGTACCTATAATAGTATTAACTGCAAAAGAAAATATTAGAAGCAAAGTTGAGCTATTAGATATGGGTGCTGATGATTATATAACTAAACCTTTTAATATAGAGGAACTTTTTGCTAGAATGAGAGTTGCTTTAAGAAATAAGAAAGATTATCAAGAACTTAATCAATTAAAATATGAAGATTTAGTTTTAGATATTATTAAAAAAGAGCTAATTATAGAAAAAAGAAAAGTATCTCTAACTAAAACTGAATATAGATTGCTGGAACTATTTATTTTAAATAGAGAGATAACTATTTCAAGAGAAAAGATTATAACAGAAATATGGGGATATGATTTTGAAGGAGAAGAGAAGATAGTCGACGTATATTTAAATTCTCTGAGAAAAAAGATAGAAGCTCCAAATAAAAAATATATACAAAATATTAGAGGATTTGGATATATGTTAAAGCTTAAAAGAGGAGATTCTTATGAAAAAGATATCTAAAATGCTTTTAAAAAGCTATATGATTTTAATTTTAATTTTTACTTTTTCAGGTATAGTGATTTTTATAACTGTTGAAGCATATATAAAGAGAAGTTCTGCTGATGATTTATATGCTATCGATAGTTTTTTACAGTACGAAACAAAAGAGTTTAAGGAAAAGTTAGAGAGTGGTAGAAAAATAAATGATATAATTGATTCTGCTTTAGATGAAGCTCCTAAAATATTAGGGAGTTCTATTATTTTTGAATTAAATGGACAAATATTATCAAAAAGTTATTCAGAAAATGAGTTAAAACAAGTAGAGAATGAAGATTATTATGATATTGTGAAAGAGTGTGGTTATTATAATCTTCAATATTTAAAAAGAAAAATAAATATAAAGGAATATCCTAATTTAGAAGTATATATTATAAAAAATTTAAAAGCTGAAAAAAGATTGATGTTAAATATTATTGGTTTATCTACATTAATTTTAATTTTTACAACTTTATTAGCTTATTTTATTTCAAAAAGATTTTATAATAGATTTACATCCTCTTTGAATGAACTTCAGAGATTAACTAATGAGATAAATTTAGAAAGTTTGGATACAAATTTTAAAGAAAACGAATACTATGAATTTCAACAAGTTATTATTTCGTATAATAATATGTTAAAAAGACTAAAAGAACAGACACAAAAGCAGATAGATTTTGTAAATAATGCTTCCCATGAGTTAAAAACTCCAATTTTTGTAATAAGTGGATATGTAGATCTGATAAAAAGATGGGGATATTCAAATAAAGAGTTAGTAGAGGAAAGTTTAGATGCAATAGGGGAAGAAAGTAAAAATATGGCTAATTTAGTAAATAAATTATTATTTTTAGCTAAGGATGAAGAGAATTATATAAATGAAGAAGAGATTAATTTAAAAGATTTAATAATAAATATAGTTAAAGGTTTAAAAAATTTGTATCCATTTCAAGAGATAGAAATAATTATTTCTGAAGAATATACTATAATTTCAGATAATTTTTTACTAAAACAACTATTAATAAATTTAATAGAGAATGCTGTAAAATATGGAAATAAGAAAAAAGTAACAATTATTTTAAAAAAAGATAAAAATATCACAATTGAAATAATTGACAGAGGAAAAGGAATTAGTGAAGAAAATTTAAATAAGATTTTTGAAAAATTTTATAGAGAAGATAAAGCAAGAAGTAGGGAAGAAGGAAGCCATGGATTAGGACTTTCTATTGTAAAGAAGATAGCAAATATACTAAATATTAATATAGAGATTGAAAGTAAGATAGGGATAGGAAGTACAGTAAAAATTATGTTTAAAAAATAATATTTAAAAAAGAAGCTATTGTAAATTTTAAATTACATAGTTTCTTTTTTTTATTTAAACTGAATTTAGTTGTTGGATTTTAAACATTGACTAAAAATATGAGATAGAATATACTATTTTTATGAGCATATAAAATATATGGAGTAAAGGAATGAAAGGAAAAGTGAAAAAATATATTAGAAAAAGAGCACTATTTGGATTAATGATACTTTTATTTTTTATAGTTTTATCTATAATTTCTTTAATGATGGTTAGAAAAAAAATTTTAGATAATATTCAATTAATGGGGGAAGAGGTATCAGAGCATTTATTAATAAAAGAAAATGGAAAAATAGAAAATTATGATATGTTTGTTAGAACTGTAAGTATATGGTTGGATGATCAAATTAAAAAGAATAGAACCGAAAAAGAGTTAAGAGAATGGATGAAAAATTATACTGATTATATTAATCAAGAACTAAATACAAAGAAAGTAGAAGTATATGCAGCTATAAATAAGAAAATAATAGGTGCAACTTATTGGGAAGGGGATGAAACTTTTGATGTAGATAAAGCTGAATGGTATAATTTAGCTATTCTAGCTAATGGAAATGTTATATATACAGATATCTATCGAGATGTTAGAACAGGTGAAATAGGATTTACAGTAGCCAAAAAAATAAATGAAAAGAATGATATTTTAGCTGTTGATATATATTTAGATGAGTTATCAGAGAAAGAGGAGATTAGTGAATTGCCTGTAGGAAGTTCTTATTATCTTTGTGATGTAAAAGGAAATATAATTTATAGTATACATGAAAATAAAAATAGTGAAGCAGAGATAAAAGTATATATTCAAAAAGTATTAGAAGAAATTTTAGAAGGGAAACATGATGTTGCTGATTCTTTTACTATTGATATGCAAGGTAAAAAAAAAGGAGTTTATTATTCACTGTCTAAAAATGGATGGATATCTGTACTTACTATACCTTATAGTACTCTTTTAAGTGAAGTAAAAGAATTATACCATTTTTATATAGGTATTTTTATTCTTTTGGTAATAGTAGGGATAATAGTCTATTATAGAGATATATGTTTAAATAAAAAATAGAGGAAACAAATGAGGCTGTAAGAATTTTAGGAAATTCATATTATGCAATTTATCGTATTGATTTTAAAAAAGAAAAATATTTTATGTTAAAAGGTTCCGGATATATGAAGGAATTATTGTCTCAAGTGGGAAATTATCAAGTGTTTTTAGATATATTACTTGATGTAATAGAATTAGAAGCAAGAGAAGAATTTCAAAAGGTATTTTCAATAGAAAGCATAAGAGATTTAGTAAAAAGAAGAATTAGAGATTTTAAGAGAAAATTTGGAAATGAATATAGATGGGTAAATGTAAGAGTACTTTATGATGAATCTTTAAGTACTAATGAAGTTATTTTATGTTTTAAAGAGATTAATGATGAAAAAAAACAACAATTAGAACATATTGAATTATTAAAAGATTCATTGAATACTATGGAGAAAAATATGGAATCAAGAAATATATTTTTTTCAAATATGTCACATGATATGAGAACTCCTTTAAATGGAATAATAGGATTATCTGAATTAGCAAAATCCCATATAAATAATCCAAATGAAGTGGCAAGGTATTTAGAAAAAATTAATAGTTCAAGTAAATAATTATTAAACTTAATAAACGATATTTTAGATTTATCAAAAGCTGATTTTGGAAAATATGAATTAAATAGAGAAGAATTTTTATTGAAAGAAAGCATAGAAGAAAGTTTAATATTATTTGAAGTTGATGCTAAAAAAATGCAAAAAGATTTTGAAGTAATATATAAGATTAAACATAATCATGTTATAGGAGATTTTAATAAGATACGTCAAATTTTAAATAATATTATTTCTAATGCTTTTAAATATACAAGAGTTGGAGATAAAATAAGTTTAACAATAGAAGAGATAAAAAGAGATATATATTCTAATTTTCGTTTTGAAATAAAAGATACTGGTTTTGGAATGACTAAGGAGTTTTTGGAGAGGGTATTTCTTCCTTTTGAAAGAGAAACAAGAAAAAAAGAAATGAAAGAAGAGATAATAGAAGAAAAAAATTAGAAGATATAGATTTATGTGGGAAAAAAATATTACTTGTAGAAGATAATGAATTGAATTGTGAAATAGCTCATGATTTATTAACTCTTACTAAAGCACAAGTAATAGTAGCAAATAATGGAGAAGAAGCAGTAAAAATTTTTAAAAATTCTAAGATAGGAGAAATAAATCTTATATTAATGGATATTCAGATGCCAATTATGGATGGATATATGGCAACTAAGGTTATAAGAGAATTAGAAAGAGAGGATTCTAAAAATATAGAGATTATAGCAATGTCTGCCAATACTTTTTTGGATGATATTCAAAAGGCTAAAAACTGTGGAATGAATGACCATATTCCCAAGCCAATTGATATAAAAAAACTAATGAATATTTTAAAAAAAATATAATTAAAAATAGGGAGCTATTATGATACAAAATCATTTTAGCTCCCTTTATTCTGAAAAAATTTAAAAAACTATTGACAAAAAATGAAAAATGTTATATATTTACATTATAAGAATTAGCACTCTTGATAAATGAGTGCTAACAAAAAGGTGATAAAGATGTCTATAACAGAGAGAGAAAAACTCGTATTAAATGCTATAGTAAACTATTATCTTAATTTTGGTGATACTATAGGATCTAGGACATTGGTAAAAAAATATGGAATTGACCTTTCGTCAGCAACTATCAGAAATGTAATGGCTGATTTGGAAGATATGGGATTTATAGCTAAGACTCATACATCTTCTGGAAGAATACCTACTGATAAAGGATATAAATATTATCTTGATGAACTTTTAAAAGTTGAAAAACTTACAAAGCAGGAGAGAGAAAATATAGAATTAGCCTATGAAAATCGTGTAAATGAGTTAGATATGTTATTACAACAAACTTCTACACTACTTTCAAAATTGACTACTTATGCAGGAATCGCTATGGAACCAGCAGTAATGATAGAGAGAGTAAAAAAAATAGAGTTGGTCCATATAGATAATTTTATGATAGTAGCTATAATTGTTTTAGAAAATAGATCTGTAAGGACTAAAAAGTTAATTTTGAAAGAACCTATTACTAAAGAGGAATTACAAGAATTAGCTGAAGAGATAAATGAAAGATTGAAGTTAGAGGAATTGACTCAAACAGATATAGAGGATTACATAATAGGAAAGAAAAAACTTATTCCTAAAGTGGCACAGCATTATGAAGAGGATGGAAAACTATTTATTAATAATGTACCAAGTATATTTAGAGATAAACATGTTAATGAGGTTTCAGAAGCTCTAGAACTTTTCAATCAAAGAAAAGATATCAGAGGAATATTTGAACATATAATAAATACAAGAAATACTACTGATGGTAGAGTAGAGGTAGTATTTGGAGATGAGCTAGGAATAAGAGGTCTAGAGGATTATAGTTTTGTGTATTCAACTTATAGTATAGGAGATTCACAAGGAGTAATTGGAGTAATAGGACCTAAGAGAATGGCTTACTCTAAGACAGTGGGACTTATAAAATATGTAACTCAAGAGGTTAATAAAGTAATAAATCAAAATCAGATTGAGAGAAAGGAAGAAATTGATGAAAGATAAGATAAAAGAGATGTTTGGGAAAAAAGAAGAAGAGAAAAAAGAGTGTGGATGTGGACCAGAATGTGAGTGCTCTTGTAAAGATGAAGATACAAAAGTAGAAGAGACAAAGCAAGAAGATATATTAGCAAAAAAAGATGAAGAAATTGGAAAATTACAAGCAGAAGTAGAAGATTGGAAACAATCATATCTAAGGAAACAAGCTGAATTTCAAAACTTTACAAAAAGAAAAGAAAAAGAGATGGAAGAGCTTAGAAAATTTGCTTCTGAAAAGATAATAACTAAACTATTAGATGGATTAGACAACTTAGAAAGAGCAATAACAGCTTCTTCTGCTACAAAAGATTTTGATGGACTGGTAAAAGGTGTGGATATGATACTAGGACAATTAAAAGGAATTATGGAGTCTGAAGGAGTAGAGGAAATAAAGGCTGAGGGGAAATATGACCCAGTATTCCACCATGCTGTAATGGTAGAGGATAATCCAGAATTTGAAGATGACCACATTGTATTAGAGCTTCAAAAAGGATATACAATGAAAGGTAAAGTAATCAGACCATCAATGGTTAAAGTTTGTAAAAGAGGATAATTAATAATATAGTAAATAAAAATTTTTATATAAATTGAAGAGTATTTTAGGAGGTTTTAAAAATGAGTAAAATAATTGGTATTGACTTAGGAACAACAAACTCTTGTGTGGCAATAATGGAAGGAGGTAACGTAACAGTTATCCCTAACGCTGAAGGAGCAAGAACTACTCCATCAGTAGTAAACGTAAAAGAAAATGGAGAGATTATAGTAGGAGAGATAGCAAAAAGACAAGCTATTACAAATCCAACTTCAACTGTAAGTTCAATCAAAACTCATATGGGTTCTGACTACAAAGTAGAAATCTTTGGAAAAAAATATACTCCACAAGAAATTTCTGCTATGACACTTAAAAAACTTAAAAAAGATGCTGAAGCTTATTTAGGAGAGGAGATTAAAGAAGCAGTAATCACTGTACCAGCTTACTTTACAGACTCTCAAAGACAAGCAACTAAAGACGCTGGAGCAATTGCTGGATTAGATGTAAAAAGAATTATCAATGAACCAACTGCAGCAGCACTAGCTTATGGACTAGAAAAGAAAAAAGAGGAAAAAGTTCTAGTATTTGACCTTGGAGGGGGAACTTTTGACGTATCTGTACTTGAAATAGCTGATGGAGTAATCGAAGTTATAGCAACTGCAGGAAACAACCACTTAGGAGGAGACGATTTCGACGCTGAAATCATCAATTGGTTAACTTCTGAATTTAAAAAAGAAACAGGAATAGATTTATCAAATGATAAAATGGCTTACCAAAGATTAAAAGATGCAGCTGAAAAAGCTAAAAAAGAGTTATCATCAATGATGGAAACTTCAATCTCTTTACCATTCATCACTATGGATGCAACAGGACCTAAACACTTAGAGATGAAATTAACAAGAGCTAAATTTAATGATTTAACTAGACACCTAGTTGAAGCAACTCAAGGACCTACAAAAACAGCTTTATCAGATGCTAAATTAAATCCATCTGAAATTGATGAAGTATTATTAGTAGGAGGATCTACAAGAATACCAGCAGTTCAAGAGTGGGTAGAATCATTCTTTGGTAAAAAACCAAATAAAGGAATCAACCCAGATGAAGTTGTTGCCGCTGGAGCAGCTATTCAAGGTGGAGTATTAATGGGAGACGTTAAAGATGTATTATTACTAGACGTAACTCCATTATCATTAGGAATTGAAACTCTTGGAGGAGTATTCACTAAGATGATAGAGAAAAATACAACTATCCCAGTTAAAAAATCTCAAGTATTCTCAACAGCAGTAGATAACCAACCAGCTGTTACAATCAATGTATTACAAGGAGAAAGAGCAAAAGCTTCTGATAACCATAAATTAGGAGAATTTAACCTAGAAGGAATTCCAGCAGCACCTAGAGGAATCCCTCAAATCGAAGTAACATTTGATATTGACGCAAACGGAATTGTACACGTATCAGCTAAAGATTTAGGAACTGGAAAACAAAATACAGTAACTATCTCTGGTTCAACTAACCTATCTAAAGAAGATATCGAAAGAATGACTAAAGAAGCTGAAGCTAATGAAGCTGAAGATAGAAAATTCAAAGAGTTAGTAGAAACTAGAAACAAAGCAGATATGTTAATCTCTTCTACTGAAAAATCATTAAAAGAGTATGGAGATAAAGCTTCTGAGCAAGAGAAAAAAGATATCGAAGCAGCTATCGAAGAGCTTAAAAAAGTAAAAGATGGAGAAGATAAAGAAGCTATAGATAAAGCTATGGAGCACTTATCTCAAGTAGCTCATAAATTTGCTGAAGAAATCTATAAAGAAGCTCAAGCAAAAGCACAAGCTGGACAACAAGCAGGAGCTCAAGAAAATAAAAAAGCAGATGACGATGTAGCTGAAGCTGAAGTAGTAGATTAATAAAAATATAAAAATAGAGTTCTAACATAAAAGATAGAAGGGGAGATGGGGTTATACCCCTCTTCCCTTATCTTAAATTATAGGGAGGATAGGAGATAAAATGGAATTAAGATTAAATAATGGATTATTAGAAGTCAGATTAGAAAGTTTTGGAGCAGAATTAGTAGGACTTAGAGATTTAGAAAATAATAGAGAGTATATGTGGCAAAAGGACTCAAAATTCTGGGCTAAATGTTCTCCTATATTATTTCCTTTTGTTGGAGCTATAAAGGATAATAGATATTTTTATGCTGGAAAAGAATATCAGATAACTACAAAACATGGATTTGCTAGAGATTATGAATTTAAAGTAAGTTCTCAAGATGATACAAGCATTGAATTTTTATTTGAAAGTAATGAAGAAACATTAAAAATTTATCCTTTTAATTTTAAACTTTATTTAAAGTATATCTTAAATGGAAAAAAATTAAGAATGGAGTATAGAGTTGAAAATTTAGGAGATAAAAAGATGTATTTCTCTTTAGGAGCTCACCCAGCATTTGCCACTCCTGTAGGAGAAAATATTGATTATTCAGATTATTATATAGAGTTTGAAAAGGAAGAGAGTGGTGAAGTAAAAGTTTTAAATGGAGCTTTAATAAATTCTAAAAAAGTAGAGAAAGTTTTTGAAGGAAAGAAACTTGTATTAACAAAGGATAGATTTAAAAATGATGCTCTAATAATAGAGAATCCAAACTCTTATAAAGTAAATTTAAAAAATGATAAGACTAAATACAATGTTAACTTCACTTATGAAGGATTTAAATATATGGCTTTTTGGAATATGGTAGGAGCGGAGTATGTATGTTTAGAGTCTTGGTGTGGAATATCTGACTATGATAATTGTAGTGGAAATATTGAAGAAAAAAATGGAATAGAAACTCTTGAAGCAAAAGAAAAATTTGTAAGAAAAATAGAAATAGAAATTCTTTAATTTTAAAATTTATGATATAATAAATGGGAATGTGTAGAGATTTTTAGAGAAGGAGAGAATATTAAATGGCAGAAAAAAGAGATTATTATGAAGTTCTAGGAATATCTAAAGGGGCTTCAGAAGATGAGATAAAAAAAGCATATAGAAAAGCAGCCATGAAATACCACCCTGATAAATTTAGTAATGCAAGTGATAAAGAAAAAAAAGAAGCTGAAGAAAAATTTAAAGAGGTAAATGAAGCTTATCAAATTTTATCAGATGCACAAAAGAGAGCTCAGTATGATCAATTTGGACATGCAGCCTTTGAACAAGGAGCTGGTGGATTCGGAGGAGGATTCAATGGCTTTGGTGGAGGAGCTGGAGGCTTTGAAGATATATTCAGTTCATTCTTTGGTGGAGGAGGTTCTGGATTTGGTGGATTCGGAGGAGGATTTGGTGGTTCTTCGAGAAGAAGCTATGTAGAGCCTGGAAGAGATTTAAGATATCAAGTAGAATTAACTCTTGAAGAGGTAGCAACTGGAGTAGAAAAAACTTTAAAATATAAAAGAAATGGAAAATGTAAGAGCTGTGATGGAACAGGAGCAGAGTCTGGAAGCTCTATGAAAACTTGTCCAAAGTGTAATGGTAGAGGTTATGTAGAGGTAACTCAAAGAACTATATTAGGAAATATGGTAAGTCAAATGGAATGTGATGAGTGCCATGGAAAAGGAAAAGTACCTGAGAAGAAATGTAAATCTTGTGGTGGAACAGGAATAGCTAGAGAAACAGTAGAGAAAAAAGTAAAAATTCCAGCAGGGGTAGAAACAGGACAAAAATTAAGATTAGAAGGTATGGGAGAAGCTAGTGAAACTGGTGGACCAAATGGAGATTTATATGTAATAATAAGAGTAAAAGAGCATGCTATCTTTGAAAGAGATGAGATGGATATCATGTGCGAAATACCAATTAAATTTACTACTGCAGCACTAGGTGGAGAAGTAGAAGTACCTACTTTAAAAGGTAAAAAAACTATAAAAATCCCAGCAGGAACTCAAACAGGTAAGAGCTTTAGAATGAGAGGAGAAGGATTACCTGCTCTAAGAGGTTCTATAGTAGGAGATGAAATAGTAAAAGTAGTAGTAGAAACTCCAATAGACTTAAATGAAGAACAACAAAAATTATTGAGAGCTTTTGAAGATAGTTTAAAAGAAAAAAATTATAAAAAGCATAAAACATGGTTAGATAAAGTTAAATCATTTTTTAAATAGTTTGAAAAATAGATTGTTTTGTGGTATACTAAGGAGAAGAAAATTTTTGTCAGAGGGGGATAAATAATGGAACAACTATTAGGAAAATACGGTGGGATGATACTTACTTTTGCTATATGGATAGCAGTATTTTATTTCCTATTAATATTACCAAATAAGAAAAAACAAAAGAAACAGCAAGAGATGTTAGACTCTATAAAAGAGGGGTCTGAAGTTATAACTGTTGGTGGAATAAAAGGAACAGTAGTGGCAGTATTAGGAGATTATGTAGAAGTAAGAGTAGATAAAGGAGTAAAAATTACTTTTAGAAAATCTGCTATATCAACAGTATTACAATAATATAAAAAAGTTTTAGGAGGGTTTAAGGAAACAATTTCCTACCCTCTTTTTTCTTAATATGTTGGTTATCTTTAAGTTAATAGTAGCCTAAATATTTATAAGAGATGGAGAGGTTAATGAAAAGAGTTTTAATATTATTTCTAATTATTGGAAGTATTTGTTTTGGAGGAACGATTAGTTCTGTCAGTGAAAAGGGAAGTAAACTCTCTTTTATATTTACTGGAAGTAATAAGTCAGCCTATCAGATAAACTATGATTCATATAATAGACTTATATTTATAGAATTTCCAGGAAGTAATCTTTCAACTAAGATAAATGATAAAAACTATACTTCAAAGTATGTAGAGGATTTTTCTACAGTGAATTATGGAAATTCAGTAGGTTTTTTTATAAAATTAAATAAAAATATATCCTATTCAACATCCTTTAGTGGAAATGACTTTGTATTTTCTTTTAATGATAAAAGTACTAAGAAGCAATATACTATAGCTATTGATGCTGGACATGGAGGAAAGGATCCTGGAGCTATAGGATATAAGAAATATTATGAAAAAACAATTGCTCTTTCAGTGGCTAGATATTTAAGAGATGAGTTAAAAAAAGATTTTAACGTGGTTATGACTAGAGATAGTGATGTATTTGTGACTTTAGGAGAAAGACCAAGAATAGCTAATAGGGCCAAGGCAGATATGTTTATAAGTATACATGTAAACTCAGCTGTGAAAAATACTCTTACTGGGACAGAGGTATTCTATTTTTCTAAAAAATCTTCCCCTTATGCTGAGAGAATAGCTGCTTTTGAAAACAGTGTTGGGGATAAATATGGAGAAAAAACTAATAATATAGTACAGATAATGGGAGAACTAGCTTATAAGAAAAATCAAGAGATATCAATAGGTTTTGCTAAAAAGACATCCTCAGCATTAGCTAAAGCTATGGGAATGAAAGATAGAGGAATACATGGAGCAAATTTTGCTGTACTGAGAGGATTTAATGGTCCTGGAGTATTAATAGAATTAGGATTTATAAATAATAGTGATGATATAAAAAAATTAACAAGTTCAACTTCTCAAAAGAAAATGGCTCAAGAGATAGCTAAAATGGTAAGAGAAAATTTTTATTAGAAAGAGGTGTGGCTTTTGAATAAAAAATTAATAGCGGTTGTTTGTATAATTTGGGGAATAGTTATAGTAAGTGGTGTAATGTTTTTTCAAATGAGAAGCTCTTCAAAAAAGATAAATATAATAGAGATAACTAATAAAGAAAAAGTAGTTACTGAAGAAGGAAAAGTAGAAAAAATAAATTTCTATGTAGTTTCAGATAATGTAGATAAGTTATTAAGAAAAGAAAAGGAGATTCCACTCTATATAAAACCAAAGGATAAAATAAGAAAAATTGTTCAAGTAAGTATGGAAAATTTATGGGAGAGTAAGATTTTAAAAACTTCTCAAATAGAGATAGGAAATATCTTTATAAAAGGTGATATGCTCTATATAGATGTAGATGCTAATATGTTGGAGCTAAAAGTAGAGAATAGAAAAAATTTGTTAGCAATATACTCTATAGTAAATAGTGTTACAGAGATAGGAAATATCAGAAAAATAAAGTTTTTAATAGATGGTAAAGAGGAAACAGGAAGTTTCTCAAAAATTTATACAAGAAATACAAATATTTAATGTGTGATGGAAAATAAACAGATTAATTTTATTAGAGAGAATATCTAAATATGATATAATGTAGAAAAGGATTTAGATATAAATAATCTGGATTATTTTCCATTTTTTTAAGGAGGGAAAATGTTAGAAAAATTGAGAGAGATGGTTAAAGAAAGAGTAACTGAGAAAAGATATATACATACTTTAGGAGTAGAGGAAAAAGCTGTGGAGCTAGCTAAAAAATATGGTGTGAATGAAGAAAAAGCTAGAGTAGCAGCAATTTTACATGATATAGCTAAAAGTGTAGAAGTTGGAAAATTAGAAGAGGTGTGTAGAAAATATTTTGCAGATGAATTAACTGAAGAAGATATAAAGATAACTGAAATATTACATGGATTTGTAGGCTATATAATAGTAAAAGAAGAGTTAAAAATAGAAGATAAAGAGATTTTAGAAGCCATAAAATATCATACAATAGGCAAAAAAGGATTATCTAAGCTTAGTAGAATAATATATATAGCTGATGGGATAGAAAAAAATAGAGATTATCCAAATGTAAAAAAAATAAGAGAGATAGTTGATAAGGATTTAGATGAGGGGATTATCTATGAGATTGATAAGAAGATAGAATATTTAGAGAGTATTGGTGGAAAAATACATAGAAATACTTTAGAGATGAGAGATTGGTTAAAAAGTTTGAGGAGGTAAATTATGAAAATAGAAAAAGAGTTAGAGAAATTAAAAGATATATTTAAAAATACAAAGGGAAAAGGTTTAAAACTTGATGAGATAACTAAGATGTTAGGATGGTCTCCAAAATTTAAAAAGGAGAATAGAGAGATAATAGAGAAATGGGTAAGTGATGGTGAGCTTATCAAAAATAATAGAGGAAAGTATAATCTTCCAGAAACACAAGGATATATTAAAGGAGTATTTAGTATAATAAAGGATAGATTTGCTTTTGTAGATACTGAAGATGAGGGGATATTTATTCCAAAGAGTGGATTTAATGGAGCTCTTGATGGAGATACAGTTTTTGTAAGACTTACAGCAGGTATGAAGGGAGACAGAAAAAAAGAGGGAGAAGTAGTAAGAGTAATAAGCAGAGATAAGGATATAGTTATAGGAATATTCCAAAAAAATAAGAACTTTGGTTTTGTAACTCCTACCCATTCTTTTGGAAGAGATATCTATATTCCATCTATAAGAATGAAAAATGCCGAAAATAATCAGTTGGTAGTGGTAAGAATAACTTTTTGGGGAGATAATGAAAGAAAACCAGAGGGAGAAATAGTAGAGATACTTGGAAATCCATATGATACTAAAAATATGATAGAGGCATTGATTATTAGAGAAGGAATGTCTGAAACTTTTCCACCTGAAGCAATGGCAGAGGCTAGAAGAATACCTATGGAGATAGGGAAAAAAGAGTTAGAGGGAAGAAAGGATTTAAGACATCTACCTATTATAACAATAGATGGCGATGATGCTAAGGACTTAGATGACGCTGTCTATGTAGAAAAATTAAAAAATGGAAACTATAAATTGATTGTAAGTATAGCTGATGTATCCCACTATATTCCTGAAGGGTCAGTATTAGATAGAGAGGCATATAAGAGAGGAAACTCTGTATATTTAGTAGATAGAGTACTACCTATGTTCCCTAAAGAGATTTCTAATGGTATCTGCTCTTTAAATCCTAATGAGGACAAACTTACTTTTACTTGCGAGATGGAAATAGATAAAAAAGGAAAGGTTGTAGACTCTGATACATATAAATCAGTTATAAAGACAGCATATAGAATGACATATAATAATGTCAATAAGATGATAGCTGGAGATGAGGAAACTTTAAAAACTTATGCTCCTATAAAAGATATGGTAATGGATATGTTAGAACTTTCTAAAATAATTAGAGAGGTAAAATATAAAAGAGGAAGTATAGATTTTGATATTCCAGAGATAAAACTTGTATTAGATGAAAAGGGAAAAGTTGAATATATTAAGAGTAGAGATAGAGGAGAATCTGAAAGAATAATAGAGGATTTTATGATAGCTGCCAATGAAACAGTGGCAGAAAAACTTTTCTGGTTAGAGATACCATCTGTATATAGAACTCATGAAAAGCCAGATATGGAAAGAATAAAAAATCTGAATGAAACTTTAGCAAAGTTTAAATATAGAATACACTCTTTAGAAGAAATACACCCTAAACAGTTTCAAAAAATAATAGAAGATTCTAAAGAGAGGGGAATTAATCTATTAGTTCATAAGATGATACTAATGGCATTGAAACAAGCTAAGTATACAGTAGAAAATTATGGACACTTTGGACTTGCATCTGGATACTATACACATTTTACATCTCCAATAAGAAGATATGCAGATTTAACTGTGCATAGAATTTTAAATTCGGTATTACATGGTTATCCAAATAAGAAAACTATTATAAAAAATATGGAGGAGTTACCTGTAACTTGTGCTCATATTTCTAAAACAGAGAGAGCTGCTATGAAAGTAGAAGACGAAAGCGTAAAAATTAAACTTGTGGAATATATGATGGATAAAGTTGGAGAAGAGTATGATGCTACAATTGTTGGATTTAGTAATAAGAGAGTATTCTTTGAAACTGAGGATCATGTAGAGTGTTTCTGGGATGTAGTTTCTGCTAAACATTACTATGAGTTTGATGATAGAGAGTATGTGATGAGAGATACGGATACTGGCAAATTTTATAGTATAGGAGATAAGTATAAAGTTACTTTAGTAAGAGCTAGTCTATCAGAGTTAGAAATTGAGGTTACACCTAATTTTGTAATGGATGAGGGATTAATTTTAAAATAAAAAGGGAGAATAAAATGAAGTTAAAACAATTATTAATGAATGAAGGAAAAAATATTGTTAGTATGATAATAGAGAGTAAAGAGATGACTTACTCAAGTTCTAATATATCAAAAATAGATTTGATTCCAGTAGAAGTAGGAAATTATACTTTAGTTTTAAATGAGATTGTCTTTGACTTTACTGATGAAGAGGCAGAAAAAGATGGAAATTTAAAAAATGGAGTATACTATTTTGATTTGGGAAAAGCTAAGATAGAAGTAGTTTTAAGATAGAGAGATTAAGAGTGCGAATTTTTCGCACTTTTTTTCTTGAAGATAAAAAAAACATTTGATATACTAAAGTTATTGAAAAAAGGGGTGAGATAGTGAAAAGAAAAGAAAAAGTTTATTATTTATTAAAGGAATTAACATTGGAAAAATTAGAGTTATTTTCAGAAGAAGAAGTAATAGGGATAGATACTTCAACCTTAGAAGAAAAACTTAAATTAGGAAGAAATAATGTAAGCAAAGAATTAAATGAACTAGTATCAGAAAATAAAGTATTAAAAATAAAAGGGAAACCAGTTTTATATCTAGCAAAAGAAATTGTAGAAGAAAAATTTTTAAAAAAAATTCATAATAATATTTTTGAAAGCTGTAAGAAATTAAAAGATATATTGAATGTTGAAAAAGATGATTCAATAGAGGAAATAATAGAAAAAGAAGAGAAAAATAATTTTGGTTTAATAGGAGAAAAGGGAAGCTTAAAAATAGCAGTAGATCAAGCAAAAGCAGCAGTAATATATCCACCAAAAGGATTGCATACTTTAATAATAGGACCAACTGGAGTAGGAAAATCAACTTTTGCAGAAGCTATGTACAAATACAGTATTGAAAAAAAAGTTTTATCAGAGGAAGCTCCATTTGTTGTTTTTAACTGTGCTGATTATACTGAGAATAAGCAGTTATTACTTTCACAATTATTTGGTTATGTAAAAGGAGCTTTTACTGGAGCAGATAGAGATAAAGTTGGGTTAGTTGAAAAAGCTAATAATGGGATTTTGTTTTTAGATGAAGTTCATAGATTACCAGCAGAAGGACAAGAGATGTTATTTTACCTTATAGATAAGGGAATATATAGACGTTTAGGTGAAACAACAGCAAATAAGCAAAGTAATGTAATGCTAATATTAGCTACAACAGAAAAGCCAGAAGAAATAATGTTACAAACTTTTTTAAGAAGAATACCAGTAATGATAAAGCTTCCACCATTAAAAGAAATGAAGAGGAAAAAATTGAGCTTATTCAAAATTTTTTCTTAGAAGAAAGCAAAAGAATAAAAGAACCAATTGTAGTATCTAAAGAAGTTATAAAAGCTTTTTTATTATATAATTGTCCAGGAAATATAGGACAATTAAAAAGTGATATACAATTAGTTTGTGCTAAAGCTTTCTTAGAGTATATGTCATATAAAAAAACAAAAATGGAAATAAAAATAAATCAATTAACTAGCAATATACGAGAAGGATTATTAGAATTAAAAGATAAAAGATTAGAAATTATAAAAGATTTTGATATGTTAAGTAAAGAAAATATAGTTTTTGATGGAGTAAATCAAAAAATAGGTAATAGAAATAATCTTCTAGGAGAAAATAAATATAATCTAGACTTTTATGAAATAATAAAAAATGCTTGGCAAGAATTATCAGATAAAGGTTATTCAGAATTACAAATAAAAGAAGAAATCGAAAAAAGGATTCAAAAGTATTCATATAATTTAATAAATAGATATACTTTTACTCAAGATGAAACTTTCTATAATCAAATAGTTAATATTTCTATTTTAGAAATAGTTGAAGAGAGTATTAATAAACTTTATAAAATTGTTAATAAAAATAATAGAATGTTACTAGTTTTATCTTTACATATTCAACATTTAATTGAGAGAATAAAAGAGGGAAATTGTTTAAAACATCCAGAAAAAAATATAATTGAAATGGAAAGGACTCAAGAATTAAAAATTTCAAGAGAAATCTTAGAAAAAATTCAAGAAATATATAATATAAAAATTCCAGAAGATGAAGCTTATTATTTAGCAACTTTTATTTATTTGCTGTATAACAAGTCTTCTAATAAAAGAGTAGGAGTATTAGTTATAATGCATGGAGAAAGCACGGCTACAAGTATGACAAATGTAGCAAATGAATTGTTAAAAGTAAATCATGCAAAAGCCTTGGATATGTCATTAAATGAAAAAGTTCAAGATGTATTGAATAAAGCAATAGATATAGTAAAGGAAATTGATGAAGGAAAAGGAGTATTAATTTTAGGAGATATGGGTTCTACATTAAATTTTTCTGATATGATAACTGAAAGAACTGGAATAAAAACAAAAGTAATTGAAATGACAAGTACTTCAATAGTAATAGAAGCAACAAGAAAAGCTATGAATCCAGAAATTGATTTAGAAGAATTATATCATGGATTGCTAGATATAATAATTGAGATTTTAAATGATAAATACAAAAGTGGTATTAAAACTATAAGATATTTTGATAACATATTAATAGAAAATTTAAATAAAACTTTAATATTTTTAAATGGAGAAAAAGCATATAAAATATTAAATCAAGTTTTAGAAAAAATATGTAAAGCTGAAAATAAAATAATTGATGATGCTATAATAGTGAAATTTATATATCATTGTTCTTGTATGATAGAAAGAGTTATTTTAACAGAAAAAAGGGAAGAAAAGAAAGTAAATAAAAAGAAAGAAGAAAATATTTATCAAATAATTAGAAAAGAATTTAAAGTTGTAGAGGAGATTTTTGGAATAAAAATTCCAGAAATAGAGTATGATGATATTGTAGATTTATTTAAAATTCATTTTGATACACAAAAATAAGAAAAAGAAAGTGTATTAAATATAAAAAAAGGAGAGTTATATAACTCTCCTTTTTTTAATACAGATAAAATACACTTAATAAGACTCATAATAGGACTTATTTCATTATAATAAAACTATTAGAATTTAAAAAATACACATAATTGGCATAAATTTTGCTAAATATAAAGTATAAAAGATAAAAGGGGGATTAGCAATGGTAGGAATAATACTGATAACACATGGAAGTTTTTCTAATGAGATATTAAGAAGTGCAGAATTAGTAGTAGGACCTTGTGATGAAATTAAGTGTATCACTCTTCAACGTGAAGAAAATGTTGAAGATAAGAATGAGTTATTTAAAAAATATTTAGAAGAGGTAGATAAAGGAGATGGAGTATTAGTATTAGTTGATTTATTAGGTGGTTCACCTTGTAATATAGCAAGTTTAAATATTAGAAATTTTAATTATAAAACTTTAACTGGATTGAATTTTCCAATGTTACTAGAAGCTATTAATTCAAGAGAAGAAGTTGATTTAGAAGAGTTAACAAAGTTATGTTATGAAGCAGGAAGAGAGGGAATAAAAAATATAAATGAACTTCTAAAATAAGAGGTAGTATTATGAAAAAAATAAAAATTTGTAGATGTGATGACAGACTAATACATGGCCAAGTTAACTACAAGTGGTTAGAGTATTATAAGGTAAAAAAAATAATAATTATAGATAAAAAAATAGCAAATGATGTAATAGAAAAAGGGATCATAAGGCTAGCTACTCCTAAAAATATTGAATTAATAATTATAAATGAAGAAGAAGCTCTAAAAATAGACAAACTATTTGATGAAAAAAGTTTAGTTCTAGTAAAAGGATTAAAGACAATAGAATTTCTAATAGAAAATTTTATTGAAATTGAAATTGTAAATATTGGGCGAATCCCAACAGGAATAGGAAGAAGTATATTTAGAAATAATATTTATCTTTCAAAAGAAGAAAGAGAGATATTAGAAAAAATAAAAAAAACTGGGACAAAAATAACATGTAATTCTACTCCAGAAGAAGAGGAGGAAATAATATAATGGGAAATCAAATATGGGTAGCAGTATTGTGTCATGGAAATTGGGGAAAAGAACTTATAGAAGATATAAAAAAATTATTTGGATTAAAGAATAAATTTTTAGTATTCCCTTTATTACCAAATATGTCAGTAGAAGAATATAGAGAAGAGGTAGAAAAAGTATTAAAAGTTGCTCCACAAAATACAATTTTGATTTCAGATTTATATGGGGGAACAACATCAAATACAGCTATTTATCTAGGAATAAAATATAATTTAAATGCTATAAGTGGATTAAGTTTTTCAGTGATTCTAGAAATAGATAAAGAGGAAAAAGTAGAGAAAATTTTGGAAGTTCTTTTTTTAAAACAAAATAAAAATGTAATATGTGTAAATTTAATAGAAGAATTTAAAAAAATATAAAATAAGGGAGGAAGAAAAATGGCAGAAATTACATTAGCAAGAGTAGATCATAGATTGATACATGGGCAGGTTGTTACAAAGTGGTTGAAAATAGCAATGGCAAAAAAATAATAATAATCGATGATTATTTAGCAAAAGAAACTTTTATGGTAGATGTGTATAAAATGGCAGCACCTTCTGGAGTAGATGTAGAGATATATTCAGTTGAAAAAGCTTTAGAAGAATATAATAAAAATAATTTTGGGAACGGAAATGTATTTTTATTATTTAAAAACGTAGATATGGCATATAAAACTTTTAAAGTAGGAATAAATTATGGGAAATTACAACTAGGTGGTATTCCAAGTGGAGCTGGAAAGAAAATGGTATTTACAGCTGTATCATTGGATGAAAAGGAAGTAGAACAATTACTAGAAATGCAAGAAAATAATTTTAAAATAGATTTACACATAGTTCCAGAAGAAAATTCGATAACTTTAGATGAAGCAGTGAAAAAATTTAGAGGATAGTTTAAGGAGGAAAAATTATGTCTTTGACAGTAGCAATAGTAACAGGGTTATGGTATTGGTTTTGGACAGGACTTCCAGGTTATTCATTATTTGCTGTATGTAAACAACCAATTATTATAGGAACAGTAGTTGGAGCTTTAATGGGAGATTTGGAAAAAGGAATTATTGTAGGTTCAAGTATAGAAGTTGTTTATCTGTGAATGGTTGCAGCAGGAGGAAATATTCCTTCGGATAAATGTTTAGCTGCATTAATAGCTATTCCAATAGCAATAGCGGGAAATATAGAACCTGAAGTAGCAATTACAATAGCTGTTCCAATAGGAATTTTAGGAGTTTTTGTAAATAATATTAGAAGAACAACGAATGCATGGTTTGCAGCTAAAGCTGACAAATATGCAGAAGAAGCAAATATAAAAGGAATTTGGAGATGTGCAACTTTGTACCCTTTAGCTTTTGGATTTATATTTAGATTTCCAATTGTGTTTGTAGCAAATTTATTTGGAGCAACATTTGTTGAAAAAGTTTTACAAGCAATACCAGAGTGGCTTATGAGAGGATTGACAGTAACAGGAGGGGTATTACCAGCACTAGGATTTGCAACTACTATTTTTGTAATAGGTAAAAATAAATATATACCATTTTTTATACTAGGTTTCTTTATTGTGCAATATTTCCATATTCCTATTACAGCAGCAGCAATTTTTGGAATATGTATAGCTTTCTTATGTACATTTATGAAAGAGGATAAGGAGGGAGCATAATGGAAGATAAGAAACAAGAAAAAATATTGAATAAGAAAGATATAACAAAAGCTTATATAAGATGGTGGTGGACAGCAGAAATTTCAAACTCATTTGAAAGAATGCAAGCAGTGGCTGTTTGTGCAACTATGGGGCCAATATTACAAAAACTTTATAAAAATAAAGAGGATTTAGTAGCTGCTTTAAAAAGACACTTAATATTTTTTAACTCTCAAGCTATTTGGGGAGGGTTAATACATGGAACTGCAATAGCAATGGAAGAAGAAAAAGCTATGGGACAGGAGATTCCAGATGAGGTTATAACAGGAATAAAGACAGGATTGATGGGACCATTAGCAGGAATAGGAGATACTTTAGATTGGGGAACAATGCAAACATTATTTACAGCAATTGCAATATCATTTGGAGCAACAGGAAGTATTGTAGCACCTATATTTCCATGTATTTTAGGAATATGGCTTTTTGTAGAAGGGTTATATTTATTTAGATTTGGATATTCTTTAGGAAGAGAGTCTATAAGACATATTTTATCTGGAGGAATAGTTAAAAAATTAATAGATGGAGCTAGTATATTAGGACTTTTTATGATGGGTTCTTTATCAGCAATGGTAGTTAAATTAAATACTACAATAAAATTTGATGTTTCTGGAAAAGATTTTATAGTTCAAGATGTATTGGATAAAATAGCACCAGGTTTATTACCATTAGGAGCAATTTTCTTAGTATATTGGATGATGAAATATAAGAAAATGAGTATTACAAAAGTTTTATGTATTTTAGTTGTTTTAAGTATTGTAGGAGCAGTAATAAAAGTATTTTAATAGAGAAAATTTAAGGAGGATACGAAATGGAAAAAAAGATGTATACTAAAGAGGAATATTTAGCAGGAATAAGAGGAGCTATTGGGGAGAGAGCAATATGGTTTTATATGATTATGAAGGAATTAAAGAAACAAGGAGTAGATGTAGATAAAGTTTGTCAAAATACTATATTTGAATTTGGAAGAATAAGAGGGCAAAAATATAGTGGAGCTAAAACACCAGGAGAATTTGCTGAGATGTTATACAATAGTAAAGGACAACTTGTTTTTGAGATGGAACTAGAAGAAAATGGAGAGGAAAAAGGAATATTAAAGTTTAAAAGATGTCCTCTTGTAGATGCTTGGAAAGAATATAATATTCCATTAGAAGAAAGAATAGAAATATGTAGATTAGCTTGCTATGGAGATTATGGAAGAGTAAGCTGCGCAGAAAGAATTAATTTAGAGTTTCCACAACAATTAAGTAAAGATCAAGAATGTTGTGAATTGTTATTTACTAGAAAAAAATAATAAAAATAAAAATAGGTTCTAAAAGAGCCTATTTTTTTAGAAAAGGGAGAAATATGGAAAATATTTGTAAGATAATTGAAAATGAATTTAAAAATATTATAAAAGATTTAAGTACTTTAATTTCAATAAAAACAATAGAAAATATTGGAGAAAATGGAACCCCTTTTGGAAGTGAAAATAAAAAGGCATTGGAATTTATAATAGAAAAAGCAAAAGAATTTGGAATAAAATATAAAAATTTAGATGATTATTTGTGCTGGTTAGAAATAGGTAAAGGAAATGAAATGATTGGAATACCTGTACATTTGGATGTAGTTCCAGAAGGGGAAGGATGGGAAACAGAACCTTTTAAATTGGAAGAAAAAGATGGTTATTTTTATGGCAGAGGAGTAGTTGATAATAAAGGACCAGCTATTATGATGTTATATATATTAAAATTTTTAAAAGAAAATGAAAAATTACACAAAAGAGTAAGAGTAATATTTGGAACAAATGAAGAAACAGGAATGAAATGTATTAAATATTATTTAGATAAAAAGGAAGAAGTACCTATAATGGGATTTACTCCAGATGCACTTTATCCAGTAGTTATAGGAGAAAAAGGAAGGCTACATATTAAGATATTTAAAAATTTAAAAATAGAAAAAGAAAAAGAATATCTAAAATTTATTGGTGGGAAAAAAAGTAATGTAGTTCCAGATTATGCTGAATGTAGTGTTTATAACTATGAAAATAATAATAAAAAACAATTAAATTTAAATTATAAAGGAGCTGCTTGTCATGCAAGCACTCCTGAAAAAGGTATAAATGCTATAACGGAATTAATAAAGATAATTTTATTAAATAAAGGGAGAGTAATTCAAAATATAGAAATATTAGAAAAAATAAATAAATTAGTTACAGAAGAGGAAAATGAAGGTTTATATAAAATAAGTGAAAAATTTGGAAAATTAACTTTAAATATAGGAATATTAAGTATAGATGAGAAAAAATTTACATCTGAAATAGATATAAGATACCCAGAAGTAATAAGTGAACAAGAAATAAAAGAATATTTACAAAATTTTTTTGGAAATGGTTATGAAATAAAAATATTAAATTCTAAACCACTTCATTATGTTGAGGAAAACAGTATAATAGTAAACAAACTTTTAAATACCCTGACTCAATTAAAAATAATATTAGAAGAAAAACCAATGATAATAGGAGGAGGGACTTATGCAAGTTATTTTGATAATATGGTAGGGTTTGGACCAAAATACCAAAATATAAGAACAGGTGGTCATGGTAAAAATGAAAATATATCAAAGGAGGAGTTTAAAAAAATTTATTTATTTATTATAATGCGATATTAGAATTATGTAAATAAAATTAAATGGGGAGTTATTTTTAATTTTACAGCTTAAGAGATAGAAAAAGATAGAGTATATTATTTTGATTTAGGAAAAGCTAAGATAGAAGGGATTTTGAGATAAAAACAAAATAAAACAACAAAAAACTTTACAAATACCACAGAAATGTGGTATTTTTTTTATATAAACTTTTAGGAGGTCAAATATGAAAAAAAAGTGGTTAGATTATTTAATTGTGTATATAGGTTGTGTAATACAAGCTTTTTCAATAGTATGTATCTTGAAGCCAAATAATTTAACGGTAGGAGGAATAACAGGTCTGTCTCTAACAATAGGAAAGCTATTAAATTTTAATTATACCTATATTTATTATGTTATTTGTTTAGGAATATTAGTATGTGCCTATATTTTTCTTGGAAAAAGAGAAGTTAAAAAAATAGTTTTACTTTCTACTACATATCCCTTAATTTTGATTTTTATGAATAAGATACAATTTAATTTTTTATATGATACTCCAGATAAATTATTGATTTGTATATACTATGGAATATTTATGGGAGTAGGAACTGGGCTAGTATTAAAGAGAGGATTTTCTCAAGGAAGTTCAGACACAGTAGCAAAAATATTACATAAAAAAATATTTAATTTTATGGGGTTGAGTCAAGTATTATTAGGAATAGATATAACAATATTATTAATTTCAAGTTTTGTTTTTGGAAGGACAGCAGTATTGTATGCTATTATTATGCAGATGGTATATAGTAAGACTATAAATACAGTTTTATTTGGTTTTGGAGCTTCTATGGTAAAGGTAGTGATTATAAGTGATCAAATAGTAAAAATTTCTAATTTTATGAGTAATACTATACATAGAGGTTATAGTATAGGACATGTAGTTGGTGGAAAAAGTAAAATAAGAAGAGAGAAAATAATATCAGTTTGTTCTTTAAGGGAGGCTATGTTGATTAAAGATTTTGTTACTAAAATAGATGAAGATGCTTTTATAAATATAGTTCCAACAATAGGAGCATGGGGTAAGGAAGATGGACTCCAAAATTTAAAAGAAAAATAAAACAACATAAAACAAATAAAAACCACAAAAAACTCTTGAATTTTTTGTTGCTATATGATAAAGTGTATATATAAAATATAAAAATAGAACAAAAGGAGAGAAGAAATGACAAAAAATGCAACTTTTAAAAAGTGGTTTACCTTTGTGGTATTGGTTATAGGTGGAGGAACAGTATTTAAATTATCCTCATTAAAGGATGCTTTCTATGTACCTATGCAAGAGTTTATGGGACTTACTCATACACAAATAGGAGCAGCATTATCGGTATATGGTCTAGTACAAACAATAGGAAACTTTGCTTCAATATATTTAGCAGATAGATTTTCTAAGAGAATAATGATTTCAGGTTCATTAGTAGGTATAGGATTAATAGGGGTATATATTTCAACTTTCCCACCATATTATGGAATTTTATTAGCTTGGGGATTATTATCAGTATTTGGAGAGGTTTTATATTGGCCAGTATTATTAAAAGCAGTTAGATTATTAGGAGATGAAACGGAGCAAGGAAGATTATTTGGATTTTTAGAAGCTGGAAGAGGGGTAGTTGATACAATAATAGCTTTCTCAGCATTAGGAATATTTGCAATGTTAGGAAAAGGTTCTGGAGCATTAAGAGGGGCAATACTATTTTATTCAGCAGCAGTTATAGTAACAGGAATAATTTCTTATATTTTAGTAGAAGATGATAAAGTTATAGCTAAAGATGGAGAAAAAGTAAATAAAAATAAATTAGCTTTAGATGGAGTTATTCAAGCTATTAAGATGCCAGAAATTTGGGTAGTATCATTGACAATTGCATCAATTTATTCAGTATATTGTGGACTTACATACTTTATACCTTTCCTAAAAGATATTTATGGAATGCCTGTAACTTTAGTAGGAGCTTACGGAATAATAAATCAATATGGATTAAAAATGGTAGGTGGACCTGTAGGGGGAATGTTAGTTGATAAGAAATTTAAATCAGCAACAAAATTCCTAAGAGCAGCTTTAGTAGTGGCATTAGTAGCAATGATAGGATTTATAATGTTACCTCATGAAAGTATGAATGTATATGCTGGAATGATTTGTACATTAGGATTTGGAGCGATTATTTTCAGTATGAGAGCCGTTTTCTTTGCACCAGTAGATGAGATTAAAGTTCCAAGAAATATAAGTGGAGCTGCTATGTCAATAGCTTGTATTTTAGGCTATTGTCCACAAATGTTTGCATTTACTTTATATGGAAGTATGTTAGATAAATATCCAGGATTAGCAGGGTATAAGATGGTATTTACAACAATGGCGGGATTTGCTGTGGTAGGTATAGTTATAACAACATTATTGTTAAAAATGATTAAAAGAAAACAAGAAGAAGTTGCTTAGTTTGGAGGAAAAATGTTAAAGTTAGGTTTAGAAACAGAAAGTTTACATCTATGGTTACAACATAAGAGAATGGATATATTTGGATTTATAGAAAAAGCTCATGAATTAGGATTAGATGGAGTACAGATCAATGTAATAAAAGATTATGGATTAGATGAAAAATGGGGAGCATTAGAGAGTGCTTCAGATGAACATCTAAATAAAATAAAAGAGTTATTAAGAAAATATGGGATGTATATAGAATTAGATATGAGAAATCTTGATTATGATAGATTAGTTGAAGTTTTAGAGGTAGCTAATAAATTAGGAGCTGAAGTAGTTAGGTCATACATTCCAATAAAACCAGCAAAAAATATTGAAACTTCATCTGGAGCAGAGGGAGCTTACGATTTTGCAAAAGTTCGTTGTGATTTTGATGAAAATTCTTATGTTGAAGGGATAGAAAAGGTAAGAAAAATAATACCTCTTCTTGAAAAATATAGAATAAAATTGGCATTAGAAAATCATGAATATGAAACTTCAGAGGAATTAGTAAGAGTAATAAAAGAAATAAACTCTCAATGGGTAGGGTTACTTTATGATTTTGGAAACTCAATGATGGCTTGGGAAGAACCTGTAAAAGCTGCAGAAAATATGGCACCTTATACTTATTCTACTCATTTTAAAGATCATATTATAATAGAGGAACCTAATGATAAATATGGTTATGTAGTATGTGGAGTACCAGCAGGAACAGGAAATATAGATTTAAAAACTTGTTTTAATATTATGATGAAAAAATCAAGTTTGACAAGAATAAATGTAGAATCTTGTTATCCATATTGCGCTCAATTTAAGAGAAGTCCAGGAGCTGGAGGAGTCTTTAAGGTGGGAGAAGGAGCTTTTCAAGTAGAAAAACATCTATATAATTATGATATAATAAAACCATCTCAATACTATTATCCTCATGAGATATCACAGGATATGTTGGAAAAGTTATTAGATGATCAGATGAAAGGCTTAGAAGTAACAGTAAAATATTTAAAAAAATTAAGAGATGAATATATGAAAGAAAATTTATAACTTGTAAAAGGGCTCATAAAATTATATACTAAATATAGTTTTATGAGCTTTTTTCAAAATAGATTGAAAGGAGAAAAATATGCAGGGGCTGGAAAATATACTAGAAAAAATATCTGGAATAATTTGGGGAAATTATCTGATTATTACATTGATAGGAGTAGGACTATTTTTTACAATTTTAACAAAAGGTATACAAATAAAAGGTTTTCCTTTAGCTGTTAGAGAATTAATTAACTCTTTAAAAGGAGAGAAAGAAGTAAAAGGAGAAGGAACACTTTCATCTTTTCAAGCTTTGTGTACAGCACTTAGTAGTTGTGTTGGAAATGGTAATATAGTAGGGGTAGCTACTGCAATAGCTAGTGGAGGACCAGGAGCTGTATTTTGGATGTGGGCTGCTGGAATAGTAGGAATGGCAACTAAGTATGCTGAAATAGTTTTAGGAATGATATATAGAGAAAAAGCTGAAGATGGAACTTATGTAGGTGGACCTATGTACTATATATCTAAAGGATTAAAATTGAAAAAAATAGCCTTTATCTTTGCCTTACTTATGTTTTTACAAATAAGTGGTGGGGCTTTAATACAGTCAAATGCTGTAGCAATAGTAATGAGTGATATTTTTAAAGTAAAACCTATATTTTCTGGAATACTTATGGGAGGAGTAATTCTAAGTGTGGTTGTAGGTGGAGTACAAAGATTAGGAAAAGTAACAGAGAGACTTTTACCAGTAATGGCGTTAATATATTTTTTTGGGGGGTTAGTTGTAATAATTTCTAATATAAATCATATATCTTATGCTATAATGAATATAGTGAGTTGTGCTTTTAGAGTTGAAGCAGTAGGTGGAGGAGTATTAGGACATACTATAAAAGAAGCAATGAGATTTGGAGTAGCAAGAGGATTATATTCTAATGAGGCTGGAGAGGGAAGTGCACCAGTATTACACTCGGCTGCTATAACAGACCATCCAGCAAGGCAGGGATTATATGGTCTATTGGAAGTCTTTATAGATACTGTTGTAATTTGTTCTTTGACTTCTTTTATTGTATTAACTTCAGGAGTAACAGAAACAGATATTTCACCAGCTATTTATGTAATGACAGCTTTTGGGAATATACACATACTATTTAGATATTTAATTGGTATAAGTATGGTACTTTTTGCTTTTTCAACTGTTCTATCGCAATGGTATTTTGGGAATGTAACTCTAACTTATATGTTTAATGTAAAAGTAGCAGAAAAATTTAAATATGTTTTTATTTGTTTAGCTCTTTTAGGTTCATTGAGTAGTTTAAAAATAGTATGGTTAATTCAAGATATAGTTTTGGGATTGATGATAATTCCAAACTTATTAGCTCTATTATTATTAAATAAAGATGTAAAAAAAGCAACAGAGGATTTTTTTATAATGATAAAGAATGAAAGGAAAGAAAAATGTTAGCAAATGATAGACAAGAGAAGATATTAGAGATAATAGAAAGAGATGGAAGTATAAAAACGTCACAACTAGTGGAAATTTTTGATGTTTCATTAGAAACAATAAGAAGAGATTTTGAAGTTTTAGAGAAACAAGGGTATTTAGAAAAAGTATATGGAGGAGCTATTTTAAAAAATAAGGAAATAAAAGCTTTAAATTATTCTTCACGTGAGAAAAAAAATGTAGAAGAGAAAAAAGAGGTTGGAAGATTAGCAATAAACTTAATAGAGGATGGAGATACTATTGCTTTAAATGCTAGTACAACTAACTTAGAAATTGCTAGATTGATTAAGGAAAAATTTTCTCATCTTACAGTAATAACTAACTCTTTAATGATTGCAAACGAATTAGCTGAAATTTCAGGAATTAATTTAATTTTAGCTGGAGGAATGTATAATAAAAATGAATTTGCTTTTTTAGGAGAGGTAACAGCTAAATTTTTTCAAAATTTTTCCGTAGATAAAGCTTTTATATGTGTTGGTGGAATTTCATTAAAGAGAGGATTAACTGATTACCTAATGGATGAGATATTAGTAGAAAAAAAGATGATAGATATAGCAGAAAAAGTTTATATCTTAGCTGATTCAACTAAAATAGAATCAAATTCATTGATAAAGTTGAGTGACTTGCAAGAAAATATGGAAATAGTAACAGATTCAAAACTATCAGAAGAGATAAAAAAAGAGTATATAAATAGAGGAATAAAAGTAAGAAATTAAAATACTAAAGGGATTGTTGTAAAATTTTAAACTACAATTATCCCTTTATTTTTTGATTATAAAACTATTTTTTATTTGAAAAATATAGAAAAAACTGGTAAAATGATAAGATGAGTTATTTCGTCAAAAATCAAAAAAGACTGAAAAAATGTTATTAATAGGAGGAAAAATTGTGAAAAAAGCTTCAATCATAACTTATGGTTGTCAAATGAATGTAAATGAAAGTGCAAAAATAAAGAAAATGTTCCAAAATATGGGATATGAAATTACTGATAATATAGAAGAATCGGATGTTACATTTTTAAATACATGTACAGTAAGAGAGGGAGCGGCAACTCAAATATATGGAAAATTAGGAGAGTTGAAGCATATAAAAGAAAATAAAGGAATGATAATAGGGGTAACTGGATGTTTCGCTCAAGAACAAGGAATAGAGCTTGTAAAAAAATTCCCTCAAATAGATATAGTTATGGGAAACCAAAATATAGGAAGAATACCACAAGCTATAGATGATATAGAGCATGGAGTAGATAAACATCTTGTTTTTACAGATTGTGAAGATGATTTACCACCTAGATTAGATGCTGACTTTGATTCTAAAAAAACTGCTTCTATATCTATAACTTATGGATGTAATAACTTTTGTGCTTATTGTATAGTACCATATGTAAGAGGTAGAGAAAGATCTGTTCCTATGACAGAGATTTTACATGATGTGAGACAATATGTAGAAAAAGGTTATAAAGAGATAATTTTACTTGGACAAAATGTAAACTCTTATGGAAAAGAGTTTAAAAATGGAGATAACTTTGCAAGATTATTAGAGGAAATCTGTAAGGTAGAGGGAGATTTTATAGTAAGATTTGTTTCTCCACACCCTAGAGATTTTACTGATGAGGTAATAGATGTAATTGCTAAAAATGAAAAAATTGCAAGATCATTACATCTTCCACTACAAGCTGGTTCATCTACAATATTAAAAGCTATGAATAGAGGATATACAAAAGAACAATACATAGCTTTAGCTAATAAGATAAAAGAGAGAATACCAGGAGTTGCTCTTACAGCAGATATTATAGTAGGATTCCCTGGAGAGACTGAAGAAGATTTCCAAGATACTTTAGATGTAGTAAGACAAATTCAATTTGAAAATAGTTTTATGTTTATGTATTCTATTAGAAAGGGAACAAAGGCAGCTACTATGAAAAATCAAATAGATGAGGCTGTAAAAAAAGATAGACTTCAAAGATTAATAGATGTACAAACTGCTTGTTCATTAGCAGAGAGTAAAACATATGTAGGTAAAACATTTAGAGTATTAGTAGAGGGAGAGAGTAAAAAAAATAAAGAAGTACTAAGTGGAAGAACTTCTACTAATAAGATAGTTTTATTTAAAGGAGATAAAGCTTTAGAAGGAACATTTGTAAATGTAAAAATAAATGATTGTAAAACTTGGACATTATATGGAGAAATTGTAGAGTAAGAAGAGGTTAATATCGAGGTGGATATGGACAGATTGGATAAGTTTCTTTTAAAGGAACTTTTAGAGATAGGAAAGCAATTGGGCTTGGCAATAAAAGCAGGAATAAAGAAAAATGAATTAAAAGAGCTTATAGAAAAGGATATAGAAAGTAAAGAGAATACTGATATAGCATGGGGAACTTTAGAAGTTTTACCAGATGGATATGGTTTTTTAAGAGGAACAAGTGTAGAAAAAGATATATATGTTTCAGCTTCACAAGTAAGAAAATTTAAGCTTAGAACTGAGGATAGAGTAGTTGGTGAAGTAAGAGAACCTTCTGGAGATGAAAAAAATTATGCTCTTAAAAAAGTTTTATTAGTTAATGATGGAACATTAGAAGCAGCTGAAGCAAGAGTACCTTTTGAGGAGCTTATTCCAGCATATCCAACAGAAAAATTTATATTAGAAACTGATAGCAAAAATATTTCTGGAAGAATAATTGATTTGATAGCTCCAATAGGTAGAGGACAGAGAGCTTTAATTATTGCTCCACCTAAAGCTGGAAAGACTATGTTAATTAGTAATCTTGCTAACTCAATAATGAAGACTAGCAAGGATGCTGAGGTATGGATACTTTTAATAGATGAAAGACCAGAAGAGGTTACAGATATAAAAGAAAATGTAATAGGAGCTCAAGTATTTGCTTCGACTTTTGATGAAGATCCTAAAAACCATATTAAAGTAACAGAAAGCATATTAGAAAGAGCTAAAAGAAAAGTAGAAAATGGAGAAAATATAGTTATTCTTATGGACTCTTTAACAAGACTTGCTAGAGCTTATAATATAGTAATTCCTTCTAGTGGTAAGCTGATATCAGGAGGTATAGATCCAACAGCTCTTTATTATCCTAAAAACTTTTTTGGAACAGCAAGGAATATTAGAGGGGGAGGAAGCCTTACAATAATTGCCACTGTATTAGTAGATACTGGAAGTAAGATGGATGATATAATTTATGAGGAATTTAAATCAACAGGAAACTGTGATATACATTTAGATAGAAATTTAGCCGAATTAAGATTGTTTCCAGCAATAGATATTCAACGTTCTGGAACTAGAAAAGAGGAGTTATTAATTCCTAAAAAAGAATTAGAATCAATTTGGAAAATAAGAAGACATCTTGCAAAATTTGATAAAGCTGAAAGTTTAAAAAGATTAGTTGATACATTGAAAAGTACTCAAAGCAATAAAAGTATGCTAGAACAGTTTGAAAAAGGAGTAGGGGATGAAAAATAAGATAGGTTTACTTATAATATTGATTATAACTTTTTATATAGGTATATTAGTAGGAACTCCTTTTAAAACTGAAGTTGTAGATTTAAAACAATTTACTGATTACTATGAAGAGGGAGAGGCAGAAAATGGTGGTTGGGAAGTTCAAGCAGATAACTTCTATACTTTTACTAGAGAATACTCTTTAGTGGGAGAAGAGGGAGGAGGAGTTGAAGAGTTACCTAAAATAGACGAAGATGCTATTCCTGAAAAGAAAATATATATAGTTCAAAAGGGAGATACTCTATCAGAAATAGCTGAGACTCATGGTATGGGACTTAGCGTTCTTATGGCTAATAATCCTGGAGTTTCTGCAAATAACTTAAAAATTGGACAAAAACTTACTGTACTTACAGGAAATGGAATTTTTTATAAAGTAGGTAAGGGAGATTCTTTAAATAAGATCGCTGAACTATTTAAAGTAGAGATAGAGGATATTAAAAAGATAAACAAACTAGATTCTAATGTAGTTCAAATAGGAGAGGTACTATATATTAAAAATCCTAATGTAAATAAGTATTTAGGAATGAGAAGTCCTAATGCTGATAATAGAAGTAACCTTGGTTTTATTATGCCTATAAAATATACTGGAATAACAAGTCCACAAGGGAATAGATTCCATCCAGTTTTAAAAAGATATATATATCATGCTGGTGTGGATTTAAGAGCACATTTTATTCCTCTTTATGCTTCTAAAGAGGGAAAAGTAACTTTTGCTGGAACTATGAATGGATATGGGAAAATAATAATTATTCAACATAGTGGTGGATATGAAACTAGATATGGACATTTAGATAAGATAGGAGTAAGAAAAGGACAGTATGTAAAAACTGGAGAACTAATTGGAAAAACTGGACAAAGTGGAAGAGTTACAGGACCACATCTTCATTTTGAGTTAAGAAAAAATGGAAAAGTTTTAAATCCAATGAAATATATGCCAAAATCAAAATAGAGAGGGATAGTTATGAGTAGAGTAGTAAAAGTGGGAAACCTTTTAATAGGTGGTGGAAATCCAATAGTCATACAATCTATGACTAATACTACAACAAGTGATGTAGAAGCAACAGTTAATCAAATAAAAAAATTGGAAGCTGCTGGTTGCCAAATGGTAAGAATGACAATAAATAATGAAGAAGCAGCCAAAGCCATAGGAGAGATAAAGAAAAGAGTAGATGTTCCATTATGTGCTGATATTCATTTCGATTATAAATTGGCTCTTTTAGCAATAGAAAATGGGATAGATAAACTTAGAATCAATCCAGGAAATATAGGTTCTGATGAAAATATTAAAGCTGTTGTAGAGAAGGCAAAAGAGAAAAATATTCCTATAAGAATAGGAGTAAACTCTGGTTCTATTGAAAAACATATACTTGAAAAATATGGAAAATCAACTGCTGATGGAATGGTAGAGAGTGCTATGTATCATATAAATCTATTAGAGAAAAATGGATTTAATGATATAGTAGTGTCATTAAAGGCAAGTAATGTTAAGATGATGGTAGAGGCTTATAGAAAAATAAGTAAGCTTATAGATTATCCATTACATCTTGGAGTGACAGAGGCTGGAACTGCTTTCCAAGGGACAGTAAAATCTGCAATAGGAATAGGGGCATTATTAGTAGATGGAATAGGAGATACAATTAGAGTTTCTCTTACAGAAGATCCAGTAGAAGAGATAAAGGTTGCTAAAGAGATATTGAAAGTTTTGGGACTGATAGAGGCAGGAGTGGAAATAGTATCTTGCCCTACTTGTGGAAGAACAGAGATAGATTTAATAGGACTTGCTAAAAAAGTTGAAAAAGAGTTTGAAAATGAAAATAGAAAAATAAAAATAGCTGTAATGGGTTGTGTAGTAAATGGACCTGGAGAAGCTAGAGAAGCTGACTATGGAGTTGCTGGAGGAAAAGGAGTAGGAGTTCTTTTTAAGAAAGGACAGATAGTAAAAAAAGTAGATGAGTCTGAAATATTAATTGAGTTAAAAAAATTAATAATGGAGGATGAGAAAAATGAGAGTATGGAGAGTAGTAATTAGTCTATTTTTTATTCTTTTATCAGCTTGTACTTCTATTAGGAGTAATGAGGAAATTTCATTAGAAAGAGTAGAAGGAAGAAAAAAATTTGTAGTAAACTATGATAGAGGAAGATATAATACTGTAAAATTAGATAATATAGTTATTGATTCAGGAAGAGAGTATTATGTAAAAGAGGGAGAGTATACTCTTTCGTATATAGAAGAAGCTTTTATAAATGGATATGTAGGAGTTTCTTGGAAAGGTAGTAAAGGAAGAGCTGGAGATAGTGATAGAAAGATACCAACAAGAAAAGCTATAAAAGTATTAGAAGATATGGAAATAAATCTAGAAAATCATACTGTTCAAATAAATTTTTCTGGAACAATCAATTCTGATAAGAAATTTTAGACTTTTTAAAAAAAAATGGCGTCTAAATAATATAAAAAAATGTGAGGTTAAAAACTGATGGACTTTGATGAGATTTTCGAGGAGTATTTTGATAGGATATATTACAAAGTTTTAGGGGTAGTAAAAAATCCTGAAGATGCTGAAGACATATCTCAGGAAGTTTTTATGAGTGTTTATAGAAATTTGAAGAGTTTTCGTTCAGAGAGTAATATATATACTTGGATATACAAGATTGCTATCAATAAAATTTATGATTTCTTTAGAAAAAGAAAGGTAGAGTTAGATATAAATGAGGAGATATTGATGTTAGAAGATAATACTAATATTGAAACTCCAATCTTTTTAGAGGAGAAATTAAAATTAATCTCTCCTAAGGAAAGAGAAATTGTAATTTTAAAAGATATATATGGATATAAGTTAAAAGAGATAGCAGATATGAAAAATATAAATATCTCTACAATAAAATCTATATATTATAAGGCAATCAAGGATATGGGAGGAAATTGATATGTTATCACCAAAAGATAGGGTAAAAGCTAATATATACAAAGAGTTATTTGAACAGGAGAAAAGAAAAAATAAAAGAAAATCGCTTTTTTCTATTTCATTATTTTTTCTAGGAGTCTTTACAAGTTCTACTTATCAAATGGTAGTTAGAGAAACACCAATAGAGTCAACATTAAATTATGCTATAAATACAAGTATACCTAAAATAAATACTAAGAAAAATGATTTATCAATGGAACATTTTTTTAGTTCAAACTTTTTTGATGATAAAAAAATAGAGATAGATACAGATGAATTATTTGGATTAGATACACAAATATAGTGGGGGACATCAATGAGAAAAGTTATTTATTTTTTTACTACACTACTATTTTCGACTGTGATATTTGCTTCTGAAGGATTAGGAATAGTTTCAGATGAAGATTTTTTAAAAGTGGGAGTAACTCCAGAAAATATAGAAAAAGCTAAACTTATGGTAAATAGAGTTAGTACAAATTATAAAATGTTAGTACTAGAAAAAAAGCAGCTTGAATTAGAAGTTAATAAATATGTCTTAGAAAATCCAGAAGCTAATCTTGAAAAAATAGATATTTTATTTGATAAAATAGGAGCAATAGAGGCAAATATTTTAAAAGATAGAATTAGAAGTCAGATAGAGATGCAAAAATATATCACTCAAGAGCAGTATATAAAAGCTAGGGATATAGCAATAAGAAGATTAAATACTCCAAAATAAAATAAGAGGTAGTTGTAAAATTTTACAATTACCTCTTTTAATTTTAGTCTGTAATTTCAATTTTAATATTTAAATTTTTCAGATCTTCAAAAAAATTAGGATAAGATTTAGAGATAGCCTCAGCTCCTTCAATAATGAGCGGAGAATCTAGTAGAGTAGCAAATATAGCAAGACTCATAACTATTCTATGGTCTTTGTGTCCAAATACTTCATTACAACTAATATATTTAGAATTTCCTTTAATATAGATATTACTTTCATCTGAAGAGATTTGAACTCCTAATTTTTTTAATTCATTTTCCATTGCCTCTATTCTATCACTCTCTTTATATCTCAATCTTTGGGCGTTATAGATTTTAAACTCCCCATCTCCATAGGCAGATAATACAGTAAGAATAGGACCAAGATCTGGACAGTTTTCTAAATTTATATTATAAGCTTTAGGAAGTCCTCTAAAAATTTTATATCCATTTTCTAATTCTTCTATTTTTATTCCACAATTTTTTAAGATTTCAATAATCTCTCTATCTCCTTGTTTTGAATTAATATCTAATCCTTCACAGGTTAAATCATTGTTTATAGCTCCAAGTACAGCAAAAAAACCTAACTGAGAAAAATCTCCTTCCACTTTGTAATCAGTAGCAATATATTTTTGATTTCCCTTAATTGTTAGAGTTAAGTCATCTAAAAATAAAACTTCTATTCCAAATTTTTTTAACATATCAATAGTTAAATCAATATAAGATTTAGACTCAAAAGGAGGAATAATTTTTATAATAGAATCTTCAGTGAGAAGTGGAAGAGTGAAAAGTAATCCACTTATAAATTGAGAGCTGATATTTCCATTAATAATATATTCTCCAGATTTTAATTTTCCATCTATCTCTATTTTATTGTTATCTTGGTAATAAAAAAGATTTTGTTTTTTAAAAATCTCTTCATAGATTTTTTGAGGGCGTTGTAATAATCTATTTTTTCCTCTAAATTCTATCTTTTTATCTGTAAGAGAAAAAATAGGAATAAAAAATCTCAGTGTAGAACCAGATTCATTACAATCTATGATACTATTTGTCAATTGAGAAAAATTTTTTATTCCCTCAACAATTAAGCTATCTTTTTCTTTGGAAATTTTTGCTCCTAACTTTTTCATTCCCTCAATAGTAGCAATAATATCATCAGAGTAGGCTATATTTTCAAGTTTACTTTTTCCTTGAGCAAGGGAAGCACAGATAATAGATCTGTGAGCCATACTTTTTGAAGGTGGGAGATTGACTTTTCCAAAACATTTAGATGGATATATTTTAACTTTCATATATAACTCCTTAAAAATTTTATTTATAATATTTTACAACTTTTTTTTGAAAATGAATAGATTTAGAATTTGAAAAAAGAATAATTTAAAATATAAAGTTTGACTGATTTTAAAAAAGATGGTATAATTTATAAGTCGTTTATGTCTAAAAAAATGGTATAAAACATATTAGGGGGAGATATAAACAGATTTAAAGGAGTGAGAAAAATTTATAAGACGAAAGATATTGTTTTAACTGGATTTGCGTTATTTGCTATGCTATTTGGTGCTGGAAATTTAATATTTCCACCAACAGTTGGTTATATAGTAGGAGACAATTGGAAATTGGCTGCTTTTGGATTTTGTATTACAGGAATAGGATTTCCATTGATGGGAATAATAGCTTCTGGATTTGCAGGAACAGAGTTAGATCATTTTTCAGATAGAGTATCACCTCTATTTAGTAGAATTTTTAATACAGCTTTAATCTTGGCAATAGGACCATGTTTAGCTATTCCAAGGACAGGAGCTACAGCTTTTGAAGTAATGATGACTCCATATGTAGGAACAGATAGCTCAATAGCTAAGTATATTTTCTTAGTAATCTATTTTGGAGTAGTTTTACTTTTCTCTTTGAGAGAGAGTGCTGTAATAGATAGAATAGGAAAAATTTTGACACCAATTCTTTTAATAGTATTAGCTATTATAATTTTTAAAGGGGTATCTAGTCCTATAGGAGATTTAGTAACAACAGGGACAACAAATAATTTTAGATATGGATTTTATAATGGATATCAAACAATGGATACTCTTGCAGCTATTATTTTTGCAAGTATAATTTTAAAAACTATAACTGGAAAGAATAAAGATTTAGGAAGAAAAGAGCAATTATCTTTCTTGTTAAAAGCTAGTGCAATAGCTGTTTGTGGGTTAGCAATAGTATATGGAGGACTTTTATATATAGGGGCAACTTCTACATCAGTATTAGAAAATAAAGGAACAACTCAGCTTTTAAATGCTATTGTAGCTGAGCTTTTAGGAAAAAGTGGAAATATGCTTTTAGGAATATGTGTTGCTGGAGCTTGTCTTACAACCGCAATAGGTCTTACTGCTACAGTTGGAGATTATTTTAGTTCAGTATTTAAGACAAAATATGAAAAAATTGTAATAATAAATGTAATAGTAAGTTTAATATTTGCTGGATTTGGAGTGGACTTAATAGTTCAAGTAGCAGCACCAATATTAGTTTTTATCTATCCAATAGCTATAGTTTTAATTATTTTAAATTTATTCAAGGGATATATACAAGATAGAGGAATTTTTATCGGTTGTGTAGTTGGAGCAGGACTTATAGGAGCTATAGAAACTCTACAAATGTTAAATGCTTGTCCAGAAGGAATATATAAGCTTTATTTAGAATTACCTTTCCAAGATTATGGATTAGCTTGGATATTACCAAGTATAGTAGTTGGAATTATATTTAGAGTGGTAGAGAAGATAAAAAAATAAAATAATATATAAAATAGGAGAGTAGTTACAATTTAAGAAGTTGTAACCCTCTCTTTTTATATTTTTTTACAAAATATTTTTGATTATGATATAATATAATGTATATAGAAAAGATAGGAGTAAAATAATGGATATAAAAGAAACATTAACAGTATATGCTAATGAAAATGATAAAGGAAAAAGAATAGATAAATTTCTAAATGAGTTGATAGATGATGCTACAAGGTCATATGTTCAAAAAATAATTGATAATGGTTTGGTAGAGATACAAGGAAAGAAAATAACTAAGAGTGGAAATAAATTAAAAGGAACAGAAATAATAGTAGTAAATATACCTGAAGATGAGGTATTAGATTTAACTCCTGAAGATATACCATTAGATATTATTTATGAAGATAGTGATATAGTAGTTATAAATAAAGCTCCAAATCTAGTGGTACATCCAGCTCATGGAAATTATAGTGGTACACTTGTAAATGCTCTTTTATACCATATAAAAGATTTATCTACAATAAATGGAGTGATAAGACCGGGAATAGTTCATAGATTAGATAAGGATACAAGTGGTGTAATAGTAGTGGCTAAAAATGATGAAGCTCATGGAAAGCTTTCAGAGATGTTTAAAGAAAAAACTTTGGAAAAAATTTATGTATGTATAGCTAAAGGAATATTTAAAGAGAAAAGTGGAAGAATTGAAACTCTTATAGGTAGAGATAGTAGAGATAGAAAAAAAATGGCAGTTGTAAATGAAAATGGAAAGATAGCTATTTCAAATTATGAAGTAATTGATGAGGGGAAAAATCACTCTTTAGTAAAAGTAAGAATAGAAACAGGGAGAACTCATCAGATAAGGGTACATATGAAGCATTTAAATCATCCAATAATGGGGGATACTACTTATGGAAATGGGAATGATGGTGCAGATAGACAGATGCTACATGCGTATAGATTAAAATTTATACATCCTACAAAAAATACTGAGATGACAGTTATAGCTCCACTGCCTGAAGATTTTAAAAGGGCAGCAAAACATGTAGGAGTTGATATATCAAAAATAGAAAGTGAGATAAAAAATGGAAAATAATTTACTTTATCAATTTGATTTGGAAAAGGGAAAAGAGATAATAGGAGTAGATGAAGCTGGAAGAGGACCTCTTGCTGGGAGTGTTGTAGCAGCTGCTGTGAAATTAAAAAGATATTCAGAAGAACTTCAAGAGATAAATGATTCAAAAAAACTTACTGAGAAAAAAAGAGAAAAGCTTTTTGATATAATTATGGAAAACTTTGAAGTAGGGATAGGTATAGCTTCTGTACAAGAGATAGATGAATTAAATATATTAAATGCTACATTTTTAGCCATGAGAAGAGCGATAGAGGAATTAGATAAAAAAACTAATACAGATGTATTAGTACTTGTAGATGGAAATTTTAAAATAAGAGAGTATATTGGGAAACAGGAGCCAATAATAAAAGGTGATGCAAAAAGTCTATCAATAGCGGCAGCCTCTATAATTGCAAAGGTTACAAGGGATAGGCAATTAGTAGAAGAGGGGAAAAAATATCCAGAATACCACTTTGAAAAACATAAGGGCTATGGAACAAAAGCTCATAGAGAGGCTCTTTTACAATATGGAGTTACACCTATCCATAGAAAAACTTTTTTAACAAAGATACTAGGAGAAAATGAAAAATAATAGAGAGATAGGAGATAAGTATGAAGAAAAAGCTGTAAAACTACTTATCTCTCGTGGATATAAAATACTAGAAAGAAATTATAGAGTGAAAGCTGGAGAGATAGATATAATTGCAAAATTTGAAGATACTATTGTATTTGTAGAAGTAAAGTATAGAAAAACTTTAAAATATGGATATGGATTAGAAGCAGTAGATTATAGAAAAATCAGAAGGATATACAATGCTGCTAAAGTATATCTAACGCTGAATAAAAAATTATCATCTAAAATCAGATTTGATTGTATAAGTTTTTTAGGGGAGAAAATATCTTGGACAAAAAATTTAACATGGGGTGATGAAATTGGATTTTAAATGTGTAAAATGTGGGTGTGATAAATACCAAGTAAAAACAACAGTTATTCCAGAAAAAAGCCCTGGTTTAAAACTAGAGTTTGGAACTTATTATATAAAAACTTGCCTTAATTGTGGATATACAGAGATGTACTCTGCAAAGATAGTAAATATGGAAAAAGATGATAAGAAGAAACTTTGTCCAGAGTATTAAAAATTTAGTCTTTTCTCGAAGATGTCCAATATGTAAAAAAATTTCCCAAGAAAATAATTATATTTGCAACGAGTGTTACTATTTATTGAAGAAAAAAGGTAAGATAAAAAATATTGAAAATTATTACTATCTGTACTATTATAATGAAGAGATAAAAAGGTTAATAGCAGATTTTAAATTAGAAAATAGGAGAGGACTAGGAAAAGAGATAGCTTACCTTATAAAAGTTCCTCTTAAAAATCTCTTATTAGAAAAGAAAATAGATGTAATTTTACCTGTACCAATAAGTAAAGAGAGAGAAAAAGAGAGAGGTTTCAATCAGGTAGAGGAGTTACTTGATAATTGTAAGATAGAGTATCAAAGAATAAGAAGAGAAAAAAATACAAAGCATATGTATGAGTTGCTTGATAGTAAAAGTAGAAAAGAGAATATATACAATGCTTTTAAAAATGAGAAGTTAAATATTGAAGGGAAAAATATATTGATAGTTGATGATATTGTAACTACTGGAAGTACAATAAGAGAGATGATAAAGGAGATAGAAAAATTAGGAACTCCAAAGGAAATATATATTTTTTCTTTGGCGGTTTCAAAAATTTTTAAACCATAGATTAGGAGAGAAAATGGAATTATATGTAGATAATAAAAAGGTGGAGCTAAAGCAAAAAAGATTTAAAAGCTTTGGTAGAATGATTAATGAAATCACAAAACAGTTAACTCAAGATAATAAGGTACCATATAAATTCTATATAAATGGTGAAAAGTTGAGAGATAACTCTGTTGTAGATTTGAAAGATTTAAGATTGTTAGAGGTTATTACTAAAACAGAGGGAGAGATGCTATTAGATTCTATATTGAGAGCTAAAGAGCAGATAGATCTATTTTTCTCAATCTTTGATTATGAGGGAGAAGAACCAGAAAATGTAGGAAGAGCAGCTGTGATGGTAAGTGAGATAGAGATAGTAGAAAGAGGTATTTTTTTAAGATGGTTCTATAATCTATTATTACTTATGAAAGCTAGTGGAGATTTAGATTTTGTATATAGTGATTTTGAAGATTATATAGCTGAATTTGAACAAGAGATGGAACAAGCTGAAAAAGCTTATGATGCTCAAGATTATGAAACATTTATGGAGATATTAGAATTTTCCATAGGTGACTTATTAAAAGATTTCTATGAAAATACTGAAAATTACTATAGTGATATTTTAGAAGAGGAAAATCGTAAAAGATTGCTCAATTAATAGTTATTTACTGACCAATGTAATATTTGAAAATTGACAATCTCTATGATAATATGTAAGATGAGAATAATATAATGATAATGGAGGGACTATAATGAGAACAAATGTAATAGCTGGAAACTGGAAAATGAATAAAACAAATGCAGAAGCAGTAGAGATGCTTACTGAATTAAAAGGATTAGTAAAAGATGTAGAGGGAGTAAAAATAGTAATAGGAGCTCCATTTACAGCTCTATCTGATGCTGTAAAAGCAGTAGAAGGAAGTAACGTAGAGATAGCTGCAGAAAACGTATATCCAAAATCATCTGGAGCTTACACTGGGGAAGTTTCTCCTACAATGTTAAAAACAATAGGAGTAAAATATGTAATCTTAGGACACTCAGAAAGAAGAGAATACTTCAAAGAGTCAAATGAGTTCATCAATGAGAAAGTAAAAGCTGTATTAGCAGCTGGAATGACTCCTATCTTATGTGTTGGAGAAAAATTAGAAGATAGAGAAGCTGGAAGAACTGCTGAAGTAAATGAAACTCAAGTAAGAGAAGGATTAAAAGATATAACTGCTGAAGAAGCTAAAAATATAATTATAGCTTATGAACCAGTATGGGCAATAGGAACAGGAAAAACTGCTACTCCAGAGATGGCACAAGAGACTCATAAAGAGATAAGAGAAGTATTAAAATCTATGTTTGGAACAGTAGCTGATGAAATGGTAATCCAATATGGAGGATCAATGAAACCTGAAAATGCTGCTGAATTATTAGCTCAAGCTGATATAGATGGTGGATTAATTGGAGGAGCTTCATTAGAGGCAGCTTCATTTGCTAAAATAGTTTTAGCTGCAAAGTAGTCAAATTTTAGGAGGAATAAAAATAATGAAAAAACCAGTAATGTTAATGATATTAGATGGTTGGGGAATAAATAAAAATCCAGAGCAAAAAAATGCAATAACTGCTGCTAACCCTGAGACATTCAATAGACTTATGAAAGAGTATCCTCATTCTGAATTACAAGCTTCAGGAGAGGCAGTGGGATTACCTGATGGACAAATGGGTAACTCAGAAGTAGGACACTTAAATATAGGTTCTGGAAGAATAATATATCAACCATTAGTAGAGATTTCAAAAGATATCAGAGAGGGAACAATATATGAAAATCCTGTGTTAAAAGAGGCTTTTGAATATGCTGTTGCTAATGGAAAAAATGTTCATTTTGGGGGACTTTTATCAAACGGAGGGGTACACTCTCATATAGAACACCTATTTGGGCTTTTAGCTATGGCTAAAAAGTATGGAGTAAAAGCCTATGTACATGCTTTCTTAGATGGAAGAGATACAGCTCCACAATCAGCTAAAGGATTTGTAGAAGAGCTAGAAGCTAAGATGAAAGAGATAGGAGAGGGAACAATAGCTACTCTTTCTGGAAGATACTATGCTATGGACAGAGATAAAAACTGGGATAGAGTAAAACTTGCCTATGATGCTATGGTTTTAGGATTAGGAAATAAAGCTAATTCAGCAGTAGAAGCAGTAGAAGCTTCTTATGCAGAAGGAAAAACAGATGAGTTTGTTGTACCAACTGTTGTAGATGCTAATGGACTTGTAAAAGCTGGAGATGTATTTATTAACTTCAACTTTAGACCAGATAGAGCAAGAGAAATTACAAGAGCTTTAAATGATAAAGAGTTTACAGGATTTGAAAGAGAATACTTAGGAATAAAATATTATTGTATGCGTCAATATGATTCTACAATAGATGCTCCAGTTGTATATGAAGATAAAGATATTACAAATACATTTGGAGAAGTTTTAGCAAAAGCTGGAATGAAACAATTAAGAACTGCTGAAACTGAAAAATATGCCCATGTAACTTTCTTCTTCAATGGAGGAAAAGAGGAGCAATTTGCTGGAGAGGATAGAAAATTAGTTGCATCACCAAAAGTAGCAACTTATGATTTACAACCAGAGATGTCAGCTTGTGGAGTAACAGAAGGGCTAATGGAAGCTTTAAACTCTGGAGAGTATGATGTAATTATAGTAAACTATGCTAACCCAGATATGGTAGGACATACAGGAGTATTTGATGCTGCTGTAGCTGCAGTACAAAAAGTAGATAGATGTATAGCTAAAGTTTCTGAAAAAGTTTTAGAACTTGGAGGAACACTGCTTATAACTGCTGACCATGGAAATGTAGAGTTAATGGAAGATCCTGAAACTCACATTCCTTTCACAGCTCATACTACAAATAATGTACCATTTATCTTAGTTTCTAATGAGTACAAAAATGCTAAATTAGAAGATGGAAAATTATCTGATATAGCTCCAACTATGTTAGATATCTTAGGACTTGCTAAGCCAGAAGAGATGAATGGAAAATCTTTATTAGTAAAATAATAATTTAAATAAAAAAGCTTTCTTGGGAATTTCCCACAGAAAGCTTTTTGTTTTTATTATTTATTTTTCTTTCTATCTAGCCTATTGATTATTTTGTCATTGATTGAAAGAGCTATGAAAACTAGTGTAAAGATGAATAATAATCCTTGATACCAAAGTAGAGGTATAACATCTAATGGTGATACAGCTCCTGCTGTAAATCCTAAAAGGATTAGCATTTGAGCCCCGTAAGGGATAAGTCCTTGGAATATACAAGAGAAGATATCTAGTATAGCAGCACTTTCTCTTAAATCAACATCATATTTTTCACAGATTTTTTTAGCTATAGAACCATTTATAATGATAGCAACTGTATTGTTAGCAACTGCCATATCAGTTACAGCAACTAGGAATCCAACTCCAACTTTAGCTGTTTTAGGACCGATTATAAATTTTTGAATTTGTTCAATAAGCCATTGAACACCACCAGCTTTAGTAGTCATAGTAGCAAGTCCACCAGTAAGTAAAGATAATAAGAAAATTTCATTCATTCCCATAAATCCATTGTATATCTCTTTCGAAAATGTTAAGAAAGTAAAATCTCCATATATAAAACCTATAACTCCTGATAAGATTATTCCAGATGTCAATACTACGAAAACATTTATACCTACAATAGCTAATACAAGAACAGCTATATAAGGAAGAACTTTTAAGAAATTATATGAAAGAACTTCTACATCAGGAATACTTTCTGGACGTCCAAAAAGCAAAAGTAGTATAACAGTTACTATAGCAGCAGGAGCAGCGATGTATAAGTTAACTCTAAATTTATCTCTCATCTCTACCCCTTGAGTTTTTGTAGCAGCAATAGTAGTATCTGAAATAACAGAAAGATTATCTCCAAACATAGAACCCCCCATAACTGCTGCTAATATAAGAGGCATAGGTACTCCACTTTTTTCAGCAAGTCCAACGGCAATAGGAGTAATAGCTACAATAGAACCTACAGAAGTACCAGTAGCTGTTGAGATAAAAGCAGCTATTATAAATAAACCAGCAGCTATATAATGAGCTGGAATATAAGTAAGTCCGAAATTAACAGTTGCATCTACTCCACCCATAGCTTTTGAAACAGTGGCAAAAGCTCCAGCTAAAAGATAGATTATACACATAGTAATAATGTCTTGATGACCACAACCTTCAAGGAAACTATTAAATTTTTCATTTATAGTCCCTTTAAATATAATAAAGGCAACTATTATTCCTACAAAGATAGCAACTGGAGAAGGAAGCTGATAGAAAGCCATCTCTACTCCTTGAGATTGTAAAAATATTCCTGTTCCTAAATAGATGATAACAAAGATTAACAGAGGTATTAAACCAGTAAAACTAGATTTTTTATTTTCCATATTTTCCTCCTAATAATTTTAAGTTATGTTGTTTACTCTATATAATAAGTGTAGTTTATTTATACAAAAAAATCAAGTATAGTATTATTTTTAGTGTCTTAAGACACTTTGTTTCTAAGAGTGTTGACTTTGCAAAAAAAATAAATTACACTTTTATCAAGAAGAATAAAGAGCGAAAGATTAAGATAAATTTAGGGAGGTTATTAATTATGAAAAAAGGTATAGGAACTATGAGTATTCATACAGGGAATCATAAAAATCCATTTGGAGCTTTAGCAGTACCAATTTATCAAACTTCAACATTTGTATTTGATTCAGCTGAGCAAGGTGGAAAGAGATTCGCATTAGAAGAGGAAGGATATATTTATTCAAGATTAGGAAATCCTACAACTGCAGTGTTTGAAGAGAAAATAGCAGTACTAGAGGGAGGAGAAGCAGCAGTTGCAACATCTTCAGGAATAGGAGCTATTACTTCTACTTTATGGACACTTTTAAAAGCTGGGGACCATGTAATAGCAGATAAAACTCTATATGGATGTACATTTGCTTACTTAAACCATGGTGTAGCAAAATTTGGTGTAGAGGTTGACTTTATAGATACTTCTGATTTGGAGCTAGTAAGAAAAACTATGAAATCTAATACAAGAGTAGTATATTTAGAGACTCCTGCTAACCCTAATATGAAAGTAGTGGATATTAAAGCAGTGGCAGAAATAGCACATACTAATCCAAATACTTTAGTAGTAGTAGATAATACATTTGCTACTCCATTCTGCCAAAGACCATTAGAACTTGGTTGTGATGTGGTTGTTCACTCAGTAACTAAATATTTAAATGGGCATGGAGATGTAATAGCAGGGGTAGTTATAAGTAAAAAAGAGATAATAGACCAAGTAAGACTTGTAGGTGTAAAAGATATGACTGGTTCTGTACTAGGACCTACTGAAGCTTTCTATATAATAAGAGGTATGAAAACTTTTGAACTAAGAATGAGAAGACACTGTGAAAACGCTATGAAAGTAGCAGAATATTTAGAGGCTCATGACAAGATTGAAAAAGTTTATTATCCAGGATTAAAATCTCATGATGGATATGAAGTAGCATCTAAGCAAATGGAGGCATTTGGTGGAATACTAGCTTTTGAATTAAAAGGTGGATTTGAAGCTGGTAAAACATTACTTAATAATGTAAAAATGGCAGCTTTAGCAGTATCTTTAGGAGATGCTGAAACTCTTATTCAACATCCTGCTTCTATGACTCACTCTCCATATACTAAAGAGGAAAGATTAGCAGCTGGAATTACAGATGGTCTTGTAAGATTATCAGTAGGACTTGAAAATATAGAGGATATAATAGCAGACTTAGAATATGGATTAGCTCAAATAAAATAAAAAAAATTAAAATAAATATTTCTTATTCCATAGTGTCCCTTATAAGAAAAACCAAAAGCCAAGAGTGATGAAAGTCATTCTTGGCTTTTATAATATACATTTCTTTCTCTTTATCTTATAAAAAAAATGTTATATAATTTAAATAGGGGGATATTAGAATTAAAAAAGAGGAAAAAATATGGAAAAGAAAGTAGGAAGTTATCTAGAATTATATGATATTTTGAAAAGTGAAATAATTTTAAAAAAGATGAAAGTGAATTCAAAATTTCCATCAATAAGGCAGATAAGTGGTAAGTATGGTTGTAATAGTAATACAGTATTGAGAGTATATAAGCTTTTAGAAGAAAATGGGTATATTTATTCTATCAAGGGAAAGGGTTCTTTTGTAAAAGCTAACTATGATATCTCTATTGATGAAAAGGTTTTTCCTTTGATTGAAAATTTTCGTTATGGTCAAAATGTAAAAAAATATTCAATAAATTTTTCTAATGGGACTCCATCTAAAAATCTATTTCCTGTGGATAGTTATAGAAAATATATAGAAAGAGCCTTCAATGAAAAGGGAAGTTATCTTTTAGGTTATCAAGATGTCCAAGGATTAGAGAGTTTAAGGGAGGCTATAGCTGAGTATATAGAGAAATATGATATTTTTGTAAACTCAGATGATATATTTATAACATCAGGAACTCAGCAATCGCTAGCTGTTATAATGAAAGCTTTTGGATACTCTCCTAAAAAAACTGTGGTAATATCTGATCCAAGTTATCCAAATGCTTTAAATTTTTTAGAGGATATGTGTAACGTTAGAACTATGGATTTACAAAAAGATGGTTGGGATATGTCAGAGTTTAAAGAGTTGTTACAAAAAGAGAAGGTTGATTTTGTATATGAAACTTTTAATTTTCAAAATCCTACTGGTGTAATCTGGAGTGAAAAAAAGAAAAAAGAGTTATTAGAATTGGCTAAAGAGTATCATTTTTATATAATTGAAGATGATTGCTTTGCTGATTTTTCTTACAAGGACAGAGTTTCATCTTTGAAGAGTATGGATAGAGTAGGAGAGGAGAGAGTAATCTATTTAAAAACTTCTTCTAAGGTATTGATGCCAGGAATAAATAGTGCTTTTGTAATTCCACCTAAAAAATTTATGGATAAATTTATAATAGCTAAATATGGATTAGATCCTAATACCTCTGGATTAAATCAAAAGGTATTGGAATATTTTATAAAAGAAAAAGAGTTAGATAGACATATAAGAGAGATAAAGGGAATTTTAAAAGAACAATTAAAAGTGATGTTAGAAGAGTTAAAAAAAATTCCTGATATTGAAGTTATGAATATTCCTAAGGGTGGTTTTTTTCTTTGGGTAAAACTGCCAGAACACATAGATGGAGAGTATTTTTATTATAAATGTAAGATGAATGGAGTATCTATTCTACCAGGAACTATCTTCTATAACAATAAAAAAGAGTGCAATAAAATTAGATTGAGCTTTTTAACTAATAATAAGGAGGAGATAGTAAAAGGTGTAGAGATAATGAAAAAAATAATTATTGACAAAATAGAATAATAAGACTATACTTAATTTATAGAGAATAAAAATATTTATCTTCAGGGCAGGGTGAGTGAAAACAATTCCCGACCGGTGGTTATAGTCCACGAGAGTTTGTAAAAACTCTGATTTGGTGAAATTCCAAAACCGACAGTAAAGTCTGGATGGAAGAAGAAAAGATATCTGCAAAGAAATCTTATACTTTTTTTATATGCCCAGAGAGAATCTGGGCTTTTTATTTGTCCTGAGAAATCAAGGAGGAAGAAAATGAAAGTATTACAAGGAAAATTTACAGGGAGAGAATTAAGAATAGGTATAGTAGCAGCTAGATTTAATGAGTTTATTACTTCTAAGCTTATAGGTGGAGCAGAAGATGCACTATTAAGACATGAAGTAGAAGCTGATAATATAGATTTAGCATGGGTACCTGGAGCTTTTGAAATTCCACTTGTAGCAAAAAGAATGGCAGAATCAGGAAAGTATGATGCAATTATTACTCTAGGAGCAGTAATAAAAGGATCAACTCCACACTTTGATTATGTGTGTGCAGAAGTATCAAAAGGAGTGGCAACAGTTAGCTTAAATAGCAATATCCCAGTAATATTTGGAGTATTAACTACAAATAGTATTGAGGAAGCTATTGAAAGAGCTGGTACTAAAGCTGGAAATAAAGGTTTTGATGCAGCAGTTACAGCTTTAGAAATGGTAAACTTACTAAAGGGGATGTAATTATGGATAAAAAGTACATGGCAAGAGCTCTTGAATTAGCAGCTCTTGGAGAGGGATCTGTAAATCCAAATCCTTTGGTAGGAGCTGTAGTGGTAAAAGATGGAGTAGTAGTAGGGGAGGGATATCATAAAAAATATGGTGGACCTCATGCAGAGGTATTTGCTTTAGAGATGGCTGGAGAAAAAGCTTATGGAGCAGACATCTATGTAACACTAGAGCCATGTTCACACTATGGAAAAACTCCACCATGTGCTAAGAAGATAATAGAGATGGGTATCAAGAGATGTATAATTGCCTCTCTTGACCCTAATCCTTTAGTATCAGGAAGAGGAATAAAGATGCTCCAAGATGCTGGAATAGATGTAGTTACTGGAGTGATGGAGAGAGAAGCTAAAGAACTCAATAGAGTTTTTATGAAATATATATCAGAAAAAAAATCTTATCTTTTTTTAAAGTGTGGAATTACACTTGATGGAAAGATAGCTACTAGAACAGGAAATTCTAAATGGATAACAAATGAGTTAGCTAGGGAGAAAGTACAGAGATTAAGAAATAGATATATGGGGATAATGGTAGGAATAAATACAGTATTAAAAGATGATCCTAGTTTAACAGCTAGAATAGAAAATGGAAGAGACCCATATAGAATAGTTATTGACCCTAAACTAGAGATACCACTAGAAAGTAAAATTGTAAATTTTGAAGATGGAAAGAGTGTTATTATCACTTCACAGGAGAATAGGGAGAGTGAAAAGATAAAGATACTAGAGGAAAAAAGAGTAAGAGTGGAATATTTAGAAGGGGATGAATTTGAAATTTCTGAAATATTAAAGAAGACTGGAGAGCTAGGAATAGATGGAATAATTTTAGAAGGTGGAAGTTATCTTATCTCTAAGGCTTTTAAAGAGAATGCAATAGATGGTGGAGAGATATTTATAGCTCCCAAAATATTAGGAGATAGCGAAGCTATATCATTTGTAAGAGGATTTTCTGTTGAAAATATAGCAGATGGATTTGAATTAAAAAATGTAAAGATAAATAGCTATGGAAACAATGTATCTATGGAGTTTTACAAGTAGAGAGGAGTGAGTGCTATTTTTACAGGATTAGTAGAAGAGATGGGAGAAGTTATAGCTATTGAAAATGGTGAAAAATCTCTAAAACTTAAGATAAAATGTAAAAAAGTATTAGAGGGAGCAAAGTTAGGAGATAGTATAGCAACTAATGGAACTTGTCTTACAGCTACAGAGTTAGGAAATAATTTCTTTACTGCAGATTGTATGTATGAAACAGTAAAGAGAACTAACCTTAAAAGATTAAAGGTTGGAGATAGAGTAAATTTAGAAAAGTCAATAACTCTAGCTACTCCATTGGGAGGGCATCTAGTAACAGGGGATGTGGATTGTGAAGGAAAAGTAGTAGCAATTACTCCAGAGGGAATAGCTAAGATATATGAGATAGAGATAGATAGAAAATATATGAAATATATAGTTGAAAAGGGAAGAGTTACCCTTGATGGTGCTAGTCTTACTGTAATGAAGCTAGGAGATACTACTTTTGGAGTTTCTTTAATACCTCATACACAGGAGATGATAACTCTTGGAAAAAGAAGAGTTGGAGATTATATAAATGTAGAGACAGACTTGATAGGAAAATATATAGAGAGATTTATGAAATTTCAAGATGAGCCTTCTGAAAAAAAAGAGGGAATTACTATGGAGTTTCTTATGAAAAATGGATTTTAGAGGAGTGAAAAATAATGCTAGATAGAATAGAAGATGCTCTTGAAGATTTAAGGGCTGGAAAAGTAATAATAGTAGTAGATGATGAGGACAGAGAAAACGAAGGAGATTTTATTTGTGCTGCAGAGTTTGCTACTCCAGAAAATATTAATCTTATGGCAACAGTAGGAAAAGGATTAATCTGCATGCCTATGACAGAGGAATATGCTAAGAAATTGGCTCTACCTCCAATGTGTTATGACAATACTGATAATCATTGTACAGCTTTTACTGTATCAATAGATCATGTGGATACTACAACAGGAATATCTGCTTATGAGCGTTCGTTGACAGCTATGAAAGCTTTGGATGAAAATGTAAAGCCTTATGAATTTAGAAGACCAGGACATATGTTTCCATTAGTAGCTAAAAAAGGTGGAGTAATAGTAAGAAATGGACATACAGAAGCAACTGTAGATTTAATGAGATTAGCAGGATTAAAGGAAATGGGACTTTGTTGTGAAATCATGAAAGAAGATGGAACTATGGCTAGATTTGATGATTTACAATTACTTGCTAAAGAGTTGGATATGAAGATGATATCTATTGAGGATTTACAAAAATATATCAAGATGAATGAGCAACTTATGACTGTAAGTGTAAGAGCTAAGATGCCTACTGGCTCAGGAGTATTTGAGATAGTAGGATTTGAAAATAATCTAGATGGAAAAGAGCACATAGCTCTAGTAAAAGGAGATGTAGCTGGGAAAGAAGATGTTTTAGTGAGATTACACTCTGAGTGCTTTACAGGAGATATTTTAGGTTCATTAAGATGTGATTGTGGTTCTCAATTAAAAAGAGCTATGAGAAGAGTGGATGAAGAGGGAGAAGGAGTAGTTCTTTATCTAAGACAAGAGGGAAGAGGAATAGGACTTTTAAATAAATTAAAAGCTTATACACTTCAAGATCAGGGTGCAGATACAGTAGAGGCAAATGTAGCACTAGGATTTGATCCTGATATGAGAGATTATGCAGTAGCTGTTCAAATGTTAAAAGCTCTTGGAGTAAAATCTGTAAGAGTAATGACTAATAATCCTGCTAAGATAGAGGCTCTTGAGGATTATGGAATGAAAGTAACAGGAAGAGAAGCTATTGAGACAGGATTTAATGAGACTAATGAAAAGTATATGAAAACTAAAAAAGAAAAAATGAGACATATGCTAACAAAAATTTAAAAAGAACATAAAAGAGAGTGTTATAATTAAAGAACTAAAAAAATCAAGAGTGACTTTCGTTTAGAGATGAAAGTTATTCTTGATTTTTTATATTGAAGAATTTTAGTTTTAGATTTAAAAAATTGTAATATCTTTATATGCAAAATTCTATAAGGAAATATGAGGATTGTATATTTTTAATAAAAATGGTACAACTGAGATAAAAATATAGTAATGGAGGAGAGTATGAGTGAATATTGCTTAATGATAGATAAAAGAAAAAAATATTTAATAGGGGAAGGGGAAGTAACTAAAGAGATTTTAGAAGAGTTAGATAGAAATGGAAGAAAAATAGTAGAAAAATTAGAGGAAATTTTAGAAAAAGATGGATATTTAGAGTATAGAGATAATATTGTAGTAATAAAAGAGCTGTATGGAGATATTTTAAGTTTAGCTAAAGTCTATAAAACAGAGGGAACTATCTATTATAATGATGAGAGAATACTAGAGTTAATAAAGAATAGTTTAATTTTATTTGAAAAGGAATATTACAATATAGAATGTAGAGAGCATACTAATTGGTGGCAATGGGAGATAGGTATACCTCTAATTTTAAATAATATATTTTCACTTCTTTATAAAGAGCTACCAAGAGAGATAATATTAAAGAATCTTAAAACAAGTAGATATTTTCAGCCAGATGCAAGGTATTCTGGAAATAATCCAGTGGCAATTCATCCAAGTGGAAATCCCTTAAGATTATCAAGTGGGGGGAATAGAACAGATACTGTAAAAATATCTTTTTTTAGAGGAATGATCTTAGGAGACGAGGAGGAGATAAAAAAATCTTTAGAAGCCTTAGAAGACGTATGGAAATATAAAGATGATGATATAGATGGAGAGAATGATGGTTTCTATAGGGATGGATCATTTATTCAACATGGATCAATTCCTTATGCTGGTGGTTATGGAGAGGTTTTGCTAACAGGATTAGGAGAGATTTTCTATAATATAAAGGATACAAAATTCTCTAAATATATCAAAGGATTAGAAAATTTGTATGAGATAATTTTTAATTCTTTTGAACCATTTTTCTATAATGGGAGATTTACAGATATGTTATCTGGAAGAGGGATAACTCGTGAAAATAATAGTGATAGAGTTATTGGTCACAGAATATTAAATGATATTCTACTTATAAGTGGAGCTTTTGTTGGAGAACAAAGAGAGAAGATAGAAAATTTTGTAAAAAGAGAGGTTGAGAAATATGGAGGAGAAAGATATCTAGCAGAAGAAAAAAATCCATTTATGTATCAGCTGTTGAAAGAATTATTAGAAGAGGAGAAAAAAGTAGAGTATAGAAATAGTATAAAAGTAACTAATAGAATGAATAGAGTTATGAAAAGAGAGGAAGAGTTTGCTGTAGGAATAGCTATGCACTCTTATAATGTAGGAAACTATGAGGCTATGAATGGAGAAAATCTAAGAGGTTGGTATACAGGCGATGGTGCTTATTATCTTTACGATAAAGATATAGATGGATATGATGAATATTGGAAAAATGTGGATATGTATTTTATTCCTGGAACTACTGAGATAAAAGGGAATATGGAGGGAATAGATGCTCAAAGAAACTCTGAAACAAAATTTATAGAAACTAGAAAAGTAGGGGGAGTATCTTTAGATAATACTGGAATAGTAATAATGGATTTTTTAAATTGGAATGAGAAGTTAAAAAGTAGAAAGATATGGTTTTTCTTACAAGGAAAGACAGTGTTTATAGAGGATAAAATAGAGAGTGATAGGGAGATATATACTACTCTGTTTAATAAAAAGTATTTAAAGTTACCAAAAATATTTTTAGATGGGAATATAAATGAAGAGGAGTTAATAGAAAAATCTGTTAAAGAGATAGTGATAGAAGAATGGAAATTAAAATTCTTTAGAGAAGAAAGAGTAAAAGTAGAGATAGAAGAGAGAGGAAAATATTATTTTGTTAAAATTTGGAAGGAGTATGAGAGAAAAGAGAAAGGAATAATTTGGGAATTAATAAATTTAAAAAGTAAAGTTATAGATGAAATATTAAAGTTAAAAATAGAAGAGGAGTTTTATCAACTTGAAACAGATAAATATATGTATAAAATATTGTGGAATAAGAACGATGTTTGTACTATTGAGAATAAAGCAGAGCATAGAAGTGGAAAAATGACAATAGAAAATTGAATATAAAAATAGAGTAGAAAAGTATAAGAGAAATATATAGAAATTAGTAGAAAAATGAAGATATAAAAATGAAGATTTACAATTATAATTTATTGTGAGATAATCAAGGCACAACAGAGGTAATATGGTTTAATGAAAAGTTTGTTTGAAAAATATTAAAATAAACTAAAAACATTAAAAATTATAGGAGGTAATTGGTTATGTTAAATAGTTTTAACATGGATTTCTTTTCTTTAAAAGGAAAAGTGGCAATAGTAACAGGAGGAAATACTGGACTAGGACAAGCTTATGTTGTAGCACTAGCTAAAGCAGGGGCAGATCTGTTTGTAGTAACTTACGATAGAGCTTGGGATGAAACAAGAGCTATGGTAGAGGCTGAAGGAAGAAGAATAGAGTTCTTCCAAGCAGATTTAACAGACAGAGCACAAATAGATAAAGTAATTTCAGCATGTGTAGAGACATATGGAAAAATAGATATATTAGTAAATAATGCAGGAACAATAAGAAGAGCTCCACTATTAGAGTACAAAGATGAAGATTGGAAAGCAGTAATGGATATCAACTTAAATTCAGTATACTTCTTAAGCCAAGCAGCAGCAAAAGTAATGGTAGCACAAGGTTCAGGAAAGATAATCAACATAGCATCAATGTTATCATTCCAAGGAGGAAAATTTGTACCACCTTACACAGCAAGTAAACATGGAGTAGCAGGAATAACAAAAGCATTTGCTAATGAATTAGCAGCACACAATATCCAAATCAATGCAATAGCACCAGGATATATCAAAACAGCAAATACAGCACCAATAAGAGCAGATGAAAAGAGAAATGCAGAGATACTAAGTAGAATACCAGCAGAGAGATGGGCAGATCCATTTGATTTAATGGGAGCAGTAGTATTCTTAGCAAGTAAAGCATCAGATTATGTAAATGGACACATCTTAGCAGTAGATGGTGGATGGTTAGTAAGATAATAATTACCAATTATAGAATAGAGAAGATATTAGGAGGAAATATAAATGAAATTAGATGTAAGATATGCAAATCACCCAGAGGATTCAAAACGTTATACAACTGAAGAGTTAAGAAAACATTATTTTATAGGAACAATATTTGAAGCTGATGAAGCAGCACTAACTTACTCTCATGTAGATAGAATAATAGCAGGAGGAATAATGCCTGTAACTAAAGAGGTAAGATTAGAGGGAAGTAAAGAGTTAGGATCTGAGTACTTCTTAGAGAGAAGAGAATTAGGAGTAATCAACATAGGTGGAGCAGGAAAAATAATAGTAGATGGAGTAGAGTATAAAATGAATCCAAAAGATGGATTATATGTAGGAATGGGTTCAAAAGAGTTAGTATTTATCTCTGAAGATGCTAATAATCCAGCAAAATTCTATGTAAACTCAGCACCAGCACACATGACATATCCAATAGTAAAAATAGATATTGAGAAAGCTAACCCAGTAAAATTAGGAAGCTTAGCAACATCAAATGAGAGAACAATATATCAATATGTACACCCAGCAGTATGTAAATCTTGTCAATTACTAATGGGAATGACAGTATTAGAGCCAAATAACATGTGGAATACAATGCCTTGTCATACACATGAGAGAAGAATGGAAGTATACTTCTACTTCAACATGCAACCAGAAACAAGAGTATTCCATTTAATGGGAGAGCCACAAGAGACAAGACACATAGTAGTAGGAAATGAGCAAGGAGTAATATCACCATCTTGGTCAATTCACTCGGGAGTAGGAACAAGTAACTACACATTTATCTGGGGAATGGTAGGAGAGAACCAAACATTTACAGATATGGACCATGTAGCAATGGAAGATTTAAGATAATAAAATAGTTAATTACTAAGAAGGAGGGAACCTATTTTCACCCATACACCACTCTCTTCCCTCCTTTTTATTAATTTTTATTTTTTAATGAATACTTAATGTTTTAAGTATTTATTAAAGGGTAAAAGATTGATATTTGATAAAAAAGTTGGAGGAAAATAATGGCAGAAGTAATATTAAAAAAAGTAGAAAAACAATATCCTAATGGGTTTAAAGCTGTACATGGGATAGATTTAGATATTAAAGACGGGGAGTTTATGGTTTTTGTTGGTCCATCTGGTTGTGCTAAATCTACTACTCTTAGAATGATAGCTGGTCTTGAAGAGATTACTGGTGGAGAGATTTGGATTGGAGATAAGTTAGTTAATGATTTACCACCAAAAGATAGAGGAATTGCAATGGTATTCCAAAACTATGCTCTGTATCCTCATATGACTGTATATGATAATATGGCATTTGGACTTAAGATGGCTAAAGTACCAAAAGATGAGATAGATAGAAGAGTTAGAGAAGCAGCAGAAAAATTAGAGATAACTCAATTATTAGATAGAAAACCAAAGGAGATGTCAGGAGGACAAAGACAAAGGGTAGCAGTAGGAAGAGCTATTGTAAGAAAACCAGATGTATTCCTATTTGATGAACCACTATCTAACCTAGATGCAAAATTAAGAGTATCAATGAGAGTAAAGATAACTCAACTACATAAGCAATTAAAAGCTGAGGGACAAACAGCTACAATGATATATGTAACACATGACCAAGTAGAAGCAATGACAATGGGAGATAGAATCTGTGTATTAAACTATGGAAAGATAATGCAAGTAGATACACCGTTAAATCTATATCATAAACCAGCAAATAAATTTGTTGCAGGATTTATAGGTTCACCAGCAATGAACTTTGTGGAGGGAGCAATAGAGGAAAATGAAAATGGAGTAATCTTCATGTTTGGACAAGGAAGATATGTAGTACTACCAGAGGATATGGGAGAAAAGGTAAAATCATATATAGGTAAAAAAGTAGTACTAGGAATAAGACCAGAGAATATAGGAAATAAGGTAACACACCCAGAGGGAGAGAAGATAAATTTCTTAAAAGGAGATGTAAGTATAGTAGAGCATATGGGAAATGAAGAGTATATCTACTTCAACATAGACGGAAATGAATTTACATCAAGAATAGAAGCAAGAAAGAGTGAAAATGTAAAATATGGAGAAGTAGGGGAGTTTTACTTCAACATAAAGAGAGCTCATATATTTGATATAGAAACTGAAGAGAATATCACTTTATAACTGGAGGTAGTATGAAAGTAAAATTTAATAGAGATCAAAAAATGTTATATTTAATACTACTACCATTTATAATATGGTATGCAGTATTTATGTTTAAGCCTATGTATGGAATGGTAATAGCTTTTAAAGATTATAGTTTGTTTAGAGGAATATCTGGAAGTGAGTGGGTAGGACTTAAGAACTTTAAAGATTTTTTAACAAGCCCAGAGTTCTATGTTACTTTAAAAAATACATTGATGCTTAATGTATATAGTTTATTATTAGAGTTTCCTTTTGCTATTTTATTAGCTTTGATGTTAAATGAGGTAAAAAACAAATATTTTAAAACAATAGTTCAAACAGCTTCGTTTATTCCATATTTTATAGCAATAGTTGTAGCAACAGGTATAACAGTTAATATTTTATCTCCAAGTACTGGAGTAGTAAATGTTTTCTTAGAAAAATTAGGATTTGAAAGAGTATATTTTTTAGCTAAACCAGAATTTTTTAGAGGGATATTTACAGGACTTAATATGTGGAAGACAGCTGGATTTAATGCTGTAATATATTTAGCGGCACTAACTGCTGTAGATGAACAACTTTATGAAGCAGCAAAAATTGATGGAGCAAATAAATTTCAACAATTAAGACATATAACAATACCAGCAATAATTCCTACAATAGTTGTAATGTTAGTATTAAAAGTAGGAAGTATGCTAAATGTAGCTTTTGAAACAGTGTTATTACTTTATCAACCAGCAACATATGAAACAGCAGATGTAATTAGTACTTATGTATATAGAACAGGAATGTTGATGCAAGACTTTGGACTTGCAACAGCAGTTGGGTTATTCAATGCAGTAGTAGGGTTTATTTTAGTATATAGTGCAAATAGATGGAGTAAAAAAGTTACTCAATCGAGTTTATGGTAGGAGGAAAAAAGATGAAAATAAAAATGGGAACAGATGAGAAAATCTTTTATACAGTAAATTATATACTTCTTACTATATTCGCAATAATGTTTTTATATCCAATAGTTTATGTATTTTCAGCAGCAGTAAGCAATCCATATCTTGTAGAGACAGGATCAGTGGTACTTTTTCCAAAAGGATTTAATTTAAATTCTTTTAAAAGTACTATGGAGTTAACAGGGATGTGGAGAGCTTATGGAAACTCAATATTTATAACAGCAGTGGGAACAGTAGTGAGCATGGTATTTACTATAAGTGGAGCCTATGTTTTATCAAAACCAGAGCTGAAATTTAGAAAGTTTTGGACATTTATGGTAATAGTAACTATGTGGTTTGATCCAGGAATGATACCTAAATATTTAAACTTTAGAGATTTAGGATTGATAGATAGTTACACAGGAGTAATTTTAGGATTTGCAATAAATACATTTAATGTTATAATTTTAAAGTCATTCTTTGAAGCAGTGCCAAAATCATTAGAAGAAGCAGCAAGAATAGATGGAGCTTCACAATTTCAAATAATGACAAAGATATATCTACCTCTATCAGTATCAGCATTGACAACAGTTTCTTTATTCTATGCTGTTTCAAGATGGAATGGATATTTCTGGACAATGGTACTTTTAATAGATGATAAGAAAGCACCATTACAAGTTTTCTTAAAAAAATTAATAGTAGAAAAGAACATGGCTGGAGAAGCAAGTCAAATGATAACAGCACAAAGTTTGACATCTCCACAGACAATCATATATGCTGTGATAGCTCTATCATTAATACCGATATTTATAGTATATCCATTTATACAAAAATTCTTTAGAAAAGGGGTTACATTAGGAGCGGTAAAAGAATAAGTTTAGGGAAAGAGTAGGAGGAACTATGTTAAAAAAAATATTATTAGGGGTAGTTGCAATATTAGCTCTTATAGGATGTGGAGAAGAAAAAGAGGAGAAAGTAACAGGACCAGTTAAAAAATTAGAAGGGTCAGTTATTACAGAAAAACATAAAGAATTTACAGTATTTGCAATATTTCAAGGAAAGGCTTTTGATTCTGAATTGCCAGTATTTAAAAAAGCTGAAGATATGACAAATGTAAAAACGGTAGGAGTAGCATCAAAAAATCAAAGTGATGAAGTACAAGCCTTTAACTTGATGTTATCATCAGGAAATTTACCAGATGTAATAGCTTATGAATTGACACCAGATTTAGAAAAATTAGGAATAGATGGAGGATTAATTCCGTTAGAAGATTTAATAAAGGAACATGCTCCAAATATTACAAAATTTTGGGAAGAGAATCCTCAATATAAAAAGGATGCTGTAGCAGTAGATGGACATATCTATATGATACCTAACTATAATGATGTTAAAAATTTAAGTTTAACTCAACAATACTATATAAGAAAAGATTGGTTAGAAAAATTAGGATTAGAAGAACCTAAAACAGTTGATGAGCTATATAATGTATTAGTAACATTTAGAGATAAAGACCCAAATGGAAATGGGAAAAAAGATGAAGTACCTATTTTTATTAGAGGAAATGTAGTAAGAAAGATATTACTACCATTAACAGATATATTTAAGGCACAAGCAGTGTGGTATGCAGATAATGGAACACCAAAATTCGGACCTGCAGAACCAGAATGGAAAGATGCTATGATAAATTTAGCAAAATGGTATAGAGAGGGATTAATAGACCAAGAGGTATTTACAAGAGGAATGACTTCAAGAGACTATATGTTAAGTAATGACTTAGGTGGATTTACTAATGACTGGCCAAGTGCTGGAACATATAATGAAAGTTTGTCAAAAACAATACCTGGTTTTGATTTTTCAGTAATGTTACCACCAGAGTATAAAGGAAATAATAAAACATTCTTTGCAAGACCTAACTATATGGGAGCTTGGGGAATTACAATAGCTGCTAAAGATCCAGTAACAATAGTTAAATACTTCGATTTCTGGTATTCAGAAGAGGGAAGAAGATTATGGAACTTTGGAATTGAGGGAGAAGATTATACAATAATTGATGGGAAACCTCAGTTTACTGATAAAATTTTAAAAGATCCTAATGGAAAAAATCCAGTAGCAGCGATTAGAGAAACTGGAGCTCAATATAGATTGGGAATGTTCCAAGATGCAGAGGCTGAAAAGCAAACTTCTGGAGAAGCTGCATTAAAAGCAGTAGACCTATATGTAAAAAATAATGTAGTTGATCTACCAATGCCACAGTTAAAATATACAAAAGATGAGCTGAAAGAGTTCTTAAAAATAGAAGCTCAACTTCGTTCTGTGTCAGAAGAGATGGGACAAAAATGGATATTAGGTGTATCAGATGTAGAAAAAGATTGGGATAGCTATATAGAGAGATTAAATTCTTTAGGATTAAAGAGAGCTCAAGAAATCCAAAAAAATGCATATGATAGATTTATGAAAAATTAAAATTGTTAACCAATACCTCTTAATATAAAAGGATTACTGTATCTTAATGATATGGTAGTTCTTTTTAATTTAAAATAAATAGAAATTGCTTGTATAATTTTTGAAAAATAAAAGTTAAAATTATAGTGAACATACCTGAATATCACTGGAGAAAACAAGTATTTTATAATATAATTTTATCTAAGTAGAAGTTAGTAATAGTAAGTTTTAGCTACTGGAATATTAAAAAGAAATATGAAAGGGGACTGTTATGCTAGCAATTCATACTTTCCTAAACTTTATAAAGTTTATAAAAATGCAGTTAGTCTGTGATTGAAAGATTTATTTAGGGAAAAATTTGGAGAAAAATAAAAAAAGAAATAGAAGAAAATGAAATAATAGGAAGAAAAAAAGTGTGATATGCCTATCAATAAAAATTGTGAGGGGGTATCACAAAAATCTGTGATGGATAATCAAAAAATGGTGGGGGTATCAATAAAAAATAGGGGAGGGTATTAAGAAAAAAATGATTTACCTATTAATAAAAAGACGAAGTATAATAATACAAGAAGAATAAATATATTATATATACACATATACAAACTGAAAAAAGCTTTGGAAGTAGAATCTTTAACTTATTATGGTTAAAAAATATATAGAAAATTGAATATAGAAAGATAGAAAAATAATAATGCTGTTAAAAAATAAAAAAATAATTTATTTTAAAATTATTTTTGAAAATAAATATAATAAAATACTTTGCAGTATTCTCTCTTAATAAAAGAAAATGGAATATAGAATCATAATGATTTATTTTGTGAAGAAATTATGATAATATAAGAATGAAAAACAACATTCAGCTCTAAAATAATACATAATAATTAGAGGTGAGATATGAGTTAGGGAGGGAATATGCAGAAGAAAAAATTATTATTATTATCAGCAATAGTTTTATTGATGGGAACAAATAGTTATGGAAGATTATACCCTAAAGATGGAGAAGTAATTACCCAAGAGAATATAGAAAAACATTTGGGAGAAAAACCAGATAAGAATGGTGTAGCAACAATTGTAAGTATTGCTAAAAATGTGGGGGCTAGTGTTGATGAGAAAGTAAATTTAGAGTTGGTAAATTCTGAAGATGGAGTTCTAAAAAAAGTTATAAATATAGCAAGTGGGAGTTCTGATATTGCGACTACTAATAATGGAATTATAAAAGCTACTAATAATGGTGGAAAAGGAGTAGAGATAGTTTCTATTCAAAGTGGGAAGTTTGTAAATAATGGAACTATTGGTATTAATGGTACTGGTGGAAAAGGAATAAATATAACTGGAGCTAATGTAAAAACAGAAAATAATGGAACAATAGAAGTTAATGGGGGAGCAAGTGGAGTTGTTGTAAGTAATGATAGTGCTTATTTTGTAAATAATGAAACTGGAAAAATAATAGCAACTGGTGAAAACTCAAAAGGAATAGAAATAACAAAAGGAACAGCAGAAAATAAAGGTATAATAGAAGCAAAAGATGGTGCTATCGGAGTTTATGTAAATGGAGGAAACTTAACAAATAGTGGTAAAATAATAGCTTCTGGAGTAAATACTGATGGAGTAAGAATAGAAAAAGGTAATTTTACAACAGATGAAAATAGTGTGATTGAAGTAAATGGAAGTGATAAATTAACTTCTGGTAAATCAGAAGCAAGTGGTGTAAAAGTAAATGGAACTTCTAACTTTGTAAATAATGGGATTATTAAGGTATCGGGAACTACTGATGGAGCATACTCTGGATATCAATCAAAAGGAATAAATATAAATAGTGCAACTGCTACTGCAGAAAATAAAGGAACTATTATTGTTGAAAGAAATGGAATAGGAGTAGGAACAAAAGGAACATTTACAAATAATGGTGGAATAAAAGTAAGTGGAAGTGGAATAGGAATAAATGTAATAGATAGTGGAAATGCCATTAATAATGAAATAATAGAAGCTGATGGAAAAAGTTATGGAATACAAGTATCAGCTAAAGGAACAGCAACAAATAAAGGAACTATTATTGTAAAAAATGGTTCAACAGGAATAACAACGTCAAAGGTAGATGGAAATACAACAAGTTATACTGATATAATTAATGAAGGAGTTATTGAAGTAAGTGGAGATAATTCGACAGGAATGCAGGCTAATGATAATAGAAAAGTTGTAAATAATGGAGATATATTAGTAAATGCAGGGAAATTTACTTCTGGGATGAAAGCTTATGGTAAAAATGCATTAGCAGAAAATAATAAAAATCTAACTATTATTGGAGATGGAATAAATACTTCTAATGGAATGATTGCTCAAAATGGTGGAAAAGTAGTCAATGGAAAAGATGGAGTAGTAAAGGCTAGTGGAAAAACAACCTCAGCAATGTCAGCTAGTGGAAAGGGTTCAGTAGCAGAAAATAATGGTAAGATAGAATTATATAATAATGCTATTGGTATGAAAATAGAAAAAGATGGAATAGGAATTAATAGTGGAAGTATAGTTGGAATAGGAAAAGGAGTAACATTAAATAGTGGTATTTTTGTTAATAATGGAACAATAGATACTACTGGAAATGCTATTGAATCATATAGTGGGACTAATAATACTGTTTACTTAAAAACTGGAAGTAAGATAAATGGAAAAATAGTTGGAAATATAGGAATAGATGTACTAACATTAGAAGGAAAGGATGGAGAATATGATAACCTTGATGTTTCTAGCTATGAAGCTATAACAGTTAGAAATGGAAATGCTACAATTTCTAATTCTACAATAGCATTAGAATATAATAAAGGAATAAAGGATTATTTAACAACTAGTGAGTCTAAATTAGATGAAATGGAAAGTTCAGCTAGTAGTCAATCAAAAGCTGAGGGTAACGGAAATTTAACTTTGGAAGAAACAAAATTAGTTATAGATTTTAAGGATTCATTAACAAATCCAAATGCAACAGAAAATCCGATAATAGATGCAGGAAGTTTAGCATTTAAAGGAAATACTGCTTTAGTTTTTAATTCAAGTGATGGAAGAACAGAATTTAATTTAAATGAAGCTTTAGGATTAGAAAATGGAATAGATATAAAAGATGCTATTTTTGAAAAAACAGCAGTATGGGACTATCAAACTGATGAAAATGGAAATATAATAGCTAAAAAAGAAACTTATGATAATGTAATTACAGATAATAGATTAGATGGTTTTGCTAAAGTATTTGAAGAGAATAGAAGTAGTATGTCAGGAGATTTTTTTGAGAAAGTTGTAGCAGAATTAGATACATTAGAAACTAGAGAAGAGTTTAACGATGCTATGGCACAAATGTCAGGTGGAATACATGGATATACTGTGGATATAGCAGCAATCAACTCAAGAACATTAGTAAATACTATGAAAAATAGAGCAATGTCAAGAGAGTATTTAACTACTAGACCAGTAAATACATGGGCTCAAGATGTTATATATTTAGATGGAAATCATAGAATGGATGGACTTATGTCTGCTTCATATAATGAAAATGGAATATTAGGAGTTACAGAAAAGCAAGTATACCCTAATGCAAGATTAGGATTTATTTATGGTGGAAGTAATGGAAAAGCAAAATTTAATGGTGGAAATAGTGGAGATATATCAACTACAAATACATATATAGGTGGATATTACAACTATGATTTTAATAATAATCTGTCATTAAATACTAATTTTGCTTTTGTATATGGACATAATAGAGTAAATAGAAAAGTAAATATAGGAAACTTCAGTGAGGAATTAAAATCTCATTATCCTACATATGCTATGGGAGTAGGAACAAGTGCTATCTATACTGTTAAAGATGATATGAAAAATAAAGCTTCATTCTATGCTGGAATAGATGTGAATAGAATAATGCAAGGAAATATAAATGAGAAAGAGGAAATAAAAATTGGCTCAAATGATAATTTAATGGTAAAAAATGGTGGAGCAAATGAATTTTCTTACTATTCAATAACTCCAAGTGTTGGATTTATGGTTCAAAATACAGGATATGTTTTTGATAAAAAATATTTAGTCGGAGCAGATTTAGCTTGGGAAACAGAGCTAGGAAATATTAAAGATGGAAAAAGATTAAAGATGCAAGGTATAGCAGATCAATACAAAGTAGGAACTATGGAGAGAGAAAATATATTTTCTACAAGTATCTTTGGTCAAATAGATTTAACAGAGTCTTTAGCTTTAAATGGTAGATATTCAGCATCAATCTCTGATAATTATAATTCAGATTTAGTAACTTTAGGAATGACATATAAAATGGATACATTTGCTGATAACTTTGTTGTAGGACCATTTTTAAGTGGATTAGAAAATAATAAGTTTACTTCAGACAGATGGAGTGGAACTTTTGCATTTATGTTTGAAAATGAAGATGACTCAGATAGAGTATATTATTCACAAATAGATGATTCATTAAGTAGCGGAGATTATGCTACATCAACAAAAGTGAAACCTAAGTTTACTTTAAGTTTAAGAGATAAAAAATCAAAATGGTCATACTATTTTGAAGGATACTATATGGCAAATGATTTCTTAAAGGATACTAAAGCAGGAGAAGCAGACCAAAAAGCTACAAGAATTCATGGTGAAGCTAGATGGAATGATTCATATTCTAAAGGAAGATATGGATTTAATGTAGGATATAGAAATGAAACTTCAGATAAACCAGTGGCACATCAATATACAGAGGGAGAAAGAACAACAAGAGGGGTACATCAATTAAGATTAACGCCAAACTTCTCATATAACTTAGGCAGTGGATTTAGATTAGATATGAAAACTACGGGAGTTTTTGAGTATAACTATACTGGTGTAAGAGATGGACAAATGGATTTCTTAATGGAAAATGAGCACTATTTAGTATATACAGGATTTATGCCAAGATGGCAATTAAGAATGGGATATTATAGAGAAGATAGATGGATGGATAATGATAGTAATAAGCTTGGATGGGATAGTACTTTAAAAGCTGTTACTGAACAAGTAGGACCAGGAAGATATCAAGCAAATCAATTAAGACCATCAGCAACTTACTACTTTGGAAATGGAGATAGTATGACATTTGCTCTAAGAGTACCATTAGGTAATGGAGCTTGGTACAATGAGTTAGGAACAGATAAGAAAGCTTCTGAAAGCTATGAAACAAGATATACAGTAAACTATAACCATGTGGTGGTACCTGGATTCAATATCTTTGGAGAACTTACATTCTTAGATTTAAAAACTAAAGTAACGAAAGAAAATGATAGAAAAGTTACAAGAGCATACTCATTTAGACCAACAGTAGGATTTAGTTATAGTTTCTAATAGGAGGAAGGAGAAAAGATGAAAAAGAAAATAATATTAATATGTGCAATACTAGCTTTAACAACTACTTCTTTCTCTCAAGAGGTAGAAAAAATAGAGAATACAAAAAAACATGAGATTTCTCAACAGGAGATAAGAGATTATAAAAAGATAAGAGATGGTTGGGTAGAATTTTTAACTGGCTTACCACAAGATGATAGAATTTTAGAGATGTCAAAAGCTGACATCTCTAGAATAGTAGCTATGAATGAAGGAGTAGCAGATAAAGTTTATGAGAATATGAACTTTGATAAAAATAGAACATCTATTTTTAAAGGTGCTGAAAATATGAAAAATGGAGTTCATGTTATGAGACAATATGAGAACTTAGTAAAAATAGCTAAGGCATATGCAACTCCAGGAACTAAATACTATAAAAATGAAAAAACTAAACAAGATATAATAGATAGTTTAGATTGGTTGTATGATAATGCTTATCATGAAGGATTACCAGAACTAGGAAACTGGTGGCAATGGGAGTTAGGAATTCCTAAAAATCTAAATGATTTACTAACTTTAGTGTATGATGATGTACCAGCAGAAAAAAGAATGAAATACCTAAAAGCTTCTCAATATTTCCAACCTTATGCAGAGTGGTCAGGTGTAAGTCCATCGGCTTCTTACTCTTCATCTCCAGATAAGAGAATTTCTACTGGGGGAAATAGAATGGATACATCGATAATCTCATTTTTAAGAGGTGTATTGATGGAGGATAAGGTACAAGTATTAGATGGATTAAATGCAGTGGCTGATGTTGGAGAGTATGTAACTTCAGGGGATGGCTTCTATAGAGATGGTTCATTTATTCAACATGACAATGTAGCATATAATGGAACATACGCAGCAGTACTTTTTAATGGATTAGGTTCTATTTTATGGTTAATTAATGGAACAGAGTTTAAAATAGAAGACCCAAGAATAGATAATATTTATGAGTCTATTTTAAATGGATATAGTTATCTTATGATAAATGGAGGAGTGAATGACTCTGTAAATGGAAGATCTATTTCAAGAGATAAGTCTAATGATGTTGAGAAAGGAAGAGCGTTAGTTAGTTCTTTTGCAATGTTATCAGAGGGAGCTAGTCCAGAGTATAAAGAAAAGTTACAATCGTTAATAAAGAAATTAATTCAAGATAATAATTCTTATTATACAATAGACAAAGTAAGTAATCAAACTATAAAAAATATCTTAATAGATATAATGAATAATAAAAGTATAAAACCTTTAGAAGTAAATGGGACAAAAGTTTTTGGTGCCATGGATAGAGCTGTATATTTCAATGGAAAAGATGGAAAAGTAGTAGTGTCAATGCACTCATCAAGAGTAGCTAACTTTGAGACAATGAATGGAGAAAATATAAAAGGTTGGTATACTGGAGATGGAATGACATATATCTATGGTAAGGATTCAAGTGCATTTACAGAATTTTGGCCAACAGTAGATGACTATCATCTACCAGGAGTAACTAATAGTTTAAATCCTAGAGGAGATAAATCAGGAGAGAGAAGAATGAAGCCATTTTTATCTCCAAGAACTTTTGTAGGCGGAGCTGAAACCGGAAAAGAAGCATTTGTAGGAATGGATATGATATCTTGGAATAAACAAACTGAGATGAAAAAATCTTGGTTTATGATAGATGGAGTTATTTTAGCAATAGCTTCAAATATAGATAGTAGAGATGGAATAATTCATACTACAATAGATAATAGAATTTTAGAAGATGGAAAAATCTATTTAGATGGAAAGCAATTAAAAGAGGAGATTACAATTCAAAATCCTAAAAATCTTTCTATAAACTTTAATGAAAACTATCCAGATGAAAATATTGGATATAAGATAGTAGAAGCTCCTGAGGTAGTAGTAAAAGTAACTGAAAATAAAGGTAGTTGGAAAGATATTGGAGGAAGCTCTGATAAAGAGATAACAAAAAAATATTTTACAACATATATTAATCATGGAAAAAATCCTAAAGATGCAAAATATGCTTATGTAATTTTACCAATGTTCTCTAAAGAAGAGGTGGATAGTTTTGACACTTCAAGATTTGAAATAGTAAAAGCTGATAATGAGGCTCATATAGTTAAAGATAGACAAACTAATACAGTGGGTATAAATTTCTGGAAAGATAAACCACAAAAATTTGGAGGAATAAAAACTTACTCTACCCTTTCAGTCTTAAAGAAAGAAAAAGGAGATATCTTAGATTTATATGTAAGTGATCCAGCTCAAATACAAAATTATGATTCAAAAATTGAATTAGATGGAAAATATGAGTTAGTAGAAAGTACAGATAAGAATATCAAGCTAAATATTAAGAACTTTATAACAGAAATAGAAGTGGATTTAAAAAATAATGGTGCTACTAAATATATAAAACTAAGAAAAGTAAAATAGCTAATAAGTTTTCATAAAATTTTCCCAATAAATAGAGAGGATAGATTATTAATTTTCTATCCTCTTTTCTTTTATAGAAAAATAGTATCTACATTATTCTATAAAATGAATTATACAGAATAATGAAGATTTACATTAGAAATGATTTTGATTAAGATAATTATATAGTATTAAGTATTATTATAAAAATTAAATTTATGAGAAAAGAGGTTATGATGAGAAAAGATATAATTACACTTAGAAAGATGTTGCTTTCTATTGCAGTTTTAATCAATAGTTATGCTTATGGAAATTATCAATTTGAAGGAGGAATTCCAGAAAATATAATTGTTGGAAAGAATTCAAAAATAGAGATATCAAAAGAGATAGTAAAAGATGGAGAGCAATCTTTAAAATGGAAATTTAAAAAAGGAGATAAACTCTCTATAAAAGGAGATGTAGGATATAAACCTTTTCAAGAGGGAGGAAAGGAAAAATCAAGAGCAAGTTTTGCTATGTGGATATATAATAAAACTCCAATAAAAGATAAACTAAAGGTAGAGTTTAAAAAGTATGGAGAAACGAAGTCATACTTTGAAATAAATATGGATTTTACAGGTTGGAGAACTATGTGGGTGCAGTATGATAGAGATATGAAGGGAAGAGCAATTACAGGAATGGATGAAATAGTATTTGTTGCTCCTAATTCTGATGGAGAGATATATTTAGATCAGATTATACCTTCTATTTTGATAGATCCTAGATATAATGCTAGAGATGAGCAGGTAAATTTTGTAAATCTGCCAGCTGATTACACAGCTAATGCTCACTGGATGGCTCTATATAAAAATTATAATCAAATAAAGAAAAGTAATTTAAAAGAGATAACATCTCAAGAGAGAATAGGATTACAAAAGATAGGGGAAAAGTTAAGAAAAGATATATTGAAAAGTGTAAAAGTAAAAGATAAAAATATTAGAGAGAAGAGAGAAAAGTTAGAAGAGTATAAAAAACAATTCTTAGCTACTCCACAGTTGATAGAAATCTATGAAGAGTTATCAAAAGAGGAGTTTGCTTTGATAGATTATCTTCCACTTCAAGAGTTTGGAACTTATTTAAGAGAGCTAGCATATATGTATAATTCTACAAATGATAAAAACCAACAAGAAGAGATATATTCTATATTTAAAGATGCTCTTGATTTTATGTATAGTCAAGGGTGGACAAAGGGAAGCTCTCAAGGAACAATACACCATCTTGGATATAATATAAGAGAGGTATATCAAAGTATCTTACTTATGAGAGAACCGCTTTTATCTCATAGAGATTTAATTAAAGCTAAAGAGATGGTAATGTGGTATAGTTCTATGGGAATGATATATACTCCAAGTGAAGAGATAAAAGGTGTAAATATAGATGTATTGAATACAATGTTATCTGGAATGTTAACAGCTATAATGTTAAATGAAGATGAAAGAGTAGCAACTGCACAACTTAGACAATTCAATAATTATCTAGCTTATGGAATAAATTATACACCTGGGCTTTCTGGTGGATTTAAAGATGATGGCTCTGTATTTCATCATATGCAAAATTATCCAGCTTATGCAAAAGGAGCTTTTGAAGGATTAACTCCAATAATCTATTACTTAGGAAATACAGACTTTGCTTTAGATGAAATTGCCTATAATAAGGTAAAAAAATCTGTTCTCATGTCAAGAATCTATTCTAATAAATATAATTGGTTAATTAGTATAAGTGGAAGACATCCAAATGATAGTTTTAAAATATCCACTGATGTATTTAGATATACAGCATATGGGAAAAAAGAGGGTATAGATAAGGAGCTAGCTGAAGCATATTTAAGACTTGATAGTGATGGAAAATTTGCCAAAGAATTTAAAAAACTTGGGTATAGAGAGGAAGAAACTCCAAATGGAGCTTGGACAATGAATATGGGATCGCTACAACTTCATAGAAGAGACGAGTGGTTAGTGGGAGTAAAGGGATTTAGTAGATATTTGGTAGGAAATGAAACTTATAAAAAAAATAATCTATATGGAAGATATATGAGTTATGGAACTGTTCAAATATTACAAAACTCTTTAAAGGAGAGTGGATTTGTACAAGAGGGTTGGAACTGGGCACATTATCCTGGAACTACTGCCATTGCTTTGCCACTGGAAGAGATGAAATCAAGCATAGCTCAAGTAGATACATTTAGTGGAATAGAGGAGATGTTACTTTCAGATGAAACTTATTCTGGAGGAAATAACTTAAATAACAATGGTATGTTTGCTATGAAATTACACGAAAATCCAAAATATAATGGAAGCCATAGAGCTAGAAAATCTGTATTTTTCTTTGATAATAGAGTGGTATTATTAGGTAGCAATATAGAAAATGACGATAAAGTTAATGAAACTCATACTACTCTTTTCCAAAACTATTTAGGAGATGGGAAAATTGAAAAAGTAGAAAAGGTAACGAAGGGAGATATAGTTTTAGTAGATAGTCAAAATAATATCTATGCAGTTGCTGATGGAGAGGTACATTATAAAAGAGAAAAACAACACTCTTTTGACCAAAAAGAGGGAACTCCAACTGAAAATAATTATGAGTTAGCGTATATTAACCATGGAAAAAATCCAAAAGATAAGGGATATGAGTATAGTATCTTAGTTAAAGGAAATGAGGAGGAACAAAATAAATTTAAAATTGATAAAGGATATGAGGTACTTAAAAAAGATTATAATGCACATATAGTGGAAGATAAAGTATCTAAAATGAGGGGATATGCTTTATTTGAAAGTGGAAAGATAAAGGATAGGTATATCTCTGAAATAGATACCCCATCTATGATAATGATTGCTCCAATGGAAGCTGAGATAGAACTTAGTTTTGTTGATCCAGATTTAAGACTTTATGAAGGAAGAGATGAAAACCAGTATGATAAAAATGGTAAAATGAGAGAGGTAAGTATATATTCTAGAGCTTGGAATAAAAATAATTCAATACCTCATACTTCAAAGGTTGTTTTAAATGGAAAATACAAATTAGAAGAGAATAAAGGGATAAAAGTTGAGTATAAAAATGAGAAAACAATTCTTTATATAACAACTACTTATTCTAAAGTTATAAAAATTAAGTTACAAAAAATTTAAAAAATATTATAAATTCTTAAAGAGAATTTAAAGTAAAAAAGAAGGTACTGTTGCAAATTCTTAAATTGCAATAGTACCTTCTTTTAAATTTTAAAGTTAATTCTTAAATACCATCTTCGTCATCAGTAGAGGTATTAGTTATAATAGGATTAAATAGTATTATATTGTCTTTAGCGAAGTTTAAAATCTCATCTGCTATGTAATTTATATCTTCTTCTTCTGAAAGTTCGATTGCAGAGATTATCATTGGCATATTACAACCACCAAAAACCTTGTATTCTGGATTCTCTTCACTTAAGAGAACAGCAGTTGAAAAAGGAGTACCACCAACTAAGTCAGTTAAAAATAAAATTTGCTTACTATTTAATTCTTGAATAAGATTTTTTAATTTATCTTCTAATTCTCTATTTCCCATACCGTTATTAAAATCTACAAAATATACATTAGGTTGTTCTCCAAGAATATATTTTATGGTTTCTTTTATAGAAGTGGCAAATTGTCCATGTCCAGTTATTACAATAGGTATCATATGACCTCCATTATTTATAGTACACCAAAAAATTTTCCAACAATACCAATAACTAATGTTACTACTATTAGGAAGATAGGCTTTTTACCTTTTTTCAATAGATAGAACATGAATAATGTATAAAGAAGAGGAAGCATATTTGGCATAATTTTATCTATAATATCTTTTTGAATATCTATACTAATACTTCCTAGATTAACGACATAAGCGATATTCATTCTTACAAATGAAGCTATAAGTCCTCCAATAACTGTAAGTCCTAAGATTAGAGAACCGTTAGTTACATATTGAGTATCATCTTTTAATTTCTCAATAGCTCCTACTCCCATTTTATAAGAGTAATGCATTAAGAAAAATCTTAAGAAGAGATGAACAATATTAAAAACTAATAAGAAGATAATAGGACCAGCTATATTACCTTGTATTCCTAAAGAAACTCCAACAGAAGCAGCAATAGGAAGTAAAGTAAACCAGAATAAAGCATCTCCAATACCACCAAGAGGTCCCATTAAAGCTATTTTTATACCTCTTATAGAATCTCTACTCTCTTTATTTTCTTCCATTGCAAGTACAAGCCCTTGTACAAATGTAACTAAGAAAGGATGTACGTTGAAAAATTCTAGATGTAATTTCATAGAATTACTTAAATCTTCTTTATTTTTATGAATTTTCTTTAGTCCAGGAAGAATAGAATATAACCAACCACCAGCTTGCATTCTTTCATAGTTGAAAGAAGCTTGTAAAAGTAATGATCTCCAAACCATTCCATTTAAATCTTTTTTAGTTAAAACTTTCTCTTTACTTGTATCTCTATATTCCATCGCTATAATCCTCCTCACCATTTGCTGTTGCTACAGGTTCTAAGCTATCCATTTTTTTATTTATGAAGTAATCGTATAGAGCAATTATGAATCCAATTGCAGCAATACCTATAACAGGTAGATTTAGATAAGTTGCTAAGATAAATCCTAGTACAAAGAATATGATATAATTTTTCTTAAACATAATATTTAATAACATAGCAAATCCAATTGCAGGCATTAATCCACCAGCTACTCCAAATCCAGCTATTAACCACTCTGGTAAAAGTTCCACAATCTCTTTAGCTGCTTCAGCACCCAATGAAATTGGTAAAAATGTAACAATAAAATAGAATACAAATAATAGTGCCATTCCTAAGTAGTTGATTCTCTCAATTCCACTTGTATTGCATTCTTCAGCAAACTTATCTGCCTTATGCATAACAGGTGAGAAGAAAGTAAACATCAATGTAATACAAGCTTGAACTGCTACAGCAAATGGGATTGCTATTCCAACTGCTGTTGCAGGATCTTGTTTAGTTAAAATAGCGAAAGCACTACCTATAATACCTCCAACTACAACGTTAGGTGGTTGTGCTCCTCCAACTGGCACTGCTCCCATCCATACAAGCTCAAGGGTAGCTCCAGCAATAAGCCCCATTTTTAAATCTCCTAGAATTAAACCTACAATTGCTCCTGTTACAATAGGTCTATGGATATGAAAAAGTCCATTAAATAAATCAATACCAGCAATACCAGCAAATATTGCTATTAACAATGATTCTAGTAACATAGTCTTCCTCCCTTAAAAATTTATTTTATTAATTCCCAAATATTTTCTTTTGCTTCAGTAGGAACTCTTTGTATTTCTACTTCTACACCAAGTTCTTTTAATCTATTAAAAGCTTTTATATCATTATCATCAACACAAACAGCCTTTGAAATTTGTTTTTTTCCTTCAGACATATGCATATTTCCAACATTTACTTTTTTTATAGGAACTCCACCTTCAACTAATTTTACTACATCTTGAGGTGTTTCAGCTATGATAGCTATAAGTTGTCTATCAGCAGCTTTGTGAATGATATCAATAGTTTTTTGAATAGAAAAAAATCTTGTTTGAACCCCTTTAGGTGCAGCAAGGTTCATTAAATTTTGTCTAGTAGGATTAGTTGAAACATCATCATTAGGAACTAATAATAAGTTTGCTCCTGAATATTGAGTCCAAGCAGTAGCTACTTGACCATGGATTAATCTGTTATCAATTCTAGTTAAAACGATATTAGGCATAATAAAATCCTCCTTAAAATGTTGTGTTGTACGTACCTCTTTCGATAATTTTACAACTTTAAAAATATAATGTCAATAGATAAAATGTTTTTTTTTAGTATTTTTTTTATTAAAAAAGTTTAATTTGAAGTAAAAAACAAAAAAAATAAATTTAGTTGATTTAAAAAATTATAGGGGGTTTTAAAAAGTAAATTTATTATTTTTGTATATTATATTTTCTAAATAGAATATCTATTGTAAAATAGTTCTTTACAGTCTTAAAAAGAACAAAATGAGTTGTAAAAAACCTTGAAAAAATTTATTAGATACAAGTTGATTAAAAGTGATGAAAAAGCTGTATTTCTTGTATGATACAAGTTTAAGCCAGTAAAAATAAGGGTTGACAATGAAAAACAGAAAGGTTATACTTGTTATAACAAGATGATATCATTTTATTAAACCATGGGAGAAAAAATGTTTAAAATTGATAAAAAAAGTGAAATACCTTTATACCAACAGTTAGCTCATAGCATAAAAAAAGCTGTAGATGAGCAAAAGCTTAAAGAAAATGATAAGATTCCAGCAGAAAATGAATTTTGTAAAATTTATGATTTAAGCCGTACAACAGTAAGACAAGCTCTAGATATTTTAGAAAAAGATGGATATATTTATAAATTGAGAGGGAAAGGAAGTTATGTTTCTACTCCTAAGATATATCAAAATCGTTCTAGTTTTAGTAAGTTTTATGATGATATGAGAAGCCTTGGAAAAGTTCCAGTTTCAAAAATAATCTCATTGAAAATAAAAGTAGCTGATGCCTATGTAAGAGAAAAAATGCAACTAGAAGAGAATGAAATGCTATGCCAAATTAAATGGATAAGATATGGAAATAATGAGCCTCTTATTTATGAAACAATTAATCTTAACTATAAGCTAGTAGATGGAATAGAAATGAAAGAACTTACTGACAAAAAACTTTATGATATTTTATCTGAGGAGTACGGAATAAAAATGACACATGGAAAAGAGTTATTTTATCCATGTAAATTAGACATAAATGAAGCAAAAAATTTAGGATTAAAAGAAAATGATTTAGGAATGAAGGTAGAAAGGGTAGTGTTTCAAGGTAAAGATGTAGTAGAATATACAACTTCTACAGTAAGAGGAGATAGATTTATATATACTACAAATTTTTAGTTAAGTTTTAGGATTTTTTAGAAGATAAATTTAGGGGTGGTAAAATGACATTTATATCATTTGTGTTTATTACAGCATTAATAGCTTTTATATCTTGGTTAAAAACAAAAGATGAAGAGAATAGTGCAAAGGGGTATTTTTTAGCAGGTAGAGGACTGACAGCAACAGTAATTGGGTTTTCAATGGTTCTTACAAGTTTATCAACTGAACAACTTGTTGGAGTAAATGCTTCATCATATGCTAGTAACTTTTCAATAATAGCTTGGACAGTTCAATCAGTAATTCCATTATGTGTACTTGCAATATTCTTACTACCAAGATATTTAAAAGGTGGATTTACAACAATACCAGAGTTTTTCGAAGAAAGATATGATAAACAAACAAGACAGATAATGTCTCTTTTATTCTTAGTAGCATATACATTTGTAATGATTCCAGGAGCTTTATACTCAGGAGCAATAGCTTTTACACAAATATTTGACGTAGAAGCAATGTTTGGAGTAAGTTTTAATGTAGCATTATGGAGTGTGGTGTGGTTAATAGGAATTATTGGAGGAATATATGCTATATTTGGAGGATTAAAAGCAGTAGCAGTATCTGATACATTAAATGGTTTTGCTCTAATAATAGGTGGAGCTATGATACCTTTCTTTGCTTTAAAATATCTTGGAGAAGGAAGTATGGCAAAAGGAGTAGAGATAGTAACTACTACTCATATTGATAAACTTACAGCTTGGGGAGGAGCAGCAGATCCTGTACCTTGGACAACTATATTTACAGGAATCTTAATAGTAAACTTCTTCTATTGGACAACAAACCAAGCAATTATTCAAAGATCGTTAGCAGCTAAAAGTTTAGCAGAGGGACAAAAAGGTATATTATATGCAGGAGTATTCCTATTATTTTTACCATTTTTATTAAATGTACCTGGATTAGTATCATTCCATATTTTTGGAGATTCTATAAAAACAATAGACTTAGCTTATCCAATGTTAGTTTCAAAAGTACTACCTAAACCATTATTAGGTTTCTTTACAGCTTGCTTATTTGGAGCAATTTTAAGTACATTTAACTCATTTATCAATAGTGCTGCAACACTTTTCTGTTATGATATTTATAGACCAATATTTAAAAAAGATATTTCAGATGAAGATTTGATTAAAGTTGCTAAGATAGCAGGAACAATAATAGCAATAGTATCTATGATAATTGCTCCATTATTACAATATGGAACAGGAGGATTATTTTTACTATTAAAAAGATTTGCAGGATTCTTTAATATTCCAATAGTTGCTTTAGTAGCAGTAGGATTTTTAAATAAAACAATATCAGGAAAAGCAGCAAGAATAGTTGTATTACTACATGTTATTTTATACTATTCACTAGTATGGATTTTTAAAGTTCAAATAAACTTTACTCATGTAATGGGAGGATTATTTGTATTTGATATAGTTGCAATGTTTATACTAGGAAGTATTTTCAAAAGAGAAACTCCATATGTTCCATCAACAAGAAATAAATCAAATGTAGATTTAAGTGATTGGAAATATGTGAGAGAATTTTCAGCATTATTAATAATAGGTTTAGCATATCTTTATGCAGTATTATCACCAATAGGATTAGCTGGAGGAAATGGATTAGGAAGATTAACAGGAATATTTGTTGTATTAACAGTTATTATATTATTTATAATAAATAAAACAAAAAAAAGAAACAACTAAGGAGGCAGTATTAAATGAATAATATAGCTTTTATATTATTAGACCAAGTAAGAGTAGATATGCTTGGAACATATGGACATAAAATAGTAAAAACTCCAAATATGGATGCTATAGCAGCAGATGGAGTAAAGTTTAATAATGCTTTTACACCAGCTTCAGTGTGTGGTCCAGCAAGAACATCTCTTTTTACAGGACAGATGCCAAGTAATCATGAATTAATGAGAAATAGTGAAAAAGGTGGAGAGGGAGATCCTAAATTAGATAATCCTAATATCATAACTGAGATGGGAGATTATGCTAACTACTTAATTGGTAAATGGCATGTTGGAAAAACAGTACTCCCAAGAGATTTTGGATTTAGAGGACACAACTTTGATGGATATGGATATCCAGGAAGTGGAGTATACAAAAATATGGTATTTGCTCAAGGACCAAAACAGGAGCCAAGATATAGAGAGTGGTTAGAAGAGAAAGGATTTGAGATTCCAGAAGTAACAAGAGAGTATTTTGGAGAGAACCCACATCTTAGAGTTCAAGAGTTATGTGGATTATTAAGTGGACCAAGAGAAGCTTCATTACCATTCTTCGTAGTAGATGAAGCTAAAAAAGCTGTATTAGAAGCTAAAAAAGAAAATAAACCTTTCTTTGTATGGATGAACTTTTGGGGACCACATACACCATGTGTAATACCAGAGCCATATTATTCTATGTATAAGCCAGAAGATGTTGTGTTAGATGAGAGCTTTTATAATCCATTAGAAGGAAAGCCACTACACTATAAAGATATATCTAAAATGTGGGGAATGTGGAGTGCTTCAGAAGAGAGATGGAAAGAGGTAATCAGTAAGTTCTGGGGATATATAACTCTTATTGATGACGCTATTGGAGAGTTTGTAAAATTCCTTAAAGAAGAGGGATTGTATGAGAGTTTATTTATGGCAATAACTGCTGACCATGGAGATGCTATGGGAGCTCATAGAATGATAGAAAAGGGAGAGTTTATGTTTGATACAACATATAGAATCCCTATGATAATAAAAGATCCACTTTCAAATAGAAAAGGAGAGGAAGATAATAACTTTGTATATCTTCACGATTTAACTTCTACTTGTAATGAGGTAGCAGGGAAAAAAGCACCTGATTTCTTTGATGGAGAATCATTATTACCTATTTTAAGAGAGGGAAAAAATAATGATAGAAAAGGTGTATTAGGACAACTTGCTGGACATTTTGTGGCTTTTGAACAAAGAATGTGGAGAAGAGATGATTATAAACTTATCTTCAATGCCACTGATGTTGGAGAACTATATGATCTAAAAAATGACCCACAAGAGTTACACAATTTATTCTATGATGAGAAGTATTCTAAAATAAAAAGAGAGATGTTAGAAGAACTTCATGCTGAAATGGTAAAGATCAAAGATCCACTAGAAAACTGGTTATATAGAATAATCTATGAAATTTAATAGAGTTTAAATAAAAGGAGTTGTGGCAAATGATTTGTGACAACTCCTTTAAAATAAATTCTTGTAAAAAAGTGATAAAAGTGGTATTATCATAATAATTGGAAAATATTATGATGGAGGAATCTTATGTTATTAGGAAAAGAGAGGATTCCACTGTACTATCAATTAGCAGAGATTATAATAGGAGAGATAGAGAGTAAAGGGTTACATGAAAATGATAGGTTACCTGCTGAAAGAGAGTACTGTGAGAAATATAAATTAAGTAGATCAACAGTAAGGCAAGCTATAGATTATTTGGAGAAAAAGGGATATATATATAAAATTCAAGGAAGTGGAACTTTTGTTTCCTCTCAAAGATTAAAACAAAAACTTTTAAAATTTTATAGTTTTACAGAGGAAATGAAAAAACAAGGTAAAGTTCCTGAATCTAAAATTTTATCTTTTAAAGAAGTTGAAGCTAGTGAAAAAATTTCTAAAGAATTAAATATTGAAAAAGGAGATAAGGTTTTTGAACTGATAAGGCTTAGATTGGCAGATGGAGAGGAAATTATGTATGAAAAAACATACCTACCTGTGAAAAAATTTCCAAATTTATCAAAAAAAGATTTGCTAATTAGTCCATTATATGATATCCTACAAAGTAGATACAAGATGATATTCACAAAAGCCATTGAGAGATTTTCATTAGAAATTTCTGACAAAAAGGTTGCTGATGTACTTTCAATAGTAGAGGGAACACCAGTTATAAAGCTTCAGAGATGGACATATACAGGAATAGAGATTATCGAGTACACCATAAGTTCAGTTAGAGGAGATAGATTCGAATTTGAAGTTGAACTTGAGGAAGAGCAAAATAACAGACTCTAACGGGTCTGATTTTAATTAAAATAAAATTGGTACGGACAACAGTATAAATTTTAGGAGGAGAAGATGAATTATTTTGTAGGAATAGACATAGGTGGGACAAATGTTGAGATAGGTATTTTAAATGCTCAAGGAGATATTTTAGGAAAAGAGAGTATAAAAACTGAATCTAAAAAAGGAGCAGAGGATACTTTTAATAGAATTTGGAATAAGACAAAGGAATTAGCTGAAAAATTAAAAATTAAGGTAGAGGATATAGAAGCTATAGGATTAGGGATACCTGGACCAGTAGTGAATAACTCAGTGGTAAAAATAGCAGCAAACTTTTCATGGAATAACGATTTTCCTGCTAAGGATTTGATGGAGAAGGTAACAGGAAAACCAGTAAAAGTTGGAAATGATGTTAAGGTAATAGCTTTAGGAGAAACACTTTTTGGAGCTGGAAAAGGGTATAAAAATAGTATAACAATACCAATAGGAACAGGAATAGCAGCTGGAATAATAATAGATGGAAAAATATTAGAAGGAGCTGGAGGAGCAGCTGGAGAGTTTGGACATGTAGTGGTAAATAAAGAGGGGTATAAATGTGGTTGTGGACTTACTGGTTGTTTAGAAACTTATTGCTCAGCTACTGGTATAGTTAGAGAGGGAAGAAGAAGATTAGAGCTAGATAAAAATAATGCCTTATATGAAGTAATAGGTGGAGATTTAGAAAAACTAGAAGCAAAGCATATATTTGATTTAGCTAAAAAAGGAGATAAATTTTCAAGTGAGATTGTAGATTTCTTCTGTGAAAAATTAGCTGAAGGGGTAGGAATGCTTTTAAATATAATCAATCCAGAAATAATAATATTTACTGGTGGTGTAGCAAGAGCAGGAGAGATAATTACAGATGGTGTAAAAAAATATCTACCTAAATATGCATTAGGAATGACAATGGAAAACCTTATTTTTACATTTGGTAAGTTAGAAGAGGAAGCGGGAATAAAGGGAGCAGCAGCCCTTGTAATGAATAAATAAAATAAATTGAGGATAAAAGGAGAAAAAAGATGGAATTTAAAAATTGTGTAACTTGGCAAGAAATAATTCAACAACCTTCTATTTGGAGAGAGGAACTAGAAATAGTAAAAAATAACCTTAAGTCAATAGGAGCTTTTATTGAAAAAGTTCAAGGAAAAAAAGTAAAAGTAGTTTTTACAGGGGCAGGTTCTTCTGAATTTGTAGGAAATACTCTTTGTTCATATGTAAACAGCAAAGTAGATATAGATGTTTTATCAGTACCAACTACTGATATAGTATCTATGCCAGAACAATATTTAGAAGCAGATACAGCTACTATATTAGTTTCATGTGCTAGATCAGGGAATTCTCCTGAAAGTGTAGCTACAGTAAACCTAGCTGATAAATTAGTGAAAAATATTTATCACATCTTTATAACTTGTAATCCAGAAGGACATTTAGCAAAAATTTCTAAAGAGGGAGATAATAAATATCTTCTACTAATGCCTGAAAAAACAAATGATAAGGGATTTGCTATGACAGGAAGTTTCTCATCAATGGTAGTAGCAGGGGTATTAGTTTTACTAAGAAAAGATTTTGCTGAAATGGAAAGAAAAGTTACTTATGTAGCTAACTTAGTAGAAAAAAATCTAGAAAAAATATTAGCAGATGCTGAAACAATAACTGACTTAGATATAGAGAGAATAGTTTATTTAGGAGATGGAGCTTTAAAAGGATTAGCTGAAGAGGTATCTTTAAAAGTTCTAGAGTTAACAGGTGGAAAATTGGCTTCTTTCTATAACACATTTTTAGGATTTAGACATGGACCTAAATCAATAGTAAATGATAAAACAGCTATCGTATGTATGATGTCAAATAATCCATATACAAGAATATATGAATTAGACCTTTTAAAAGAGTTTAAAAATGAAGGTGGAAAGAAAAAAATAATCGTACTAGATACTGTATGTGATGAAGAGGTAAAAAATAACTGTGATTATTACTTCTCATTTGCTGATGAAAAACTAGGAGAGATTGAAGAGGTATTTGCGGGATTAGGATACCTAGTATATGGACAATTAATATCTTTAGTAAAATCTGCAAAATTAGGAATTAACCCTGATAATCCATGTCCTACAGGAGAGGTTAACAGAGTAGTTAAAGGTGTAATTATCCATGAATATAATAAATAATTTTTTAAAAAAGTAAATTTAAAATTTTAATAGATTTATAGGAGGAAAAAATGTTAGTATCAACAAGACAATTATTATTAGATGCTCAAAAAGGAAAATATGCTGTACCAGCTTTTAACGTACATAATATGGAAACAATTCAAACAGTAGTAGAGGCAGCTGTAGAGTTAAGATCTCCAATTATAGTTGCTGCAACTCCAGGAACAATGAAATATGCAGGACCAGAGTTTTTTATAAAACTTGTAGAAATTTGTGCAAATAAATATGATATCCCTATTGCTATGCACTTAGACCATCATGAGAGCTATGATGAGATAGTAAACGCTATTCAATTAGGAACTAAGTCAGCTATGATAGATGCTTCTCACTTTGATTTTGAAGAGAATATCAGAAGAGTTAAAGAGGTAGTAGATTATGCTCATAGATTTGATGTAACAGTAGAGGGAGAGTTAGGAGTTCTTGGAGGACAAGAGGACGACTTAGTAAGAGATGATAAAGATAGCAAATATACTAATCCAGTTCAAGCTAAAGAGTATGTAGAGAGAACAGGAATTGATTCTCTAGCAGTAGCTATTGGAACAGCTCATGGAGTATATAAAGAGGAGCCAAAATTAGATTTCGAAAGACTTGCAGAGATAAGAGCAGTTGTAGATGTACCATTAGTATTACACGGAGCTTCTGGAGTACCAGCTGATCAAGTTAAAAAAGCTATTGAATTAGGAATTACAAAAGTAAATATTGCAACAGAGTTAAAGATGCCATTTGCTGAAAAATTAAGAGAAGTATTAGTAAATAAACCAAATGAAAGCGACCCTAGAAAATATTTTGGACCAGCTAAAGAGGTTATGAAAAAAGTTGCTATGGAAAAAATCTTAATGTGTGGAAGTAACGGGAAAGCATAATGAGTAGAGTATTAACAGTTACTTTAAACCCAGCTATTGATGTGAGATATAATGTTGAAAATTTTAGATTAGGAAATGTCAACAGAACTCAAGGGATAGAAAAAAATGCTGGTGGAAAAGGAATAAATGTAAGTAGAATAATAAACCTTTTAGGTGGAGATATATTAGCAACAGGTATAGTTGGTGGATTTACAGGAAAACTTTTCTTAAAAAAATTAAATGAAAACTCTATAAAAAACAATTTTTTAGAGAGTGAGTATGAAACAAGAACATGTATTGCTATAATTGATGAGAAAATAGATGGAATTACAGAGATCCTAGAGTCTGGAAAAGGAGATATGGAAGTTTGTAATCTATTTATAAAAAAATATTTAGAAATATTAGAAGATAAAGAGATTAAAGTAATATGTGGTTCTGGAAGTTTACTAAAGGGAATAGACCCATTAGTTTATAATACTCTTATTGAAGAGGGAAATAAAAGAGGTATAAAATTTATTCTTGATACAAGTGGAAGTACACTAGTAAAGGGAATAGAAGCTAAGCCTTTCCTTATAAAACCTAATCAAGAGGAGTTAGAGGATATTTTAGGAAGAAAATTAAACTCTATTGAAGAGATAGCAGATGCAGCTAGAGAGCTTATGAAAAAAGGAGCTGAAAATGTTATGGTAACTCTTGGAGGAGCAGGAGCCTTACTTATAACACCAGAGAGAGTATATAGAGGAACATTTCCTAAAGTAGAGATAAAAAATACTGTTGGTTCAGGAGATTCAACAGTAGGGGGATTTGCTTATGCACTTTCTCAAGGAAAAGATTTAGCAGAGTGCTTTAGATTAGGAATAGCTTGTGGAACTACTAACGCTATGTTAGATTCTACAGGAACAATAGATATGGATATTTTAAATAATATTCTACCTAAAATAGAGATAAAATAGCTTTATAATAAAAGGAAAAAGTTTATTGTATTACCCTATAGGTTAACAAAACTTTTTCCTTTTTTCTTAAAGTAATTTACTGGCTAGGTAGTTACTATTATTCATTTAAACCAAAGTATTTCCCAGGAGAAACTCCCTCATATTTCCTAAAGATTCTTATAAAAGTATTTGAACTATTGTATCCAATTCTTTCGGCTAAATCTTTTATTTTAATATCTTTATTTTCAGCCATAATCTCTTTGGCTTTTTCTATCCTATAGATATTTAGATAGTTTTTAAAATTATCCCCCATAACTTTTTTAAATAAAATACTTGTATATTTAAAAGAGTGTCCTAGATAATCAGCAAGATTATCAAGAGAGATATCTATATGGTAATTATCTTCAAGATATTTTTCTATTTTATTTTTTATATCAGAGTTATCATCTTCATCTTTTTCTTTAGCTATTTTACATACATCTAGAATTTTTTCTTCAAATTTTTCTCTAAGCTCTTTTAAATCATTGGCTCTTAAAATTTCTTCACTACTAAAAATTTTAGGGTCAATATCTGAATTCATCTCTTTTAATTGAATTAAAATTCTTCCTAAACTATTATAAAGAAGCCCACTAAATTCTTTTAAATGTTTTTTATCAATATCTGCTGTGTTACTCTCATCAAATATTTCATCTAAGATTCTTTTAATTCCTATCTCATTAGCATTTAAAGTTTTAGTTATAAGCTTAGCTTCTATCTCAATAGGATAGTAATATTTCTTAGTTTGAGTTTCGTCTAAATCTTTAAGGAAAATAACTCTTTTTTGTTTGAATACAAACTTGTAATCTAATATTTTTTTAGCTTCTTTGTATGCTCTTGGCATCTCATTTAATTTAGCATATTCTTTTGTAATAGCAATAGAAAATGTCAATTTGAAGTTTCTTTCACAATGATTAGCAAGGCAAATCATTACCTCTTCTAACTCTTCTTCGCTAAGTTTATCTTCTAAAATAATAGCAATACTCTTATAGTCTATATCTACTATTTCATAAATAACTTCCTCTTCAAAATATTTAGAAACAAACTCTTTAGAGATTTTAATCTTATCATAAATATTATCTGTAACTTCTACATCTAAAATTTCAAGAATTAAAACTCTATAGTTTTTTAAATTTAAAACAGGGATATTTGAGATAATATCTTGAATACTTTCTAAATTATTTAATCCAAGTAAAAAATCTTTAATTTTTTTTCTGTTTTGATAAACTTTCATATCACTAATAGTATATTCAAGATTTTTATTTTCTAATGTGATTTCCTCAATCTTCTGTTCTATAAATTTTACTTCTTGCTTGATATTTTTTCCTGAATAACCAATTTTAGTAGCTAAACTTCTAACAGGCTCAATTATAAAAAGTTTTAATAGATAGCATAAAAAGTATAATATTCCTGCTATTACAATAAGTTTAAATAATTCATAAGAAAAAATTTCAACCCTATTAATTTTAGGGAAACTATATATAAAATCACCATTAAAATAACTTATTTTAAATTTAATCATTTTTTCTGAAATAATATCAGAAAAAGGAGGTTTTTTTCCTAGATTGATATTAAAATTTCCGTTAGTCAGATACCAGTTATCTAATTCAAAATATATTTCTGAAAAAAAAGTTTCTCTATCTAAAGAGATTATCCAATAAATATTACTATTTTTCTCAAAACTTCCTTGATAAAATACAAAATTTATTTTTTCTCCCACTTTATTAAGAAATTTTTGTTTTTCTTCTAAATTTTCAGGAAAATCATTGTATTTGAAATATTGAGTTTTATCCATAACTCCTAAATTAGAAAAAACTAAATTTTCATTTTTTTCAAAAAATTCTATTGAAAATCCAAGTCTATTATATATAGTATTAGTTTTTTTCAAATATTCATAAAGTTTAATTCTCTTATATCTTTTTTCACTAATAGAAGAGTTTTCAGAAAAATATGCTTTAAATTGTGAACTAGTTTTTAACTCATAAAGAGTAATATTAAGAAAATTTAATTTTTTATCAATGCTCTGGTAAAGCTCTTCGGCTTTTTGTAAATTTTCTTTTTGGGTTTGATTGAGTATTTTATTAGTATTATAGATAGTCAATAAAAATATAATAAGGAAAACAAATATTGGAATAAGTTTATTTGAAATTTTATTCCAATACTCTTTTTTTAAAATAGTTTTCATAACACTCTCCTAAGCATAAAGTTAATTACTAGAAATAAATCTCTCATAAGCTTTTTGGTTTATTTCTAATGCTTCATTTAATCCAATATGTTTTAATTCTTTTAAAAAATTATCATATGTAGTATCGAAGTCTTCAACTCCTAATATCCATCTTTGACACATATCTTTAACAAAGGTATCTAATTTAGGTTTTATAGTTTGCAATTTTTCATTTTCAGCTAAGGTATATTTTAGTGTAGGCATAGGTTCTACTAAGAAGCCTTCTTGAGTATATCTTTTCATCCAAAAATTTGCATCAGTTTCTCCCCAAGCTTTTTCATACTCATAATCTTGAGGACCACCTATTCTAAATTGAACTCCCTCTTCTCTTAAAACTTGTAGAGGAGTTCTATTTTTATCCTTCATAACCTTCTTAGTAAAATATTTATTTCCATCAATATCTCTTAGAAATGTATCTCCCTCAATTCCCCAGTTAGCTAACTCATATCCTTTAGGAGAAAACCAATAATCAAAGTATTTTATAATAGATATAGGATCTTGAGCTGATTTAGTTATTCCCCAGCCACCTAAATAAGTTGGTCTAGCATCTGGAGCATAACGTTTACCTTTATATAGTGGGGGGTCAATAGCTATAAATTCAAAATTATTAACCTCTTCCTTTAATGAGGTATTATATGTACTTGTACTACTAAACCAATCAAATGTAGCTCCACCAAGATTATTTTTTAAAATATAATCTCTTGTTTGAAACCCTCTTGTAAAAATTTCAGAATCAATTAATTCTTCACTATACCATTTTATAACTTCTCTAATAGCTTCTTTAAATCTTTCTTCTTTAGGACCAAATTTAACTTTATTTTCATCTATATAAAAACTTATTTCAGCTCCAAATAAACCTAAGAGCTCTTTTTCCACAAACTCTGTATTTCTTTCAAAATATGGAATCTCATCAGGTATTCCATTACCATTTGGATCTTGAGTTTTAAAAGCTTTTAAAGTTTTATAAAACTCTTCCATTGTATTAGGAACTTTTAAATTTAAGTTATTAAGCCAATCTCTTCTAATATAGAGCCCCTGGGAAGCTCTCATAGCATACCAATCATAATAATCTGGGATAAAATATATGTTTCCATCTGCAGAAATTGCATCTTTTTTATAACGTGGATATTTTTCAAAAAAAGCTTTAATATTAGGAGCATATTTATCAATTAAATCATTTAGAGGAAGTATTTTTCCATTCATTCCAAGCTCTTCAAGTTTATCTCCTTGACTTAATGAGATGATATCTGGTAACTCTCCAAAGGTAATCATTAAATTAAAAGCTTGTATTTCATCAGCAAGATTTTTTGAACCAATTCCTTTCAATTTAATATTCGTATCTTTAAATGCTTCCTTAAATACAGACCAATTTTCATTAAAAACTAAGTCATTATGTATAGCTAATATTGTAACTTCCAATGGCTTGTCAGTTATTTTTAAATTATCTTGAGAGTATGTTGGAATTATAAAAAAAATAATTTCTAATAAAATAAATAATGTTTTTTTTAATATCATAATCTCTCCTTTTCTTTCAATAAACTGCCACTTAACAAGTATTATTTTATCATAAATTTTTTGTTTTTTCTATGTCAAAATTCTAGAGGATATTTTTATAAAATTTTTTGAAAATATAGACGAAAAAATAATTTGTAAATTTTAATAAATTTTAAATATTAAGAGGAAGATAGACGAAATTATAAAAAATAACTGTTTGATAAGAAAAAAATACAATAAAAAATGAAAATAAAACATCAAAAAAAATGTACAAAAAAAGGAAAAAAATAAAAAATATAAAAAAAATAAACAAACAAAAAGGAGAAGAATACAGAAATAGAAATAATTTTAAAAAAATAACTCTAAAATAAAACATCATCATTATTCTATTTTGTATTGAAAGAGAATAATGATGATTTCGATATTCTATTTTGTATTAAAAAAGAATAATGAAGATTTACATTAAGCCGAAACTTTAATATTATGTTGATGTAAAGTGAAGATAAAAAGAGGGAGGATTAACTATGAAAAAACCAAATTTACTTTTTATATTTGCAGATCAATGGAGAAGAGATGCAATGGGATTTATGAAAAAAGATGAAGTAATAACTCCTAATATTGATTCTTTTGCAGAAGAAGCATTAAGTTTTGATAATGCTATGAGTGCATGTCCACTATGTTCTCCTAATAGAGCTACTATGTTTACTGGAAAATATCCAATAAGTCATGGTGTATGGACAAACTGTAAAAATGGGTTAAATAATGTATTTTTAAAAGAGGAAGAGATTACTCTAATGGATGTTTTAAAAAATAATGGATATACAACAGGGTATATAGGAAAATGGCATCTAGATCTTCCAGAGAGTAATTTAGTAGAAAATCCAAAATCTGGAGCAAGAGATTGGGACGCATATACTCCACCTGGAAAGAAAAGACATGGGGTAGATTATTGGTATTCCTATGGAGCTTATGATCATCACTTAGAACCACACTATTGGAATGATAGTGAGGAAATGATACAGGTAAAACAATGGTCTGTAGAGCATGAAACAGATAGAGCATTAGAGTTTATTGATAAAAACAAGGAAAATCCTTTTGCCTTGATAGTTTCATGGAATCCACCACATACACCACTTGATTTGGTACCACAAAAATATGTAGATATCTATGCTGGTAAAAAATTTAAGGTAAACCCAAATGTTCTTTTAACTGATGTAACTGACCATACAGAGTCAGTAAATCCAAGACTTAATTTCACTGATGATGAGTATCAGGAGATAATGAGAAAATATTTTGCAGCAGTAACTGGAGTAGATGAAAACTTTGGAAGTCTATTACAAAAATTAAAAGATGATGGACTTTATGATGATACAATAATCGTTTTAACAGCTGACCATGGAGAGTTACTATGTGCTCATAGACTATGGAGTAAGCATGTATGGTATGAGGAATCAGTAGCAGTTCCTTTTATAATAAAGTATGGAGATAGATATATAAAAGGAAGAACAGAAAGTGTATTAAATGGAGTAGATATAATGCCTACAATACTTTCACTTATGGGGTTACCAATTCCTAATACTGTAGAAGGAGTAGACTTAAAAGAGGTTATACTTACAGGAGATAAGAAAGAAAACTATGCAATACTTTCTGCATATCCTGGACAAGTGAGAGCTGTAAAAGGTTTTGAAGAGATAGGAGAAAAAAATATAGATTATGGTTGGAGAGCTGTAAGAAGCGAGAGATATACCTATGTAATCAATAGAGGATATAGATTAGATTATGGAGTGGAAAGATTACTTTATGATAATATAGCAGACCCATATCAACTAAATCCAGTAAAAATAGATAAAATAGAAGAAAATCCATTAGCTGAAAAATTTGAAAAAATTTTAAAGGAATGGGCAAATAAGTATCAAGATAATTTTAAATTTTAAAAGAGTGTAGGAGGAAATAAGATGGAATTAACTAAAGAGATGAGAGAAAGATTTTCAAAAGATGTAGAATTACCAAGAGAGATGCTATTTGGAGCATTACATGAAGCATTAAAAAAGATAGATCAGAATTGTAAAACATTTATCAATACATACCCAAGACCTTGTAGTACTAACTATATCTATCCTGGAATATTAAATGGAGGAGAATGGGACGACTGGACTAGTGGATTCTGGACAGGAATGTTATGGCTAGCTCATGAAATAACAGGAGAAAAGAGATATAAAAATGTAGCTCAATTTCAAATAAAATTTTATGATGAGAGAATAACAAATAAAGTAGGAGTAAACCATCACGACTTAGGATTTTTATATACTCCATCAGCAGTAGCAGGATATAAAGTAGCGGGATTAGAAAGAGCTAAAGTAGCAGCATTAAAAGCAGCTGATCATCTATTAGGAAGATTTAAAGAAAAAGGAGAATTTATTCAAGCATGGGGAGATTTAGATGATCCTAATGCATATAGACTAATAATAGATTGTAATATGAATGTACCTTTACTATTTTGGGCAACAGAGGTAACAGGAGATCCTAAATATAGAGAGGTAGCTACAAAACACATTAATACAGCAGCAAGTGTAGTAGTAAGAGAGGATAGTTCAACACATCATACATTCTTCTTTGACCCAGAAACTGGAAAACCAACAAAAGGAGTAACAGCACAAGGAGCATCAGATGAATCAGCTTGGGCAAGAGGACAAGCATGGGGAGTATATGGATTCCCACTAGCATATAGTTACCTAAAAGATGAAAAATTTGTAACACTATTTAAGAGAGTAACAAACTACTTCTTAAATAAATTACCAGCAGACAGCGTATGTTACTGGGATTTAATGTTTGATGATAATTCTGGAGAAGAGAGAGATACATCAGCAGCAGCAATAGCAGTATGTGGAATGTTAGAGATGTTAAAATATTTACCAGATACAGACCCAGATAAGAAAATTTATAAGAATGCTGTAAATACAATAATGAAATCATTAATAGAGAAATATACAACAAAGGATATAGAATATTCAAACGGATTGTTAACTCAAGCAGTATATAGTAAACCACATGGTTCAGGAGTAGATGAGTGTTGTATATGGGGAGATTACTTCTATATGGAAGCACTAGTAAGAATAATGAAGCCAGAGTGGAAAATGTACTGGTAATAAATTAAAATAATATAGGAATATTGAGGAGAATAAAACAATGGAAGCGAATAAAACTATAAGACCTTTTGGTATGAGAGATAAGATAGGTTATCTTTTTGGAGATTTTGGAAACGACGTAATGCTTATATTTGTAAGCCAATTTTTAATGGTATTCTATACACAAGTATGGGGAATGAAGCCAGCAGTAGTAGGAACAATGTTTCTAGTGTCAAGACTAGTAGATGCTTTTACAGATATAACTATGGGAAGAATAGTTGATACTGCTCCACAAGGTAAAGATGGTAAGTTCAAAAAGTGGATAAGAATAATGGCAGCTCCAGTTGCTATTGCAAGTTTCTTAATGTATCAATCATTCTTAAGAGATTATCCAATGATTGTGAAAATAGTATATATGTATATAACTTACTTATTATATGGAAGTATTTGTTTTACTGGAATAAACATTCCTTATGGAGCAATGGCTTCAGCTATAACTGACAAACCAGATGAGAGACAATCACTTATTACATTTAGAGCAATGGGAGCATATATTGGAGAGTTTTTAATAGGATTCTTTGGACCATTAGTAATCTATCAACGTATAATAACAGATGAAGGAGTTCAAGTAGTTATCAGAAATAATGGAAATATATTCCCAGTTGCAGCTGGAGGAATATCTTTAATAGCAATAGTGTGTTACTATATCTGTTATACTTGTACAACAGAACGTATAAAAGTACCTGCATTAAGTAAAGAGGGGGTATCTTTTGTAAGCTCTGTTAAGATGATATTTAGCAACCGTGCTATGATAGGAATACTAGGAGGAACTGTATGTTTAATATTTGGTAACCTATTAACTGGTGGAGTAAATGCTTATCTATATGCTTACTATTTCAAAATGCCAGAAGCACTTTCAACATATAATGCTATTAAATTAGGAGTAGCTTTAGCAATGGCAACAGGAGTTACTTTAGTAGTTAAGAAAATTGGAAGAAGAGAGTCTATCAGCGTGATGGCAGGGCTTGCTTCATTAGTATTTGCTTTATTATTCTTCTTAAGAATAAAAAATCCTTGGGTATATGTTGCTATTTCATCAGTTGGATTCTCAGGAGTAACTTTCTTTGGATATACAGTATGGGGAGCTATCATAGATGTTATTGATGACGCAGAGATTAAAAGTGGAAAAAGAGAAGATGGAACACTTTATGCTATCTATTCATTCTCGAGAAAAATTGGACAAGCTCTTGGAAGTAGTATAGTAGGATATGCTCTTGCAATTATAGGATTCCAATCTGGAGTAAAAGAGCAAACACAAGAAGTTTTAAATGGAATCTATAACTTAGCAACTGCTGTTCCTGCAACATTATTCTGTTTAGTTGTGTTAATGTTTATGTTAGTATATCCACTATCTAAGAAGAAAGTTAACGAGAATGCAGAAATTTTAAGATTAAAAAGAGAAGCGAAAAATAATTAATTCTCTGGAGGAATTATGCAGAATATAAAAGCTCTATTTAGGGAAGAAAAAATAAATAAAACTATTGAAAATTTAAAAAATAATGGATTTGATGTAGTATTAGTAAATAATGTAGAAGAAGCTGAAAAGCTTACATTACAAGAGATACCAAGAGGGAGTTCTATAAGTATGGGAGGCTCTGTTACTTTAAATATGACAGGGCTTCTACAAAAATTTAGAAGTGAAGAGTATTCTTTCTTTGAAAGATTTGCTCAACCTACTTGGGAAGATACAGTAAAAGTTATGAGAGAATCTCTTTTAAGTGATTACCTTGTAACAGGAACAAATGCTATAACTGAAGATGGAAAATTGTTACAAGTGGACTCTGGTGGGAATAGAGTAGCTGGTATGGCATATGGTCCAAAAAATGTTATAGTTATAAGTGGAATAAATAAAATAGTAGCTGATACTCATGAGGGACTTGAAAGATTAAAATATGCAGGACCTTTAAACTCTAAAAGATTAAATCATAAAACACCTTGTAATATAAGTGGAAAATGCGAAAACTGCTCTACTCATATGAGAATGTGTAATTTTATATCTATTATTTCAAACGGTAAAAAACCTTTTGGAAATGTAAAAGTAATTTTAATAAAAGAGGAATTGGGATACTAATGGATAAAAATGTATTATGGTATAAAAATAAAAGAGTTGAAGAGTTAAGTAAGGTACTATTGGATAAAGAGTATTTGATTCATTGTGTAGAAAGTTTAGAAGAGGGAAAAGAAAGAATAATCTCTTTACTTAACAAAGATAAAACAGTAGCTCTAGGAGATACTTGGGAATTAAATACAGAGGAATTCATAGAGAGATTAAAAGAGTGTAAATTTTTTAACTATATGGAAGCTGGAGAAAAGAAAGAAGAGATAAAAAGAGATTCTTTAACAGCGGAGATAGCTATATTAGAAGGGGAATTTATAACTGAAGATGGACAGATAGTTATGGTAGGAGATTATAATACAAGCTCTGCACTATTTGGTGCTGAAAATATAATTATACTTCTGTCTGAAAATAAAATTGTTAAAAATTTAGATATAGCCTTAGATAGAGTTGAAAAATTAAAAAAATACTATAAATTAAAAAATGAAAAATTAGGAAATCTGAATGATGGATTAAGTATTGGAGTTATTGAGAATGGAAGAAAGTTCAATAAAAGAATAACTTTAATATTTACATTGGAGGATACTGGGTTATAAAATAAAGAGCAAGTAACTTTATAGTTGACTTGCTCTTTTTATATTTAATATTTTAGAACTCTTAATTTTCCGTTTAAGAAAAAGGCAGTTTTACCGTAGAAAAGAGTATCATTTAATTTATAAGTTTTCTTTTGATTATTAATTTCCTTTGTAGAATTGAAGAAAATAATTTCATCATTATCTAAAGAGATTTTAATAGCTTTAGATTCATTTTCCTCAACTAAATCATCATTTCCTCTTCTCACTTGGATTTTCTCCAATTCAAAATCTTTAGGAGAGATTACAGTTATTATTGTAGTAGCTCCACTATTTAAAAAATTAGTAGTGATACGTTTACTAGGTTGGAGCTTATTATATTCTTTAGAGATTTGAATATCTTTTATATCAATATCCAATTTATCAGACCACTTCATAAATAGAGTATTTTTTCCTTGAAGGGTAACAGAGTTATTCTCAATAGTTGGAGTAATCTTTTATCATCAAGGTTAAAAAATTGAGAGTACTTATGTTCTCCTGATGTATTAAACTGGTCTACTATAATCCATAGCTCTGGTTTTAGATAAAAGATTTTTCTCATAGGAATAACGGGATTAGGAAGATTAAGATATCCTAAATGAGCTCCCTCTACATAGTCAAAATTTTTATTAAATTTATAATAATTATTTAAGGGAAGAGCAGCTTCAACTATTCCCCAAGCACCTTTAAATTTAGAAAACATCTCATCATCTACAATAGTTGTATTATGAGCATAACAATTTTTCAATTCTACTCTTACAGGATTTTCTTCCACATAGGTATATCTACCAGAATCAATTAAGAAATCTTCTCCATGATAGTTTAAATCGAAATGGAGTAAATTAGCATGTCCATGTCCACTTCCAATAGCTCCACAGTTAAACCATAGATAGTTCCCATCTTCGTGAAAAGAGTTACGTAGGAAGAAGTTTCCACTCTCTTCAAGAGCCATAGAAGGATATTTAGGATAGTTAGTAGGAATACTAGGATAATTTTTTATACTCTCTTCATCTAATTCCCAGATAGATTCAAAATCAATTTCAGAATACCCTGCAGATTTTAGAGTTCCATCTTTTAAAATAGCAGCACATCTAGTAATAATATCTCTTAAATCTGTATAATCACTATCTCCTTGCATAGGTTGAGTATGGCTAGGTTTTTTCATAGCCATATTTGAGTATCCTATTTTAGATATTGTTCTTTTTAAAAATGGGGGAATAGAAAATTTATGCTTTTTAAAATTTATTGCCACTTCAAGAATACAGTTTAAAACTTCATTTTGATACATAGGAGATTGTTCCCAATGTACTCCATCTGGTAATATTTGAATAGCACATTGATGTTTCAATCTTTTTAATGGTATAGAAAAATAATCAGTATCAGTGAGGTGGTAATAAAAAGCAAAAGTAATAAGTCCACAATTTTGTAAAACACCCCAATTACTTAAAATTCTAAAATCATCATAAACTTCAAGTAACACATCACATTGTTGTTTTAAAGATTTAAATATTTTTGTTTTAAACTCTTTATCAAAAGTATAATCTTTTTCAAAAATTTCTAAAGTTTTAATCCAGTTGATACATCTAAGTCCCATTTCAATAGTTCGAGAACAATCTTTATACTCTTCAGAAAAGATATCTACACTATCAATCCAAGAATTTATTTGTCTGATAAAAGTATCTAAATATTTTTTATCTTTTGTAAGATGATAGGCTTTGGCTAAGAAAGTCCAGAATTTATGTCTATTCATCATAAAGGTCCACTCTGGATCATCAAAAGGGATATGATTCCATTTTATATCATCATCAAAAGTTACTGGAGTTTTACAAACTTCCATATCCCATTTGTGGTTAAAAATAAAGGTATTACAGCAAATCATATCAGCTGTTTCTATTAATGTTTCTTTAGTCATATCTGCCATATTTTCCTCCTAAATATTTGTTATATATTTATTTTAAAAAATAAAATAGGATATGTAAATCTTTGTTTTTCTTTATCTTTTTTTAGAAAAAAATGTAGATAAAATAGAAATAGAAAATTAAATATAGAAATTTGAATATAAAAAAAATAGTAGTTTTATCCTTAATAATATAGGATAATATAATTGAAAAAATCCTGTTTTTATGATAAAATAGTTTACTGGAATGGTAAAAAAATACAGGAAATATTTAAAAATAAAAAGAGAAATAAAGGAGTAAAAATTGAATACAGAATTATTTATAAAATTACTGTTGATAGTAGGAATAGGAGCAGGAATTGGTTGGGTAACTAACTATGTTGCAATAAAAATGTTATTCAGACCATACAAAGAGATAAACTTAGGATTATTTAAAATACAGGGGCTTCTACCTAAGAGAAAGCACGAGATAGGAGAGAGCATAGCCGAGGTTATTCAAACTGAGTTAGTTTCTTTACAAGAGATTTTAAAATCTTTAGATGGGGAGAAACTTGAAAAAGAGATGAGTGCGGTTATTGACAGAATTTTAGAAGAGAAACTTCAAAGTGAAATAACAAGAAATTTTCCTATGTTAGCTATGTTTTTAAGTAGTGATATGCTAGAAAAAATAAAAGGTATAATAAAAAATTCAATTTTAGAAAATAAAGATAATATAGTTGAGATGTTTTCAAATTATTTAAAAGGGAATGTAGATTTTAAAGGAATTATTGTAAAAAATGTAGATGCCTTCTCATTAGAAAAATTAGAAGAGGTAACATACACTTTAGCAGCGAGAGAGTTTAAACATATTGAAGTAATAGGAGCAATATTAGGAGCAATTATTGGTTTTGTTCAATTTATCATTGGAATGATAATGTAAGGAGAAATAAGTGGAGAGAGTAGTAGCAAATGAAGAGTTTGAAAATGAGATAGAGGTACAAAAAAGTCTAAGACCAAAAAGTTTTAGAGAGTATATAGGACAGGAGTCTTTGAAAGATAAGATGTCAATATATATAGAGGCAGCTAAAAGAAGAGGAAGTTCTGTAGACCATATACTATTATATGGCCCTCCTGGACTTGGAAAAACTACTCTAGCTGGGGTTATTGCCAATGAGATGGGAGCAAATCTTAAGATAACTTCTGGCCCAGTACTAGAAAGAGCAGGAGATTTAGCAGCAATACTTACATCTTTAGAGGAGAATGATATATTATTTATAGATGAAATCCATAGATTAAATAATACAGTGGAAGAGATACTTTATCCAGCTATGGAAGATGGAGAGTTAGATATTATAATTGGGAAAGGACCATCTGCTCGTTCTATCAGAATAGAGTTGCCTAATTTTACATTGATAGGAGCTACTACAAGAGCTGGACTTTTAAGTTCTCCACTTAGAGATAGATTCGGAGTTACTCATAGAATGGAATATTACACTGAAGAGGAGTTAGCTCAAATCATACTTCGTGGGGGAAAAATTTTAGGAGTAAAGGTGGAGAGAGAGGGAGCTTTAGAGCTTGCTAGTAGAAGTCGTGGAACTCCAAGAATTGCCAATCGTCTTCTAAAAAGAGTAAGAGATTATTGTGAGATAAGAGGAAATGGAGTAATTACTAAAGAAATTTCTATGAAGGCATTAGATATATTAGGAGTAGATTCAGTGGGATTAGATGATTTAGATAGAGATATAATCAATGCTATAATAGACAATTATGGTGGAGGACCAGTGGGGATAGAGACATTATCGTTACTTTTAGGTGAAGATAGAAGAACTTTAGAAGAGGTATATGAACCTTACTTAGTAAAAATTGGATATATTAAAAGAACTAACAGGGGAAGAGTTGTTACAGAGAAAGCTTATGAGCATTTTAAAAGAGTGAAGGAGCAGGATAAGTAATGAAGATAAGTACAAGAGTGAGATATGGATTAAAGGCTTTGGTATATATAGCCGATAAGAGTAGTGAAAATAAATTAGTAAGAATAAAAGAGATATCTGATGAACAGGGAATATCAGTTCAATATTTAGAGCAGATACTATTCAAACTAAAAAATGAAAATATAATAGAGGGAAAAAGAGGACCTAATGGTGGATATAGACTAGCCAAGGAACCAAAAGAGATTACATTACATCAGCTTTACAAGATATTAGATGAAGAGGAAAAAGTGATAGATTGTAACGAAAGTGAAGAGCATAAAGCAGTATGTAGTGATGGGACCTGTTCTGGAAAATGTATCTGGGGGAAATTGGATAATGCTATGACTAAGATACTAGAAGAAACAACTTTAGATGAATTTATAAAAAATAAAGATATGATATAGGAGAATCCTATGATAAGTGTTATAATATCAAAAGAGAATATTTTTGAAAATAAGATTGTAATAGATGAAAAGGGAGATGTCAATCATCTAAAAAATGTTTTTAGAGTAAAGATAGATGAAAAAGTAAGAGCAGTAGACGGAGAAAAGGAATATCTTTGTAGAGTAGCAGAGTTAGATAAAAAAAGTGTAACTCTAGTTATAGATGAGATTTTTGAAGATAGATTTTCTACTAAGGTAAAGATAGATGCTGCTATTGGAATATTGAAAAATGATAAGATGGACTTGACTATCCAAAAACTTACTGAGATAGGAATAAATAAAATAATACCTTTGAGTACTAAAAGAGGAGTAGCAAAGGTAAGTGAAAAGAAAGATAAATGGGATTTAATTGTGAGAGAGGCTTTGAAACAGTGTCAAGGAGTGAAGCCTCTAATTATTGATGAAGTAACAAAAATAGAAAAATTGAAGCTGGAAGATTATGATTTAGTAATTGTTCCCTATGAGTGTGAAGATGAGTATACTTTAAAAAATCTTTTAAGAAAGCAGACAAAAGAGTTAAAGAGTGTTTTATATATAGTAGGACCAGAGGGTGGTTTTGATATTGAAGAGATAGAGTATCTAAAACAAAAGGGTGCTAATATAGTAACATTGGGAAAAAGAATTCTAAGAGCAGAGACAGCTTCTATTGTAGTAGGAGGAGTTTTAATCAATGAATTTCAATAAAAGAGTAGCTTTTTATACTCTAGGTTGTAAAGTAAATCAATATGAAACTGAGAGTATAAAAAATCAACTTCTTCAAAAGGGGTATACAGAAACAGCTTTTGAAGATGAGGCAGATATCTATATAGTAAACTCTTGTACTGTTACTAGTGTAGCAGATAGAAAAACAAGAAATATGTTGAGGAGAGCTAAAAAAGTAAATCCTCACAGTAAAGTAATAGTTACAGGATGCTATGCTCAGACTAATAGTAAAGAATTACTAGAGATGGAAGATATAGATTATGTAATAGGAAATAAATATAAAAAAGGGATAGTAAATTTTATAGAAGATATTGAGAATAGGACAATGGATAGATTGAAAAATGACAATATCTTTGATGAGTATGAATACACAGAGTATGAGTTTGCTACTCTAAGAGAGATGTCAAGAGCATATGTTAAGATACAAGATGGATGTAATAATTTTTGTTCATATTGTAAAATACCTTTTGCAAGAGGAAGAAGTAGGTCAAGAAAAAAAGAGAATATCTTAAAAGAGATAGAAAAACTTGTAAATGAAGGATTTAAAGAGATAATCTTAATTGGAATAAATCTAGGAGCTTATGGAGAGGATTTAGAAGAGGATATAGATTTTGAAGATCTGTTAGAGGAGATTTTACAAGTAAAGGGATTAGAAAGAGTTAGAATAGGTTCTGTATATCCAGATAAAATTTCTGATAGATTTGTAGATATGTTTAAATATAAAAATCTGATGCCACATTTACATATATCTCTTCAATCATGTGATGATACAGTTTTAAAGATGATGAAGAGAAAATATGGAAGTGATTTGATAGAAGAGAGACTTCTAAAGTTAAAAAACAGTGTAGGGAATATGGAATATACAGCTGATATTATAGTAGGATTTCCTGGAGAGAGTGAGGAGATGTTCCAAAACTCTTATAATCTTATAGAGAAAATAGGATTTTCAGGATTACATATTTTCCAATACTCTGATAGAGAAAATACTGTTGCTAGTAGATTAGAAAATAAGATTGACTCAAAAGTGAAAAAAGAGAGAGCAGATAGATTAGAAGAGTTAAAGAAAGAGATGGCTATAATTGAAAGAGAAAACTATATAGGAAAATCTTTAAAAATTTTAATAGAGGAAGAGATAGATGGGTATCTATATGGTTATAGTGAAAACTACTTGAGAGTAAAAGTAAAAGGGGACAAAAAAATGATTAATGAGATAATAGAAGTAAAGATTACCTCATTAGAAAAGGAGTTGTTAGTAGCAGATGAATAAAAGAGTGAGAGCAATATTTACAGTAATTTTAATAATAGTTGCATTAGGTGGATTTTTATTTGTAAATTCAATGAGAAAGAATCCAGAGCTAGATAAAAATAGTAGCTACTTAATAATAGGAAAAGAAAATCTTATAGCTGTGTACCAAGATAAATTAGCAGTAAGAATTCCTTTTGAAATAAATATTGATAAAGATACAACTGTAAGAGATTTAGTTGCTAATAAAAATGAAGAAGAAGTTTTAAAAACTATAAATAAATTATTGCCAGTTCAAGTAAATAATTATATGACAGTTAAGTTTGGACAAGTAAAATTAAATGTAAAAAATGCTAAAAATATTCCTGAAACAACAGTGGATAATAAAAGATATATAATAACATCTAGCTTATACTCTATGTATGATTCTTTGTACAATGAACAACAAAATAAAAATGAAGTAAATGAAAATATCATAGTGGATGTATTGAATGCTAATGGAATAAATGGATATGCTAGAAGAACAGGAGAGAATATTAAAAATAAATTAGGAATGAAATATAATGCTGCTAACTATGAGAAAAATTTAGAAGAGAGTTATATTATATTAAATGATATCTCAATAGAAAAAGCTCAAGATATAGTTATGCAATTGAATGAAAAATATTTTAAAATTCAACAGGTACCAACTATTCCAACACTTGCTAATATAGTAGTAGTGTTAGGACAAGAGAAAAATATAGATTTTACAATAGAGGTAGCTGGAGAAAATAATGCAACTGTTCAAAGTATAAGTAATGAATTAAAAAGAGAAGGATATAGAAAAGTTGAAAGTGAAAAAGATAAAATAAAAGTTGAGAGTTCTTTTGTAGAATATGCTTCTGAAGATTATTTTATAGCTTATAAGATAGCAAAAACTTTAAATATAGATAGTTTAATAGAAAATAATAATTTAAAAAATAAAATAAGAGTAATAACAAAGTAGTGAGAGAAAATGGTTTATTTAATTTCTTTTTTTCTAATTGTAGTTGAAGTGAGTTTACCTCTTACTGCTAATATGTATGGAGTTACATTACCATTTTTAACTTATTTAGTAAGTTTAAAAAAGGAAAAAGAGATAGGACTTGTTATTCTTGTAATTTTGATACGTTCTTTGCAAACAAATAATTTTTTTGAGATACTTATTATATTATTACTTGGTTATTATTTATTTCATTATTTATTTACACATCTAACTTATGGAAAAGCAAATATCATTCTAATTTCATTGTTACAGTTAGGAGTATATGCAGCTCTTTCTATAAATAGATTGAAAAAAGAGTATGTTATTGCAAATATTTGTATTTTTATAGTTTTAAACTTTATTTATGTAAAAATTTCAAAGAAAAGGGAAAATATTAAAGGATAATTATGAAAAAATTGAAGAGAAGGAATATTAATATAAAACTTGGAGAGGATAATAACTCTAGAAATATAATATTAAAAGCTTTTATGTTATTAGTCTTTTTATTAATGGGGTTAAGAATTTTTTATTTACAAGTTTTAATGGGAGATAAATATTCCTATCTCTCTCAAAGAAATAGAATAAAGATAAAGGAGATAGAAGCTCCTAGAGGAAAAATATATGATAGTAAGGGAAGACTTATAGTAACTAATGGTTCTGGATATAGATTGGTTTATCTCCAAGAGAGAAAACAAACACCAGAGGTATTGAAAGAGATTAGTGAAATTACAGGCTATAGTGAAGATTATATATCTAAAAGAATAAAATATGGAGAGATATTTCCATATACAAGAGAGAATGTCATAATTGATGATTTAAAACCAGAGATAGCTCATAAATTGATAGAGCAATTAATAGATTATCCATATCTTCAAGTACAGACTTATTCAAAAAGAAGATATCTTTTTGATGATGTAGCAGCCCATAGTATAGGATATGTAAAGAAGATATCTGAAAAAGAGTATGAAAAATTAAAAGATGAAGGATATGGACCAAGGGATATTATTGGAAAAGATGGACTTGAAAACAGATATGATAGAGAACTTCAAGGGGAAGATGGGTATGAATATATAGAAGTTAATGCCCTTAATAAGTTACAGAGAAAAATCGAAGAAAAAAAGAATCCAATTCCAGGAAAAGATATGCATATAACACTGGATATGGAACTTCAAGAATATATGGAAAAACAGTTTGAAGCTGATGGAAGAGCAGGAGCTTTCATAGCTTTAAATCCCAAAAATGGAGAGATAGTTACAATGGTAAGTTATCCAACATACTCATTGAATATGTTTAGTTCACAAATATCCTATGATGAATGGGATAAGATAATAAATGATCCTAGAAAGCCACTTTCTAATAAGGCAATAGCAGGAGAATATCCACCAGGTTCGGTATTTAAAGTGGTATTGGCAATAGCTTTTTTAGAAAATGGTGTAGACCCAAAAGAACAATATTATGATAAAACTGGATATTATCAAATAGGAAAATGGAAATGGAGAGCTTGGAAAGCTGGAGGGCATGGATATACAGATATGAAGAAATCTATAGTAGAATCTGCGAATCCATATTATTATAAATATTCAGATAAGATTGGACATAAGCCAATTATAGATGTAGCTGCTTCTTTTGGACTAGGAGAGAAAACTGGAATTGATATTCCAGGAGAAAAAAAAGGTTTGCTTCCTGACACAGCTTGGAAAAAGAAGATGATAGGAAGTGGTTGGTTTAAAGGAGATACCATACTATTATCAATAGGGCAAGGGTATCTTTTGGTTACACCATTACAAATAGCAAATCTCTATGCAGCAATAGCAAATAAAGGGGAGATATATACTCCGCATTTAGTGAAGGAATTTAAAGATTCTAAAGGAAAAAGCTACCCTATAGAGCTATATAAAAAAGAGATTAAGTATTATCCAAAGTCATACTATAATATTCTAAATGATGCTTTGATAGCTACAGTATCACAGGATAATGGAACTACAAAAGTATTAAGAACAAAAGGAATGAAAGTAGCAGCTAAAAGTGGTTCAGCACAGAATGCTCATTCAAAAATAACTCATGCTTGGGTAGCAGGATATTTTCCAGCAGATGATCCAGAGATAGTTTTTGCAACTATCTTAGAAGGAGCTGGAGGAGGAGGAGCAGTAGCTGGAGGAATGGCTAGAAAATTTATAGATAAATATCTAGAGATAAAAAATAGACCAACTGAAGTTCCACAAGAGGAGAGAAAAATAGAAAATGATGAAAAAGATTTGTAATGGAGGGAGATTTTAGAAAAAAGGAGAGAAGATGTTAAGAACAGAAAAAGGTAGTATAAGTCAAGAAAAAAGAAAAAGATTAGAGAGAAAATTTAAGTTAGAAAGTAGTAATACAGGAGTAGATGGCATAAAAGAAAAAATAAAAGCTATCAAAGAAGGAATAAAAGAGTTAAAAACTGAAAAGGTAAAAAAAGCTACAGGTAAAGTAGCAAAGGAAGTAGCTACTAATATTGTAGTAGAAACAAAAGAAGCTAAAGCACAAAAAGAGGAAAAAATGTATGTAATACCTCTTGGAGGAATGGAAGAAGTAGGGAAAAATAGTACAGTAGTCCAATATAGAGATGAAATAATCGTTATTGATTCTGGGGTTATATTTCCGGATGAAAATCTTTTAGGAATAGATTTAGTTATTCCAGATTTTAGCTTTTTAGAAAATAATAAAGATAAGATAAAGGGATTATTTGTAACTCATGGACATGAAGATCATATAGGATCTATTCCTTATCTTTATCAAAAAATTGATAAATCAGTTCCAATGTTTGGAGGAAAACTTACATTAGCATTAGCTAAATCAAAATTTGAAAATGGTTTTACAAAAGATATACCTAAGATGAAAGAGGTAAAGGGTAGAACTAAAATAAAAGTAGGGAAATATTTTACTGTTGAGTTTATTAAAATAACTCACTCAATAACAGATGCATACTCTCTTTTAGTAACTACTCCAGCTGGAACAGTATTTCATACAGGAGATTTTAAGATAGATTTAACTCCAGTAGATGGAGAGGGAGTAGATTTTGCAAGATTATCACAGATAGGAGAGCAGGGAGTAGATTTAATGTTATCTGATTCTACTAACTCAGAAGTAGAAGGGTTTACTCCATCTGAGAGAAGTGTAGGAGAAGCTTTTAAGGTAGAGTTTTCTAAAGCTAAGGGAAGAATAATAGTTGCTGCCTTTGCTTCACATGTGCATAGACTTCAGCAGATAGTAAATGTTGCACAAGAGTATGGAAGAAAGATTGCAATAGATGGAAGAAGTTTAGTTAAGGTATTTGAGATTGCTGGAAGTTTAGGATATCTAAAGGTACCTAATGATATGATGGTACCACTATCGGAAGTAGATACTTTAAAGGATAATAAAGTTGTAATTCTTTGTACAGGGACACAAGGAGAACCTATGGCTGCTTTATCAAGAATAGCTAAAAATATGCATAAACATATAAAAATAAAAGAGGGGGATACAGTAATTATCTCAGCTACACCTATTCCAGGAAATGAGAGAGCAGTATCTAATAATATAAATAATCTGTTAAAATATGATGCTGAGGTTGTATTTAAAAAAATAGCTGGAATACATGTATCAGGGCATGGAAGTAAAGAGGAGCAGAAGCTTATGCTAAATCTTATTAAGCCAAAATATTTTATGCCAGTACATGGAGAGCATAAGATGTTAAAGGCTCATCAAGATACAGCAATGGAAACAGGTATTCCTAAGAATAATATAATTATAGCTCAAAATGGTAGTAAGATAGAAGTTACAAAATCGGGAGCTAAGATAAAAGGAAAAGTAAATGCTGGGTGTACATTAGTGGATGGACTTGGAGTAGGAGATATAGGAAATATAGTACTAAAAGATAGACAACAACTATCACAAGATGGAGTTGTAGTAATAGTATTTACTTTAGATAAAGAAACAGGAAAAATAGTAGCAGGACCAGATATTGTAACAAGAGGATTTGTATATTCTAAAGAGTCAGATGATATAATCAAAGAAGCAATAGAGAATATTAAAGAAAAAATAGATGATACATCTAACTATTATTCGAAAGATTGGGGATTATTAAAGAATACTACAAGGGATATTGCTGCTAAGTTTTTCTATAATAAGACAAAAAGAAATCCAATGATTTTACCAATAATAATGGAAGTATAATAAATAAAGAAATAGAGAAGGAGACAAAAATGGAATTAACAAGTAAAAGAAGAGCATATCTAAGAAAGAAGGCACATGATTTAGATGCACTAGTAAGAATAGGAAAAGAAGGAGTAACTGACAACTTAATTCAAAGTATATTAGATGCTATTGAGTCAAGAGAATTAATAAAAGTAAAAATACTTCAAAATTGTGAAGAGGAAAAAATGGAAATAATGGAGCAACTTTCTCAATGCAAAGAGTTTGAAGTAGTAGGAATAATAGGAAGAACTATTATACTTTTCAAAGAGAATAAGGATAAGCCTGTAATCTCTTTAGAATTAAAAAGTATTTAAGTAATAGAAAGGGGAGAGAGCTATGAGTCGTGGAATAATTTTTGGTAATAGAATACTAGATATAGTTTTTATAGCTTGGTTTATAGCTCAATTTTATAAAGTTTTAACAACTATTTTTTCAGATGGTAAGCTGAATATAAGAAGGATGTGGGAAACAGGTGGTATGCCTAGTTCTCATAGTTCTACTGTATCTTGCTTGACTACATGTATAGGGATTCGCCATGGGATAAGCAGTGATATATTTGCTATAGCAATAATTCTTTCTGGAATAGTGATGTATGATGCTACTGGAATAAGGAGAGCAGCTGGAAAGCAGGCTGGAGTAATTAATCAATTTGTAGAAAAAATACCTCTTATGTTAGGAGAGAAGAGATATGAAAAATATTTTGGAAAAGAGAAAAGTGAAAAGCTAAAGGAACTTTTAGGTCATACACCTTTTGAAGTATTAGTAGGGTGTATATTAGGAATAGGTGTAGGTTTAATTTTTACTGATTATTTACAGGGGTAGAGTAGATGAAAAATATACATAGTATGAGTATTGAAGAGATAAATAAAAAAGCAAAAGAGGTAAGAGAAACTTTAATAGAAACAGTAAGTAAAAATGGTGGGCATCTATCTTCTAATCTTGGAATAGTAGAACTGACACTGTGCCTACATAATGTATTTGACTTTTCCAAAGATAGATTACTATTTGATGTTGGTCACCAATCTTATGTTCACAAGTTACTTACTGGAAGAGATAAGAAGTTTTCTACTCTTAGGCAAAGAGGAGGAATAGGTCCTTTTACAGATCCTAAAGAGAGTAGTGCAGATCCATTTATCTCAGGACATGCTGGAACTGCACTTTCGGCAGGAGCGGGGATAGCTATGGCTTCTCCAGAGAAAAAAGTGGTAGTAGTGATAGGAGATGCATCTATATCTAATGGTCACTCTTTAGAAGCTCTTAATAATATAGGTGGAAATAAATTAAAAAATATGATAGTAATCTTAAATGATAATGAGATGTCTATTGGAAAAAATGTAGGTTCACTTTCAAGATTTTTTGGAAAATTTATGGTAAGTGAAAAATACATGAGTTTAAGAGATGATATAAAGGGAATAATAAAAAAAATAAAGGCTAATAAAGTTTCTAATACTTTAGAAAGAATGGAGTTCTCATTAAAAAATTTTTTCTTACCTCTAAGCATGTTAGAAAGTTTAGGGTTTAAATTTTTTGGAGTATTAGATGGACATAATCCTGAAGAGTTATTGTCAACTTTAAATAAAATAAAAAATATGGAAGGACCTATATTTATACATGTTAAGACTCAAAAAGGAAAAGGTTATAGTTATGCAGAACAGGATAAGGAAAAATTTCATGGAATCTCTCCTTTTGATATGAAAACAGGAAATACTAATTCAACTGTAAAAACTTATTCGAGTATATTTGGAAGTGAGATAGTAAAATTAGGAGAAGAGGATAATGATATCTATGTAATATGTTCTGGTATGGTAAAAGGGACAGGACTTGGAGAGTTTTTCAAAAAGTTTCCAACAAGAGCAATAGATACAGGTATAGCTGAAGGGCATGCTGTAACTTTTGCTGGGGGACTTGCTACTCAAGGGAAAAAGCCATATGTAGCCATATATTCTACATTTTTACAAAGAGCATATAGCCAACTTATACATGATGTCTCTTTACAAAACTTATCTGTAAGATTTATAGTGGATAGAGCAGGAATTGTAGGAGAAGATGGGAAGACTCATAATGGACTTTATGATTTATCAATATTTTTAACTATTCCTAATTATACAGTACTAGCACCAGCAACATCAAAAGAGTTAGTAGAGATGTTGGAATTTTCTAAAGATTTCCAAGAAGGACCACTTATGATAAGAATACCAAGAGAAGTGGAATATAATATAGATAAAGCTAAAAAATTTGAGTTTGGAAAATGGCATGAGATAAAAAAAGGAAAGAAGAATCTTTTTATAGCAACAGGAAGTATGCTAAAAGAGATATTAGATATAGAGGATAGATTGAAAGCTAGAGGAATAGAGGGAACAATAGTCAATGCTTCTACTCTAAAACCATTAGATGAAAAATATCTTTTAGATTGTGTAAAAGAGTATGAAAATATATTTGTTTTGGAAGAAGCCTATGAGAAAAATTCTTTTGGAAGCAGTATAATGGAATTTTACAATGAAAGAGATATAGATGTTAGAATTAGAAAAATAGCTCTAAAAGAGGGAGCTATTCCTCATGGAAAAAGAAGTGAGCTTTTAGAAGAGTTTGGTTTGAGAGGCGAAAATTTAATAAAAAGAATTGAGGAAAAAATAGATGCAGGAAAAAAATAGGAGAGCACTTGGTTTTATAACCTCTCTATTAGAGTTAGAGATGGTACAGGATTTAGAACTTTTTGATGACCAAGGAGTAAAGGTTTCTACTCATACATATGATGTTTTAAAAATCTCAATAGATGAGCTAAAAAGAGATTATAGAACATTTTTAGAAGCAAAGGAGAGAGTGGATTTTTTTGCTTTGACAGTAGGAATTATAATACATGATTTGAGTAAGGGAAGTATAAGAAAGATGGAAGAGAAGTATTCTCATTCTCAAATGATGTTAAAAAAACCAGAATATATAACAAAAGAAACTGAAAAAGTTTTAAAAGAGATAGAGGAAAAAGTAGGAGCAGAACTAAAGGAGAATATTAAGAAAAATATTATTCATATAGTTCTATCTCATCATGGGAAATGGGGAAAAATTCAACCTAATAGTAAAGAGGCTCATATTGTTCATAGGGCTGATATGTATTCAGCTAAGTATCATAGAATTAACCCTATTGGTGCAGATAAGATATTGGATCTTATGGCTAAAGGAGTCCAATTAGACGATATTCCAGATAAGTTAAATTGTACTCAAGGAGTAATAAAGGATAGATTAAAAAGAGCAAAACAGGAGTTGAAAGTAAAAACTACTAAACAGCTTTTAAATTACTATAAGAAAAATAAAAAAATCCCAATAGGGGATAATTTCTTTATTCAAAGAGTGAGAGAAACTGAAAAGTTAAAGAGAGTAGTAGATAAAAAGGGATTTAAAAATATTATGTTAGAAAGTCCGCTACTACCATATATGATAGATGAGGAGATATTTAAAATCTGAGGTGTACAATGAAAGAAAGGTTAGATGTTCTACTAGTAAAAAGAGGTTTTTTTCCAGATAAAGAAAAGGCTCAAAGAGCTATTATGGCTGGACTTGTAATAGTAGATGAGAAAAAAATAGACAAGAGTGGAACTATGATAAAACTAGATAAAGAGCCTAATATAAGGATAAAGGGAGATTCTTTAAAGTATGTAAGTCGTGGAGGATTGAAATTAGAAAAGGCTGTATCAGTTTTTAATATAGATTTTAGTGGGAAAAAAGTATTAGATGTAGGAGCATCAACTGGAGGATTTACAGATTGTGCCTTACAAAATGGAGCTGAATTTGTATATTCAGTAGATGTAGGAACAAATCAGTTAGATTGGAAATTAAGAAATAATCCTCAAGTAAAATCTTTAGAAAATATGCATATAAAGGATTTGACTTTAGAGGATATTGATAATAATAAAGTTGATTATATAGTTATGGATGTTTCATTTATCTCTATAAAAAAGATAATTGGAGATTTAATTAAGTTCTTTAAACCAGAAACAAAGCTTATGGCTCTTATAAAACCACAATTTGAAGTGGAGAAAGAACATATAGCAAAAGGTGGAATTGTAAAAGATGATACTAGACATATAGAGGTAATAAAAGATATAATAGAGTATGGAAAAAAAGAGGGACTTTATTTAGAAGGTTTAGATTTTTCTCCTATTACAGGAACAAAAGGAAATGTAGAATATATCTCTCTTTTCGGAAAAGATTCTTCTAAGGAAATATATATAAGTATAGAAGAGATAGTAGAGAAGGGTAGAAGTTTAGGAGGTACAATATGAGAGGGCTACTTAAAAATAAATTAGTAATAGTAATTCTATCAGCTTTAATATTTACTAATTGTTTTGGAAAAGAAGAGGTTAAAGCAACTAATAAAGCTAGCGAAGAGTCAACAGGATTTTTATCTAATATTAGACAGCTTAAAGAGTTGTCAGATATAATGGATGTCATCAATCAAAATTATGTGGGAGATAAAGAGGTAGATAGAAAATCTCTTATGCAAGGAGCTTTAAAAGGAATGATAGAATCTTTAGGAGACCCACACTCTAACTATTTTACAAAGGAACAGTTAGAAAATTTCCAAGAGGATATTAAGGGAAAATATGTAGGAGTAGGAATGGTAGTTCAAAAAAGAGTAAATGAACCATTAGTAGTAGTTTCTCCTATTGAAGATGGACCAGGATATAAGGCTGGAATGAAACCTAAGGATAAAATTATAGCAATAGATGGAGTATCTACATATAATCTTACTAGTGAAGAGGCAGTAGAGAAATTAAAAGGAAAAGAGAATACAAAGGTAAAAGTTACTGTTGTAAGAGATGGAATAAAAGACCCTAAAGAGGTAGAGATAACAAGAGCAGTTGTAGAATTAAAATATGTAAAGAGTAAGATGGTAGATGATAAAAATAAAATAGGATACTTAAGACTTACTCAATTTGGTGAAAATGTATATCCAGATGTAGCAAAAGCATTGGAAGGATTACAAAAGCAAGGAATGAAAGCTCTTATATTTGACTTAAGAAGTAATCCTGGTGGAGCTTTAGATCAAGCTATAAAAATTTCTTCCATGTTCTTAAAAGAGGGAAAAGTTGTAAGTGTAAAATCTAAAGATGGAGAGGAACAAATTTCTAATAGAGAGGGAAAATATTATGGAGATTTTCCATTAGTAATACTTATTAATGGAGGAAGTGCTTCAGCCTCTGAAATTGTTTCTGGAGCTATTAAGGATAATAAAAGAGGAATACTTGTAGGAGAGAAGAGTTTTGGAAAAGGAAGTGTACAAACTCTAGTTACTCTACCTGATGGAGATGGAATAAAGCTAACAATAGCTAAGTATTATACACCTAGTGGAGTATGTATCCATGGAGTAGGAATAGAGCCAGATGTTAAGGTAGAGGAAAAAAATGGATATATGCTATTTGATAGTGTGGTTACTAATATAGATGAAGAGGGAACAAAGGAAAATAAAAAAGAGTTAATCAAAGAGGTAGTAGGAGAGAAAGAGGCAAAAGAGTTTGAAAATCATCAAGATATTCAACTAGATACTGCTATTGGAATTTTAAAAGGAATACTACTAGAAAATAAATAGGAGAGAAGAGATATGTTATACATAGTGGCAACACCTATTGGAAATCTTGAGGATATGACTTTGAGAGGAATTCGTATCTTAAAAGAGGTAAACTACATATTTGCTGAGGATACAAGAGTTACAAAAAAATTATTAAATCATTTTGAGATAGAGAATACTGTATATAGATATGATGAGTTTACAAAGATGCACCAGATAGCTAATATAATCAATCTTTTAAAAGAGGGAAAGGATATAGCATTAGTTACTGATGCAGGAACACCTTGTATATCTGATCCTGGATATGAGTTGGTAGATGCGGCTCATAAAGAGGGAATAAAAGTAGTGCCAATTCCTGGAGCAAGTGCTCTTACAGCTTCAGCTTCTGTAGCTGGACTTAGTATGAGAAGATTTTGTTTTGAGGGATTTTTACCTAAGAAAAAAGGAAGACAAACTCTATTAAAATCTTTAGCTGAGGAGGAGAGGACAATAGTTATATATGAATCTCCATTTAGAATAGAGAAAACTTTAAGGGATATAGAGCAATTTATAGGAGTAAGAGAGGTAGTAATTATCAGAGAGATTACTAAGATATATGAAGAGATAATGAGAGGAACTACTACCGAACTTATAGAGAGATTGGCTAAAAATCCTATCAAAGGAGAGATTGTTCTTCTGATTAAAGGTTTAGAGGATTAAGAGGAGAGTTAAGTTATGTCAATGACAAAAATCAACTGGTATCCTGGACATATGAAAAAAACAAAGGACTTAATAAAGGATAATATGCAACTAATAGATATAGTTCTTGAAGTAGTAGATGCAAGAATACCTTTATCAAGTAAAAATCCAGATATTACAGTTTTTGCAAAAAATAAGAAAAGAGTAATTGTTTTAAATAAGTCAGACCTTGTAGATAAAAAGGAGCTAGCTTATTGGAAAAAATATTTTAAAGAGAATAATTTTGCTGATGAAGTATTGGAGATAAGTGCTGAAACAGGATTTAATATAAAAGGACTATATTCAATAATAGATAAGGTATCAGCAGAGAAAAAAGAGAAGATGATGGCTAAAGGTCTTAGAAAAGTAAATACAAGACTTATGGTTGTAGGAATACCAAATGTTGGAAAATCTAGACTTATCAATAGAATTGTTGGAAAAAATAGTGCTGGGGTAGGAAATAAACCTGGATTTACTAAGGGAAAACAATGGGTAAGAATAAAAGAAGGATTAGAGCTTTTAGATATGCCTGGAATACTTTGGCCAAAGTTTGAAAGTGAAGAGGTAGGACAAAATTTAGCTATTACAGGAGCTATAAGAGATGAGATACTACCAATAGAGGAGATAGCTGGAATATTAATTTCTAAAATGATAAGATATGAGATGTGGGATGTACTGAAAGAGAGATATAAACTTTTAGATGAGGATAAGAGTGAAATAATGGGAGAAATCTTAGAAAAAATAGCTCTTAGATGTAAAATGTTTAATAAAGGTGAGAGTCTAAATGTACAACAAGCAGCTTATACAGTACTTAGAGATTATAGAGGTTGTAGAATTGGAAAATTTGGACTAGATAGATAGTTGTGGAGGAGTTATGGAAAAGCTGAATGTAGATTTAAGTGTTTTAGAGGAGATACTTGTAAATTTTTTAAGAGAGGAAGCTGGAAAAGTAGGATTTAAAAAAGTAGTACTTGGTCTTTCTGGAGGAATAGACTCAGCTCTAGTAGCTTTTTTAGCAGCAAAAGCTTTTGGACCAGAAAATGTACTAGGAATAATGATGCCATATAAGACATCTAGTAAAGAGAGTGTAGAACATGCTAAACTTGTGATAGAAAAAACTGGAATAAGAAGTAAGTTAGTAGAAATCACTCCAATGGTAGATGCTTACTTTGCTATGAATCCAGATATGAGTAGCTTAAGAAAAGGGAATAAGATGGCAAGAGAGAGAATGTCAATACTGTTTGACCATTCAGCAGCAGAGAATGCTCTTGTGCTAGGAACTTCCAATAAAACAGAGTTATTACTAGGATATGGAACACAGTTTGGAGATTCTGCATCAGCTATTAATGCCATAGGAGATTTATATAAAACTCATGTATGGGATTTATCAAGACATATGGGAGTACCAAATGAGCTTATAGATAAAAAACCAAGTGCAGATCTTTGGGAAGGACAAACTGATGAGCAAGAGTTAGGTTATTCATATAGAATGGCAGATGAAATCTTATATAGATATGTAGAAGAGAGAAAGACAATAGATGAGATAGTGAAAGAGGGATATCCCCAAGAAGTAGTTGAAAAAATTATTAAAAGAACTAAAATTATGCAATATAAAAGAGTTATGCCTGTAATTGCGAAGGTTTTCTCAAGAGGAATAGGAACAGGATTTAGATATCCAAGAGATTGGGGAGTATAAAAAGAGTTGAAAATAGATTAAGATAAGGGGTTGAAATTTATATGGAAAGAGATGAGCACTTAAGACAGGAGTTAGATGAGTTTAAAAAGGAAAAAGAGAGAATAAGAAATATTGTAGGAGAGATAGGAGGAAAAAATAATAAACAACATAAGATAGTGAGCTTAATATTTGTTTTATTAATAGGAGTACTTTTAATCTTAGGTGTTGTTTTACAAAAAATTACTTTATTTCTTACATTGGAGATAGTAGCTCTTTTAGGAGTATTCAAACTTATTTGGATGGCTTATGAAACACAAAGAGCAAGTCACTTTCAATTTTGGATACTTAATTCGTTAGAGTTTAGATTAAATGAGATAGACAGAAGAGTTAAAAAAATTGAAAAAATGTTAAAAGAGGAATAAAAAATAAAGAGGAGTCTATTATAATTAAAAATTATGAGAACTCCTCTTTTATTATTCTTTATATTTAGTAGAATTAGAGATTGATAAAAAAATATAAATAATATATACTATAGATAGAGAATAGGAGGGAGAGAGATGGAATTAAAAGATTTAAAAAATGTAATAGATATAGATATTGATGGAAGTTTAGCTAGATTTGGAAATATGGAAAGTTTTTATATCAAATTTTTAAAAAAATTTATAGATGATAAAAGTTTTATAAATTTAAAAGAGGCTTTAGAAAATAATAATATAGATAAAATAGGAGAGGAAGCTCATACTCTAAAAGGTGTAGCTGGAAATTTAGGACTCAATAAGGTATATCAATATTCAGTGGAGTTAATGAGATTAGCAAAGGAAAACAATCTTGCAGAGATAAAAGAAATAGTAGAAAAATTAGAAGAGGAGATAGAAAAAGTAATATCAGCTCTAAAAAATTTATAGAATTTCAAATAAAAGAGAGAATAGTAGTAACAACTAAAAATCCTCTCTTTTTATTTTCTTTAAGTTTATTTGACGAATATTAATCAATGAGCTATACTCTTATTGAATAAAAAAGGAGAGAAGATGATATATATTTCAGTAGCTTTAGGAATAGAAGCAAAACCTATTATAAAGTATTTTAATTTGAAGAGAGATAATAGTATAAAAAAATTACAAGTTTTTAAAAATGAGAGAGTTACCTTGATAATAACAGGAGTAGGAATTTTAAAAAGTGCAATAGCATTGACATATATTCTCTCCCAAAGTGAGATAGATGAAGATGATATATTTTTAAATATTGGAATTTGTGGAGCTAAGAGTGAAAAATATAGTATAGGGGATATAGTCCTATGTAATAAAATAATAAATTCAGAGTTGGAGAAAAGTTATTATCCAGATATGGTGTTTAATCATTCCTTTAAGGAAGGAAGCCTAGAGAGCTTTAATACCCCTGTATATTGTGGAGATGAGGTTGTAGGAGATTTAGTAGATATGGAAGGGGCAGGACTCTTTGAAGCTACTACATATTTTTTTCAAAGTTACCAACTAAATTTTATAAAGATAGTATCTGATTATTTAGATAGAGAGGTAGAGAAAAATCAAGTGGAAGAGTTAATTTTAAAATCTCTTCCTCAGATAGATAACTGGTTGGTAGAGAGAGAAAAATTTAAAGTAGAAAAGGAGATAGATTTCTCTTTAGAGGAAAAAAATATGATAGAGGAACTTATAAAAAAAGCTAGATTTACAGCAACTATGGAAAATGAATTAAAAAATTTGTTACTTTATTATAAATTACAAGGAAAAAATACAAATAGAATTTTAGAAAAATATAGAGATGTAGAGATAAAAGATAAGAGAGATAGTAAAAAAATCTTAGAGGAGATTAAGGAGATAAGATGAAAGAGAATAATGAATTTGAGATAATTGATACAGCTGGTTTTGATGCAATAGAAAAAAGATTTAAAAAACTTTATCCTAAACAGGAGGAGATACATTTCCACGCTCAAGTTTCATCAAGATTAGGTGGAGATGACCCTCTTGATGGAATAAGTATATTTAGAGGAGATGGATATTATCACTTTGTAACTTTTGGTTTTAGTGAACTCTATGAAAAAGAGAGTGATGATATGGAGTATAGTGGATATGGTTTTGAGCTTACATTTAAATTGAAGATGACAGAGGAACAGAAAAAGAGAAAGAAAAGAGACTTTGATATAAAGGACAGAGAGCTAAAAAATATCTGTTCCATATTACAAGAGTTAGCTAGATATGTATTTGAAACAGGAGAGATATTCCAGCCTAATGAGTATATTTGGACAGGGCAAAAAGAGGGAATAGATTCTAATAAAAAATCTAAGATAACAGGTTTTGTAACAACTCTTGATATGGCAGGGGAGATATCTACACCTAATGGTAAAGTACAATTTGTAGAGTTAGTAGGTGCTACTGATAATGAATTAAAAAATATAGATAGTAATAAATTAAAAATAGAAGAGTTATTAAAAAAATTGAAAACTGATATTACAGATTATAATAGAAAGAGTATTATATAGAAAGGATAATTTTAATAGATGAATTTATTAAATAGAAGTTTTTCTCACATATATATTGAAAAGGAAGCAAAGCAATATGAAGAAAGTAAGAAAATCATTGAACGATTTCCAAACTCTCAAATAGTAGAGATAGATGATTATAAGGAGATTTTTTCTAAAAATAATCAAAATTTTTCACTACAAAAAAGGACACCTAAACTAATATTAGCAGTGAAAAAGGAAAATTATCTCTATGAGGGAGCAAAGGTGTGTGAAAGTTTTGGAAATGAGAATTTTTATTACTCATCATCTATTTTAAACTGTATATATGATTGCGAATACTGCTATCTTCAAGGGGTATACTCTTCTGGAAATATAGTTATTTTTGTAAATCTAGAAGATATGTTTCAAGAGATAGAGAGAATATTAAAAGAGAAATCTATGTATATCTGTATTTCTTATGATACGGACTTGATAGCTCTTGAAGAGGTAACAGGCTTTGTAAAGAGATGGTATGACTTTGTAGCTAAGTATAAAAATCTCAAAATAGAGTTACGTACTAAAAGTGCAAGTATAAAGATATTTAAAGATCTAAAACCTAATCCTAATTTTATAATAGCGTGGACAATATCTCCTAAGAGATTTGCTCAAGAGCATGAGAGAGGTGCTGCTCCTTTTGAGTTAAGAGTAAAATCAGCTAAAATTTTAATAGATAGTGGTTGGACTGTAAGAATCTGTTTTGATCCTATGATAAAGGTAGAAAATTTTTATGAAATCTATGGTGAGATGGTAAGGGAAACTTTTAAAGAGATAGATAGTAAAAAAATTTTAGATGTAAGTATTGGAACATTTAGAATATCTAAAGAGTATATGAAGAGAATGAAAAATAATAGGAAAAACTCATTGATATTGAATTATCCTTTTCAATGTCAAGATGGGGTATACAGTTATCCGTTAGATGAAAATAGTAAGATGTTAGAGTATATGAAAAACTTAATATTGGAATATGTGGAAGAAAGCAAAATATTTATATAGAGGAGAGAAGATGAAAAAAGTATTGATAACAGGGGCTACATCTGGAATAGGATTAGCTATATCAAAAAAAATGTTAGATATGGGATATAGTGTCTATGGAGTGGGAAGAGATTTTAGTAAGATTGATATAGCTTCTTCAAATTTTTACCCAATTATTTGTGATCTTATAAAATATCAAAATATAGAGGATATGATAAAAAAATTAAAAAAAGAAGTGGATATAGATACACTTATTAATTGTGCAGGGGTAGGATATTTTGGACCTCATGAAGAGATAAACCCTACAAAGCTTCATAAAATGATAGCTCTTAATTTAGAAGCTCCTCTTATTTTAACTCAGCTTCTTCTTAGAGATTTGAAAAAGAGAAAGGGAACAGTTATAAATATATCATCTATTACAGCTACTAAAGCTAGTACATATGGTTGTGCATATTCTGCTACTAAGGCTGGGCTTGTGCATTTTTCTAAGGGATTATTTGATGAAGTAAGAAAAACAGGAGTAAAGGTAATTTCTATCTTACCAGATATAACAAAGACTCCTTTTTATGATGAATTAAATTTTAGAGAGGGAGAGGAAGAAGAAAGTTATATTCTTCCAGAATGTGTAGCAGATGCAGTGGAGAATATACTATCTCAAAGAGAGGGAACAGTGATTACAGAGATAATATTACAGCCTCAAAAACATATAATAAGAAAAAAATAAAATTTTTTCAAAAAATACTTGACAAAAAGAGTAATATATAGTATATTATTATTGTAGTAAATATGAAACGATTACAAAAAAGAAAAATAAGAATAAAATAAATTAAATGAAATTTAAGGAGGAATTAAAATGGCAAAATGGAGATGTAAAGTTTGTGGAGAAATTATAACTGATGAGGCAATGACTCAATGTCCTGTATGTAAGGCTGGAAAAGATAAATGGGAAGAAGTAGTAGAAGGAGCAGGAAGAGTTTGGGCAACTGAACACAAAGTTGGAGAAGGACTAGCTTGTGGAGATGAAGAAATAATCGCTGGATTAAGAGCTAACTTTGAAGGAGAGTGTACAGAAGTAGGAATGTACCTAGCAATGTCAAGAGTAGCTGACAGAGAAGGATATCCAGAAGTAGCAGAAGCTTATAAAAGAATAGCTTTTGAAGAAGCTGAGCACGCAGCTAAATTTGCTGAATTATTAGGAGAGTGTGTAACTGCTTCTACTGAAGAGAACTTATCAAGAAGAGTTGAGGCTGAGTACGGAGCAACTTCAGGAAAATTTGATATCGCTAAGAGAGCAAAACAATTAGGATTTGACGCTATCCACGATACAGTTCATGAAATGGCTAAAGACGAAGCTAGACACGGAAGAGCTTTCGCAGGATTATTAGAGAGATATTTTGGAAAAAAATTCTAATCAATCTTTAGAAAAATAAAAAATAATTAGTATTAAACTACATCTGAAATCTTATATTAAGAGAGCAGATGTAGTTTTTTTATATTTTCAGTAAAATTTTTGTAAAAAAAGAAGAATTTTTATTGATAAAATTAATGATATAAAGTATAATTATATGGGATAAAAATATATGGAGGTAGAGATGAAGAAAAAATTTAATATGCCAGATACGTATGTTATAATATTTTTTGTTGTAATATTTGCAGCAATACTTACACATACTGTACCTGTGGGGAAATTCCAAATGGAAAAGGTAACTTATGTTACTGAAACTGGAGCTGAAAAATCTAGAGAGGTTCCAGTAGCTGGAAGTTTTACTTATGAATTGGATGAACAAGGGGAACCACTAGTAAAAGGAGTTAAATTCTTTGAGCCAGGAGGAGAAGTTGGAGTATCTAACTATGTTTTTGAAGGTATAACAAGTGGAGATAAATGGGGAACTGCTGTAGGAGTAATTGCTTTTATTATAATAACTGGAGGAGCTTTTGGTATAATTTTAAGAACTAAAGCAGTAGAAGCTGGACTATTTACTCTTATTAGAAAAACTAAGGGTTCAGAGTATCTATTATTACCAATAGTATTTTTCTTCTTCTCATTAGGAGGAGCTGTATTCGGAATGGGAGAAGAGGCTATTCCTTTTGCGATGGTTTTAATACCTATAGTAATTGGAATGGGTTATGATGCTGTTACAGGAATCTTAATAACTTATGTTTCTACACAGATAGGATTTGCTACTTCGTGGATGAATCCATTTAGTGTTGCTATAGCTCAAGGGGTTGCAGGGGTACCAGTGTTATCAGGAGCTAGCTTTAGAATATTTATGTGGGTATTCTTTACTGCATTAGGAATAGTATTTACATTGAGATATGCAAAAAAAGTAAAAGAAAATCCTCAATCTTCTATATCTTATGAAACAGATGCTTTCTATAGAAATGAATTTAATATGGAAGAGCAACAAGATATAGAATTTAAATTAGGACATAAATTAGTTTTATTAATAGTAGCTTTAGGAATGGCTTGGGTAATTTATGGGGTTGTAAAGTTTGGATATTTCTTACCAGAAATAGCTACTCAATTTGTAATAATGGGAGTTGCTTCAGGTATTGTAGGAGTAATATTTAAACTTGGAGATATGAGAATTAATGATATTGCTTCATCTTTTAGAAAAGGAGCAGAGGATTTAATAGGAGCAGCTATAGTAGTAGGAATGGCTAAAGGAATTGTATTAGTTCTTGGTGGTGCTGATGCAGGAACACCTAGTGTTTTAAATACTGTACTTAACTGGGTAGCTAATGGATTAAGTGGATTACCATCAGCAATTTGTGCTTGGGTAATGTATATTTTCCAATCTGTATTTAATTTCTTTGTTGTATCAGGATCAGGACAAGCAGCACTTACTATGCCTATAATGGCACCACTATCAGATTTAGTAGGAGTACCAAGACAAGTAGCTGTATTAGCTTTCCAATTAGGAGATGGATTTACTAACTTAATAGTACCTACATCAGGAATATTAATTGCTATATTAGGAATAGCAAAATTAGATTGGCTAGTATGGGCTAAATTCCAAATAAAATTCCAAGGAATTTTATTTTTCTTTGGTTCAATATTCGTTATAGTTGGAGTATTAATGAATTTACAATAAAAATTGAGGGTGTATATGCACCCTCTTTTTTTAAATTATTAATTATATAGAAATAAAAGTAAAAATAGTATAGCAATTATTTAAATTCTATGGTAAAATATAAAGTCGAATAAATTTTAATTATAAGGAGAAGCGAATAATGAAGATAGGATTTGATCACAATAAGTACCTTGAAGAACAATCTAAATATATTTTAGAGAGAGTTAATAATTATGATAAACTTTATCTTGAGTTTGGTGGAAAACTTATGTTTGATTTACATGCTAAGAGAGTTTTACCTGGATTTGATGAGAATGCTAAGATAAAAGTATTACATAAATTAAAAGATAAGCTTGAAGTAATAATCTGTGTTTATGCTGGAGATATAGAGAGAAATAAAATTAGAGGAGACTTTGGAATTACATATGATATGGAAGTTTTCAGATTGATTGATGATTTAAGAGAGCATGAACTTCAAGTAAACAGCGTTGTAATCACAAGATACAATGATCAACCTGCAACAACTTTATTTATTAATAAATTAGAGCGTAGAGGAATAAAAGTATATAAACATAGAGCTACAAAGGGATATCCTACTGATGTAGATGTAATAGTTAGTGATGAAGGGTATGGACAAAATCCATATGTAGAAACAACTAAGCCAATAGTTGTAGTTACTGCACCTGGACCAGGAAGTGGAAAATTAGCTACTTGTTTAAGTCAATTATACCATGAATATAAGAGAGGAAATGCAGCTGGATATTCTAAGTTCGAAACTTTCCCAGTATGGAATGTACCTTTAAAACATCCTTTAAATATAGCTTATGAGGCAGCAACTGTAGATTTACAAGATGTTAATATGATAGATCCATTCCATTTAGAAAAATATGGTGAAACAGCTGTAAATTATAATCGTGATGTAGAAGCTTTTCCATTATTAAAGAGAATAATAGAAAAGATAACTGGTAAAGAGTCAATTTATCAATCTCCAACAGATATGGGAGTTAATAGAGTAGGATTTGGAATAGTAGATGATGAAGTAGTAAGAGAGGCTTCTAAGCAAGAGATAATCAGAAGATATTTCAAAACTGGTTGTGAATATAAAAAAGGTTATGTAGATTATGAAACTTTTAAAAGAACTCGTACAATAATGGATGCACTAGAATTAAAAGAAGAGGATAGAAAAGTTGTAGGAGTAGCTAGAAAAAAATTAGAGGATATAAAATCTAAGCAAACTGAGCCAGCTTCTGCAATAGCATTTGAGTTACCAGATGGAACTATGATAACTGGTAAGGCATCTCCACTTATGGATGCAGCTTCAGCAGCTATTTTAAATGCTGTAAAATATTTTGCTGGAATTAATGATGAGATATTATTAATCTCTCCAGTTGTATTAGAGCCAATCTTAAATTTAAAAGATAAAACTCTTCAAAGTAAAAATATTGCTTTAAACTGTGAAGAGATACTTATGGCATTAAGTATCTGTGCAGCAACTAACCCAATGGCACAAGTGGCTGTACAAAAATTATCAATGTTAAAAGGAACTCAAGCTCACTGCACAAATATACTTGGAAAAACAAATGAACAAACTTTAAGAAAATTAGGAATTGATTTAACTTGCGACCAAGTATTCCCAACAGAAAATTTATATTACAATGATTAATAAATTAGGAAATATAAGAGAGGAAGACTTTCTTGTATTTCCTTTTTTTCTAGGGGAATTTAGAAAAAAGTGGTATAATTGAGGAGAAAATAAGTGGAGGTGAAAGATGAGATTTCAATTAAAAAATGTTGGAGTTATCTCTGAAGCAGATATGTTATTAGATAATATAACTTTGATAGCAGCTGAAAATGACAGTGGAAAGAGTACAATAGGGAAAGCACTATTTACTTTAATAAATACAATGAATTATTTTGAAGATGAATATATTTCAACTGTAAATAAAATGCTTGAAGTTACACATTATGGATTAGTTAAATTAATTGAGCAAGAAGAAGAGATTTATTCTAAAAAAATTATAAAAAATCTATTAGAAAATAATTTTATATTTATAACAAAGACAGAAATAAATAATTTAAAAAAATACTTAGAAGACATATTAAATGAAACAATAAAATATAAGAAAAAAATTTTTATAGATGATAAAATTTTACAAAAAATTGAAGTAAATATAAAAGAATTAAATAAATATGTTGATAAAGATAATGATATAAAAAAACTCTTGAGTTTAGAAAAATCCTTAAAAGAGTTTTTAGAAGCATTATTTAAAGTTTTTAACGAAACTTTAGATTATAATTTAATTGAAAAAGAATCTTTTCAAAAAGCACTTAAAGAGGAATTTGAAACAGGAATTAGAAATATATTTGAAGATAAAGAGGAGTCATCATTAATATTAGAAGATGAAAATAGCTCAATAGAGATAAAATTACTTAATGATGAAGTAGTAGAAACAAAGCTTCCAATAAGAGAGTTGAGAAATAACTATAATATAATATATATAGAGTCTCCTCTTATAATAGATTATTTAGATAAAATTTGTAGTGAAAAAGAGAGAAAAATAGATGATAAAAACTATATTTTAAAAGAAAATTTGATGAATAAACTTGAGTTTAATATAGTTGATAATCTTTTAGGAAAAGAGAAAGAGATAGAAAAAATAAATAAACAGATAGTAGAGATAATATCTGGAGAATTTACTTTTGATAAACAAACTAGAAAATATAATTATAAGAAAAATGGATACAATATCAATGTAAAAAATACAGCTAATGGAATAAAAACTTTTGGATTAATAGAGATGTTACTTAACAATAGAAGATTGAATGAAAAGACAATTTTGATTATAGATGAACCAGAGGTACATCTACATCCAAATTGGCAGGTTAAGTATGCAGAGATATTGGTAATCTTGGCTATGAATTTAAAAGTTAAAATTTTATTAAATTCTCATAGTCCTTATTTTATAGATGCTATAAAGATTTATTCTGAAAAATATAGATGTAATACTAGGTTTTATTCTATGGTGGATTCAAATGAAAGAACTTCAAAAATATTATTGGATAAAACAAATGAGTTAAGCTTTATATATAAAAAATTAACTGAAGCATATGAGATATTAAAACAAGTAGAATTCAGTGATGTGTAATGAAAAATGAAAAAGATATAGAAAATTTTTTCAAGGAAAATTATAGTGATTATTTACAAACTATCTCTTTGGTTTCAAAGGATGACTCTGGAGAAACACCTATTTCAATGATAGAAAATGATGATGTAAAGATATTTAATTTTGATAAGGGTGTTCTAAAAAAAATCTGGAATAATTTGGGAAAGAGATATGAGATAATGGCAGTAGATGGATTAGATTTTCAAAATGATACTGTCTATCTAATTGAATTTAAAAATGGAAAGTTGAACAAGAAAGAGGATAAGATAGGAATTAGATTAAAATTAACAGAGTCATTATTAGGGATAGTTAGAGGTTTTGAAGATATTAAGTTTAAATGTGATTTTGAAAATCTTCTAAAGTTACAGAAAAAATATATATTAGTATATAATGAAGAGAAGAATTATATGTCAGCTTCTTTTGGAAATATTTTAGAAGGAAGAGCTAATATCCAAATTTTAAAAGAGATTTTATCAGAGTATGAAAAAACACTAGTAGATAAAATACTATTTATGAGTAAGACAGACTTTGAAGAGTTTTATTTAAAAAAATATTATAGAGACTAAAAAGGAGAGAAGAGTGAAAATATTAGTAGTTAGATTTAGACAGATAGGAGATTCTATCTTAGCAGCTCCAATATGTACTACGCTTAAGCAGACTTTTCCAGATGCACAGGTAGACTATGTAGTGTATGAGCATATAGCTCCTATATTTGAGAAACATCAAGGCATAGATAATGTAATAAAAATAACTAAAGAGGAGCAGAAAAATCCTTTTAAATATATAAAAAAGGTTTGGCAGGTTACTAGAAATCATTATGATATAGTGATAGATATAATGTCTACTCCTAAAAGTGAATTATTTACACTATTTTCTAGGGGAGCTAAATATAGAATAGGAAGAGCTAAGAAAAAAAGAGGTTATACATATACTCATAAGATTGAGGAGCCAACAGGAACAAAAAATAAAGTAGATAAATTTTTAAGAATGTTAAAACCTTTAGAGCAAGAGTATGATGTAAAATATACAGAGGATTTTTCTATACATATATCAGAAGATGAAAAAATGTATATAAGAGATAAGATGATAAAAGCTGGTGTGGATTTTTCTAAGCCAGTATTTGCTTTTGCTATCAATGCTAGAGTTCCTGCTAAGGTGTTTAATATAGATAAGATGTTAGAGATAACTAGAAGAATAATAGCTGATATTGACCCACAAATAATTTTTTACTACTCTCCAGCAGAAAAAGAGTTTGCTTTAAAGGCTCATGAAAGATTAGGGCATGATCCTCATATATTTACTAATATAGAGACTAAAGATATAAGAGAGTTAGCAATGCTACTTAAAAATTGTGATATGTTCTTTGGAAATGAAGGAGGACCTAGACACCTAGCTCAAGCAGTAGGAACACCTAGCTTTATAGTACAAAGACCTAATCTTGATATAAAGGAATGGATAGTAGAAGATGAAAGACATCAAGGAGTAGGGCCATTAGATGTAGACCCTGATGCATATAGTAAATACTCTGCTAAAGAGCAAGAGGATTTAGTAATGCCAGATTTAGTAGTAGAGAGATTTGAAGAGTTCTATAATAAATGTATAAAAAGATAATGAAAAAAGGATATGAGTGTACTACACCCTCTATCTTTAATATCTAAGATAGAGGGTGTAGTTTTTTTATGTTATTCCATAACTCCTATTTCATCTGGAACAATAATTTCTGCATCAGTAACTGCAATAATATCTTCAACTGTGTAACCAGGAGCAAGCTCTTTAAGAACCAATCCTTCTGGAGTAACTTGAAGATAACATCTTTCAGTTACAATATCAGTTACACAATTTTTTCCAGTTAATGGAAGTGTACATTTTTTTAAAATTTTAGGAGCACCATTTTTTTCACAATGGTCAGTAGCAACAATTATACGTTTTACACCAGAACATAAATCCATAGCTCCTCCCATACCAGGAACTAATTTTCCAGGTATAGTCCAGTTGGCGATATTTCCCTCTTGATCTACTTGAAGAGTACCAAGAACAGCAATATCAATATGTCCACCACGAATAAATCCAAAGCTAGCAGTATGGTCATGAATACTACCACCAGAAATTATAGAGGCGGGCATACCACCAGCATCAATAATATCTATATCAGCATCATCCCAGCTAGGAGTAGGACCACTACCAACAGTACCTATTTCAGCTTCAAGCCATATATCTACTCCTTTAGGAAGGTAGTTAACACACATTAGAGGAACTCCAATTCCTAAATTTACAAAGTCTCCATCTTTAAAAAATTTTGCACAACGAGAAGCAATTAGTGAACGTCCTTTTAATTCAGCCATGATTATTTACCTCCTTCTTGAGCTTTTTGTTTTAACCTTTGCCAATAAGGACATACATGTCTAGTATTACCCTCTCTTACATAAATCATATCAACTAATGGAGCTGGGACATCAATTTCACTAGGACCTAATTCTCCTACTTCAACTAATTCTTCAGCTTCTACTATAACAATATCTCCAGCAAAAGCCATCTCAGTACTGATAGCTCTAGAATTCATTCTAAAAGATATGTTTCCAGCTTTATCAGCTTTAGTAGCTTTTATTAAAGTTATATCTGCTCTTAGAGGTAACTCTAATAGATATTCTTTTCCATTGATTTCTAATTTTTGTTTTCCTTTTTCAACATCTGTTCCAAGTCCAGTAGGAGTTAAACATCCTCCTAATCCATAACCACCACAACGAATTCTTTCAGAAAATGTTCCTTGAGGACTGAACTCAATATCTAATTCTCCAGCAAACATCTGGTATTTTGCTACAGGATTTAGACCAATATGTGTTGTGATAAGAGATTTAACTCTTTTAGCACTGATTAATTTTCCAAGCCCAAGGTCTGGCATACCAGCAGAAACAGCAATTGCATGAATATCTTTAACACCTTTATCTAATATTCCTTCAATAATATCGTCAGCAGCAAATTCTCCATGCCAATCTCCAAACATTATAGTTTGACCATCGTGAAATTTTTTAAGTATCTCTTCCATAGAAAATATTTTCGATAACACTTTTCATCCCACCCTTCATCTATACATAAATTAGATTATTTTCCTTCAAAAATAGCTTTTCTTTTTTCCATAAATGCTTTACATCCTTCTTGGAAATCCATAGAAGCTGCACACTCTCTCTGTGTAGGAATCTCAGTTTCAGCAAGCCATTTCTTATAATCAGAGTAGTTAGCATCATAAATTTGTTTTTTAATATTTTTATAAGAGATAAGTGGACCAGCAGCTAGTTTTTTAGCAAATTTCATAGTGACTTCTTCTAATTCTTCAACAGGAACAACTTTATATGCTAATCCAAGTTCTTTTGCTTCTTCTGCTCCCATAGGTCTACCAGTAGCAGCTAATTCCATTGTACGAGAAGTTCCAATAGCTTTAGAAAGTAGATATGTTACACCAGTATCAGGTACAAGTCCTAAATTTACAAAGGCTAATAAAAATTTTGCATCTTCAGCACAAATCATAAAATCTCCACCAAGAGCTAAACTAACTCCAGCTCCTGCAGCTGCTCCTGATACAGAAGTGATAACCATTTTACTCATTTTTTTAAGTCCGTCTGCAACAACACCAACCTTTGCAATTAGACCGTCCATATTTACTTCCCCACCAGCTTGTATTAATTTATAAAAATATCCAATATCTCCACCAGCAGAAAAAGCTTTACCAGCACTTTTGATTACAAGAACTTTAACATTAGGATCTTTTTCAGCTTTATCTACTACATACATCAATTCATCTGCCATCTGTTCATCAATAGCATTAAGATTTTTTAAAAAATTCATTGTAACTATTCCAATACCATCTTCAACAGTATAAATTAGTTTTTGTAATTCCATAATAAACCTCCACCTTATTAAAAAACAGTAGTAAATAATTTATTAGTGTAAAACAATTTCAAAAAAATTTTTTATTCCATTGGAACCACCTAAAACCTCTAAAAATAATTTTATAAAATAAGAAAATTATTTTTAATTTATTATTAAAGTCAATGTTCTTCTTAATAGGAGTATACCTCGTAAATTTAAAAAAAACAAGGGGATGTTGTAATTTAAAAAATTAAAGTTATTGTAACTAAATTCAAGAATGACTTTCGTTCAAAGAATAAAGAGCAAGTAGGTTCATCTCACTAAAAACACAAAACTCGTTTCACTCAAACAGTTGTGTTTTTTAGCGTTCGATTTCGCTGAGTTAATCTAACTTTTCTCCGTAATTTACACAATTCTTTGAGTTTTCTTGATTAAAGTTTGTAGTTGAAAGTAGCTACTATTAATTTTTTAAAGGAGAAGAAAGAATGAAAATATTAGTAGTTGGAAGCGGTGGAAGAGAGCATACTATCTGCTGGAAAGTAAGTCAAAATGAGAAAGTAGAAAAAGTGTACTGTGCTCCAGGAAATGGTGGAACAGAGTTGTTTGAAAAGGGAGAGAATGTAAATCTAAAAGGGGTAGATGAGATTCTTGCCTTTGCTAAAGAGAATAAAATAGATTTAACTATCGTTGGAAGTGAGGAGCTTCTAGTAGATGGTATTGTAGATAAATTCCAAGCTGAAGGATTAAAAATCTTTGGACCAGATAAGAAAGCTGCTCTACTTGAAGGGTCAAAAGCTTTTGCTAAAGATTTTATGAAAAAGTATGGAGTAAAAACAGCTGCTTATGAAGTATTTAATGAAGCTGACAAGGCTAAGGAATATATAAAAACTTGTGAGTTTCCTCTAGTGGTAAAAGCTAGTGGACTTGCTGCTGGTAAAGGGGTACTTATCTGCCAAAATCTTGAAGAGGCTCTAAAAGCAGTAGATGAGATAATGGTAGATAAAGTATTCAGTAGTGCTGGAGAGCAAATTGTAGTAGAGGAGTTCTTAGATGGAGTAGAGGCTTCAATCTTGTCAGTAACTGACTCAAAGATTATCCTGCCTTTTATCTCTGCTAAAGACCATAAGAAAATTGGAGAGAAAGAAACAGGATTAAATACAGGAGGAATGGGAACAATAGCTCCTAACCCTTATGTAACTAAAGAGGTATATGATAAATTTATAACTGAAATAATGAATCCTACTCTTGAAGGAATAAAAGCAGAGGGAATGGATTTTGCTGGATTTATATTCTTTGGACTAATGATAACTGCTAAGGGAGTTTATCTTCTTGAGTACAATATGAGATTGGGAGACCCAGAAACTCAAGTTGTATTACCACTACTTGAATCAGATTTTATAAACCTATTAGAGAGTGGAATAGATAGAAAGCTTTCTGAAATAGATGTAAAATGGAGTAATAAATCAGCTTGTTGTGTAGTTCTTGCCTCTGGTGGATATCCAGAAAAATATAACAAAGGTTATGAGATAACAGGTATGGATAGCGTAGATAATATGGTATTTATAGCTGGTGCTAAATTAGAAGATGGAAAACTTCTTACTAATGGTGGAAGGGTAATCAATGTGGTAGCTATTGGGGATAACCTTGAAGAAGCTAGAACTAAAGCTTACTCTGATGCTGAGAAAGTAAACTTCGAAAAGAAATACTTTAGAAAAGATATTGGAGTATTATATAGATAGATTATAAAGGGGGGCTGTTGCAAATTAATGATTTTTAATCATTAGTTTGCAACATCTTTTATTTTGATGTAAAAAAATAGAAATCATTTTATTGATTCCTTAAAATTTTTCATATCTTATTTATTTTTAGGCAATACAAAAAACATCCCTCTTTTTTTATTTTTTACGCCCTTTTTAAAGGATGAAGTGTTGTTCCTTTTTTATTAGTTTTTCCTCTTTGGATTAAGCGATTTAAATTATACCCTAGACAAAATAAGCAAATTTCTCTTAATACTCTATTTTTTCCTCGAACTTTTAATTTTCTTAATTTCATATTTTCTTTTAAAACTGCAAATGCTCCCTCTACTTGAATACTTCTATTCATTCTTAAACATTTTCCATAAGCGCTTGATATATTTTCTTGAGATTTTTTAGATAACATTCTAAACTTTACATTGTAACCTATTGTCTTTTGTGTTTCTGGATTAAAAAAATATTGTCTTTTCCCATTTTTACTTGAATAAAGAAATTTTAATTCTAAACCATCTTTTCTAAAAAGTTTGTTTTCTTCATAGTCATATATTAAATTTTCAACTTTATTTAAATCTTTTTTAAATTTTCTAGTTTTTAATTTTTCAAAATATATCGGCTTTATGTATGAAGTATATCCCAGTTTTTCTAAATATTCATAATTGTCTATACTTTCATAGCCAGCATCAGCTACTATATTTTTAATATTTAAATCTAGTAATTTGATTTTTTCCAAAAAAGGAATTAGAGTTTTTGAATCAGAAGGATTTGAAAAAATATCATAAGCACAAATATATTCACTTACAACTCCAATTTGCAGATTATATCCTGGTTTTAATTGTCCATTTCTCATGTAGTCATCTTTCATTCTCATAAAAGTAGCATCTATATCTGTTTTTGAATAGCTGTTTCTCTCTTTTAAATTTTGAAAATGTTTTGAATATTTTTCATATCTTTCTAAATATTCAGCGCATAGTTCAAAATATTTTTGTTCTTTTGATTTTCGTTTTCCACGTCCATGAACAAAATTAATATTTAAATTTTCAAGATAATGATAAATTTCAAAAAAAGAAGATAAATTAGAATTAAATTCTTGATTGAAATCAAGAACAAGAGCTTGAATTTTATCATTAAGTTTATTCCAATAATTTTTGACAGATTTTTTCCAAACGAAAGAATATCTATTAGCATAGGCTTCAATTTTAGTACCATCAATGTAAATATTATCAGTAGAGATATCTTCCATTTTAAAAATTTTTTTAATAAATTGTTCAAATAGATCAGGAAGTAAATGCTCAATTTTATTCAAAAATCTAGAAATAGTAGAATGATCAGGAAGAGTAGAATCTTGTAAAAGAAATCTAAACTTAATATTTTCTAGACAAGCATTTTCAATATCACGAGTAGAATAAATACCTCTAGAATAAGCATAAAGAATGATAGCAAACATTCTAACAGGATGTACCTTAGTTTTGTAAGAAAATACTTTTAAAAGTTTAGTAAAATCCATATCCACCAAAATGGCGCTAAGTTTTCTTACAGGGTCATCCTCAGAAATATGATATTGTAAAAGATTAAAAATTTTAGGTTGAATTAAATTAAAATACGTGTTATTATTAATTGGGTTTTTCATAGGTATATTGTATTAGAAATTTGAAAAAATTTCGAGTACTTTATACCTTTTTTAATGTAAAAAGAAAAAAGCTAAAGAGAGAAAAAATCTCTTCAGCTAATTTCAAAGGTTTGGGCTATTTAAATTTGCAACAGCCCCTTTTTTTAATAGAATTTAAAAAAGTAAATTCAAAATTATTAATAACTTTAATATTGCAATTTCAAAAAAAACAAGTTAGAATATAAAAAATATAATTTTAAATTAATTAAAGATGAATTAAAAAATATTAGAGTAATAAAAATAATAATTTAATATAACTATAAAAATAAAAGGAGAAAGAATATGGAATTGTGGGAATTGAATAAAATAGAAGATATGGTTGTAAAAGGACATAATGGAATTATAAAATTTTATAAAGATAAGATTATCATTGAAAGAAAAGGAGTAATTTCTTTTTTAACTCAAGGATTAAAAGGAAATAAGACAATTTATTTATCAGATATTTCTTCTATTCAATTTAAAAATGCAGGAGTATTTACAAATGGCTATATTCAATTTTCATTTTATGGAGGGAAAGAAAATAAAGGTGGACTTTTAGATGCAACTAAAGATGAAAATACAGTAATGTTTACTTCAGCTCAAGAAAAAGATTTTGCAATTCTTAAACATAGAATAAATTTAGTATTATCTAATTTGAAAAAAGGGAAAATGAAATCAAATGAAATGTCTCAAAATAATAAAGAGACGGAAAAAATTAATAGAAATGAAACAAGTTATTTATTTGAATTAGAGAAACTAGGGGAATTGAGAGATAGAGGAATATTAACAGAAGAAGAATTTAATCAAAAGAAAAAGCAATTATTAGGTTTATAAAAATAATAACTATAAATTAAAAAAGTGAAACTCCCATATATATGGGAGTTTTTTTAAGAGATAAAATTTAAAAAATATGATATAATATTTGATAGTGTTAAGGAAGCTTAACTGTTATATAATAAAAATTTGGGAGGTATTTATTATGAGAATGTTTCGGCAGCGTGTAGAAAAAATTATGAAAGGAGAGAGTGTATTTAAATTAAAAAAACGAAATAGTAAAGGACGGTAAAAAAATATGAATAAAAAAACATTATCTTTAACAATATCAGCAATGGGAATAGGACTAAATATAGTATTAGCTGTATTAGCTAAAACTTTTGCTATTCCATTTTTATTTTTTGATACTATTGGAACAATATTAGCTGGGGCACTTTTAGGACCATTTTTTGGAGGAGTAACAGGACTTATTACCAATGTTATAACTTCAGTTGTAAATAATCCTGTGGAATTACCTTATGCAATAGTAAATATGGTAATTGGTATATTTGTAGGACTAGTAGCTAAAAAATTTGCTTTTGATGTTAAGACTGCTCTAATAACAGGGCTTATTTTATCAGTGCTAGCTCCGCTTATTGGAACACCTATTACTGTATATCTATTTGGAGGACTAGCAGGAGGAACTTTGGATATTTTTGTAGGTTGGTTGGCTAAGAGTGGACAGAAGATATTTACGGCAGCTTTTATTCCAAGAGTATTGTCAAATGTTATAGATAAAAGTGTTTCGTGTTTTATAGTTGCCTTAATAATTCAAAAATTGCCTCAAAATATAAAAAGAGAGTTGAAGGGAAATGAATAGAGGGAGAAAAATTTTAATTATCTCTCACTGTATTCTAAACCAAAATTCAGTTGTTTTACCTTACGGAAGAGAGATGAAAGACTTTCAAGAGATTGTAAAATATTGTATGGAAAATAATATAGGGCTTGTACAACTTCCTTGTCCAGAGCTAAGACAACTAGGGCTTAAAAGATGGGGACATCTTAAGACACAACTAGATTATTCTGGATATAGAAACCAATGCAAGAATATTTTGTATCCTATAATTGAAGAGTTAGAGGATTACATAGCCAATGGCTATGAAGTTTTAGGAGTATGTGGAATAAAGGGAAGTCCTACTTGTGGAGTAAGCCTAACTTGTGTGGGAGATTGGCAAGGGGAGGTCAATACCTATAAAAGTATAGAAGATGCTCAATCAAAAGTTAAGATGGTAGAAGAAAAAGGGATACTTATGGAGATTTTTCAAGAGTTACTAGAGGAGAAGAGAGTAAAAATAAATTTCTTTGACTTTGATAATTGGAGGGAGAATCTTGATAGAGATTAAAAATATTGATTTTTCATATTATGAGAGAGAGGTATTTAAAAATTTCTCTTTAAAATTGGAAGATGGAAAATTTTATACTCTTTTAGGAAAAAATGGCTCTGGAAAATCTACATTGGTAAAACTTCTATTGGGAATAGTGAAGGTAAAAAGTGGAGAGATATTGGTAGATGGGAAAAATCTAACTGATAATCTCTATGAAGTAAGAAAAAATATAGGAATGGTTTTTCAAAATCCAGATGAGCAGATAGTTTCTGAAAGGATAGATGAGGAGTTAGCCTTTTCAATGGAAAACTATGGATACTCTTCTATGGAGATGAGAGAAAGGATAGAAGAGGTTTTACAAGAGATAAATCTTTTAGGAAAAAGGGATTTGAGAATATCTCAACTATCTGGTGGGGAGAAACAGAGATTATGTATAGGTTCAGCTCTGATGTTAAAGCCAAAGGTTTTAGTATTAGATGAGGGAACTGCTATGCTAGATGAAAAAAATAGAGAGAATATAATGGAGCTTCTGAAAAGATTGAGAGATAGAGGAGTAACAATTCTCTTAATTAGCCATCATTTAGATGAGCTAAAATATGTAGATGAAGTGATATATTTAAAAAATGGAGAGCTATGGCAAGGAGATAGAGATAAGTTCTTAAAAGAGATTATTACAGGTAGCCTTGGAGAGAGTTTAGAACTTCCACCAAATTTCTATATAGCTAGGGAGATTTTTAGAAGAAAAGGGCTAGATATTAGCAAAAATCTTTTTAGTAGTGAGGAGGTGGCAGAGCATCTATGGAGATTAAGCTTGAAAAAGTAGGAGCTGGATTTACTGATGAGTATCTAAAAGATATAGACTTATATTTTTCAAATAATGAGTGGTGTTTTTTCATAGGGGAAACAGGAAGTGGAAAGTCTACACTACTTCAAACAGTAGCTTATTTGACAAAAATATTCTCTGGAGAGCTTACTTTCAATGGAAAAGAGCTAAAGGATAAAAGTACTTTAAGAGAGTTTAGAGATAAGGTTGGAGTGATGTTCCAATATACAGAGAAACAGTTTTTCTGTAACAGTGTAAAAGAGGAGATTACCTATACACTTAAGAGAAAGAAGGCTTCTAATGAGGAGATAGAGAAAAAACTAGAAAAGGTTTTAGAGCTTTTAAGTTTTCCTAGAGAGATACTATCTAACTCTCCTTTTGAAATAAGTGGAGGACAGAAGAGATTTACTGCTCTTGCTTCAATACTAATCAATGAGCCAGAGATTTTGATACTAGATGAACCTACTGCTGGACTGGATATTGAAAATAAGAGAATCTTTTATTCAGTTTTAGAGAGATTAAAAAACTCTGGGATAATGATAATTCAAAGTTCTCATACATTAGAAGATGTCTTAAAATATGGAGAGAGAGTAATAAAATTAGAAAAGGGAAGAGTAGTAAAAGACGGAAATCCTAAAAAGATTTTATTAGAGGAGAGAAGTGAGAGTACAGATATCTTTAGAATCTTATCTGAAAAAGGTATGGATTTAAGTGAGATAGACTCAATAGAGGAGCTATGTGAGGTGATGTTAAGTGAATAAATATGACCCAAGGACACTATTTTTTACAACATTTATTTATATACTCCTTTTAGCAATGATGAGAAAATATATTGATATAGTGGTACTTTTACCATTTTTGATAGGACATATTCTACTTTTTTCAATAAAGAGAGAGAATTTAAAAAGAGTTTTAAAATATTCTATAACACTTTTCTTATCTATTATCTTTATCAATTATTTTTTAATTGGAAGGGACTTAGAATATATAGTTGTAGGTGTATTTAGATTTTTAGGAATAATATTTATAGCTGTTACCTTAGTTTCTTCAATAGATATTGATGAGATAGGATTTGTAATGGAGAGTTTTCTATCTCCACTTAAAATTTTTAAAATACCAGTAGATTCCATAGCTGTAATCACTGCTCTTGGATTAAAATTTATTCCTCTGCTTCAAGAAGAGGGGCAGAGAATATACTTAGCTCAAAAGGCTAGAGGACTAGATTTTGAATTGATGGGTATAGGAGAGAGAGTAAAAAGTGTAATTAATCTATTTTTTCCAGTGGTTGTATCTGGAATACAAAAAGCCTTTCATATAGCTACTGCTATGGAAGTGAGAGGATATGGAAATGGAATGAAAAGAAGTAGATTAAAAGAGTATAATCTCAATAAAAAAGATTATCTCTACATGGGATTTACAGTGATTTTGTTGGTAGTGAAAGTAGGAATAATTATAAAATAGAAAATTAAAAAATATCAGGAGGAGAATTGAAGGTAGATTTACATTTACATGATAGTAAATATTCAAGTGATAGTCATGTTTCAATAGCTGAGATAGTTGAAGAGGCGAGAAGAAAGGGATTAGATGGGATAGCTCTAACTAATCATGAGAGTGTTGAAGTAAAAGAAGAGATAGAGGAGTTAGTAAAAAAATATAACTTTCCAATATTTCCAGGTGTTGAGTATTTAACTAAAGATGGAGATATAGTGGCATTTGGAATAGATAAGTTACCTGAAGAGCAGATGACAGCTCAAGAGTTTATAGATTATGTGAATAAACAGGGAGGAACTTGTACAGCAGCACATCCATTTAGAACTAACAATAGAGGATTAAAAGAGAAATTAAATATTGTTAAGGGCCTTACAGCAATAGAAGGGTACAATGGAAGTACACAAGATATACACAATGATATGGCAGCTCAAATTGGAAAGAAATTGGGGATACAAGTAATAGGTTCTAGTGATGCTCATATTCAAAGTAAGGTTGGAGTATTTGCAACACTGTTACCATACCCAGTAAAAAATGTAAAAGAGTTGATAGAAGCTCTGAAAACTAATAGATGTAAACCATTGGTTTATAAAGATGGAAAATATGAGGTAATTGAATATTAATATTTTGGTATAAATTTAGGAGGAGAAAGATGAAAAAAATTTTATTAGCAATGCTTTTTGGAGCAATGACTTTAACTTCATTTGCAGAAGGAAAATTAAAAGTAGTAGCAGCTTATGGTGGAAAGGAAAAGATATTCCAACAATTTAGTAAAGATACAGGAATAGAGGTAGACTTCATAGATATGTCATCAGGAGAGGTACTATCTAAGTTACAAGCTGAAAAAGGAAAACCATCAGCAGATGTTTGGTTTGGTGGAGGGCTAGATAGTTTTATAAGTGCAAAAAATAAAGGACTTTTAAAAAAATATATATCTCCAGAGATGGAAGAAGTACCTCTAAAATATAGAGATAAAGATGGATATTGGTCAGGAGTTTCTTTAGTTCTAGTAGGATTTATGGTAAATAATGAAATATTGGAAGATAGAGGATTAGAAGCACCAAAAACTTGGGCAGATTTAGCAAAAGAGGAGTATAGAGATGAGGTTATTATGGCTAATCCAGCTATCTCTGGAACTAACTATGCAATGGTAAGTAACCTTATTCAAGAGATGGGAGATGAAAAAGCTTGGGCATATTTTGAAGAGTTAAATAAAAATGTTCCTTTCTTGGCTAAAAGAGGGGGAGAGCCACCTATGAAAGTGGTAACAGGAGAGTTTGGTGTAGCTGTAATCCCAATGTCTGGAGAGTTTATCCTATTAGAAGAAAAATATCCAGTAATTACTTATTATCCAGAGGATATGATTCCTTGGGTTCCAGCTGGAATGGCAATATTTAAAAATGCTGAAAACTTAGACTCAGCTAAGAAATTTGTTGACTGGGCTCTATCTGAAAAAGGTCAAACAGTTATAAGAGATGAAGACCCAAGAGCAATGGTAAGAAATGGAATAGCTACTCCAGATGTAGTTAAAAAAATAGATATGGACAAACTTATTAATATAGATATAGATGTATTGGGAAATGACAGGGAAAAGGTTTTAAATGAATGGAATAAGAGATTTGGAAATAAAGCGAAATAATCTTATTTATTATGGAATCTTGCTTTGTGTAGTAGTTGGGGTAGTAGTTTTTTCTTTCTACCCCATTTATAAAATACTAGAGGTAAGTTTCTATGATGAAAGTGGATTGACATTGAAACATTATGAAGGGATTTTTAGAGATAACTACCCTTTGTTAAAAAATACTCTAATAACCTCTATAACTTCAGCACTGCTCTCTACCATATTTGGTGGAATGATAGCTTTCTATATGGTATTTTCCAAAGAGAGAGTGAGAAAGTTTTTTCACTATATTTTAATGTTAACAATGATATCTCCACCATTTATTTTTGGTATCTCTTATATAACTCTTTTTGGGAGAAGAGGACTTATAACTTATAGACTTTTAGGATTACATGCAAATCCCTATGGACTAAAGGGAATAATATTATTACAACTGATAGGAGAACTTTCCTTTACTACTTTTATGCTATATGAACTATTTAAAGGTTTAGATTATAATCTCATAGCTGTATCAAGGTCATTGGGAGCAAATATGTTGGAGAGTATAAAAAGAGTATTACTTCCTATTTCAGTTCCAGCATTTTTAGGGACATTTTTTATTCTGTTTACAAAAAATTTAGCTGACTTTGGAAGTGCTATAATCATAGGTGGAAGGTATAGTACATTAGCTACTGAAGCATATCTTACAGTGATAGGAGAGGGAAATATGCCAAAGGGTTCTGCTATGACGTTGCTTCTTATTTTTCCAGCTCTTCTATCCTATGTGTTATACAGATTATTTTTATCTAAAAAGAAAAATGAGTATAATCAAAATAAGGGAAATGTTTTAAGAAGAGTGGAGTTTTCTCTTCCCATATATTTAAAATTAGTTTTAGGAGTTGTGGCTTGGGGTTTCTTTGGAATTATGCTATTGCAGTATGGAGCTATTTTCTTTTCAGGTTTCTATAACTATACAACAAAGGGGATAGTTTTTACATTGGAATATCTTGAAAGATTTAAACTCTCTACCCTAGATGTCTTTGTAAGAACTCTTATCTATGCTCTAATTGCTGGATTTTTTTCTGCAATAATAGGGGTGTTGATATCATATTTTAATAAAGAGAGAGATAGCATATTAATAAAAGTGATTGAATTTTTTTCAAGCTTGCCATATATAATACCAGGGACATTTTTTGGATTGGGATATATACTAGCTTTTAATGATGGAGTTTTAACTTTGACAGGAACAGCTGCCATAGTAGTATTAAACTGTATATTTAGACAGATTAGTATAGGTATAAAGGCTGGAGATTCTATCTTGGCAAGATTTGATTTGAATTTGCTAAAGGCTGGAAGAGATTTGGGAGCTACTAAGCTCAATCTTCTTTTGGATATAGTTTTACCAAATTTGAAGTCAGCTTTTTTAATAGCTTTTGTCAACTGTTTTATAGCTACAATGACAACTATAGGAGCAATTATATTTTTGATATCCCCAGGGGCAAATGTGGCTACTGTTGTATTATTTAACTATGTTTCACAAGGGGAGTATGGACTAGCTTCTATTACAGCTTTAGCAATAACTTTAATCACTTTTTCTTTAAACATATTAGTAGTAAAATTTTTAAATAATGGAGAGAAAGAATAATGTATCTAAAAATTGAGAATATTAGTAAGATATTTGAAAAGGGAAGAGGGGTAAAAAATATCTCTTTTCAACTGGAAAAGGGAGAGTTAGTATCTTTTTTAGGTCCTAGTGGTTGTGGAAAAACAACATTGCTGAATATAATAGGTGGATTTGTAAAAAATGATAGTGGGAGTATCTATCTAGAAGATAAAGATATAACTGAGTACCCTCCAGAGAAGAGAGAGATTGTAACAGTATTTCAAAACTATGCACTTTTTCCTCATATGAATGTAGTAGAGAATGTAAAATATGGGCTAAAATATAGAGGATATAATAAAGAGGAGCAGATAAAATTAGCTAAGGAGTATCTAAAAATAGTAGGACTTGAGGGGTATGAAAAAAACTCTGTGGGAGAACTAAGTGGAGGACAGCAACAAAGAGTTGCCTTAGCTAGAGCTTTGGTATTACAACCTAAAATTTTACTTTTAGATGAGCCTTTTAGTAATCTTGATGCAAAATTAAAAATAGCTATGAGAGAGGAGATAAAGGAGTTACAAAAGAGATTAGGAATAAGTATGATATTTGTAACTCACGACCAAGAGGAAGCTTTGAGTATCTCTGATAGAATAGTTGTTATGTCAAATGGAGAGATAGTTCAAATAGGAAAACCTGAAGAGATATACTATTCTCCTAAAAATAGATATGTAGCTGAATTTATAGGGAAGATAAACTTTTTAGAAATAGGAAATAAAAGACCAGAAGAGATAAAAATGAGAAGAAATAACAGTGGAGATGCTGTTATTTTAAATAGAGAGTTTATGGGAGCTACGACTCTATTTGTAGTGGAGAGATTGGAGAAAAAAATATATGTAACTATCTCTGGAGAAGAGGCTTTGAAATATAAAGTGGGAGATAGGGTGGTACTAGAGTTGAAATAAAAAATTATTGACAAAAGAAAACAGTTGTGATATTATTATTTCAACAATATTAGAGGAGGTAGTAGAATGCTAAGGACAATGAAGTTAAGGAAATATTTAACAAATAAATATTTATTAACTTTTAGTGTGTCTGAAAATTTTACTATTTCACAATTAGGAGAGAGGTGTAATTAGTATACCTATTTTCTAGTTATTTTGTGTATATAATTTTTGTATTTAACAGACTTATATTAAAAGTAGGTCTGTTTTTTTATTACATCAAAGGGGGAGTATTTTATGAAAGGAAGTGTAAAATTTCTATTGATAGGAGCTATGGCTCTTATGCTTGGAGCTTGTGGAGGAGGTGAGAAGCAAACTGTATTAGACACAAATCGTGTATATAAAGTTGGAACTACTGCTGAGTATCCACCATTTGAAACTTTGGAAAATGGAAAGATAGTAGGTTATGATGTAGATGTAATTGATGCTGTGGCAAAGAAGATAGGAATTAAGTATGAGTGGAAAGATATGAATTTTGATGGATTAATCTCTGCTTTACAGTTTAAAAAGATAGATATTGTAATAGCCGGGATAAGTTCAAGCCCAGAGAGAGAAAAAGTAGTTAATTTTTCTATACCTTATCACGAATCAAAGACAGCCTATATTATGAATAAAAATAATCCTATGACTATGGAAGAACTAAAGGGAAAAACTTTTGGAGTAGATTTAGGAACTAGCTATGAAACAACAGCTAGAAGTATAGAGGGAGCAAAGGTAATAGCTTTTTCATCAACGGGCGGAACATTGTTAGCATTAAAAAGTCAGAAAGTAGATTGTATTATGGTAGGAGAGGTAGTGGCTAATGAGTATATAGAAAAAAATCCAGAGTTAGCTATCTTTGGTTATGGTGATGGAGAAGCTTGTTCTATAGCTTTCAATAAAGATGATATAGCTTTACAACAAAGTTTTAATAAGGCTTTAGCTGAGTTAAAAGAAGATGGAACTTTAAAAAAATTACAAGATAAATATGGAATTTAATATATAAAACAACGGAGGGAAAAATATGTTTAAAAATGTAATTGTGAGAACACCAAGTAAATCAATATGTGATGGAATAACTTCAGCACCAGAGTTGGGGAAACCTATCTATGAGAAAGCTTTGGAGCAACATAAGGGGTATATAGAGACATTGAAAAAATGTGGAGTAGAGGTAGAGGTATTAGAGCCACTAGATGAATTTCCAGATTCTTGCTTTGTAGAAGATGTAGCTGTGCTAACTAAAAATTGTGCCATTATAACAAATCCAGGGGCAAGCAGTAGAAATAAGGAGAAGGAGTATATCATTGAATCTATAAAGAAATACTATCCAGAGGAGAAGATAGAGTATATAAAAGAGCCTGGAACTTTAGATGGTGGAGATGTAATGATGGTAGGAAATCACTTCTATGTGGGAAAATCTGCTAGAACTAATGCAGAGGGAATAAAACAGTTTATAGAGATTTTAGAAAAGTATGGACATACTGGAAGTGAAGTAACATTAGAAGAGGTATTACACTTAAAAACAGGAGTAAACTATATAGAAAATAATACTCTTTTAGTATCTGGAGAGTTTATAACAAAGGAAGAGTTCAAAGATTATAAGAAGATAGTGATACCAAAAGATGAGGCTTATGCTTCTAACTGTATCTGGGTAAATGGAACTGTGATTGTACCAAGTGGATATCCTAAGGTGAAAAAAGCAATAGAGGAAGCTGGATACAAGGTAATATGCACAGATACATCTGAGTTTAGAAAGATTGATGGGGGACTTAGCTGTCTATCTTTGAGATTTTAGTAGTTTTGGTGTTGATGAGAAATCATTGACACCTTTTTTTATTTAAAGAGCTGATACTTATTTATATTAGTTGGTATCGGTGAGAAAATAGTAGTAAAATTATAGAAGGTATGTAAAGTAAAGATAATAAAAAATCTATCTTACTAAAATTTTAGTAAGATAGAATATAGAATTAAAGAGATAAAAAGCACTATACTAAAATTTAAGTATAGTGAGAAAAGTAAGTAAAATCTATTTAGAAATTATGGGAAAATATGGTAAAATAGAGAAAAATAGAGTAGGGGGGATAGTATGATAGATATAGAATTAACAGAAGAAGATGTAAGAGCTAAATATATAGACCCTAGTATAAGAAATGCTGGTTGGAACGAAGAGTTACAAATAAGAAGAGAGGTATTCTTCACTGATGGAAAAATAATTATACAAAAAAATAAGACAAAAAGAGGGAAAAGAAAAAAAGCTGACTATGTGTTAAGCTATAAAACTAATCTTCCTCTAGCTATAATTGAAGCAAAGAAAAACACATTTACAATAGGACATGGAATGCAACAAGGAATAGAATATGGAGAGATTTTAGATATTCCTTTTATATATAGTTGTAATGGAGAGGGGTATTTAGAATTTGATAGACTCACAGGAAAAAGTAGAGAATTAAAAATGAATGAATTTCCTACTCCAGAAGAGTTGTGGGAGAGATATTTAGAAGAGAAAAAACTAGATAGAAGTGATTTGTTAGTAGAGAGCTATTTTTTTACAACAGGAAGTAAGACTCCTAGATACTATCAAAGAGTAGCCATCAATAGGACCATAGAAGCTATTGCAAGAGGGCAGAAAAGAATACTTTTAGTAATGGCAACAGGAACAGGGAAAACCTATACAGCCTTTCAAATAATATGGAGATTATGGAAAAATAGAGAGAAAAAGAGAATTCTTTTCTTAGCGGATAGAAATATTTTAGTAGACCAGACAATGTCAAATGACTTTAGATATTTTGATGATAAGATGATAAAGATATCTCGTAAAAAAGTAAGTAAAGCACATGAGATATATTTAGGACTATATCAATCTATGACAGGAAATGAAGATTGGCAACAGATATTTAAAGATTATAGTAGAGATTTTTTTGATTTGGTAGTGATAGATGAGTGCCATAGAGGAAGTGCAAAAGAGGACAGTGCTTGGAGAGAGGTATTAGAATATTTTTCATCAGCTACACAGATAGGAATGACAGCTACACCAAAGGAAACAAAAGAGGTAAGTAATATTCATTACTTTGGAGAGCCTATATATACCATATTCATTAAAACAAGGGATAGAAGATGGATTCTTAGCACCATATAAGGTAGTAAGATATAGATTGGATAAAGATATTTTAGGATTTCGCCCAGAGGGAAACCAAAGAGATATGTATGGAAATATCATAGAGGATAGAGAGTACTATGGAAAGGATTTTGAGAGAAGCTTAGTATTGATAGAGAGAAGAAAAAGAGTAGCTAAAATAATATCTGAGTATATGAAAGAGAACGATAGATATATGAAAACTATTGTTTTCTGTGAAAATATAGAGCATGCTGAGGAGATGACAAAATATTTGGCTATGGAAAATAGTGATTTGATGAAGATAAATCCTAAGTATGTAATGACTATTACTGGAGATAATCCAGAGGGAAAAGCTCAACTGGATAATTTTATTGACCCTAACTCTAAATATCCAGTAATTGCCACTACTTCTAAACTTTTGACAACAGGTGTAGATGCTAAGACCTGTAAATTTATAGTACTAGATAGCAATATAAATTCTATGACAGAGTTTAAGCAGATAGTAGGACGTGGGACTAGAGTAGATGAGGAACATGATAAAACATGGTTTACTGTTTTGGATTTTAGAGAGGTAAGTAGGTTGTTTGCTGACCCAGATTTTGATGGAGAACCTATTCAAGATGAGGAGTTTGTGCCAAAATCAGAGAAAGAAGATGAGGAAGAGGAAGATAAAAATCCAGAGTTTCCTACTTCAGAAGATGATGAAATTGGAGATGATGGAGAGGTAAATGATGATGATTTTGGATTTGATGATGAGGAGAGAATAAGAAAAAAATTCTATGTAGATGGAGTAGAGGTAAGAGTACTACATAAACAGGTACAACTTCTTGGAGCAGATGGAAAACTTATCACTAAATCATTTGTAGATTATTCAAAAGATGAGATGAAAAAATCTTATCAATCCTATGATGAGTTTTTAAAGATTTGGACACAAGAGGGGCAGAGAAAAATAATTGTAGGGGAGCTAGAAGAGAGAGGAATAGATTTTGAAACTTTAAAAGAAGAAATAGGAGCAGACTTAGATGAGTTTGACATAATTTGTCATCTAGCTTTTGATAAAAAGCCTATCACTAAAAAACAGAGAGCTGATAGAGTGAGAAAAAGTAAGTATTTGGAAAAGTATCAAGATACAGCTAAGGAGATATTGGAGATACTCTTAGAAAAGTACAGTGATGGAGATTCTGATGTCTTTGAAGATATAAAGGTATTACAATTACCACAGTTTAGAAAATTTGGAACTTTACCAAAGATTATGAAGATTTTTGGCTCTAAAGATAATTTTGAAAATATTATGCATGAGATAACAAAAGAGATATATTTATAAGGAGAAATTTTAAATGGCAATAGGAAACTTTGTAAAATCTTTACAGGATATAATGAGAAAAGATGCAGGTATAAATGGAGATGCACAGAGAATAGAGCAGATAGTATGGCTACTATTTTTAAAAATATTTGATACCAAAGAAGCAGAGTGGGAATTATTAGAGGATAACTACAAAGAGATAATACCTAGTAAGTATAGATGGAGCAATTGGGCTAATGATGAAGAGGGAATTACTGGAGATGAGTTATTAGAATTTGTAGATAGACTATTTAAAGATTTGAGAGATATGGAGATAGGAGAAGGAACTGATGCAAGAAAGATACTTGTGAGAGAGTTTTTCCAAGATACTCATAACTATATGAAGTCTGGAACTTTGCTAAGAGAGGTAATAAATGTTGTATCTAAGATAGATTTGGAAGATGAGAGTGAAAGACATGCTTTCAATGACATATATGAAACTATATTAAAAGATTTACAAAGTGCTGGTAATGCTGGAGAATTCTATACTCCAAGAGCTGTAACTGATTTTGTAGTAGATATGTTACAACCAAAATTTAGAGAGAAGATAGCTGACTTTGCTTGTGGTACAGGAGGATTTTTAGTAAGTGCCTTAGAATATATATTAAAAAATCAGGAAGAGGAGTTTGATACTGATTATCTAAAAGTATTGGGAGAATCAATCTATGGAATAGAGAAAAAACCTCTACCTTATTCACTTTGTTTGACAAATATGATGTTACATGATTTGGATACTCCTAATGTAAGACATGATAATGGACTTACTGAAAATGTAAGGGAGTTTAGAAAAAATCAGTTAGTTGATGTGATAGCTATGAATCCCCCATTTGGTGGAAGTGAGGAAGAGGGAATAAAGACAAATTTCCCTAATGAATTTAAGACAAGTGAAACAGCAGATTTATTTATAGTGAGAATGATGCATCAATTGAATGAAGGTGGAAGATGTGGAGTAGTACTTCCAGATGGATTTTTATTTGGTGAGGGAGTAAAGACTTCTATTAAGAAAAAACTGATAGAGGATTTTAACTTACATACAATAGTGAGATTGCCTAATGGGGTATTTGCTCCATACACTGGAATAACTACTAATCTGTTATTTTTTGACAAACCAGAGCTAAAAAAAGATGGAGAGGTAACTACTAAAGAGGTATGGTTTTTTGAACATCCACTACCAGAGGGATATAAGACATATACTAAGACAAAACCTATAAAACATAGTGAGTTTGAATTAGAGAAAAAGTGGTGGAACAATAGAGAAGAGAATGAGTTTGCTTGGAAGGTGTCAGCTGAAGAGATAATCAAGTCTAACTATAACTTGGATATAAAAAATCCTAATAAGCAAGAGGAAAAATTAGAAAGTCCAGAGTTTTATTTAAATGAGTATAAGAGAAACTATGATGAGATAGTGAGAATAAAAGATAGATTGAAAGATGAATTAGAGAGTTTGTTGAAGGGAGAGTAAGAGATGATAAAATTTGTACTAGAAAATTTTGATACAATTTTTAGAAATGAGAAATCTCTTGAAAGTTTGAATAAGATAATTTTGGACTTGGCTATAAGAGGGAAGATTGTGGAACAAAATCCAGAAGATAAACCAGCAAGTGAGCTACTCACAAGAATAAAGGAGGAAAAAGAAAGATTAATAAAAGAGAAGGTAATAAAAAAAGAGAAAGAGCTACCAAAGATAAAGAAAGATGAGATACCCTTTGAGATACCAGAGAGTTGGGAGTGGGTAAGACTAGGGGAGATAGGAATATGGGGCTCTGGAGCTACACCAAGCAGAAGTAAATTAGAATATTATCAAAATGGAGATATTCCTTGGCTAAAAACAGGGGAATTAAACGATAGCTATATTTATAATTCAGAGGAAAAAATAACTAAATTAGCTTTGGAAAAGACTTCTTTAAGATTATGTAAAGCTAAAGATGTTTTAATAGCTATGTATGGAGCAACGATAGGAAAACTTGGAATTTTAGAAATAGAAGCTACAACAAATCAAGCTTGTTGTGCTTGTACTGTATATCAAGGAATATATTATAAATTTTTATTTTATTTTCTTATGGCAAGAAGAGAAAGTTTTAAATCTCAAGGTGCTGGTGGAGCTCAACCTAATATATCAAAAGAAAAAATAATAAATTCTCTATTTACTTTACCATCACTAGCAGAGCAAAAAAGAATAGTTGAAAAGGTTGAGAGATTACAAGGGTTAATTAAAAATCTAAAAGAGGTTTATCTATTAAATGAAGAGAGTAGACTTAATTTGAAAAAATCTCTTTTAGCAGAGATAGAAAAAAGTAATAGTGATAAAGAGTTATTAAAAAATCTTGAGTTAGTTTTTAGTAATTTTGATAAAGTTATTAGGAGCAAAGAGGATATAAAAGATATTAGAAATCTTATTCTTTCTCTTGCTATAAAGGGAAAACTTGTGGAACAAAATTCAGAAGATGAGCCAGCAAGTGAACTACTCACGAGAATAAAAGAGGAAAAAGAGAGATTAATAAAAGAGAAGGTAATAAAAAAAGAGAAAGAGCTACCAAAGATAGAGAAAGATGAGATACCTTTTGAGATACCAGAGAGCTGGGAGTGGGTAAGACTAGGGGAGATATGTCAATATATTCAAAGAGGAAGAAGTCCAGAATATTCTGAAATAGAGGAAATTCCAGTAGTTTCTCAAAAATGTGTTCAATGGACAGGTTTTGATATAACAAAAGTTAGATATATTAATCCAAATAGCTTAAACAAATATAGTGAAGAAAGATTTTTACAAAAAAAAGATTTATTGTGGAATTCAACAGGAGAAGGAACATTAGGAAGAATAGCTATATTTAATGGTAGTAAATTTAAAAAGGTTGTTGTAGATTCACATGTAACAATAATCAGAGCCTTAAATATAGAGAGTAGGTATTTACTGCTATATTTTTCTAGTGGGAAAGTCCAAGATGAAATTAATTCAAAAGCAACAGGGAGTACAAAACAAACAGAATTATCAACTTCAACAATAAAAGAATATATATTACCTTTACCACCACTAGCAGAACAACAAAGAATAGTTGAAAGAGTAGAAAAATTAATAAGTATTTGTGATACACTAGAGGAAAAAATAGTTGAGAGTGAGAGGGTAAGTGAGAAGTTGTTGGAGAGTTTAGTTAAATATGAGGGATAAAAGTTGGAAAATATAATAGTATGGGGAGGAATAATTACAATGAATTTGCTCTTTGTATTTATTTCTCCAATATTAGATAGTTTATCAGATAATGAAAACAGAGAAAAATTAGAAAAAAAGTGGTTAAAAGTTTTTGCAATAACTTTAATAGTAAGTAAAATAATAACTTATTATATAAATAAATATGAAATTGATAGTAAGTTAATGTTAGATTTTATTAATGGAAATTTAAAATTTATATTTAATAAAGGAGAAAATCCGATAATAAGTTTAGTAGAAATTGTGGTAAATATTTCTCAATCTTTAGAGATTTATTTAGGAGTAATTTCAGTTCTAGTTGCTATATATATTTATTCAATTAGTTTGGGAGATGATTTTAAAAAGTATGTATTACTAACTTTATTAGGAGAGGGTAAAGCACTATATTTAACTATATTTTTATTAGTTTTATATTTCTTTAATGTTTCTCCTGTTCTTTTTATTACTTTAAATATTGTTATTTTTTATGAGTTGTATAGAATGATTAGGGAAACTTTTAAAATAATGAATACTGTATATTTTAAAGAGAATTGGAAAGATAAAATAATTCCTCAATTAATGAAAGAAAATAATAGAAGAAATTTAGAGAATATTTATTATGAATTAAGAAAAAGAATTACAAAAGCTATGCTTGAGAAAGATTTTATAGTTTTTGAAGAGATGATTTTTTATTATAAAACTTTATTAATGACAGATGGATTTGAAGCTCCAGAAGATTTTATAAAAAATGCTGAGAGTAGACATAGAGCAGTAAGATTTTTATATAATTTATATATGATTTTATTTAAAGAAGAAGATGAAAATTTACTTAGAAAGCTTTCTTACTTGAATATAGAGTTGGGAAATTATTATTTAAAGAAGAATGATATTGACACAGCAGGAGCATATTATAGTTTTATAGATTTAAAATATGAATGTTATAAAAAGTTTTCGATAGTAGAGAATAAAGGTATATATATATTTGAAGGTATAGAAAATTATATGTATTATAAATATTATTGTAAAAATT
>ERZ833782.44-NODE-44-length-154564-cov-6.416921_pt1 | contig 154564 bp, 162 predicted proteins | sample MGYA00519577_ERZ833782 | MGnify/ENA primary metagenome ERZ833782 (study PRJEB31850, sample SAMEA3708745) | human gut metagenome | biome: human gut; feature: human-associated habitat; material: faeces | place: China | collected 2014 ...
ACACCCCACTTGTTAGATAGTATACCATACTGTCTAACAAATGGGGTGCAGTTCAATGCAGAGATGACGGTTTTTTTACTCTTTGACAATATTTGCAGCCAATGCCGCGTCAAACTCCGGCCAGCACCGCTTGAGGATAGCCGGTTTGCCCTCGGCGTTGATAAAGCAATGGCGGCTGTCGCCGGTACAGCGCAGCGTGCCGGTCGCCTTGTCGTAGACATCATAGTGCAGCGTCATGCGTATGCCGTTGTACTGCGTGATAGATGCTTCGATTCGCACGGTTTCGCCGAATTTCGACATGGTTTTGTACTGGCAGGAGACCTCCAGCACCGGACCGCTGTAACCGGCCTCTTCAATGCGGTCGTAGCCGAAGCCGAGCTGCTCGAGCAGATCCACGCGCGCCTCCTCGAACCAGCGGATGTAGTTCGAGTGGTGGACGATGCCCATGCCATCGGTTTCATAGTATTGGACTTTGTGCTCACAGGGGTTCATAAAAACACCTCGTTATTGGAAGAAAGTGAGTTGCGAAGTTTTTAGATTGCAAGTTTGTTCTTTGACGTTCAAGAATATTTGGATAGATCATGAAAAGACAATTCATAGGAGCTGTTATAGAAACCACGCTCTGTATAAATTTCTGTTGTAGGTGCTCCTGTTATAAATAATCAAGATTATTGTAGGAAACGGCACAAAGATGCGAACAAAATGAGTCGTTCGCATATATAAAGATCAAGCATTCGTGACTATTGATGGGATCAAATTCGGTTCGATATACGCCGAAAGAAAGTCTATTTCGCTGGCAAATATGAGCAAGATGACAATCAAGCTGTGCGAGATCGGCAGCCTCTAATATAATTGGGGAAAATGCAGGAGTATCTCGAAGAATTTGCCGCCAATATGGGGATAAACTGATATATCCTAAAATGTCTTGCATGATGCGCTTATAGTATTTTTTAACCGCTTTTTCATATTGCATTTATTGATAGGAAAGCGCCCTCGTTGAGGGCGCTTTCTGCACAGGCTTTACTTAAAGTATTTCACGCCGTTTGCAAACAGCGGCTGATACTTTTCGCCGTAGATATTCTTGCCGACAAACGGGCTGTAACGCTCGGTGTGACCCATCTTGCCGAGCACACGGCCGTCCGGGGAGGTGATACCCTCGATCGCGCACATGGAGCCGTTCGGGTTCCACGCGATGTCCATGGACGGGTCACCGTTCAGATCGGTGTACTGGAACGCTACCTGACCGTTCTTGATCAGGTCGTCGATGACGTTCTGCGGTGCCACGAAGCGGCCCTCGCCGTGCGAGAATGCGATGGAGTGCAGGTCGCCGACGTTGCAGGAGGACAGCCACGGAGACTTGACCGACGCAACGCGGGTGGTGGCGTAGCGGCTCTGGTGGCGGCCGATGAGGTTGAAGGTCAGCGTCGGGTCATCGCCGGTCATCTCGTCACGGATTTCACCGTAGGGAACCAGGCCCAGCTTAATGAGCGCCTGGAAGCCGTTACAGATGCCGAGCATCAGACCGTCGCGCTTGTTCAGCAGCTCGTGGATGCTGTCCTTGATGCCTGCGTCGCGCAGGAAGGACGCAATGAACTTACCGGAACCGTCCGGCTCGTCACCGCCGGAGAAGCCGCCCGGCAGGATAACCATCTGCGCCTTGCGGATAGAGTTCTCGAGCTGCTCTGCGCTCTCACGGAGGGCATCCGCGGAGAAGTTGCGGACAACGACAATTTCAGCCGCGCCGCCTGCATTTTCAACCGCACGGGCGGTGTCGTACTCGCAGTTGGTGCCCGGGAATACCGGAATAACAGCCAGCGGCTTTGCACTCTTGACCGCCGGAGCGGCAGCATTGCGCTCGGTGAAGGAAACCTTGGTCAGATGCTCGTCGGAAGCAGCTGCCTTGGTCGGGAACACGCTCTCGAGCTTGCCTTCAAAGGCAGCCGTCAGCTCGTCAAGCGTTACGGACTCACCGGCAACCGTGATCTTCTCGTCGTCGGTGGTGTGGCCGACCAGCCAGTAAGCCGGGAGTTCGGATGCGGCTTCGATCAGAATGCCGCCGAAGTTCTTGAGGTACAGCGCGTCAGACGGGAAGGAATCGTCCATCTTAAAGCCAATTTTGTTGCCGAGCGCCATTTTGCACACGCCCTCAGCGATACCGCCGGTGGACAGCGCCCACGCGGAAACCGCCTTGCCGGACGCGATCAGGTTTGCGACCTCGTTCCACATAAACTTGAGCGTGGTGTAATCCGGCGTGCCGTCCTGATTGTACGGTGCATCGAAGAAGTAAACCGGATGACCTGCCGCCTTGAACTCAGGAGAGATGAGGCGGGAAGCGTCCTGCGGTGCGATTGCGAAGGAAACCAGCGTGGGAGGTACGTCCATATCGTCGAACGAGCCGGACATGGAGTCCTTGCCGCCGATGGCTGCCAGACACAGGTTCTCCTGTGCGGTGTACGCGCCGAGCAGAGCGGACAGCGGCTTGCCGAAGCGCTTCGGGTCCTTGCCGAGACGCTCGAAATACTCCTGGAAGGTGAGGTATGCGGTCTCAAAGTCACAGCCGGCAGCAACCAGCTTGGCTACAGACTCGATTACCGCGGAGGATGCACCGAGATACGGGTTCTGCTCGGTGAAGTAGGGGTCAAAGCCGAAGGCCATGACAGAGGCGGTTTCGCACTGACCGTTCAGTGCCGGCATGGTAGCCGCCATGACCTGCGTCGGGGTCAGCTGATACTTGCCGCCGAAGGGCATGAATACCGAGCTTGCGCCGATGGAGCCGTCGAAACGCTCGACCAGACCGCGCTCGAGGCAGATGCCGAGGGTAGAGGCGTGGTTCAGCAGCTTTTCCTTTTCGGAATTGCCTGCCGGAGCGCAGGAGATGGACGGAGTCGGCAGTGCGCCAACCTCTGCGTCAACGTGCTTGGAGCAGCCATTGGTGTTGAGGAAATCACGGGAAACATCCACGATCTTAACACCGTTCCAGGTCATGCACAGGCGGTTCTTGTCGGTAACGGTGGCTACGACAACAGCCTCGATATTCTCCTTGGCAGCTGCGGCAATAAAGGCGTCTACGTCCTTTGCACGGACAACGACAGCCATGCGCTCCTGCGACTCGGAGATGGCCAGTTCGGTGCCGTCTAGACCGTCGTACTTCTTCGGTACGGCATTCAGGTCGATGTCAAGGCCGTCGGCCAACTCGCCGATGGCAACCGAAACACCGCCCGCACCGAAGTCGTTGCAGCGGCGGATCATGCGGGTGACATTGCCGTCACGGAACAGGCGCTGAATCTTGCGCTCCTCAGGCGGATTGCCCTTCTGGACCTCAGCACCGCAGGTCTCAAGGGACTCCTCAGTGTGCTTCTTAGAGGAGCCGGTAGCGCCGCCGCAGCCGTCACGGCCGGTCTTGCCGCCGAGCAGGATGACGATGTCGCCCGGCTCGGGTACCTCGCGGATGACGTTCTCCAGCGGAGCCGCACCGACAACAGCGCCGATCTCCATGCGCTTTGCGACATAGCCCGGGTGGTAGATCTCGTGTACGAGGCCGGTCGCAAGGCCAATCTGGTTGCCGTAGGAGGAGTAGCCCGCAGCAGCGGTCTGGCACAGCTTGCGCTGCGGCAGCTTGTGCTCGAGGGTTTCAGAGAGCGGCACGGTCGGGTCGCCCGCGCCGGTTACGCGCATTGCCTGATAAACGTAGGAGCGGCCGGACAGCGGGTCACGGATCGCACCGCCGAGGCAGGTAGCAGCACCGCCGAACGGCTCGATCTCGGTCGGGTGGTTGTGGGTCTCGTTCTTGAACATGAGCAGCCAGTCCTCGTAGTGACCGTTCACGAGCGCCTTCACCTTAATGGAGCAGGCGTTGATCTCCTCGGACTCGTCGATGTTCTTCAGGTAGCCGCGCTTCTTGAGCACCTTAGCCGCGATCGTACCCATGTCCATCAGCGTTACCGGACGCTTCGCAGCCTTTTCCTCGCCGTAGACTTCTACGCGGGCAGCCATGTAGCGGTCAAATGCGTCCTGCACCATCTGATCTTCGAACTTTACGTCATCGATCTGGGTGAGGAAGGTGGTGTGGCGGCAGTGGTCGGACCAGTAAGTATCGACCATGCGAACCTCGGTGATGGTCGGGTCGCGCTTTTCGGTGTCGCGGAAGTAGGTCTGCAGGAACTTGAGGTCGTCCAGATCCATCGCCAGACCCATATTATGCAGCAGGTCAGAGAGAGCCGTCTCGTCCATGTGAGTAAAGCCGACAACCGATGCCACGCTGGTCGGGATAGCGTACTCTACCTTGAGGGTTGCAGGCTTAGCCATCGAAGCCTCGCGGGTGTCTACGGGGTTAATCAGATAGCCGCGGATCTTGTCCATGTCCTCAGCAGTGAGCTCGCCTTCTAGAACGTAAATTTTAGCGGCTGCAACGGTCGGGCGTTCGCCGCCGGTGAGCAGCTGGATGCACTGTGCGCAGGAATCGGCGCGCTGATCGAATTGACCGGGCAGCGGCTCTACCGCAAGGATGGTGTGAGCGCCTTCCGGACGGGGAAAGTCCTCGTCGTAGCACACATCAGCCATAGGCTCGGAGAATACGATGCCCTTTGCCTTCTCGTAGGTCTCAGGTGCAAGTCCCTCTGCGTCGTAGCGGCAGAGATAGCGCACATGAGTCAGGTTTTTGATTTCCAACAGGTCGTGCAGGCTGGAGAACAGGCTGCGTGCTTCGACATCGAAGCCGTTTTTTTTCTCGGAATAACAACGATTGACGCTCATGATCGTGTTCGCTCCTTTATTGCATGATACTTCTATTCTACATTTTTCACACAGATAAATCAATCGGTGAGGGCGACAAAATATTGTTGATTTCGATGGAGAAGTTTTCTATACCGTTAGAACAAATTAGTAATCAGGCATTCGTAAGCAGCGATTGATGGGGTGGTGCAGCCTTCTTCGTATGGTTACATCCTATTAAAAATGGCAGCCGCAGGATGTGACAAGATGCAGCAGTGGGAAGAAGATGAAACCGTGAGGTGATCTCCGCTCCTCACTCTTTTCTTTCAATTTCCAAAGAGGTGTGATATAATGTAAATCAAGAGGAGGGCGACTGTACATGCCGCCCTCGTATTCAAAAAGACGGCGCCGTGCAAACCGGTTGAACACACAGGCGCGTCTGGTATCAAATTATGCCGCGGAACACTCTGCGGTTACAGGAGGAACTGTTATGGAAATCAAGCTCTCACCGTCTATTCTGTCCGCAGATTTTGCAAATCTTGCACGCGATATTAAAATTGCCACCGATGCCGGTGCGGAATACGTTCACGTTGACGTTATGGACGGTCACTTCGTGCCGAATATCACCATCGGCGCTCCAGTGGTTAAGGCGCTGCGCAAGGCAACCGACAAGGTGCTCGATGTACATCTGATGATCTCGGACCCCGATCAGTATCTGGACGACTTCATCAAGGCCGGCTCGGATATCATCACCGTACACTACGAGTCCAACGGTGATACGCTTGAGCAGCTGAAGAAAATCCGCGCAGCCGGTGTTAAGGCAGCCTGTGTTATCAAGCCGAAAACCCCCGCTGAGGTGCTGTTCCCGCTGCTGCCGTACTGCGATATGGTGCTCATCATGACCGTTGAGCCGGGCTTTGGCGGTCAGGGCTTTATCCCGGAGTGCATGGACAAAATCAAGGCTGTTCGCGCGGAAATCCAGAAGAACGGCTATAAGTGCGAGCTGGAGATCGACGGCGGCGCAAAGCTGAACAATACCGCCGACATCGTAGCCGCCGGTGCAGACGTTATCGTAGCAGGTTCTGCCGTGTTCGGCGGTGACATTGCAGCCAATGTCAAGGGCTTCCATGAGGTGTTCAAAGAAGGCGCAGCCAAGGCAGCCTGGAGCAAGTAATCATATAAGTGTGAACAACCCCCAATCGTTAGCCTGTCTGACCGTTGGGGGTTTTCTAATAGAGATGAGGGATAAAATGAACGAACTGACAAAGCGAATCGTTTCGTGTGTGCTGCTGCTGCTGATCGGACTTGGTTGCTTTTTCGGCATTTCGGAATGGCAGTCTTCACCGGAGACGCACCGGACGAGCATTGAATATTTAAACGAAAAGCAGGCGACTGTGATGAAGCTGACTGTGGCTTCTACGGCAGCATCTGCAGCTGTTTCGGCTCTGCCGGGAGACACAGGCAGCGCCATCGCGGAAAAGCTGGCTGATCTCACGTCGGATTTTCTGATCGTGCTGTGCGCCATTATGCTGGAGAAATACCTGCTCACCATCACCGGATACGCGGTTTTCCGGTTTATTTTACTGGCAGCGTGCGTGCTGCTCATCGTCCGGCAGTTCCGCAGCAGTGAGATTCTGGCGAAACTCGCATTCAAGCTGGCGCTGTTCGGCATGGCGGTTTGGCTTGCTGTTCCGGGCGGTATCACAGTATCGCGCATGATCGAGGCCACCTATGAAACCTCTCTGTCGCAGACCATTGAGGACGCGCAAAGTGCAGCGGATGATATCGGCACGAGTGCAGACTCGGACGCAGACGATGAAAACAGCGGTTTCTGGTCGGATATCACGTCCTCGGTGCAGAATGCGGTCTCCGGTGTGACGGAAAAGTTTGAAAAACTGCTCAGCAATGTTATGGAGGCACTCGCCGTGCTAATCGTTACCTCGTGTGTGCTGCCGGTGCTCGTACTGCTGTTCCTGCTATGGATTGTGAAAATGCTCACCGGGATTGACTTCAATCTGCCGAAACGGAAATCAACGGTGTAATTAAGAGTGGAGATCGGATAGTGAAGATGACGTAGCGATTTACCCTTCTTCACATGATTCTATCTTGTTATTAAAGGTATACCATAGGGGACGCTGGCTTTGCGCATCGCCGCTAACCCATCTGCATAGACCTAAAGGGAGTGGATTTCAAATATTGTCAGACCTGCAAGGTCAATCCGTCTCAAACCGACAGCTGTAGGACCTTGTTAAAATAATAAAACCGCCTGCAAAGGCGGTTTTATTATGTATTTTCCATGGTAAATTGATGTTGCGGGTGTTATTTTACGCTGTGTTTCATCTGGTATATGCATACGCCTGCATTTACAACAGCCGCCAACAGGAACAGTACGACTGCGCAGAACCGAATAGCGAACGATGTATCCAGAAGGGCGCTGAAATCCTGTGCATATACGCGGACATTGTACTCGAAAATCTGCCCGAGCAACGCCAGTGAGCACAAACCCATACTGACCGCTGCAAATGGCAGCGCGTTTTTTCGTCTGGCCAGTGCAATGAGCGGCAGTACAAGTGAAAGTATACCGCAGGTCAGGCTCCCCACAGAGCACATCACCGAGATTGAAATTGTAGTGGACATTTTTTGTCTCCTCCTTCCTTTGCGAACAGTATAACACATTATGGGTGGAACGGAAAGGACAATGTTGTGCAGACAATAAACCCTCACGTTAATTCCTAATTTAGCATTGACAGAACCGCCCGCAGGGGATATACTGTATGTAGAAATTAACACACTATTAAAAAGTGTTTTGAAAAGAGGTGCACCATGGCAGACACAGGAAAACTCAAGCGGGAGAACACGGCTCTGCTTCGGCAGGCGATGCAGCACGGCTCTGCCGGCAAGAACGATCTTGCGCGGCTGACACATCTCAGCTTTCCGACCGTCAGCCGCATTGTGGATGAGATGGTCGAGCGCGGAGAAGCGCAAGAAATCGGCACGGCAGCCTCCACCGGCGGACGCTGCGCCATGCAGTACCGGCTGAACCCGCAGTACCGGCTGTTCCTGTGTCTGCGACTGGAGCAGGACACGCTGCACTGGTTTGTGTGTGACCTCGACGGTACACCGCTCGAACAGGAACAGCAGACCTGCTCCGGTGATGTGCGCGAATTTCTCGACACGCTTCTGATGCGTGTTAGGGCGCGTTACCCGCGGCTTGCAGCGGTGGTACTCGGCTTTGCCGGAACAATGCATAACGGCATCGTCACCGAGAGCTTTGGCTACCCTGAGCTGCGGGGCGTAAGCCTTAGTGCGTATCTTCACGATAAAACTGGTCTGCCGTGCATGGCGGCCCGTGATATGCAGGTCGTGGCTGCAGGCTACGCGGCGCAGTACACGCCCGCACCGAAAGCCGCTGTGTGTATTTACATCGGCAAGCTGGGTGCAGGCGCAGGTATCGTGCTGAACGGAAAGGTCTGGGGCGGTGCCGCAGGCTTTGCCGGCGAACTGCATTATCTTCCAATCGAACACAATCTCGAATACGCGCAGAATCACTTTGCAGGCGCGGATATAAGCGACTATTTCACCAAGGTCATCTGCGGCTGTGCGGCGCTCATCAATCCGGACAGGGTGGTGCTGTATGCCGATTCCCGTCTGACCGATAAGGCATCGCGGATACGCGAAAGCTGTGCGCAGGCGCTGCCGGAGCAGGCTATGCCGACCATAGAGCTGTCTCAGTCCTTCGAACAGGACTATACCCGAGGGTTATTTACCTTGGCGAAAAAGATGGAGGAAACCACATGAAATACTTTGTTTTTGACATTGACGGCACGCTGATCGACTCCTCGAAGGTAGATCAGTGGGCCATGCACACTGCACTTGCCGAGTTCGGCTATGAGTTCACCTACGAGCAGCTGATCTTCTCCTTCGGTATGCCGGGCAGACGCGCATTGGCGAAATTAGGCATTCCGGCCGAGCGGGTTGAGCCAATCATGGCTCGCTGGGAAGCGCTGGCGTATGACCGTCTGGACGAAATCCCGATGTACGACGGCATTCCCGAAACGATAGAGGAGCTCAGAAAATCCGGCTGTTCGTGTGGCATTGTCACCTCGCGGACACGTTTGCAGCTCAAGCAGGGGATTGAACCCATCGGCTTCACGCCGTGGTTTGATGAGATCATCTGCGCGGATGATGTCGAGCATCCCAAGCCTGCGCCGGACGCTCTGCTCGAGTGTCTGCGTCGGTTCGGCTGTAAACCCGAGGACGCCGTCTATATCGGTGACAGCGAATATGATATGCAGTGCGCGAAAAGTGCAGGCGTCAAGAGCGTCCTCGCCCTGTGGGGGTGCTCCGAGGCGGAGAAGTTAATGTCGGATATGAGGTTTGAACATCCGGCAGAGATTCTGTCGCTCAGATAAATATAATTGTATATGCTTAGGGGCGGACCAATGTGTCCGCCCTCTCTTTCTGGTCTGTTCCTTGTTGTGGGTATAGGCAAAAAGGAAACCCTTCCTCATTACGAGAGAGGGTTTCCTTTTGCACAGATTTACTCGGATTTATGCAGCAGATCCATAAATTCTTCGCCGGTGATGGTTTCTTTTTCCAGAAGAAAGTGTGCCAGACGGTGCAGGGCATCCATATTATTCTGCAGGATGCCGATGGCCTTCTCATGCGCGGTCTTGACGGTGGCAATCACTTCCTCATCAATTTTCGCAGCGGTCTCCGCCGAGCAAGCGAGCGCGGTATCGCCCGACAAATACTGATTCGTCACGGTCTCGAGCGCAACCATATCGAACTTGCGGCTCATGCCGTAGCGCGTGATCATCAAGCGCGTCAGCTTGGTGGCCTGCTCGATGTCGTTGGATGCACCGGTGGTAATCGAGCCGAAAATCAGCTCCTCGGCTGCACGGCCGCCGGTGAGCGTTGCCACCTTGTTCAGCAGCTCGTCCTTGCTCATCAGATTGTGCTCGCCCTCATCCACCTGCATGGTGTAGCCGAGTGCACCCGAGGTGCGTGGTACAATGGTAATTTTGGTGACAGGCGCGGAGTCGGTCTGCTTGGCAGCCACCAGTGCGTGACCGATTTCGTGATACGCAACAATCTCCTTCTCCTTGGCGCTGAGTACGGCGTTCTTGCGCTGCGCACCGGCAATGACGGTCTCGACGCTCTCATCCAGATCGGCCTGAATGACGCTGTTTCGTCCCAGACGAACGGCACGCAGAGCCGCCTCGTTGATAATGTTGGCAAGGTCAGCACCGGAAGCGCCGGAGGTTGCTCGGGCAATCGAGTTAAAGTCGATATTGCCGGACATGTGAACATCCTTAGCGTGCACCTTCAAAATTGCGATACGACCCTGCAGATCGGGCAGCTGCACTGGAATGCGGCGATCAAAACGGCCCGGACGCAGCAGAGCAGGGTCAAGCGACTCTGGACGGTTGGTCGCCGCCAGAATAACGACGCCCTTGGTGCCGTCAAAGCCGTCCATCTCGGTCAGCAATTGGTTGAGCGTCTGCTCACGCTCATCGTTGCCGCCCATGCCAGCGCCGTCGCGCTTTTTACCGATGGTATCAATCTCGTCGATGAACACGATGCACGGTGCTTTTTCGCTGGCCTGCTTGAACAGATCGCGCACCTTGGCCGCGCCCATGCCGACGAACATTTCGACGAACTCCGAGCCGGAAATGGAGAAGAACGGCACATGCGCTTCACCGGCAACGGCTTTCGCCAGCAAGGTCTTGCCGGTGCCTGGAGGGCCGACCAGCAGTGCGCCCTTCGGCAGCTTTGCACCGATGGAAGCGTACTTGTTCGGGTTGTGCAGGAAGTCCACGATCTCGGTGAGGGCCTCCTTGGCTTCATCCTGACCGGCGACATCAGCAAAGGTCTTGCCGGTCTCGGTCTCGGCGTAAATCTTGGCGTTGGATTTGCCGAAGCTCATCATGTTGCCGCCCATGTTCTTCATCATCTTTTTCTGCAGCCACTGACCGACCGCGATAATGAGCACAATTGGCACAACGTAGCTGATGAGCATGCTCAGCAGGGGAGAGGTCTGGGTCGGGATCTCAGCGGCAAACTTAACATTGGCCCCCAGCAGACGGCCGACCAGCTCGTCATCCGGGAAAATACCGGTCTTGTAGAGCGCGTCCTTGCCCTTGTCGTTCTTGGCCTCGAAGGTGATCTCCTGGTTCTGCTTGTCATAAGCGATGGTCTCAACCTGACTCTTGTCCACCATGGAGATGAACTCGTCGTAGCCGACTTCGGTCACCTGCCGCTGCAGCAAGCTTGGAAACAGCAGCCAGTTGAGCATCATAAGCACGAGCAGCATGACAGCATAATAGAAGATCAGCGGTTTTTTGGGATTTTTCGCCCCTTTGGGGTTGTTATTCATGTGAGTTTCGTCCTTTCGAGTAAATCGTTGAGGTTTCGCTGCATTTTCTGCATCACACTGCACAGGGTCTGCATTTCCTGCTCGGAGATGCCCTGCTGCAGTGTCAGCGCAAAGGTTTCACAGCGGTGATGGAGCGTTTTGGCGGCAGCGTGTCCTTCATCAGACAGGTGCAGATGCACCAAACGGCGGTCGTTCTCGTCGCGCACGCAGTAGAGCAGGCCGCGCTTCTGCAGTCCGTCTACGCTGCGCGTCACCAGCGGCTTGGAAACGTTCCACGCCTGTGCAATGACAGTTGCAGTGTCCTGCTCGGGCGCGTTGCGGTACAGAAACAGCAGCACGAACATCTCATTTGGCGTAAAGCCGCAGCTTTCGGTCAGCTCACGAAAGCAGCTGCGGTACAGCTGACCCGCGTGGAACGCATCGGCGGCAAAATCGTGGGGAGAGCCGGACATGCGGTGTCCTCCTTTCGGCAAACGGTTTACTTGTAAACTATAATAGACCGAAAGCGGGCGAACGTCAATCGCTCAAATGTGAACATTCTGAAAATTCAGGCATTCGCAATTCTCCATCCAAAACCCAAAAAGACGCCGAGAACCCTCTCAGCGTCTTTCTGCAGTTTACTTCATGGTACCGCGGGTGCCCCAGTTGGAGAACTCGGAGTACGTCAGGTAAATGCTGTCATCGTGCAGACCGGTGTGCAGCTCGACAGCATCAAACAGTGCTTCGGTCAGTGCCTTCTTGTTCTCAAACTCGGTCGAACCGTAGCAGCGAACATCAACGTACGCCAGCTTGCGCTTCTCGCCTGCAAAGTACATGGTGTGGTTGTCGGAAATGTCAACCATCAGAGCAGCCTCGGTCTTGCCGGGAATCAGGGAAATCTTCTGGCCGATGGTCTTCTTCAGCTCGTCCTTCTGCTCGTCGGACAGGGCCTTGGAAGTGGTAACAGCAATATACGGCATGGGTATATCCTTCTTTCTTTTGGATTGGGCAGTACGGATTGCCCGTGGTTTATTTTATTGTAGCATATCGGCCGCTGTTTGCAATATCGTAATCCTGCATAATTTGCAGTTGGGAAAGGCATTTTAAAATCAGCAGTTTTTGACAGTGTATTTTTAAATGAACTGTGAACTTTATCAAAAACAGGTGCACAATAAGTGGATTTGTGGTATAGTATTAACAGTGAAGAAGTACAGTCCATGATCGGGTGTTGCATATGAATATCAAGTGTACGCAAAATATTTACAAAAGTGCCAATGGTGTTTCCAATGTCACCTATTATATTCTTGTTCCCGAGGGAGTAGAGGTGCGCGGTATCGTACAGCTGTCTCACGGCATGTGCGAGTATTTTTCGCGCTATACCGCATTTGCAAAGTATCTCTGCGGACTGGGCTTCATTGTCTGCGGAAATGATCATATCGGACACGGAGCATCGGTCTCACGCACGGCGGATCTCGGTTTTTTTGCCGCTCGCGACGGCTGGAAGTATCTTGTTGAGGATGTCAAGCACCTGACCGACCTGATGCAGCGCCGCTATCCCGACCTGCCGTATTTCCTGCTCGGGCACTCGATGGGTTCGCTGATTGCACGGCTGTACCTGCTCGATTACGGAGAGAAGCTGTCCGGCTGCATTCTTATCGGAACAGTCGGCCCGATCGCTGCCTCCGGCAGCATCGTACATCTTGCGGATTCGGTAGCGCGCTCACGCGGCATCACCTATCGCAGCGGACTGCTGTCCAATCTGGTGTTCAAGGGCTTCAACAGGAAAATCAAGCAGCCGAAAACCGTGTTTGACTGGCTCAGCCGCGATGAGGCGGTCGTGTCGCTCTATCAGTCGGATGAAAAGTGCAATTTCGTGTTTACCGCGACCGGATTCCGCGACCTGTTTACGCTCATCACCAAGGCGAACAATCCGGTGACCTTCCGAAAAACGCCGAAGGACCTGCCGCTGCTGTTCATCTCGGGTGATAAGGACCCGGTTGGGCGGTACGGTGAGGGTGTGCGCCGTACGGTCAATCTGTACCGCGGCAACGGCGTGAGGAATATCGAGGTCATCTTTTATAAGGATGCGCGCCACGAGGTGCTCAACGAGCTTGACAGACTTGAGACCTTCGGAGATATTTCACGTTGGCTGGAGACACACCTTGCCGCAAGAGCTGCAAGGCAGGCTGTCGAGCAGGAGCCGGAAACGGCAGCGGAATAAAAATAAAACCTCTCTCAAAACGCTTGAGAGAGGTTTTTGTGCTTTTTAGGTGCGGGAAACCGCCTTGTTGTGCTGTCTGTCTTTGAAATACCGTGCATTGAGCACTGCCGAGACAACGAGCAGCACGCCTGCGATCAGCAGGATAGCAAAACCCCAGCGGATTCCCGTACGGTTAGCAGCGATGCCGATCGCAGCCGGAGCCATAGCCGCGCCAAAGCCATTGAGCGTAACGTAAATGCCCATGGATGCCGGATAGCGCGAGAACAGGTCTCCGGCGTTGGCTACCGTTGTGCCGTACATGCCGGACATGCATAGACCCAGACCGATCGTTGCAATCGTGAGCACGGGAAGCGTGGTTCCGGTGACGAGCAGCACGAGAAATGCCGCCATGCCGAAGCACATGACCGTGATCATCTGCCACGGACGGAATTTCGCAGCGATCACACTGCACGAGAAGCGGCCGATCAGCAGCGAAACCCACAGCAGGGAAGTGATGATCTGCGCAGCGTCTGCGGCGAGCACGCCGGAATCAATGTAAAAGCTGGTCAGCCAGCCCATCATGGAAGCCTCAACAGCCTCGTAGAAAAAGCAGAGCGCTGTGCACAGCCAGAACAGCTTTTCGCGGAAAAAGTCGTAATCGGTTGCGGATTTCTGCCCGGTTTTCGTGGATTTATCATCGTCCATCTTCATGAACAGGCCGAAGATAAACGAAGCTGTCAGCAGCACAATGGAAATCTCAAGCGCAAGACGCCAGCCGTTTTCACCGCCCAGCTTGTGGCAGGCGAGCACAGCCAGCGGAGCCACACACGCGCCGAACGCATACGCCGCGTGCATCATGTTGAGCGGAGTGGCACTGCCGTTCGCGTATTCGCTCATCACGCGGTTGTTGTAATCCGTGATAGCGCCCTTGGAAATGCCGGTCAGGAACATGGCCGCCAGCAGCCAGACCGGCGAGCCGTTGGTCAGCAGCATGACAAAGCCGACCGCGAATACATAATATAGGATGAGGTACGCGCGTTTGAGTCCCCATTTGATGGCGGCCAGACCGGACAGCAGGCCGATGCTGAGATAGCCGATCGACTGTGCGGACAGCAGCGTGCCGCCGATCTGGTAATCCAGCGCGTAGGCCGCGCGTAAATCCGGCAGCACAGAGCCGAGCATGATGGAGCTCAGCCCCTGTGCGAAATAAACGAGAAGCAGTTCCGCGACAACATAGCGCTTGCTGCGGCTCAGCGAGGATAGAAATGCTTTCATTGGTGTATCCCTTCGATTTGTGTGGAATATGCGGTTTTTTGACCGCGATTATTAGTATAATCTCCTGTGGTGCGATGTACTACTAAATTCTTGCGATTTACATCTGCGAAAAGATAGCGTGTTTCTGCGAAAAACTGCTGAAACAGGCTGCATGAGCGAAATCCTGTGCAGGGATGCTCGCAGCCTTTATACAATCTTGCGATTGGGCGCAAAGAAACAGCGAACCACTATATTATGGTTCGCTGTCTGCGAATTTGCTTGTTAGATGCGGCAGGCTTCAAGAAGCTCGTTCTTGCAGCTCCACAGTTTTTTGGAAAGATCCACGAAGTAGGTCTGCGGATTTTCGAAACGCTTGATCTGATCCCACAGGGTATCGACCTCACGGATGCAGTACTTGCGGATGTCCTCAACATCCGGACTGTTGTAAATGCACTTGCCGTGCTTGAACAGCTGTACGCGCAGCGGACGAACCGTATAATCGGTAACGATACGCTGCTTCCAGGTGTAGACCGGATGGAACAGTACATACGGCAGAGAAGCGTCGATCTGCTCGTCGTGCACGGTGAGTACGTCGCCGAGCGCCTTGCCGGTCTTGTTGTCGAACAGGCGGTACACCTGCTTGAAGTGCGGCGTGGTGATCTTCTCGACGTTCTCGGAAACCTTGATCTTCGGGATGATCTCGCCGTTTTCGTCCTCAACGGCAGCCAGCTTGTATACGCCGCCGAATACCGGCTCGGACTTGGAGGTGATGAGCCGCTCGCCGATGCCGAACGAGTCTACGCGGGCACCCTGCACGAGCAGGTCGCGTACCAGATACTCATCGAGCGAGTTGGACGCCATGATCTGCATATCCTCGAAGCCTGCGGCATCGAGCATTTTGCGTGCCTCGATAGAAAGGTAAGCAATATCGCCGGAATCCAGACGGATGCCGCGTGCGCGGATGCCCTTCTCTGCTTCCAGTTCCTTGGCGACACGGATTGCGTTCGGCACACCGGACTTGAGTACATTATAAGTGTCAACCAGGAATACGCAGTTATCCGGATAAATATCCGCATAAGCCTTGAAGGCTTCGTACTCGCTGTCAAACATCTGCACCCAGGAGTGCGCCATCGTGCCGCCGGCCGGAATCTTGTAGTCACGGTCGGACAGAACGCAGGCCGTGCCCTGACAGCCGCCGATGTAGGCAGCGCGGGCGCCGAGGATAGCGCCGTCGTAGCCCTGTGCCCGGCGGGAGCCGAACTCAAGTACGGTACGGCCCTCTGCTGCACGCGTGATGCGGTTTGCCTTGGTGGCGATCAGGGTCTGGTGGTTGATGGTCAGCAGGATCATGGTTTCGACAAACTGTGCCTGAATCATCGGACCGGCCACCGTTACGAGCGGCTCACCGGGAAATACCGGCGTACCCTCGGGTACGGCCCATACGTCGCATTCAAACTCAAAATCGCGCAGATAATTGAGGAAGGACTCCGAGAAGCACTTGCGGTTGCGAAGATATGCAATATCCTCTTCGGAAAAATGCAGGTTATTGAAGTATTCAATCAGCTGTTCCACGCCTGCCATGATGGCATATCCGCCGCCGTCCGGTACACGGCGGAAGAACATATCGAAGTATGCGCGGCGGTTGCCGATACCCTTTTCGAAGTATCCGTTCGCCATCGTAAACTCGTAAAAGTCAGTGAGCATGGTTAAATTTCTTTCGGTCATTGCGAAAAACGCCCCTTTGCGCACCATTTTTTGTGCGCTTTTATTCATTCCGTGCAATCTGTCTTGACACAGTGCATTTATAATATAATAGTACGTTTTTACAGAAAGTGCAAGCATTATTTATCAAATTCAAATTCATAGTATGCATAAATATACAATGGAGAAAATAATTATAAATTTTGCTTGCCAAATGAGTATGGCGGTAGTATAATAAAACCATCGAAAAAAACGCAGAATGCGAGGTCGAAAAACATGGAAAAGAAATATAACAAAGTTGTTCTGGCATATTCCGGCGGTCTGGATACTTCGGTACTCATTCCGTGGCTGAAGGAGCATTACGGCTGTGAGGTTATCGCGGTTTCCGGCAACGTCGGTCAGGGCACCGAGCTGGACGGTCTGGAGGAGAAGGCGCTCAAGACCGGCGCGTCCAAGCTGTACATCGAGGATCTGACCAAGGACTTCGTTGATGACTACATCATCCCGACCATGAAGGCGGGCGCAACCTACGAGCAGTACCTGCTGGGTACCTCGTTCGCTCGTCCGATCATCGCAAAGCGTATTGTTGATATCGCGCTGAAGGAAGGCGCTGACGCGATCTGCCACGGCTGCACCGGCAAGGGCAACGATCAGGTTCGTTTCGAACTGGCTATTCATGCATTTGCACCGCAGATGGACATTATCGCTCCGTGGCGTTTCTGGGAGCTGAACAGCCGTGAGAAGGAGATCGAGTATGCGGAAGCACACAACATTCCGCTGAAGATCAACAAGGAGACCAACTACTCCAAGGATAAGAATCTGTGGCACCTCAGCCATGAGGGTCTGGATCTCGAGCTGCCGTCCAACGAAGCACCGATCAACAAGCCGGGCTTCCTCGAGCTGGGCGTTTCCCCGGAAATGGCTCCGGACAAGCCGACCTATGTTACCATTCATTTCGAGAAGGGCGTTCCGACCGCAGTTGACGGCGAGAAGCTCGAGTCTGTTGCCCTGATCGAGAAGCTGAACAAGCTCGGCGGCGAGAACGGCATCGGTATCCTCGATATCGTTGAGAACCGTCTGGTCGGTATGAAGAGCCGCGGTGTTTATGAGACTCCGGGCGGTGCGATCCTGTACGCAGCACATGCAAAGCTGGAGGAGATCACCCTCGACAAGGAGACCGCACACTACAAGAATCAGGTTGCTCTCAAGTTCGGCGAGCTGGTTTACAACGGCCAGTGGTATACGCCGCTGCGCAAGGCACTCTCCGCATTCGTTGACTCCACCCAGGAGACCGTTACCGGCGATGTTAAGCTGAAACTGTACAAGGGCAACATCATCCCGGCTTCCGTAACCTCTCCGTACAGCCTGTACTCCGAGGATATGGCAACCTTTAACGAGGATGACTGCTACGATCAGGCAGATTCCGCAGGCTTCATCAACCTGTTCGGTCTGCCGCTCAAGGTTCGTGCCCTGAACGATCAGATCCTGTACAAGAAGACCGGTGAGCATTTCCCGTCTGTTGAAAAGTAAGTAAAAGAAATCATAGGGCGGCACGCCCGTCGTGTGCCGCCCTATGAGTGTTTTGTGAGGTAACATAAATATGGCAAAATTATGGGCAGGACGTTTCCAGAAGGAAACCGATCTGGTGGTAAACGACTTTAACTCTTCCATCCTGTTTGACTGCCGTTTATATAAGGAAGATATCACCGGCTCTATCGCGCACGCTACCATGCTGGGTAAGCAGGGCATCATCGAGGAGCATGAGGCCGAAAAGATCGTTGAGGGTCTTAAGGGCATTCTGAAGGATATCGAGGACGGCAAGGTTGAGTTCTCGCTCGATTACGAGGACATTCACATGAACGTCGAGCAGCTGCTGACCGAGCGCATCGGTGATACCGGCAAGCGTCTGCACACCGGCCGATCGAGAAACGATCAGGTTGCACTTGATATGCGCCTGTACGTCAAGAAGGAGATCAAGGAGATCATCAAGCTGATCCTTGGCTTCATGAAGGCACTGACCGCAAAGAGCCGTGAGAATCTCGATGCGGTTATGCCGGGCTACACCCATCTGCAGCGCGCACAGCCGACGACCTTTGCACATTATATGATGGCGTATGCCAACATGCTCAAGCGCGACGTATCCCGCCTGCAGGATTGCTACGAGCGCATGGACGAAATGCCGCTCGGCTCGGGTGCATTGGCTTCGACCACTTATCCCATCGACCGCGACTTCGTTCGTCAGCAGCTTGGCTTTGCCCGCCTGACCGACAACTCGCTCGACGGCGTATCCGACCGTGACTACTGCGTGGAGCTGCTCTCCGCGCTGTCCATCCTGATGATGCACCTGTCCCGTCTGTCCGAGGAGATTATTTCGTGGTGCTCGTGGGAGTTTAAGTTTGTCGAGCTGGACGATGCGTACTCCACCGGCTCGTCCATCATGCCGCAGAAGAAGAATCCGGATGTCTGCGAGCTGATCCGCGGCAAGACCGGCCGTGTTTACGGTGCGCTGACCACCATGCTGACCGTACTCAAGGGTCTGCCGCTGGCGTATAACAAGGATATGCAAGAGGACAAGGAGGCTGTATTCGGCGCTATCGACACCGTAAAGCAGTGCCTTGAGGTATTTACGCCGATGTTCTCCACCATGACGCTGCGCCGCGACAACATGCGCAAGGCAGCCTCCCGTGGCTTTATCAACGCAACCGACTGCGCCGACTACCTGACCAAGAAGGGTGTTCCGTTCCGCGATGCGTACAAGACGGTCGGCCGTCTGGTCAACCAGTGTATCAAGGCTGATGAGACCCTCGAGACCATGACCATGCGCGACTTTGCAGCAATTTCCAACAAGTTCGGTGACGACGTATACGACGCACTCGACCTGCGCACCTGTGTTGCTGAGCGTAAGGTCATCGGCGGCCCGGCTCCGCAGGAAGTAACCCGCCAGATTGATAAAATTGACAAGTTCATCGCGGAGGTTGAGGACGATGAAGCCTAAAATTTACATCGACGGCAAAGAGGGCACAACCGGCCTCCAGATTTACGAGCGCCTCGGTGGCCGCGACGATATCGAGCTGCTGCTCATCGACGAGGACAAGCGCAAGGACACCGAGGAGCGCCGCAAGTTCCTCAATGCAGCCGACATTGCGTTCCTGTGCCTGCCGGATGCGGCGGCGAAAGAGGCGGTCTCGCTCATCGAGAATGATACCACCCGTGTCATCGATGCATCGACCGCGCATCGCACCGACCTGGACTGGGATTACGGCTTTGCCGAGCTGTCCAAGGCGCACCGCGAAGCCATCAAGAACTCCAAGCGCGTTGCCAATCCGGGCTGCCATGCAAGCGGATTTATTTCCTCGGTTTACCCGCTGGTAGCAAACGGTATCATTGCCGAGGACACCGCGCTCACCTGTGCTTCGCTGACCGGTTACTCCGGCGGCGGCAAGAAAATGATCGTGGAGTATCAGGACGAGAACCGCGATCCGCGACACGATTCTGAGCGCATTTACGGCCTGAATCTGCATCATAAGCACCTGCCGGAGATGGGCTACATCTGTGGTCTGACGCAGGCGCCGGTGTTCGTTCCGATTGTTGGCGACTTCTACAAGGGCATGGCGACTACCGTTATGCTCCCGGGCGTAGACGCACACCTTGTGCATGGAACGCTTGCCAAGCACTACGAGGGTCAGCAGCTTGTCACCGTGGCGCCGTTCGGCGGGGAAGAGCCGATGATCTACGCCAACACGCTGGCCGGTCACGACAACTTAAAGCTCATTGTCTGCGGCCACGAGGAGCAGACGATCGTCACCGCGCTGTTTGACAATCTCGGCAAGGGTGCTTCGGGCGCTGCCGTGCAGAATATGAATATCATGCTCGGTCTGGATGAAACGACCGGCTTAAACCTCTGATTTCAGCAGGAGGAAACAGTTATGAAGATTATCGAAGGCGGCGTTTGTGCCGCAAAGGGCTTCAAGGCGGGCAGCGTGCGCTGCGGCGTCAAGGAAAGCCGCACGAATGACGATACCGCAATCATTTTCAGCGAATGCGAATGCACCGCGGCTGCCACCTACACGATGAACCGCGTCAAGGCGTCTCCGCTGTATGTTACCATGGAGCACCTCGAGGACGGCGTAGCACGCGCGATCGTTGCCAATGCGGGCAACGCGAACGCCTGTGCACCGGACGGTATGGAGAACGCTCGCCGTATGGCGCAGGCAGCGGCCAAGCTGCTCGGCGTAGCCGAAACCGATGTTGCCGTTGCATCCACCGGTGTGATCGGTCAGCGCCTCAACATCGAGTGCATCGAGGAGCACCTGCCGGAACTGGTTCTGGAGGACAACGCCTCCGAGAAGGCAAATCGCGCCATCATGACCACCGACACCAAGCCCAAGACGGCGGCTGTTGAGTTCACCATCGGCGGCAAGGCCTGCCGTATCGGCGGCATCTGCAAGGGCAGCGGCATGATTCATCCGAACATGGGCACTATGCTGTCCTTCATCACGACCGACTGCGCCATCACGCATGAAATGCTGACTGATGCACTTCAGGAGAACGTAAAGAAGACCTACAACCGCGTAACGGTTGACGGCGACACCTCCACCAACGATATGTGCATCGTGCTCGCAAACGGCATGGCAGGCAATACACTCATCGAGTGGCAGGACGAGGAATATCAGGCGTTCTGCAAGGCACTCAACGAGGTCAACACCCGCCTGGCACGCCAGATCGCCGCAGACGGCGAAGGTGCAACCAAGCTGGTTACCTGCACCGTTAAGAACTCCCGCTCCGAGGAAGCAGCTGAGCGACTGGCCAAGGCCGTTGTCGGCTCCAATCTTGTCAAGGCGGCCATGTTCGGCGCAGATGCAAACTGGGGACGCGTGCTGTGTGCAATGGGCTACTCCAAGGCGCCGTTCCGTCCGGAGTACGTTTCTGTGGCGTTCGAGTCCGCTGCAGGCAGCGTAGCAGTCTGCGACAAGGGTGCTGCTCTGGATTTTGATGAAGATCTGGCGAAGAAGGTGCTCTCCGAGAACGAGGTTACCATTGCGGTTGATGTAAATGAGGGCGAGGACAGCGCTACTGCATGGGGCTGCGACCTTACTTACGACTACGTTAAGATCAACGGTGATTACAGAACTTGATTCTTAAAAACGAAGAAAACTCCCGATAAAGGAACGAATTAGTATGGATACTCAACTTGATGCGGAGCTGCGCGCCAATATTCTGGTCGAAGCACTTCCGTATATTCAGGAATATTACGGTCAGACCGTTGTTGTAAAATACGGCGGCAACGCAATGATCAACGAGGAACTGAAGGACGCGGTCATCCACGATCTGGTACTGCTCAATCTGGTCGGCGTCAAGGTCGTTATCGTACACGGCGGCGGCCCGGAGATCAATGAAATGCTGGGAAAGATCGGCAAGGAGAGCAAGTTTGTCAACGGCCTGCGCTACACCGATCGTGAAACCATGGATATCGTCCAGATGGTGCTGTGCGGCAAGGTCAACAAGGACCTTGTAACCCTGATCGAGAAGGCAGGCGGCCGCGGCATCGGTCTCGGCGGCATGGACGGCGGCCTGTTTCAGGCGAAGCGCCTGACCGACCGCTCGGGTACGGATTACGGCTACGTCGGCGACATTATGGACGTAGACCCGTCTCCGGTTATCGATGTGCTGCAGCAGGGCTATATTCCGGTCGTCTCGACCGTTGCACAGGGCATCGACGATGAAACCAACTACAACATCAACGCTGACACCGCAGCCAGCAAGCTGGCAGTTGCACTCGGTGCAAAAAAGCTGATTCTGCTGACCGACGTACGCGGTCTGATGCAGGACATTAACGATCCGGACAGTGTCATTCACCGTCTCAAGGTGTCCGAGGTGCCGAAGCTGGTGCGCGACGGCATCATCAAGGGCGGCATGATCCCCAAGGTAGACTGCTGTGTTGAGGCAGTCCGCAAGGGCGTTGAGCGTGCCACCATTCTGGACGGCCGTGTTAAGCATTCGATTCTGATCGAGCTGCTTTCCAAGGTTGGCGCAGGCACTATGTTTCAGTAATTGAGAATTGAAAATGGAGAATGGAGAATGATTCGCTCCGTATCTCCGATAAAAGGTGATACCCTATGACTTACAATGAATTAAAAAGCGAAGAAAATAAATATGTAATGAACACCTATGGCCGGTTTCCGATTGCGCTGGACCACGGCGAGGGTGCGACCCTGTGGGACGTTGAGGGCAAGAAGTACATCGATCTTGCTTCCGGCATCGGTGTAAACTGTCTGGGTTATGCCAATCCGGCAATCATTGACGCGATCGATAAGCAGGCGCACAAGCTGATGCATGTTTCCAACCTGTTCACCACCGAGCCGATGGTTCAGGTTGCCAAGAAGCTGGTAGAAAAGACGCATCTGGGCGGCAAGGTATTCTTTGCCAACTCGGGCGCCGAGGCAAACGAGGGTGCCATCAAGCTGGCGCGCAAGTACTCGTTCGACAAGTATGGTGAGGGCCGCTTCAAGGTGCTGACGCTCATCAATTCCTTCCACGGACGTACCGTAACCACGCTGAAGGCCACCGGTCAGGAGCGTTTCCACAACTATTTCTTCCCGTTTACCGAGGGCTTTGATTACGCGGTTGCCAACGACATCAAGTCGGTACGCGCAAAGGCGGACGATATGACCTGCGCCATCATGATGGAGCTGATTCAGGGCGAGGGCGGTGTCCTGCCGCTTGACCGCGAGTTCGTCAAGGAGGTAGAGAAGCTCTGCCGCGAGAAGGATATGCTGCTTATCATCGACGAGGTGCAGACCGGCATCGGCCGTACCGGCAGCCTGTTTGCCTTCCAGCAGTACGACATCAAGCCGGACGTTGTCACTATGGCAAAGGGCCTTGGCGGCGGCATGCCGATCGGCGCTGTCATGGCGGCGGATACCTGCTGCAACGTCCTGACGCCGGGCACGCACGCGACCACCTTCGGCGGTACGCCGATTGTCTGCTCCGCAGCAAACGTCGTGCTCGATACTGTCGGTGACGGCCAGTTTCTGATGAAAGTACGCGAAAAGGGCGAGTACCTTCGCAACGGCATCCTGTCCCTTGGCTCGCCGAATATCAAGGGCGTGCGCGGCATGGGTCTCATGCTCGGCATCATCGTTGAGGAAGGAAAGCACTCCGTGTTTGCCAATAAGCTGATCGAAAACGGCGTTCTGGCGATCACTGCCGGCAAAAATGCCGTTCGTCTGCTCCCGCCGCTTACCATTTCCAAGAAAGAGATGGATGAAGCACTCGCTATCATGGCAAAAGTATTTTGATAATTAGTAATTAACGTGATTATCGCACTGGTGCAGCAGCATCCCAATAATTACTAACTACTAATTTGCAGAAAGGGTTTATTACAATGAAGCATTTACTGAAGCTGCTTGACTGCTCCACCGAGGAGATCATCGGTCTGCTCGATCTGGCGGATCAGCTCAAGTATGAGAAAAAGCACAACATTTCCCATCGTCATCTGGAAGGTAAGAGCCTTGGCATGATCTTCCAGAAGTCCTCCACCCGTACCCGTGTTTCTTTCGAGACCGGTATGTATCAGCTGGGCGGTCAGGCACTGTTCCTGTCCAATCGCGACCTTCAGATCGGCCGCGGCGAGCCGGTACAGGACACGGCCCGTGTGCTGAGCCGCTATCTGGACGGCATTATGATCCGCACCTACGAGCAGAAGGAAGTAGAGGATCTGGCAAACTACGGCTCTATTCCGATCATCAACGGTCTGACTGATTTCTGCCATCCGTGTCAGGTTCTGGCAGACCTCATGACCATCCGCGAGAAGTTTGCCGTTCTTGAGGGTCTCAAGATGTGCTACATTGGCGACGGCAACAACATGGCAAACTCGCTGATCGTCGGCGGCCTCAAGACCGGCATGAAGATTTCCATCGCAACGCCGGCGGACTACCGTCCGGACGCTGAGGTTATGGCATTCGCAGAGCCGAATCCGAACTTCTTCATCACCGATGACCCGATGAAGGCTGCAGAGAACGCAGACGTTGTTATCACTGATACATGGGCGTCCATGGGTCAGGAAGCCGAGAAGGAAGTTCGCATGAAGGCATTCCAGGGCTATCAGGTCAATGATGAGCTGCTGGCTGCTGCAAAGCCGGGCTGCATGGTGCAGCACTGCCTGCCGGCATATCGCGAGCAGGAGATCACCACCAAGGTGTTCGAGGAGCACGCAAACGAAATTTTCGAGGAAGCAGAAAACCGCCTGCACGCACAGAAGGCTGTTATGGTTACTCTGATGGGCAGCAAGGAAGACTGATTTCTGATATAAAGCCGCTTTTCGCAAGGAAAGGCGGCTTTATGTTTTTCTTGCTGAAGTGTTGACAAATCCCTTATCGGCGACTATAATAGCAGTATAAATAAATCAGTTCTGTTTCAGGGCGGAGTGAAAGTCTCCACCGGCAGTATACAGGCTTTGTGCCTGATAGTCTGCGAGCCGCAAGGCATGATGGGTTAGAATCCCAACCGACGGTTATAGTCCGGATGAGAGAAACAGATGTACCTATCGCTACGTCTGTATGCCTCTGGAGCAATCCGGGGGCTTGTTTTATTTATGGAACAGGACTCCTGAAAGGGAGAAAAAACAGCAATGACAAAAACCAGCAAAATCACCTACACCGCAATTTTTGCGGCTATCGCAACCGTACTGATGTACTTTGAATTCCCGATTCCGTTCATGCCGCCGTTTCTCAAGGTGGATCTGTCCGGCGCAGTCGTGCTCATCGGCGCGTTTATCTTCGGCATCGCTCCGGCGATCACGATGATCGGCATCAAGGACATTATTCATCTGACCCAGACCCAGACCGGCGGCTCCGGTGAGGTCGCAGATTTCCTGATGCTTTCCACGCTCGTTGTTATCGCCGTGTTGCTGTACCGCGGACACAAGAGCCGCAAGATGGCTGTCCTCGGCTGTGCAGCCGGATCGGTCGCTATGGCCTGTGTCGGCATGCTGACCAACTATTTTCTTATCATTCCGTTTTATTCGCAGGTTATGCCGCTGCAGGCTATCTTTGATGCGTGCAATGCTATCAATCCGTATGTGACCGGCATGCAGGGCTATCTGCTGCTTGGCGTTCTGCCGTTCAATCTCATCAAAGGCGCAATTCTGACTGCGATTACCATGCTCGCCTACAAGAAACTGAGCGTGTTCATCAAGTCCAAGCAGATCGAACTGCACCACTCCAGACAGCGTGTCGGATAAGTAAAAAGCGAAGGTGCTCTCCATCAAACGGAGAGCACTTTTTTGTTCAATAATCGGAAACAGTGCGGTAGCATCTATGATTTCGACAAAGATCTGTATACGAATTGACAAAATGCGTGGCCAAGATTATATCATATGCGTGCATCTAATAGATTCGGTCCCGTCAAGATTTGTGCGCAAAATTGTTTGCAGATTCTCCGGCTGAGTGAAGTCAGCCGGCAATGAAGGCGTCGTCCAGCGCCGTCTCCGAGTACTTCATGTTCATATATTTTTTCTGCCCCACTGCGTGCCCGCCACATGGCGAAGCCGGGCGCAGACCAGTATCAGAGCAGAGTAGCCGTCAGGGAACGTCCCCACCACGCGGGTTCTGCGGCGGATTTCACGGTTCAGCCGCTCGATCACGTTGTTGGTGCGGATGCGGGTCCAATGCTCGCTGGGAAAATCGCAGTAGGTTAGCGCGTCCTCGACCTTCTTGGCAGCCTCCTTCAGTTTCATGGCGCGCAGCTCGGCAACGACTGCTTTAGCCTTGTCGCGGGGCGTCTTTTTACTCTCTTGGGTGTGGATCGCCTTGAGCATTTTGCCACAATTTTGACCTTGGATTTAGGCACAACAGAGAAAACATTGCGATAGAAATGCACTGTGCAGCGCTGGTATTTGGCGTCCGGGAACACCTCGCCCACGGTCTCCAGCATCCCCATGCACTTGTCGCCGACGATGAGTTTTACGCCGTCCAAGCCGCGTCCGCGGAGCCACTGAAAGAAGCTGGCTTATCTGGTCCTGTCCTCTTTCATTCCCTCGGCGGCGCCTAAAACCTCATGGAAACCGTCATCATTTACGGCGATTGCCACCCAAATGGCTACATTTTCATACTCTGCACCCCAGTTGCGGTGCAGATAGATACCATCCATGTAGACATACGGATACCTACCGCCCTGCAATGGACGGTTCCGCCAGTCCTCAATATGGACATAGGCTTTCTTGTTCGGTTCACTGATGATGGCGGGCGAGACCTTGCTGACCCACAGCGCCTCGGTGATGTCCTCTACCCGGTGCACGGAAACACGCCTGCCAGGTACATCTCGATGAGGGATTTCTTCACGTTACTTTCCCGGCGGCGATACCGCTCGATGATGGCAGTCTTGAAGGATACGCCCTTGAGTCGCGGCATATGGAGCGTGACGTCACCAGAGGCGGTGGTGAGATTCCGGTCATAGTGGCCGCTGCGGTAGTCCTGACGGACCTCGCTGCGCTCGTAGTGGGTAGCCTGTGTCAGGGACTCCGTCTCCTTTTCCAGCAGCTCATTCAGGGTTTCCTCCACGCTGCTGCGGACCAATTCCTTGATTTTCCCCTTGATAATTTCCTCATTCAGCTGTACAATTCTCTCGGACATAGTTTGCTGTCTCCTTTCAGAATGGTGTGTGGTAACTTCATTCTACCAGAGCCTGCAAGCTATGTCTTCTTTTATGCGGTTTCAATTTGCGCAACTTATTGTACCTTATCATATGAATCAGGAAGAATAGCATGGCTTTATGGAGAAACTAAACGATAGTGTATAATCAAGTTCGCAAAAGCAAACAGAGAATAGCCAAGCCATTAGGGCTCCTGTAAAATGATAGTTGTCGAAAAAATCATGATGCAAAGGAGAGACCTTAATGGCTCACAAAAAGAATCGCAAATTGCAATATTAAGTTGAGCATTTCATCTGTTAGAATCAGTCTGGTAAAGGCTAGATTGGGCGGACTCTGGGGTGCGGACGAAAAGTTGGACAAAGCAGAGGCCGCAAGGAGGAAATAGGTATATTGTTCACATACGAAAAGAAAGTCCGCGCCCTGCAATTATATGAGCAAACCCATTCTGTAACTGAGACAATACGCATCCTGGACTACCCAGAACGAGCAACGCTGTATCGATGGATCTCCGAGAAAGGGCAACCGGAGAAAGTCAGATCGACCAAACGCGGGGAAAATACACCAGATCATCCGCGGCATCCATCGGTTGAGGTAAAACTACAGGTGCTTCACCGTTGCTTTGAACACGGGGAAGATGTAAAATCAGTTTCAGAGGAGATCGGTTACAGCAGAGCCAGCATCTATAACTGGCGCCGAAAGTATCTCCAGAGAGGACTGGTTGCACTCATGAATCCGTCAGATGATCCTCGCGAGGAACTCGTACCCGGAACATTCTCGGCTACAGAGGATATTGCTGAGCTTAAAGCGCAGGTGCAGGAAATGCAGATGCAGATTGATATTTTAAAGGAAACGATCAATGTATTAAAAAAAGACCCCGGCATCGATCAGACAGCTCTCCGGAACCAGGAGAAGGCAGCGATTATCGATGCCCTGAAAAATAAGTATTCGCTGCCGGAACTTCTGTCCGCATTACACTGCCCGCGCAGCAGCTATTATTACCAGCAAAAGCGCGCAAAGAAGCAGGATAAATACTGCCATGTCAAAGAGAAAATCAAGGATATTTTTGAATCGAATCATCGCTGTTATGGATATCGGCGAATTTATGCTACGCTGAAAAAAGAGGGCTTGCGGCTATCCGAAAAGGTAATTCGCCGTCTTATGAAGCAAGTAGGAGTGCAGGGAGTGAACAGAAAGAAGACAAGCTACAGTTCCTATCAGGGAGAAATCACGCCAGATGTCCCCAATCTTCTAAAACGGGATTTCCACGCAAATCGTCCCAATGAAAAGTGGCTGACAGATATTACGGAATTTGCAATCCCTGCAGGCAAGGTTTATCTTTCTCCAATCATCGACTGCTTTGATGGCATGCCTGTTTGTTGGAGCATTGGCATCAGCCCGAACGCAGAGTTGACAAACGGAATGCTGGACAAAGCGATTTCTCTTCTAAAAGTCGGAGAGCACCCAGTTGTCCATACGGATCGTGGGTGCCACTATCGCTGGCCAGGCTGGATCAGTCGTATGGAAGCAGCGCATTTGCATCGATCCATGTCCAAGAAAGGGTGCTCGCCTGATAATTCAGCCTGTGAAGGTTTCTTTGGGCGAATGAAGAACGAGATGTTTTATGGGGTTTCCTGGCTAAACGTTTCAATAGAGGAGTTCATTCATACAGTCGAAGATTATATGGTTTGGTATCGGGAAAAGCGAATTAAGATATCTCTTGGTGGACTTAGTCCGCTGGAGTATAGACAAAACTCGGCCTATCGGCATAGTCCAAGATTTCGTCCGCACCCCCTTATCGAGTCTGCAAATAATTTTGCGCATAAATCTTGACGAGATCTCACTCGTCTGTATAATAATTTGACTGTGTGTATACACATTAACACAAAAAGAAGCCGCCAACTCGGAATGGGCAGGCGAGTTGGCGGCCAATTTTTTAGGATGTTTCGTATTCGAAAATTACTAACGTGTTGCAAAAGTGTTGCAAAAATTTTTTTGCGTTTTCAAGGTGTTAGCCAGAGAAGATTATTCCCACTCGCTACTGTTTGAGAAAAACTAAGCGTTTTTAGTTAGTGGAACTTGCTGCTCATATCACTATTATCTTCATTATCAGAATAGGATAGGCTATCTGATTTTGTGTTGCCATAGTGTTGCCAGAACATATAAACCTATTAACAGATATATCTTGATCTGTTTATCTACATTGGTGGGATATTCTTTTTCCCATGAATACCACCGCCAAGCCAATTCCCGGTTTCTCTCCAAATTTCATAATAGAACAACCATAGCGAGGTCCACGGTATGAGCGTTTCTGTCCAAGGTATTTTGTAATCCCATTCATGATATTGGGGGTAATATAAGCATAACGAGCCATCTGCATATAAATGGGGTACCCGCTTACCATTCTCCATTTGTTCAATTCGGGGATGAACAACAAAGACTTTTACCTTTTTTATCCCTTGTTTGGCTTCAAATTTAACTGTGTAGTCTTCTGAATTTATAGTCGGTTTTAAATGAACTATTATCTCGGCCTTTCCACATTTCACATGGCTAATTGCTTCTGGAAAGAATTCCTTTATCTTCGCGATTTGTCCATATAATTCGCTGACTGTGTAATGTTTTTGCGCCATTTTAAACCTATATCATCAATTCCCATAAAACGTGTTTTTCTTAACTTGTGCTCCTAAACCATTGGTATTCAATGTTCCATTCCTATCCATAGATAGTGTACCGTTCACTCTTGCTGCGGTCGTAGCCTTCGCAAACTTAGTAATTGCATAGTCAGTGACCACTTCACCAAACATTTTTTTCAAAATTGGATTAATTTCGCTGTTCAGCGTTTTCTGTTTCAGAAGTGTAACATCTGCCGTTAATGCCTTCATCATATCGACGAAATCACGGTAGTTATTTCCCTCCTCCCACTTTTCGGTCAATTTTTCATTCACAACAGGATTCCGGACTTCAAACGGTTGATCTCCGTTGGCACGAATCAAAGCGGTTACATATGTGCAGAATCTATCCAAAACCTGTAGCGTATCACCAGCATAACTCGTGATTTGTCCCATCAGCGTACAGATTATAATACTTCTTACAGGCTCGGTATTATACTTTTCGCAATAAATATCACGATAACGCTTAACCAGCTGCACCGTCCTACGCAAGGGCTCCAATCTGGAAGCAACTTCTTGTTCAGTTACCTTTTCAACTTCACAACAGAATTTTCCCAAATGACTTCGCTCATTGATAATCTGTGTTTTAGCCTGCTGTTCAAACCATTCTGCAAATCCAATCGGATTACTGTGGTGATACCACGCAGCAAGTTCTCGGTCGGGGACAATAATCTCGTGTGTCACAGGATTAACCGACATCCCTGGCATGATATCCATATGAAAATCATTAGCATAGTTAACTCTGACACAGCGCTTTTTCAATTCTACCATATCATTATGAGTTCCATCATGTCGAAGGATTCTAACAATATGATCATATAACTGACGAGGCGACATAGTTGAATTTGTGGGGAGCTCTACAACAAAGTCTATGTCATACTCTTCTTCACTCAATGGCTTGACAGTCGTTTTGAGGCGAAAAGATCCCTGTGGGTACATTTTCAGTTCAATTTCCTTGAAAACAGGATCACTTTGAATGGTATGTGCTATGGTTTCATAGCGTTCTGTAGCTTGTCTATATAAGCTTGGCGATAACTGTAATTTTTCGCAGATTCCGAGTAAAATAGATTCACTATAATTAGTTTGTTTCATTTTACCCTCCAATTAGCCATTCGGCATTATTTCCCACATTTTTCTCAATACCGTTATAACATTGAGAAATCATTTCTTCTGCAGATGCTAAACACAGCATATCTGGATTCCTTGCAACAGCTGCTTTTATGATTTCCTTTTGTTCTGCCGACAGATCCAGTTCAAAGATATCGGCATACACCAATTCATCGCAGCGCATGATTTTTGAATGCAGGACACCTTTGTTATGTACCATGACTTTGCGATATTTCAACCTGCTAAAGGGTTCCTTCGGTAGGAGGTTTGTTTCTAAAAGCTCCTCACAAAATTCACGGTATGGATCATATTCTCGGTCTTTCATCGAATCAAACCATTCCATAAATTTTAGCAGATACCTGCCTTTAATGAAAATTCGCAGGTCATCTGTTTCGTCAACGTTTCCCATTTTGGTATCTGGACGATATTTCCACTTTTCTAAATTAGGCTTTGCCTCCGCATAGAACTTATAAACACCGCCAACAGGCTGGAACTGCTTTTTAAGTCGATTTCCTTTTACCAATAGATATTTCCCATCAATTTCGATACGGAAAAGATATGCTATCGATAGACGAATGTCTTGTTTCCAGTATTTTATGTGCTGCATCCACAATTTCATGCCCTGCCCATGTGTATCGATAGACTCAAATATCATCGAAATAATTGTACCAAAAATTGCAGATGCAATTGCACCTAACATAGCAAGCCAAGATGTGTCAGTACCAACTCCAATACATGTAAAAATTCCTGCCATTATAAACAGTACGATTAGAACAATTGGACGCTTCATATTTTTCATATCCTTTCTCTTGTATTTTAGTTTAGGTAGCTTACAGGCCGTGAACAACATCCTGATCCAACACTTTCTTTCTTTCTTTCCAGTCAGGCATATAGTTCGAAAGGAACATATAGAACTGCTTACTGTGATTTGGATATAGAAAGTGAGTAAGCTCATGCAAGACAACATAGTCAATATAGGGCATCCGAGCTTTAATCAAGTAGAAATTGAGTGTTACAGCTCCACGATTTACACTGCAGCTACCCCACAGGGTTTTCATTTTCCGAACCGAAATCTTTGGCATAGGAATACCGTATTTTTCAATAATGGGGTACCAATGTTCTGTTCGTTCCTGAAGGATCGCCTTTGCCTGTTTTCTCCACCAATTTTCAAACTGCCGCTGAATTTTCGACTGGTCATTTGCATCCCGGCAGCAAATATGGATAATCTTTCCTTCTGAATATACTTTTTCTTTTTCGCATTCGGTAACTACAAAAAGCATATCCTCACCAAGGAGTTTGATAGAGAATCCGTCTCTGATTTCATCAGTCGCTGCATATCCAACGGTTTTCTGAAAACCATCCAGCTTTGACTCAATCCAGGTACCCTTATCCACTAAAAACTCTTCAGCCCACGTGGTCGGAACTGTTTTAGGCATAGACAATACAATTTCCTGAGATGGGTAAACCTTTAACCGACAGGTCTTCATGGATTTTCGATCCAACTTGACGTCAACTATCTTTGGGGATGATGGCAATGTGATACTGATTGTTTCCATGTTTAATAGCCCTTCTTTGCCACCATCATAATTTCATCTATAATGATATCGATTGTGTCCAAACTCCAGTCCAGCTTATGGTCCTCCAGATAATCAAAGAGAAGATCATCAAGTGCCTTTTTAATATCTCTATGAACAATGACATTATCCCGCCAGTCACGTTTTGTGTGCTTCACAATAACGGCTTTGATATCCAATGCCAGTTGCCCCAATTCCTCCGAAATTTCTACATCTGTTGCTCCGGTTGATTTTTTTATACCAACACAAACCGCACCATAGAAGGACTTTGCATCGCTGTCATCCATGATGTTTTCAGGATATTTGACAGAACTCCGACCTGCCCGGTAGTCTTCCGCCATCTTCTCCATTGAAGACAGATACTTCTCACTGTCACGCTCTTCCATATAGTCAGCAATTGTCTTTTTGATGCGCTCCATGAAGGTCATATAACGAATCGGATCCACATACCGCTGACTTTCCAAGACCTCAACCTGTCGTGTCTGGATTGCTTCAGCCTTGGCCTCGTTAGAGCCCAGTCGTGCCAATTGTTCCTCCATTTTCTCCTTGTTGGTGATATCCAGGGGTTCAATCAAGATCTTGGCATCTTCCGCATTCACATAGGTATTCAGGAGCTGACGAATGCCATCTTCATACCGAGAGAAGTCTACACGGTCATTAAAGCGCAGAGCTACGCTATCTTTTAACTTTTTGAAGAACAGATAGTCCTTGCGATAGGCCTCCGCCTGATCAAATCCAACGGCTTCAAACAGTTCATAACTGGAGTACATGAAGTCCACCATTTTTGCAAATGCAGATAGTTTTTCGTAAAAGTTCTTACGCACATCATACTCTCTCAGGCGTTCCTGCCAGACATTGGCGCTGGATTCGTCGGGATCAATTCCCTTAAAGATCTTCCAGAGCTGCTGATGGACCTGAGTAAGTTTGTCCTTTTCTTCCGCAACAGCAGAGATGGCCGCATGAATTTCAGACTTATTGAACAGGTTCATACCGGACTGCTCATCGCTATACAGATCCAGAGCAGAATTCAGCTTTTTGAAAATGCCCATATAGTCCACAACCAGACCGAAATCCTTATCTGTGTACACTCTGTTTACACGGGCGATCGCCTGCAGAAGGGTATGATCCTTCAGCTTTTTATCCACATATAAGACCGCTGCAATAGGAGCATCAAAGCCGGTGAGCAGCTTATCTTTCACGATCAGAAGATCAATATCCCCTTCCGGATCAATGAACTGTCCGGTTACGGAATCTTCATAAGCATCGTAGTTATTTTTGAAAAGCGGATCAATCTCCTTACGAAAAAATTCTCCAATAATTTTTTCAGTCTGAGGTGTGTTACTCTCGTCGTCGCCTTCTCTGCTGGTATTAGGTGTAATCACAACTGCCGGGGTAATGTCGTCAAGATCCCGCAGCTTGTAAAAGAGCTGTACTGCTTCTGCACGAGAAGAGCAGGTCAACATCGCCTTAAACCCTTTAGGCTTCACAAAACCAATAAAGTGCTCGTGCAAGTCGAAAGCAATCATATTTAGGCGAGCTTCTGTCTGAGCCAGTGCCACAAAACGGCTGTACTTGACTTCCAGATCCTTTTTGGCCTCTTCGTTCAGGCCCACCGTAATGTGCTTGAGATGTGCATTGATCTGTTCACTGGTGACCGTCTGAGGGATCACACGGCCTTCATAGACAATGGGTACCGTTACCTTGTCATCAATGGCATCCTGAAGCGTGTATTTATCGATCAGGGGGCCGAACTTGGAGTAGGTATCCTTGGCAGACATAACATCTCGCTTATCGTCCTTTGGCTTCTTCTGCATCAGAGGGGTGCCTGTAAAGGCAATCTTGACTGCATTGGGCAGCACCCGGTTCATGTAGATGTTCAGCTTGCCGTACTGGGTACGGTGTCCTTCGTCGATAAACACGAAGATATTTTCGCTGTCGTTGCAGTATTCCTGCTTCACGGCGGCTTCAAATTTGTTGACCAGAGCTGTGATGACGGTGTTTCCATCTTCCTTCAGCAACTCGATCAGGCCCTTGCCTGTTTTTGCACGGTGAGGGCTCATCTGTGTATGAATAAAGTTGTCCCGAATCTGCTTATCTAGGTTGATACGGTCAGTCACCATCACAAAACGGGGCCGCTTGATACTGCTGCTAGGCTTCATGCTCTCCCGGATAATCATCTTGGTCAGCATGATCATAGTGATAGTTTTACCACTGCCTTGGGTATGCCACACAACACCATTTCGAGTATCAGCACCGTCCTGAAGCAGAATTCGCTTCATGCACTTTTTAACTGCAAAATACTGCTTATATCGGCAGATCTTCTTCACATTGTTATCGTAGATGATAAAATTACGAATCAAATCCAGCAGCCGATCCGGGTGCAATAGAGAAACCAGAGCCCGATCCTGTTCCTTGATTTGACCATCCGGAGAACACTTACGGCACCAATCGTTCAGCCACTCCTTATCATCCTCATGCCAAGACACAAAGTATTTTGCAGGTGTACCGCAAGTACCATACAGAACTTTGTCCGGATTCATAGCCAGCACCAGCTGGGTGTAACGGAAGAGGTGCGGGATGTATTCTTCGCCCCAGTTGCGGATATTTTGGTTGACACCTTCCATCACATCCACACTGGATTTCTTACATTCAATGACCACCAGAGGGATACCGTTGACCAGTACCACAATATCTGGGCGGGCGAATTTACCGTTAGCACGTTCTACTTCGAACTCATCTGTCACTTGGAATGTATTATTTTCCGGGTGTTCAAAGTCGATAAAACTCAGATCAAAGGACTGACGAGTTCCGTCAGGCAGATCCTCTTCCATGCTCTTGCCGGCACAGAGAAGCTCATAGATCGCCTTGTTTTCAGCATACAGTCCAGCAGCACTGAACTGATCCACGGTCTGCATGGCTTTGGCGATGGAGCCTCCGGAAAAGTATCGTTCTTCTGTGCCAAACTGATACGTCTGGTGGCTCAGAAAAGACTGCAGTTCTTCCGTGAACAGAACAGCCCGGCGAGAGCCACGTTTTTTCTCTGCTTCACTGCGAGGGACGATCGTATATCCCAGTTTTTCAATGACTTTCAAAGCACGATCTTGGGATTCCGGTCGTTCATTAAAAATGGTATGGTTTGGCATTATGATCCCTCATTTATATTAGCTTGCTGCCATATTTTTGCTTTAATTTACATTCCTGGCATATTGTTTTGATATTTAATCTGTGGGTAAACATGCTCTGCTCAGTTTTAATTTTGGATGCAATTTCCTTTTTCAAAACATCTTCCAAGCTGCCCTCAAATAATGGACTGGCTGTTATCGTCATAGCGTTAATCAGGTCTTCCGTTAAAGGAATTGCAATTCTATGAACCCCATATACATTATCAAACTCAGCTTTAATACGAATTTCCTTTTCATACGACCATGCCATATCTTTTATGTAGCCGGTGAGTTCTGGAATCCGAACAGCATTTTTAATATGGATGTTCTTGGCCGTACTCCACATTATTTTCTCTTCGTTCGTTTTTCCTTGAAGACTATCTGAATTACAATATGCAACGGACGAAAGTCTTAATGATATATCATACTCTTTCAATCGAAATCTGCGTCCAGTCGGCTGATAATCATTTGTAGAAATTTCAAGAATTTCGGTTATCGTTTTCAGCCATTTTTTAACAGCAGCTTTTGGTATCGAAATCTTCACACCTTTTTCCCACGGTTGTGCATACATACTCCACATACCAATGCTTTCTTTGTCTTCACACATAAAGCAACTGAAGAATAAATTACGCCAGCGAGTAGCATCACCATTTTTATATTCAAGGTTGTCGTTCATTCCTTTAGCATTTCCTAAGTGCCATGTACCACTTCGAATCATATCCACAACTCTGGAAACACTTGTATAATGGTGAAGGTATGGAGTGTTGTCCAAACGTCTCATTGAATCATCCAAGTAACATTTTAATTCTTCAGGTGTCTCAATATCTTGAAAAACAGTTGGTATATATGCTTTCGAGTTTGTCTTATTCGACATCGCATGTCCCTCTTTTTCGTATTAGTGGTACGCTGCTTCTATCTCCAGTTCAAGTGTCTGCTTCACCAAATCAATTTGGCGGCTCATTTCGTCCCGATCCTGCGGCCGGTAGCCGCTGCGCCGAATCAGCTGTTTACAAAAATGAGAAATCAGCTCACTTGCATGCTTTACTTCATCACGGCTCACACCACCAAGCAGGGCCAATTGTATGGTCTGAATGTAACTGCTTTTTAGATTTTCAAAATCAGTCACGGTTTCACCCTCACAATTCCGGTAAGAAGTAGCTGCATCAGAGCTTTTTTCTTCATCTCCCATTCATCCAATTCTGATTGTAGCAATTCCATCTTCTGGTCCACCATTGACAAAAGCTGTGCAATTTCTTTTTGCTGCGTCAGCGATGGAAAGCGGCAGATTCGCTTTTCCATTGCTTCTTTTGTAATATGGGACATGGTACCGCCTTGTTGCTCTTTGGCAAGTAGCCCAACATCATACATGAAATATTGATGTAAATAGTTCTTATCGATTCTGGCGTGGGGGATCACTTTCCAAATATGATAGTGGTAAATTACTTTGTCACCGGTCCAAATCTGTGGGCCAAATGAGGCTGACCACGCATAGATCAAGTCTCCTGAATCGATGTATTTATCCTCAGCAAGCTCCAAATCAGAATAATACCACTCGCCCTTTGTAAACAGATTACCTACACGTAAAACCGGATATTTTCCCACTTTTAGAAGTTCATCCTGCTTGTAGGCTCTTCCGTTGATAAATGTACATATGCTTCCGAGTGGCTCTTCCTCCCATCCCTTATGAGCATCAGAAGAGAATATACGCTTTACGATTCCATGCTTTTTCCGTTTCTCTTCGTCAATGCATTTCTGCTTAAGTGCAATCACCTTATCGCACTGTTCAAGAATCTCAGCAATCTTTTTCTGCTCTTCAACGGGAGGAAAAACAAGTGCCGCAGAGAAAAACTCAGTAGTAGATACATTTAACAGGCCGTGGTTTCTTGCGCCTTCCTGAGCAACCTTGTATATCTCCCGGTTAAACATTCCAGCTTCAAAATACTGTCTGTAGAAATCAGTATTTGTGCCCTCATTAGCTGAGAAACAGATATACAACGGAGAGACAATGCCTTTATCATACTTTTCCAGTTGCTTGATTGCACCATACGCATAATCCGCAGAATAGCTCTTGTTATATGCGAAATCACCTTTTTGAAGAAGAAAATACCCTGTCTTATCTTCGCTGGCGTAGAGGGTATTATAATAATCTAGCTGGCTGATTAGCCCTTGCTGTGCAGAAATAGTCAAAACATTTTGATTGTTCTCAGTATTTTTCTGCGTCAATCGATGGAAACATTCGTTGAAATGAACGACTTTCCACTCTTTAGGAATCACATAGCCGTGTTCCAGTTTATATCCTTCTGATACCTGTCCAACGGCAATACCAGCGTGTATCTGTTTGGTCATGTGCTTGACCTCCTATATTACAACCCAAGTTCTTTCAGATAGGTGTCCATCTGCTTCTCAGCCTCTGCAATCTCTGTTTTCAGCCGGGCAATATTGGACTGAACCTGCTGAAGATCAATCGTAGCTTCCTCTTCAAAGGTATCCACATAACGGGGAATATTGAGGTTGTACTCATTCTCCTTGATTTCTTCTAAGGTAGCCACATGAGCAAATTTATCTTGTTCTTTGCGCTCCTGATATGCCTGGACAATCGCATCTACATGAGCATCCCCCAGTGCATTCTGATTTCCCGCCTTGATATAACGAGGATTACCATCCTCGTCCCTCTTGCTGGCGTCGATAAAAAGCACATCTGTGTTGGGGCGATTCTTCTTAAACACCAGAATACAGGCCGGGATAGAAGTACCGTAGAACAGGTTTTCAGGCAGACCAATCACGGCATCCAGAAGATTTTCCTCAATGACTTTCTGACGAATACGACCTTCTGCAGCACCACGGAACAAAACGCCATGAGGCGCAACAGCGGCAATTCTGCCATTGACGGAGAGGCTGTTGATCATGTGTAGCAGAAAGGCCCAGTCACCCTTACTTGCAGGAGGAACACCCCAGTCGAAACGATGGAATTTATCCAGAGAAGCTTCCATCTTAAACTCCTTCTTGCCCTTACCGCTGGACTCACCGCCGGGGTTGAAACCGGATGCCCACTTATCCTTCGAGAAAGGCATATTTGCGACAATGGCATCAAAGAGAAGCAGATTACCGTCAGCATCCAAGAACACCGGGTTTGCCAGAGTATCACCCCAGCCAATCTTTGCATCTCGGATTTCATGGATATACATATTCATCTTGGCCATTGCCACAGAAGAACCGTTGACTTCCTGACCGTAGATGGAAACTTCCTTGCTGTTCTGCTTCTTCGCAGCCTTGATCAACAAAGAACCAGATCCGCAGGTAGGATCATACACACGCTCACCGGGCTGGACATTCACAATGCGAGCCATAATTTCGGAGACAGCTGCCGGGGTATAGAAGGAACCAGCTTTCTTACCTGCCATGCTGGCAAACTGGCCAATCATATACTCATAAGCGTCACCAATAACATCAGCAGGGACTTGACCGGGCTTCACCTCGATATCCGAGGGACGAAGGCTCAGCGGATCAAAGTCCTCCAGTAGATCCCGAAGGATTGCCTTTTTGTGATCCAGTGTACCCAGTGCATTTTCACTGTTGTAGTCCACAGTGTTCAGAACACCAGCCAGCTGCTGGTTGTTATCTGCCTCGATTTTTCGCATAGCGGCATTAATCAGCTGACCAATCTTGTCAGAATATCTCTGGTCATAGAGAGACTGGAAGGAGCACTCTTCTGCAATGGTAAAGGGCAGATATCGTTTCTGACGCTCCAGACGGATGCCGGAATACTCCTTTTTCAATTCATCCAGCGCATCTTCATAGGAATCACTCAGATACTTGACGAACATAATCGGCAGTACGTAGTCTTTATAGTTGGCTGCATCAATGGTATCCCGCAGAGTATCTGCGCCACGCATCAATGCATTTTCAATATCCTTCTTGGTCGTCATTGGTTAGTTCCTCCAATCATCTTTTCAATAAGATGTTCTGTTAATATACGTTCATTTTCGATCAGCTCACGATACATACATTCTCGTTTTCTGCTTAATCGGTCAATCTGTACCGCTTTCTGTTGAATATGCAAGGGCTGTAAGGGAATTTCCAAATCCAAGACCGTTTTGATTTTTACAGTCTTTTGGGCTGTTCCGCTTTCTAGGCTGAGAATTCGTTCCTGCACACTTTTCTGTGCCAGACACAGTCGGAGATACTCCGGTATAACCCCTGCACATCCTTTTACTCGCAGTATCGCAAATTGAGAGGGAACGAGAATATTTTCATAGCTAGGCTCGATAGACGCCGGGTACATTGGAGAGACCAGCCGAATTACAACATCTCCTACCTTTGTAAATAAGGCATTCTCCAGACTCTCACAGGCATGAAAAATCTCCAGCTCTGATCTATTAATATTTCCATTGGCATCGAATGCTCTAAGCGTAAGACGGCTGTACTCGAAAGAGTCCTCTTCCTGGTTTTTGGCCTCTTTTCGACTCAAAACCATTCCGCCTTGCACATCTGCAAGATCTGAAATCTTAGTGATCATCTTTTCGCCTCCAAAGAAAAGCGGCCCGCCCACAAATGGGCGGGCCACCTTATCATGTTATCTGGTGTGGCTTTCGGGGCAACAGTGCTCGCAGCCGTCTACGCAGTTGTAGTACTTGCGCGCTTCCTGAACAGCCGCCTGAGAGGTGTAAAACTCACCCAGGTAGATTCTGTTCGCTGCATTAGGCAGCCATGCGCAATCGGCACGATGTACCTCATGCTCGCCAGTCCACTGCTCATTCTTATTGACATAGAACTTCATTGGCTTGTTCTCCTTTCATTGAAAGTACAAGCCCACATTGACATTCCTGAGAATATCTGATATCATAAAGGTGCATAACTATGATATTTGCGTGGGAAGCTCTCGGAACAGTTGCCGCTGTATCCGGGAGCTTTTCTCTTGTCTGAAGATATAGTACCATACGGCTTGCAAGTTGTCAAGCTTTTTATATAAATTATTTGTAATATTGAAATATGACATTTTTTCTACTCATAGTTCAGTTGAACGTATCATACTCCGTCACTGATTTTATGTAAGCCGCCGGGTCACAGGTCATCCGAGAAGCTCCCATTGGTAAAATCTCAATTTTCACGGCTCTACACAGGAATCAGTGATTTTCTTCTCTGGTCATATTTTTGGAGCGTTTGCGACCAAATAGGTACCACAGATCATACCTTTCAATCACAGCTTCATAGCCGTGAATCTTGCTGCGAAGCTCCTCGTTTTCCTGTTCCAATTCTCTGGTACGCAACTTTCCACGGACAGACTTGTATTCTGCCAATTCAGCGGTCAGCTCAGCGATCTTGCTTTTTAGCTCCGAAATCAGTTTGTTGGCAGCATCCAGAAACTTTTGCATGCCGCTCTTTCTTCTCCTGAGCCACATATTTCTTTGCGGCAGCGGCAGGGCTCTCGTATTCGGAGCGTTCCAGCATCACCTTTGAGGAAAGAGGCACAGACTTTGCTTCGATTTTCTCAACGTTCTGAGCCGCCAGCTGCTGCTTCCTGAACTTTCTGTGCTGTCTGTTCCGTCAACTCTTCCAGCCGTTCCCGTTCCTTCATCACCTTAAACTGGTGCACGGTCAGATGTTCTTCACTGCTACCTCGCTCTCCACGCTGGATGTCGCTATAACCGGCAGCTTGCATGCCGTTGAAAAAGTCATCCTGCAAAACAGTGTAGGATTTCTTCAAAACTTTCTTGCCCGTCTTGGTCAACAGTGGCCGTCCCTGTTCATCCAAGGCTAGCAGAGAGGCCCACTTTTGGCTACTGCTGACCTGCATCACGGTTTCCTTCACAGTACCTACCAAAGATTTGTCTTTGCATCGCTTCGACCACAGAATCTGCTTTTCTACAACCGGAATATAGACCACATGAAGGTAATAGTGGAATACATCTTCGCTCAATGCTTCTGACATAGCACGGTTCCGCTCATCGGCGTGCATAACCGCAGATAGAATGTACTGCTCACCGCCGACGATCTCCACCGCTGCTTTGTAGGCATCCGCATAGAACTGTTTAGCAAAGTCGTAGCCACCGTGGTTGTAAAAATAGGCAGATTTTACATCGAAGATCAGCTCTCCGAAAAGGTGTGCATCTTCTTTCAGACCTCTTGTAGAGATTTCTCCATTCGCTTTCATTTTATCAAACATTGTCGTGGTCAAGCATTTTTGTAACAGTTATGGCTAAAAAATTGCTTATGGTTCCGTTGATATTCTTGCTTCATACGGGGTGCGGTAACCGTTAAAACTGTGCGGACGAACATGATTATAATCAATGTATCGTCCAGCTTGCCGGTCAGCAGCAGCGCGGTATAAGTACCGTACTTGTGCTGACGGAGATACCGGCGGTGGTGATGTCCCCATCTGCCGATCATTTTGCTGTTCGGCACGGTCAGGCAGGGGAGTTGATACTCCCCGCACTGCTCGTACCACAGGCCGTTTTTCGCATCAAAGGTGTACTTTTTCATCATCTTTCCCTCGTTTCGTTTTTTCTTCGGGTGGTGTGTTTAGCTGCTTTTGCCTGCTCCACCAATGCGTCAAGCTGCTGTTTGCCGAGCCGCTTGCGGAGCAGGGAATAGTTTCTGTTTTCGATTTCCAGCCTGTCATTTTTCTGGCTGAGCCATGCGTTATCTGCTCGCAGATTTTTGTTCTCATGGTACAGCTTTCCGTTGTTTGCATTGACTCGGAAATAATCGTTCAGAACCTCGAAATACCGCGCCAGCAGCGTTTTTGCCAGTTTCTTGAGCCGCTCCACCAGTGCATCAACGAATCTTGTTTTGTAGGTCTTAGCGGGCATCAGCGCAGGCGGTTCCGGCAGCTGATACTCCGGTGCGGTTTCCAGCATATTCTCCGTCAATTTGCAATCCTCCAACGCCTGCTTATATTTCTCTGCCTGCTGCTGAAGATTATGAACCTCGCATCGGCGTTCATCAATCTCCTCGCCAAGCTGCTGCACCTCACGGCTGCGCTCCTGCTTCTTGTAATCGAGCACAGAAAGATGTTTGTCATGGGTGCCTTTCTGCTCCCATTTGATACCGTGCCGCTCCATTTTAACGGCAAGGTCAGCCTTTTCGGAGCGTACCCATTGGTTCCACTCTGTATCGCTCCGTGTGCCGCCTTTAAAACCTTGCGCAGCGAGTGCCTGCTTGCGTGATACACGGGTATCCAGTCCGCGCTTGCTGCCGGTGATGAACGGAACAAAGTCAATGTGCAGATGAGGCGTTGCCTCGTCCATGTGCAGGTGTGCGGAGAAAACATAAAGGTTTGGATTCCGTGCCTGAAAGCCCTGATAATATTCGTTCAGCACAGTTTTTGACAGTTCTGCATTTTCGCCCAGAGCGCTCATATCGTCCTTGTTGCCGATTTGAATGATGATCTCGTGAAAAGGTTTTTCCTGATGCCCGGTACAGATTTTTTCATAGTAGTTCGGAATGCGCCGATCGGCGCGTGTTTGCCTTGCGTTGAATCGTTCCTGCGCCGGTCCAAACAGCATTTGATAGACATCCTGGATGCGTTCGTTGCAGTAGTCGATATTGAGATGGCTGCGCGCACCGTCCACATTCTCCGCTTTAAATTTGCGGCTGTTATGGTTGACGGAGCCTTTGCCGACTTCAACGCTGATCGTTCGTTTCATTTCGTTCACTCCCTTCAATTCCTTTCGTAGACGGGTTCTGTTACTCTTGCCAAGAGTAACAAAAGCACTTTTGACAGCCTGCGGCCATCAAAAGATGCTGTTGCGCTCTCCGAGGGGGTGCGTAGAGTCGGTACATCGAGTGCCGCTCTACGTTTGGGCTTTGCCCCGGCAACTGCGGTTGCCGCCCCAGCAGGGCCGCCCTTTGAAAAGGGCACCCTGCACCCCGCCTAAACTTTACCTGCCGAAACGGTACCCCGTGACGGTGTGTGACGATGATGACGGTATTTGGGATACCGCCCCCCACTCATGGAAATATCGTCACACCGTCACATATCGTCACGCTTGATCCGCCGTCAGCTTTACGGTTCGCTCGCTGCGACTGCGGCTGCTTTCGTATCGAATGCCGTACTCATTCAGCAGCCGCCCTGCGTTGACATTCAGCCGCCTTGTCAGAGCATTGGGCTTCATATCCACACCGAGATGCGCCGCAAGTTCGGTGGGTGTTCCCACCCACTCCTTCCTGTCTAAAGAAAGGAAAGCAGAAATCTGCTCCAGCAGCGGCTCTGGTGGCGATTTCCAAAGCTCTTTTTCTACACGCTCCAGTTCCCACGCAAGGGTTTCCTCGTTGCGGAAAAGGTGCAGCCGCTGATCCGGTTGATCTCTGCCAGACACATCGAGGCAGGCAGCATTTCCGGTGCGCTTTTCCTTAGTGAGCAGGAATGCTCCATCTGCTGCACCCAACAGTCCGTTGGTGCCGGAGATCATATCAAACTTATCGTCCGATTGCTGCTTTCGAGTATGATGGACAAGGAGTAGGCAGATGCTATAGTTATCCGCCAACGTCTTCAACCGGGTGATGATTTGATAGTCGTTAGCATAACTGTAATTGTCTCCGCCGATTTCACGCACCTTCTGAAGCGTGTCGATGATGATAAGAGAAGTGTCTGGCTGCTCCTGTAGAAAATTGGTAAGCTGCTCATCCAGACCGCTGCCAAGCTGTCCGGCAGAAACAGAAAAGAACAGGCTTTCGTTCTCTGCTGTGCCAAACATCCAGTAAGAGCGCTCTTGCAAACGGCGGTAATCATCCTCCAGGGCAAGGTACAGCACTGTGCCTTTTCGGACAGGGTAGTTCCACAGCGGCGTGCCGGTGCTGATATGATAGGCAAGCTGGGTCATCAGGAAGCTCTTGCCCAGCTTTGGAGCGCCGACAAAAAGGTAAGTACCCCGGTAGAGCAGGCCGTCCACAAGGGGCGGCTTGCTCTGGTACACGTTGTCCAGCAGCTCAGACATTGACACGGTTTTCAGGTAGGACGGATCCATCATTCGCAGAATTTCTCTCTGCATTTCGTCACCACCCTTGAAATTCGGGTCAAAATCGGTTAAACTATTATCAATAAGGTTTTGGGATGACTGCTCCGTATCTGCGCCAACAGATACATTTGGAGCGGTCATTTCTTTTTTGTTGGTCATTCAAATTCCTCCTTCATTCCGCCGAGAATATCGGATATCATTTCAATTAGGTCAAGCAGCTCATCATTGACTGCACCGCCAGTCTCAATGCGCTGCAATTCCCAAAGCACTTCGCAAGCTTATTCCGCAGTGCTTTGAACACTCTGGGATTGCCTTGCACCACTACATCCTTGTGGGTGAGCCGCCGCGTAATGTAGTCCTGTTTGGTTAGGCCGGACAATTTCACATAGCGGTTGATCTGCTCATCTTCCTCCGGCGATACGCGGAAGCCTATGGTTTTACTTCGCCAGCGGTTCTTGTTATCACATTTTTTTAATGACACGCTTCGTCATCTTTTCATTCCATATCCAACTTGTTTGCCATTTCCGTTTGCCTTGTGGGAAACAGATGTGCATAGCGATAGGTGATGTCAATGCTTTCATGGCCTACGCGGTCTGCGATTGCCAGTGCCGAAAATCCTATGTCGATCAGCAAAGAAATATGCGAGTGGCGTAAACCATGCACCTTGATACGCTTAACACCAGTTTCCTTGCAGCCGCGCTCCATCTCGCGGAATAGGTATGATTTCGTGACTTGAAATATCCGATCGTCAGGCTGTACGGCATACAGTGTTTTGATGTAGTCCCGTATTTCGTCACAGAGAAATGATGGCATTTGAACAACACGATTGCTTTTCGGCGTTTTGGGGTCTGTGATGACATCTCGGCCTTTCATGCGCTGATAGGATTTTGTGATAGAAACGGTTTGTTTCTCAAAATCAAAATCCACAGGTGTCAGCGCAAGCAGTTCACCCTCTCGAATTCCAGTCCAATAGAGCCTTTCAAAGGCATAGAAGGAACGAGGCTTGTCCATCATCGCCTCGATCTTCACGCAGAACGTCGTGCTGCTGTCTTGCTTTTTTTCGACAGTTTATGTATAATATATTCACAATTTATAGATTGATGGTGAAAATGATGCAAGATGCTGACTTAGAACATATTACCGTGCATACCCGAGCAATGAATCTTTCGCTCCAACAATTAAAGAATTCTGTTGATGCAAATGACATTATTACAGATCCTGATTATCAGCGTAAGTATGTTTATGACGATAAACGGGCGTCATGTTTAATTGAATCCATTTTAATTGGAATTCCTATTCCTGTAATCTACCTTGCAGAAGAAGAGGACGGAGTATATTCTGTTATCGATGGGCAACAGCGCATTACTTCGTTTGTGCGCTATTTAAAGAATGAATTTCCATTAGTTGGTCTTAAGCGGCTTCAGAGTTTAAACGGATTATATTTCAAACAGTTAGATAAAGCAGTCCAACGCCGCCTAAATTACCAAACACTTTCTACTGTTTGTATTGAAAAAGATTCCCAAAATTTGAAGTATGAAATTTTCTCACGTTTAAACCTTGGTGCAGTTAAACTCCGAGATCAGGAAGTTCGTAACTGCATCTATCGCGGGAGTTTCAATGATATGTTGAAAGAAATTGCTAATACCAATATTTATTTACCGGTGCTCTTTCATGATACTAATACACGGTATTCATATGAAGAACGAATTCTGCGTTTCTTCACTTTGCGACCTATGAAATTAAAGGGAACGTTTAAAGTGATGATGAATAATTATATGGAAACTCATGCTAATGATGAAGAGGAAGTATTAAAAAAATATAAAGCACAATATAATTCATTGATAGAGCTGGTTAAAACAGTCCTTGGAGAAGATGCGTTCTTTGCCTCCGACCAACGTAAGAAATTTAATGGGGCTGTTTATGATTCTATTATGATTCCATTTTCACTTTTTGCCAAAAAAGATATTATCAGGCATGCAGACGAAATTCGGAATGCAATCCAAAAACTAAAAAGCGAAAATAAAGATTATCAGGATTGGGTTTTTGCAGGAACAAATGCAAGCGCGAGAATCTGTTCACGGGTACATGCCGTAATGGATGTGTTAAATCAGATCATACATCCATTTCAATCTAACACCGAATATTCTCAACGATGCTTTTCTGCAAACGTAAAGAAAAATTTATTTTATCCGGGTTATATTTGCAAATATTGCGGTAATCAAATCCTGAGCATTGATGATTGTGAAGTTGATCATATTATTCCTTTCGATATGGGAGGACCAACAACATTAGAAAATGCCCAATTATTGCATAAATGGTGCAATAGAAGCAAAGGTAATACGCTTCAAATCGAACTGGATTTTGAAGACAATAGTGAAGAAGATACCGATAGTGATTCGAGTATCACACCATAATAAACAAAAGCTGCTGATTTTATAAAATCAGCAGCTTTTGTTATATTCTTATTCCCATTCAATCGTAGCCGGCGGCTTACTGGTAATATCATACACAATACGGTTTACGCCGACAACCTCGTTTACGATACGGCTGGAAGCCTTATCGAGCACCTCGTACGGGATGCGCGCCCAGTCAGCGGTCATGAAGTCGCTGGTGGTTACGCCGCGCAGCGCGAGTGCGTAATCGTAGGTGCGGCTGTCACCCATAACGCCTACGGTGCGGGTGTTGGTCAGAACGGCAAAATACTGGTTGATCTCCTTGTCCAGACCTGCATTTGCAATCTCCTCGCGGAAGATTGCGTCTGCCTCACGCAGAATGTCGCACTTCTCCTTGGTGATCTCGCCGGTAATACGGATGCCGAGACCCGGACCCGGGAACGGCTGACGCATAACCAGCTGCTCGGACAGGCCCAGCTCAAAGCCAAGCTGACGAACTTCGTCCTTGAACAGCATGCGCAGCGGCTCGATGATCTCCTTGAAGTCCACGAAATCCGGCAGACCGCCTACGTTGTGGTGGCTCTTGATGACAGCGGCATCGTCCTTGCCGGACTCGATCACGTCCGGATAGATAGTGCCCTGTGCCAGATAGTCGATCTTGCCGACCTGCTCACCGATCTGCTTGCCCATCTTCTCAAACGTGCGGATGAACTGTGCGCCGATGGCCTTGCGCTTGTCCTCCGGATCGGTCAGACCCTTGAGCGCACCGAGGAATGCGTCCTCCTCGTTCATGCGGATCAGGTTGATGTCCCACTTGGAGAAAGCTGCCTCAACCTCATCACCCTCGTTCTTGCGCATCAGACCGTGGTCTACGAATACGCAGGTCAGCTGATTGCCGACTGCCTCAGCCAGCAGGGCCGCTGCAACCGAGGAGTCAACGCCGCCGGACAGCGCCAGCAGAACCTTGCCGTCACCGACCTTCTCTCGGATGGCCTTGATGGAGCTGTTCTTATAGTCACCCATGGTCCAGTCACCCTTTGCATGGCAGACTTCATACAGGAAGTTCTTCAGCATGAGCGAACCGTTCTCGGTGTGGTTTACCTCCGGATGATACTGTACGCCGTAGAAGCCGCGCTTCTCGTCAGCGATGGCAGCGGTCGGGCACATATCGGTGTGAGCGACCAGCTCGAAGCCCTCCGGCACCTTTGCCATGTAGTCGCCGTGGCTCATCCAGGAAATTCCCTGCTCCGACAGACCCTTGAACAGCTTGCAGTCCGTGTTGTAGAAGGTCTCGGTCTTGCCGTACTCGCGCGCGGTGTCCTCCTGTGCTGCGGTTACCTCGCCGCCGAGGGTATGCGCCATAAGCTGGCAGCCGTAGCAGATGCCCAGAACCGGTACGCCCAGCTCGAACAGAGCCGGATCACACTTCGGGGACTTTTCCTCGTAAACGCTGTTCGGACCGCCGGTAAAGATGATGCCGATCGGATTGAGCGCCTTGATCTCCTCAATCGAGGTCTTATAGGGCTTGACCTCACAGTAAACATTATGTTCGCGGACGCGTCGTGCAATCAGCTGATTGTACTGACCGCCGAAGTCGAGCACCAGAACAAGCTGATGATTTTCCATCGCCAATCTCCTTTCTGTTTTCCCAATGTATATATAATAGAATTATGCCACATTTCTGCGTTTTCGGCAAGGGCTTTTGCGGAATTTTCCGTTTCCCGACTGGAAGAAAACATACACGAACCGGAATTCTTCCGATCCGGTATAAAATTTAACAGCCGCGTGCATACTTTCCGATAGAAGAAACGACCGGAAAGGGTGAAGAATTTTGAAAAACAGGCAGATTCGCATCATTGCGGTGCTGCTCGCAACTGTGCTCGCCTATGCGGGACTGATCGGCGCTGCCGCCGTAACCGCGCAGGCGGCGGACAATGCACCGGTGGTGCATCCGGTCACGGCGCAGACCTGCGTGGATATCGCCGTGGAGGCTGAACTGTCCGCGACCGACGCGGATAACGACGTAGTGCTCTATCAGCTTACCGAAAAGCCGCGGCTGGGCACAGCGAAGATCGAGGGCAGTACCTTATATTACACACCGGGCCGCAAAGCCGGACGCGACAGCTTCCACTATACCGCCGTGGATGCCGAGGGAAACACAGCGCAGCCTGTCGCTATCACGATTGAAATTAAAAAGAATAAGACCGGACTCACCTACTCGGACATGGACGGTGATCCGGCGCATTACGCGGCGATCTATCTATCGCAAAAGGGTGTAATGACCGGAGAAACCATCGGCAGCTGTGCGTTTTTCCATCCCAGCCGAGCGGTAACACGCAGTGAGTTCATCGCCATGACAGCCGCCGCGGCAGACCTGTCCGTTGCGCCGACAGACCAGACCGACTTTGCGGACGACAGCGGGCTTTCTGCATGGGCTAAGCCGTATATCAGTGCCGCAGCCGCAAACGGACTGGTCAGCGGCTACGCGACCGCCTCCGGCGTGAGTGAGATTCGCGGCGAGAAAACCATCACAGTCGCTGAAGCCGGCGTGGTGCTCGATCACCTGCTTGACGGCACACTGAGCGGTGTGCAGTACGCCTGGTCGATGTCTGACCATTCGCCGCAGGACTGGGCGCAGCCTGCAATGAGCCGTCTTGAACGGGTCTCCGTGCTCACCTCGGCGCAGGCGCAGAATCCCGAAACTCCGCTCGACCGCCGAACGGCGTGCGAAATACTGTACCGCGCACTGATTTTGCTGGATTCTTGACGAAAATCAGCAGCAGTGATACAATAAAGCAGGGAGAAGCTTGGACTTCTCCCTGCTTTTTCTGATTTTGAAAGGACTGTATTCGTTTGCAGCAAATCGACTTTTCTCAGGGCAGCATCCGCCGCAGGATACTTGCGGTGGCCACACCGATGCTCATCGCGCAGTTGCTCAACCTGCTGTATAATATTGTAGACCGCATTTATATCGGCAAAATCCCCGGCGAGGGCACGCTTGCGCTGGCAAGTATCGGCTTGTGCTTTCCCTTTGTGACGCTCATTACCGCGTTTGCCAATCTGTTCGGACTGGGCGGCGCACCGCTGTGCGCGATGGCGCGCGGCAAAGGCAACCGAGAAGGCGCACAAGGCATCATGGTCAACGCCGGCTTTATGTTGCTGCTGAGCGGTGCCGTGCTGACCGTGCTCGGCATCGCGTTCCATCGCCCGCTGCTGTACCTGTTCGGCGCCAGTGAGGTAACGTACCCGTATGCGTCCTCGTACATCGTGATTTACTTGCTCGGTACGCTGTGCGTCATGCTGTCGCTCGGTCTCAATCCGTACATCAACTGTCAGGGCTTTGCCCGAACCGGCATGCTCACCGTGGCACTCGGCGCGGCAGCCAACATCGTGCTCGACCCGATTTTTATCTTCGCACTGCACCTCGGCGTGCGCGGCGCTGCTATCGCGACCGTGCTGTCGCAGCTTCTGTCTGCTGCATGGGTTGTCAAGTTTTTAACCGGCAAAAAAGCCGAGCTAAAGCTGGATTTCCGCGGTTTCCGGCCGGACTGGCACTGTATCCAGCGCATTACCGTGCTCGGCATCGCCAGCTTCGTCATGTCGTTTACGGATATGCTCGTGCAGGTGGCGTGCAATTCCATGCTGCGCGGTTTCGGCGGAGACCTGTACATCAGCGTCATGACCGTACTTAACTCCGTGCGCCAGATCGCACAAACGCCGGTGCTCGCCATCGCGGATGGTGCATCTACCGCCATCAGCTACAACTACGGCGCCGGTCTGTACAAGCGCACCCGGGATGCCATCCGATTTATGACGCAGATTGCTATCGGGTACACCATGCTTGTCTGGATGCTGGTCTCTCTTTTCCCTGCCCTGTTCATCCGCATTTTCAATCAGGACGCGGAACTGGTCGCGGCGGCTGTTCCGGCGCTGCACATTTACTTTTTCGGCTTTGTGATGATGGCGTTCCAGTATGCCGGTCAGAGTACGTTTCGCGCGCTGGGCCGGGCGAAATACGCGGTGTTCTTCTCTCTCTTGCGCAAGGCGTTCATTGTTGTGCCCCTGACTTTGCTGCTGCCGTACTGCTGGAATCTCGGCGTGAGCGGCGTATTTGCGGCAGAGCCGGTGTCCAACTGCATCGGCGGTCTGGCGTGCTACTTTACTATGCGGCATGTGGTGATGCCGGAGCTTAAAATGGAGAATTGAAGATAGAGGATGGAGCATGAACTTCAAATTGAATCTCATGCTTATTCCATTTACCGTCCCTCGGACGGCATTCAATTATCTCCCTTCGTGCGACACCATAATTCTCGATTTTCCATTCCGACTCGCTAAGAGCCGCCTGCGGCGGTTGCTCGCTGGACGCCCACTGCGGTGGGTGTCTCCATTCTCAATTATTATATAAGTACACTCGAAAAAGGAGTCGGACAAATCCGGCTCCTTTTTCTGCATTGCGAGGGGAAATCAGCAGCACTTTCGCTGGAAGGACTTACAGTCGGTGCACTGATCCATCGTTGGATTAGCCTCGTGCGTGCCAACGGTAATGCTGTCCAGCGCACAGTAAGAAGCGGTCGGACAATGGTTTGCGCACTGCTCCACCGTGCAGTGGATAGACTTGTTGCAGCGATCGTTACTCATAGAGAATGACCTCCTTTTGTGATTTCGGTAATATTATCTCACTCGTTTCCACAAATTATACTTTGGAATTGCGGAAATGCTTTCCGTTGTGCTATACTAAAACAAAAAACATTACAATAAAGGTTGTGACATTCATGCAAAAGGGAGATTCCGCGAAGCTCAAGCTGCTGCTGGCAGGCATTTCAGCACGGCTGACCAAAAACCGCGATTTTTTTGTGCAGGCAGACTGTACCCTGGTTTCCGGCAAAAAGAAATTTGACGCAAAGCTGTCCCGCGCGGACGAGGACTACACGCTGCATTTTCAGGGCAGCGACCGCCGCGTAGACGCGGCTGAATTCTGCACCTTCTTTGCCGAGCAGGCTGAGAAATACGACGAGAGCGTGCTCACCTATACCGAGCGCAGCACGGTCGTTACGCTGTCCGTGACGGCACGCGGCGTACAGATGAAGCAGGCCGAGCGCGAAGCGACCGCCGAGGAAAAGGCGGCTGCCGCCAATCCGCTGCTCGACAGCGGCCGGCAGTACCTCATTCGTGTCGATCAGGCAGCAGCACTGCTGCGCGAGATCGGTATCCTAACCGCAGACGGCAAGCTGAAAAACGACATGATCCGCAAGTACAATCAGATCGACCACTACGTCGAACTGGTTGCGCCCATGTTCGAGCAGGATGACATCGACGAAATTGTGCTGCTGGACTGCGCCTGCGGCAAATCCTACCTCAGTTTTGTCATGAATTACTATATCCACGAGGTGCTGCATCGTCGCTGCCGCGTTATCGGCGTGGATATCAAGGAGCACGTTATTGACGAGAGCCGTGCAATGGCGAAGCGTCTCGGTTACCACAACATGACATTCATCTGCGCGGATCTGCGGACGTACCAGCCGCCGAAAAACGTCACTGCTGTGATTTCGCTGCACGCGTGCGACATTGCGACCGATCTGGCTCTTGGCACAGCTATCCGCGCCAAGGCGAAATACATCGCGTGCGTGCCGTGCTGCCACAAGGAGCTGCTCGATCAGTACACCATGCCCGGACTCGAGCCGCTGACCAAATTCGGCGTATTCAAGGCGCGCTTTAACGATGTGCTGACCGACAGCATGCGTGCGCTCAAACTGGAAGCCGAAGGCTACAAGGTGTCTGTCGTTGAGTATATTTCGCCGCTCGATACCCCGAAAAACCTGCTCATCCGCGCAACGCGAACCGGCAAGGTAAACAACCGCGCGAAAGCCGAGTACGATGCCGTGCGCCGCACGCTCGGCACGACCTCTGAGTTGGACCGCCGGTGCGCGGAGCTCGACAACGAGTTTTTCGTCACCGATGAGGATTTGATGGGTTAATTTCCCTGTTTTTGTTTTCCATGTGCATTTCAGACAATCTGCCAGATACGCTCTTGTTCTTTGTGTAAATCTGCATTATAATTTTTGTATGCTCTCACGGAGGTAATGCCTGTGAAACCACCCGACAAAGGCCTGCTGCTCTCGTCGCGTGTGGACTTTACCATTCCGTCTCCGTTTGCGCGGGAGCACCTGTATTATCTCATCCAGTACGGACGCTACCAGTGCGTACCCGGCTATGAGGTCGAGCGGGATTTTCTGGATATGTACCTGTGTGCGTATGTACGCAGCGGTTCACTGCACACCTTCTGCGGAGAACAGAGCGCGAACGCTACCGCCGGACAGCTTGTACTCATGGACTGCCGCCTTCCCCACCGGTATTACGTCACCGAGCCGACCGAGTTCCTCTGGTTTCACTTTTCCGGCGGCGAAAGCGCGGCTTATGTCCGGCTGCTGACTGGCGGCACCGGCATATGCTTTGACGGAAATCATGAGATTCTCCAGTATTTTGAGCAGATTTTCTACTACGGAGACAAGCAGGTGTACAATGAGCACCGCATTTCAGTCTGCATCCAATCCGTGCTGTGCTGTCTTGCCGTGCCGGACACCAAGCCGGATATTCCCGAGGTGATTCGTCCGGCGGTCGAGTATATCGCCGAGCACTTCCGGGAAGATGTCACGCTCGAAACACTTGCCGATTTGTGCCATATCAGTGTCACGCATCTCATTCGATGTTTTGCCAGGTACATCGGCTTCCGTCCGCATGATTATCTGCAGGAGCAGCGCCTGCGCCACGCAAAGGTGCTGCTGACCGGTTCGGCGCTCTCCATCGAGCAGATCGCCGAGCAGAGCGGCTTCAACAGCGCAAGCCACTTTTCCCGCGTATTCCGCAGCCGTGAAAAAATGACGCCGAGCAAATTCCGCTCCATAAACTTCTGATGTTAATTTCTGCATAGAACAGGTTAATTTCCTGACGTAACTTTATGCAATTTTGTTCTATAATAGAGGTATAACGTGAGCCACGAAGAACAAAAGGAGGCACAGATCATGGAGAAGAAAACGATTTCGGCAGGTATCATCGGTGCGGGCGGCTTTATCGGTCAGGAGCACCTCAAGCGACTGACCAAGCGGATCGACGGCGTTGCTGTCACCGCGCTGTACGATATCAATAAGGAAAAGACGGATGCGCTCGCTGCTGCATACGGTGCGGAGAGTATGGAGAGCGTGGACGCGCTCATCGCATCCGACAAGGTTGACGCTATCGTCATCACTGCGTGGGACGGCGTTCATGCCGAGATGACTAACAAAGCCATCGCAGCCGGCAAGCCGGTATTCTGCGAAAAGCCGTTGGCAACCACCAAGGCGGACTGCGCCGAGATTGTCCGCATTGAGCAGGCTGCCGGCAGGAATCTGGTGCAGGTCGGCTTTATGCGCCGCTATGACCCGGATTACCGTAAGATCAAGGCCATTCTGGATTCCGGTGAGCTGGGCAAGCCGCTGATGGCGCACTGCATCAGCCGCACGCCGCGCATCGCAGCCGGATTTACCAACGCCATGCAGGTAACTAATGTGCTCATCCACGAGATCGACCAGTTTCGCTGGCTGTTTGGCGAGGAGCTTGTCCGCGGTCAAATGCTGGCGGCACGCAACACCGCGTTCGCTGCTGACGGTCTGAATGACCCACAGCTGGCGCTCATGTGGACCGAGAGCAACATCCTGATTGACGTGGAATGCTCGGTCAACAGCTATTACGGCTACGAGATCGGCATGGAAATTGTATGTGAAAAGGGCACAATCCGTCTGCCGCTGCCCGCAGAACCAATCGTCCGTTCGCGTCTCAAGGTCGGCAATGAGATTATAGACAACTGGGCAGAACGTTTCCCGAAGGCTTATGATAATGAGCTGCAGCACTGGATCAACCATCTGCGCGGCATTGAGCCGACCGCAGGTCCGGGCAGCAAGGACGGCTTTGCAGCCTGCTGCATCGCGGATGCAATGATCGCATCACAGACCTCAGGAACGGTAGAGGTCGTAAACTTTGATATGTAAAATGTAAGGAGTAATTATTTATGCTGAAATTTGGTATGATTGGCGGCGGGCTTGGTTCATACATCGGCAAATTCCACCGCTGGGGCGCTATGCTGGACGATTCCGCCGAGCTGGTCTGCGGCTGCTTCTCCCGCAGCATGGATAAGAACCGCGCGACCGCTGAGGCGTATCACCTGCCTGACACCAGCCGCGTGTATGCGGATTTTCACGAAATGGCAGACAAGGAGTCCGCGCGTGAGGACGGTATTGATTTTGTCTCCATCATGACGGCAAACGATACGCATTACGAGATTGCAAAGTGCTTTCTTGAGCATGACATCCACGTTATATGCGACAAGCCGCTTGCGCTCCGCACTGAGGAAGCCGAGGAACTTGCCCGCCTTGCAGAGGAGCGCGGTCTTCTGTTCGGCATAACGTATTCGTACACCGGCTATGCGCTCATCCGTCAGGCGCGTGAGATGATTCGCGCAGGTGTAATCGGCGATATTCTGCACGTCCGCGTGCAGCATCCGGAGGACTGGGTCATTTCCGGTGCGGTTGACGGCAAGGTGGACACCTCGGCATGGCGTTTTCAGCCGAAAAAGGTCGGTTCCTCGCTGTGTGCAAACGATCTCGGCACACATGCAGAGCAGATGGTAACGCAGTTTACCGGTCTGCACGTCAAGCGCGTGCTGGCGATGATGGATACCTATCCGCGTGATCTGCCGCTCGATACCAATGTAAACGTGCTGATGGATTTCGAGGGCGGCGTAACCGGTACGCTCTGGGCATCCCAGATTGCGATTGGACACGAGTGTGACAGCGGCATCTACGTCATCGGCACCGAAGGCTCGCTCGAATGGACTGCGACCGACTGCGATCACCTGATCTACACGCCGCGCAGCCAGCCGAGTCAGCGGCTGTCCGCCGGTGCAGACTATCTGCTCGATGCCAGCACGCGGCTTTCCCGCGTCGGTGCCGGCCATAATGAAGGCTTTATCGAGGCGTTCTCGAATATTTACCGTTCGTTCTGCAATGTGCTCTCCGATCGCAAGGCAGGTCGTGAGAACACGACCGACACCTTTCCGACTGTGGAGGACGGCGTGCTCGGCGTTCGCTTTGTTGATGCCTGTGTGCGCAGCCATAAGGCCGGAGGCGTCTGGATGGACGTATAAAGCAGCCCCCATCCCTCTTTGACGGAAGTCCCCCTGTATTGAAGGTACAGAGGGACTTCTTAATGTAACACCCCGGAAAATCTCCGAATAGATTGATACTGAAGTTGCTTCAATTTTTGTTTGGAGGTAATATACATGGCTGAAAAAGTTTGCTGCCCGGGTCCTATCGGCGGCAATAACGGCAACAGTGCAGGCGGCTTCCGCGAAGCGGTCTGCGTCCACACCAAAAAGGTTTATGACTCCTGCCGCAGCAAGGAGTGCCTGCGTGACATTCGCGTGTATCTCACCCGCGATGCGCAGGAGCTGATCAATGCCGGCGGCATTGCATCTGTGAAGCCGCGTGAAGCAGAACTGCTCTGCGTTTCTATTGATGTTGAACGGATTCAGTTTAATCGAGGTTTCTACAGCGTTGATATCCGCTTTTTCTACCGCATTGAATGTGAAATCAGCTGCGTAATCGGTCGTCCGCGTATCGTGGACGGTCTGGCGGTATTTGACAAACGCGTTGTACTGTTCGGCGGTGAAGGCGGCGCGCGCATCTTTTCTTCGCAATATATCGAGGACGGCCGCGATGTGCAGCTGCGGCCTGACAGCAACAAGCCGACTGCAGTCGTAGAGGTCGTTGATCCGATCATGCTGGACGCGCGTGTGGTAGCGCCGGAAACCAGCTGCAACTGCTGCTGTCAAAGCATAAAATGTTATAGGTTTACGAAACGACAAAAAAAGCGCCGTCAACCGACGGCGCTTTCGCATTTTCTTATCAGAATCCCAATCCTTTCAAACCGCTAAGCCCCTTGAGCTGTTTAAGTCCGCCGGAGCTGCCTCCCGACTTCCTCGACCCGCCGGAACTCTTTTTGCTCTTGCTTGCCGCCGAGGACAGCTGCGTATAAACCGGCGATCCCTCGTAAACATACCCGGTCTTTGCGTTCTTATAATCGCCGATGAGCGAAGCAGGGTCAACCGGCGTGCCGTCCTTGGTAATTGTCAGATCAAGGTGCGGACCGGTCGAGTTGCCGGTACTGCCGACATTGCCGATCGTCTGCCCCTGTTTTACTTCCGTGCCGACCGCAACGCTGCTCTGGTTCTGCATGTGGTGGTACATGCTTTTGTACCCGTTATCATGCGTAACCTCAATCGTCCATCCGTAACCGGAGACCCAGCCGTTTGCGGTTACCTTGCCACCCTGCACCGACTTGATCGCCGTACCGGCAGGCGCGGCAATGTCAATGGACTTGTGCCAACGAGAGGACGAGGCACCATTGCTTGTAGCAAACGTGTCCCGGGGACCGAACTTACTTGAGATCGTTCCGCCCTCAACCGGGTTTGCGAACTCGCCGCCTGCATACTTATACTCGGAAACCGTCGCCGAGCCGTAGGGGTTCTTTTTCCAACTCTTGTTTGCGCTCTGCCACAAATACGCTTTCTGTGCCTGTGTCAGACCGCCGACCGACTCAACGGCCGCCTTGGCCTTTGCCTGGCTCAATCCCTTGCCGTCCGTGTCCGCCTCCTGCAGCGCGACCTGGAACAACGCGTAAATGCCCGGCGAAATACCGGCCTCCTTGGCAACGGCCGCCTTGGCCTCCCAGCCGTCCAGCTTGGCGTTATCCGCCACATGTTTCTCGTAGCTGTTGAGCAGTGAGCGCAGCTCCTTCTTGCCTGCGTCCTTGAGGCAAGAGTAGAACGAATTGTCCTTAATAGCCTCCTCATACTTGGAGATATGGAACGCATTGCCGGACGCACTGTCGCTGTACACGCCAAAAAGCGCGTCCTTCTGCGTGTCGGAAAGGTTCTTGTAACCGTCAAGGATCGACTGCATAGCGTCGCTCTTGCTCAGTCCGGAACCTTTGTACTCCTTGTTGTACGTCGTCATGTCGCTTGCAAACTTCACAAAGTCGGTCGCGTTTACCGTACCCTTTACCTCGTCCCAGCGTTCCTTGTCGCTGTCCTCCATAGCAGAGATCAGCAGATAGTCCGCAAACGCGTTCTTTTCCGCGTCCGTGTGTTCGCCGCTGTTACCGTACTCGTTAAGGATTGCCAAAAGTGCCTCATTCTTTTTGTACAGCTCGTTATTCTGTCCTTCGACAAAATCCTTTGCATCTACTTCGTTATCCGCAAGCGTTTCCTCGATAATGCCGTCCCAGTTTGCAAACTCATCAACGGAAATTCCGTGTTTGAGTGCCTCCATCGCATCATCTTGACGGGCCTCGCGCACCTTCTGGCTGATGTCGAACATATCCCGGGAGGAGTAGTCGCCGGACGCACCGACCGAACTGCCGATCAGTTCACGGTCAAGATACTTTTTCTGAATCTCATTCAGATCGTTGTCGTTAAACAGCATTTCGCGTTTCTTGCCTGCAGCAATCGCCGTGTAATCGTCCGGGTACTTTTCTTTCATCTCGTCCGTAATGGCACGCATAGCCTTAATAGCCGCAAACACCGCCTCGGAATTGTCGATGGTATTGCCGTTCTCGTCCTTGTTCCAGCTCATGCGCTGCCGCAGCTCCTCGAATACCTTCGTCTCGTCTGCGTTCAGGCTGTTGTAATCATCGTCAGCCCACTCCTGCGCAGTTTTGAGCGACGACTTGCCGAACAGCATAGCCTGCGCCCAATCTCTCGGACTCTGGCCGTACTGCGGGAACTGCAGGATCTTCTCACCGTTCTTGTCCAAGCTGTAACTGCCGCCGGCATATACGGTTGCCGCGCCTTCGGCTGTTCTCTTGAGCGCACCGCCGCCGAACGGCAGCAGCAGATAAGCCGCCGAATTGGCCGCGCTCTTTGCCGCGTCAAGCGCAATGCGCTTACCGTCGTAGCCGTTCTCGTATTCCTTGGTCAGCTTATCAAACTCCGGAACCGCCGAGAATAATGGCACACGGCCGCCGCCGATTAAGCCGCCCACAAACGGAATCTGCTCTGCCACGTTCTCGCCGAGGTCGAGCGCAATGTCCACGCCGGACTTTTTCTTCTTGTCCTTGTCGTCATCGTCGAACGGATCAAAGCCGAACGCATCCGCGATCATGCCGATAGGGTCAAACGCCGAATCACGGCCGGTCAGCTGATGGTAAACCGCGTTGAACAGGTACGCGCCGGTAAATACCTTCGTGCACGCCCACGCCAGTTTTGGTACGCTCTGCTTTGCCCTCGGCAGGTCCTTGAACAGATAGGAAAGCTGGTTGTTCACCTCAAGCTGGAACATGGTAAACACCTTGCGGATGGGGTTTACCGAGTTAAACGCGGTCGGCTGCGCGCCCTTGGAGCGGTCAGCCATCAGGTTGGCGGCGAACGTGTCTGCGTTGTCGAACGCCTCCTGCAGGCCCATGCCGTCCTGAATATTCTGCAGATACTTCGCACGCGTCACCACGTTGCTGGTAAAGTGGTCGATTGCCTCCATCGGCATGCCGGCAATATCGGAGATTTTGCGCGTCAGCGTCCGGTCGAGGAACTGCGTGCCCTCGCGGTTGGTCAGAAACACCGAGCCATCCGTAAAGCCGTCATCCTTCACAGCGCTTTTCACCGTGTCGCGCATGGCTTTGATGAGGTTTGCCGTGCTCACCTCGCCTGTGGCCTGCGTGATGGGGATAAAGTTCGTGATCCACGAGCCGGGATTCATTGCGATCATGTTCGCCGCCACACGTCCCTCAACGTTCTTTGCCACCGTGTAAATCTGTCGGCCGATCATTTCCTCCCAGCCGCGATCCGCGCGTGCCTTCTTGCCCGCAAGGTTGTTGATATACTCGTGTAAGTTGGAAACATAGCCGCCCATGCCCAGCTTCTTCTGGTTGTACAGCTTCTGGATATTGTCCTGATTGGGGTTGTACGCCTCATCAATCTTCTGGTGCCGTTCCAGCGCGTTCAGACTGCGGTCGTTGCGGATCTGGTTTACCTTCTCCTTCGTGCCCTCGTCCGAAAGCCGGTACCGCAGCGCGTCCTCAAGCGAGCGCAGCTGCTGTACGCTGTCCGTCAGAAAGATAATGTCACCGGCAGTCTCAATGTACCGGTCAAAGCCCGCCACCGCGTCATAATCGGTGAGTTCACCTTCACGCTGCAGCAGGTTGCCGAACCACTTCTTTCCGGGTGAAAAATCATCTGTAATGCCCGCAAGGTCAGTGCCGATATTTACCGAACTGTCCTTGCCCCAGCCAAAGCTGTAGCGAATACGCGAAAGCAGCGTGTCCGGCTTGTCCTTCACAAAATGCGGTGCATAGTTCTTGCGGGCTCGTACCGGCTTCATGCCGTTGGAGAGCAGCGTTTCGTTGAGTGCTTCATACAGCTCCTTGTAAATCGCCTGAAACGTTGCCACGCCGTCCGCCACATTCTTCTGCAGCTTGCTTGTCACCTTGATCTTGTTGTTCTTGATGTACTCGGCAGCAACGTCATTCCGTCCCTCAAGCGCCATCTGCACGAGTGCGGATTCGTGCTTGGTTAAATGCAAGTCTGCCACCTGCTGACGCATGGTGTTCACATAGTTCGTGCGGTCCGCAACGGCCTTGTGGACGGGCGCAAAATAATCGTCATTGAGCCGTTCAGCATAGGCGCGGTTTTTCTTGCCGAAAATGTCATAGCTGTTGCGCTCCATGGTCTCGCGGCTGTACGCACCGGGAATTTTCTTGTCCTTGGCAAACTCTGCGATAGTGTCCGCCATTTCCTCGGCATTCAGCGCCATAGTCTCACCGCGCGTCCGCTGATAGTCGCGGATCGGCTGCATCCGGCGGTTCAATTCCTGCTGCAGCTGATACCGGTGCATGACGGCTGCCGGATCGTCGCACTGGCTGAACGTGTTCGTTGCGCCGTTCACCATAGCGGCCTGCAGCAGCTGCTCATCCTTGGTAGAGAGCGGGTGATTCTGCTTGAATTTCTCGATCTGTTCCTGTACCGGCCGAGCCTGTTCCCATGTCTCGCGCAGCTCGGCGGACTGTACCGCGCGAACCTGCTTTGTGTCGCTGTCGTACAAAAACGACCGCTTCTCACGTAGCTTGCTCTGCAATTCCTGCATCGCCTGTTCCCTGCTCTTGCCGTACATCTCATAGTTGCCAAGAGGCTTCGGCTGCTCCTTCTGGTTCTGCCCAAACTGATATTCCGAGTCGTCCAGTGACGGATTCAGCGCTTCCTCAGCGGCGGCCGCACGCTGCTGTTCCGTAGCCACCTCATAGGTGCCCGGTTCAGCAATCCGCTGTGCGTTCTCGGCTTCCACACGGTGGATACCTTCCGCGCCGGTCTCGTTGTTACGGAAAAACGCATTGTAACTGCCGTCCGGATTCTGGCTCAGCACCTCTCCCACATTACCGCGGTCTGCCGTGCGAATCATGTCGTTCTGCACCTGTTCGGCCTGCTGTACCGTAGCCTTATCATACACCCCGCCGGTCTCCGCCTGCTGTTCCTCCGCGAAATGCTTTGCAAGCTGACTCTGCAGCGCGTATTCTTCTTCCGGTGTCCGATAGCTGCTTTCCGCACGCTGTTCGGTCGCTGTATCGAGCCGAGGCTTAATCTGGCCGTCCTGCCATGCGTTCACCTGTCCGGTGCGCTGGTTGAGGTATTCCGCCGCCTGTGCGCGCTGTGCAAGGCTCATGCGGTTATTGAGATCAGCGTCATAATTCGCGGTAAGATCCGCATTCTGTGCAACCTGCTGCGTCATAAGGCCGGAAATCTTGTCGGCCATCTTGTTCTGCGCGGTCTGCACCGCGCGTTCTCTGATCGGTCCTTCCGGCAGCTTACGCGCCGCCTGCAGCTCGCTGTCGAGCTGTACAAGCTGCTGCACCTGATTGTAATCGTATGCATCAGCGGCATTCATACGCTCCGTATCTGTTGCCGCTCTCGAACCGGCCGCGCCCGCCGCGCCGAACACCAGACCGCCGAACGCACCGCCCGCGGCGCTCTGGGTCAGCTCCGCAAGAGAGAACTTTGCGTCCGGATCGTTTGCCGCCAGATCCGCAACATAGTTCATGAAATAGCTTGCGCTTTCCTCTGTCGCCTCCTCACCCATCTGGATGAGGATATTTTTTACGGCATTCACGCCGCCGGAGTGCAAAATCTTGCTCATCTGACCGAGCGGCAGTCTTTCGGTTGCCGCCTCGATCGCACCCGAGGTCAAACCGCGCGTCAGCGACTCACGCGCACCCTTGCCCTGCTCATTCAGTTCAAACGAGCGCTGACCGGCCGCCTGGCCGCCCATCATGATCGAGCCGACCGCCGGACCGACGACCGGAATCGCACTTGCCGCCATCATCGGCGCATTGCCCGCAAGGGAAATGCCCTGTTCGGTCAGCCAGCGCGGCGCAGGCGCTAAACCGGCCTCGGCGTTTGCCTGTGCCTCGTTTGCCTCGCGCAGCATGCGCTGAGACCATTTGTTGGGGTCTACGCCCTTGTTTACGGTCAGCTCGTTCTTGCGTTTTTTAACCTCCTGCAGTTGATCGTAAACAGCCTGATAATCTGCCGGAACCGAGCCGTCTGCCGCCGTGCTGTTCATGCCCTGCAGGGTGAGTTCAAGCGTCTGCTCCTGCTCCTCAAGCTGGCGGTATTCCTCGTTCTGGCGGCTCTCCTCCACGTTCGCACTCACCTGACGCGAGGTATCCACGAGGGACGGCAGCGAAGCGATCCACCGCTTGCCGACTGCCTCCAGGCTGTTGCCGAGACGGTCCGCCGCGTGCCGCAGGTCAATGTTTTCCTGCACATACGCAAGCGTCTGTTCGTCCGCACCGGCGGCTTTCAGCCGGTTCATGATATCGTTCGCGTTGTCGCGCGGCTGATAGGTAAGGCCGTACCGCTTCATAATGCGGCCCATCTCATCGGTAAGCTCCTGACGTGCCCTGTCGCGGCTCTGCGTGTCCTCGCTGCTCCACGTCTCATCCGAGCGGTTAAACAGGTCATGCATCGTCTTGTGTGCATTATAGCCTGTCTGGCCGCTGAAATAGTCCTCATCCAGTCCCTGCGCCGCCTGCATGGCGGTCGGGTAGACGGTTGCCTTGTCTGTCTTACCCATCACGCCGGAAGTATGCAGTAACTGTGTTGCCTGATTCAGCCGTTCGGTCGGCTTGCTGCCGTAGGCCATGCGCACGCCGACAGTCATTTCGTGGCCGTACTTATCAAAAGAGGCGCCGGTCTGCGGGTTGTACTCATAACCCAGCTTGCGCCGCAAGGCATCGTTCTGCGCGTGCAGCTGTGCCCTCTTGTCCGGGTCACTGGTTTTGTGCCACTCCATAGAGTTTTTGAGGAACTGCGCGAGTGACGGGTTGCCGTCGCCGCTGCTCTTATTTCCGGCGGATACGTTCTGCCGCGGATTACGCCGTTGCTCCGCGGCCATCCTCGCTGAAAACGGCTGATTCTGCTGACTTGCCGCATACGGCTGACTTCTGATCACGCTGCCGCCGGGCAGATAGGTGCTTGCGGGCTGCCGCACATTGTTCTGCTGCGTGCTCCGGCTGCCTGTGCCAGAAAGGCTCTGCCGCGTGTTCCCACGCTGCCGAAAAACCGTGTTCCGCTGCTGAGAAGCCGCATACGGCTGACTTCTTGTTGTGCCGCCGCCGGTCAGATAAGTGCTTGCAGGCCGCTGTGCATTCTGGTGCGCCTGTACACGCTGCTGTTCTCTGTTGCGCGCCGCCGTCGCACGGCGGCTGTTGTCCTGCTGTGCTGGCTTCTGGCGCAACCTGCGGCACCTTCAGCAGCGCGGACGTTTTGTTTTTGTTTTTCTTCTTCTCAAAATCACTGCTAAAGCTCATATGACCCTCCTATAAAAAGACAGGCGGCGGTTTCCCGCCGCCTGAAATTAACCCAGCTGATTCAGCTGCCACTGCGAGTATTTGTTGGAAAGGTTCTGACCGGTCGTTTCGGCCCGCATCTTCTCAATCTGCGCCTGAATATACTCCATCTGCTTCTGCGCTGTCTCGCGGTCGATTTTACCGTTGAGCTTGTCCTCTTCCAGCTGTTCAAGCTGCATCTGCAGCTGCCGCATGGCAAGCGTCTGGGTTCCATTGTAAGTACCCGTCAGCTCGGACTGCGAAAGCCCGAACTGCTGACCCCACTGGTTTGCCGCAACGATGTTCTGCGTATTCTCGTAGCGCTTGGCGGCAATCTCCTTATAGAGATTGGCAAGCGCGTTTGCCGCCTCAATATCGCCGGTAAGCTGTGCCTGTGTAATGGCCTGCTCGATCTTGGCAAGCGTTTCGGTCTGCGTGGTAGCGTTGCTATTCAGCGCGTTCTGATAAGCGTTGCCGGCGCTTATCTGGCTGGATTCGGTAAGTCCGCTTGTCAGCAAACCATTTGCCGCAAGGGTTTCCGCGTTCGAGCCGCCGGGCTTAATGCTCTGCATATACGCCTTTTCCGCAGCGGCGTTGTTGGCCTCGGTCTGCTTCATCACGTCGTATTTCTGACCGTTCAGACTGGCAACCGCGCTGTCCACCTTGGCCTTGAGTGCTGCCTGCTGCTGTGCCGCAGCGTCCTCCATATACTTCTTGTAGGCGTCAAAGCCGCTGCCCAGCTGATTGCTCATCTGCTTGCCAAGAACATTGCCGCTCACATAGCCCTTGCCGATGTAGTCCGAGCCGTCCGAGCCGCCGGAGTAGCCGTACTGCGCACGCAGCGCCTCGGCGTCCGCATGGGCGGATTTCATAGCCGCAGTGTCACCGCGCGCCTGTGCTTCCGCATAGCGTTTTTTGATTGCCGCCATCTGGGCGGAATCCTCCACGCTCGTGTCCTTGATGGTCTGGTCGTTATGCGATCCGAGCGGCGTATACGCCCCACCGGAGGACGAGCCGCCGCCCGAGCTGCTCCCGCCGGAGCCGCCGGTGCCGGAAGCGCCGCCGTAGGTGAACGTCTGGCCGCCCTTGCTGATCGTGGTCGTGCCGTCGCTGTTCTTCTTCCAGGTCGAGCCGTCCGAGCCGGTCATGGTCGAGCCTGCAGCCGCACTCGAAACAAAATTCTTGCCCTTGTCCGAGCCGATAGAGTACGAGCCGCCCTTGCCGGTTGCCGCCATCGAAGCGCCGGACGAGCCGGAGGACGAGGATCCGCTCGAACCGGAAGAACCCGAGGAACTGCCCGAGGACGAGCCGCCGGTGCTGCTCTTGCTTGCCTTTGCCGCTGCAGCTGCCGCCTTAACAGCGCCCGCCAGCATAGAACCCAGTCCCATTTACTTCACGCCCTTTCCGAGCAGACCTAAACGCTGTAAAATCACCGAAAGCTGTTCGCGCGTCAGCGGACTCTGCGGCTTGGTGCCGTCCATAATACCGGCGTCTGTCGCCGCCTGCCAAGCCTCGGCAGCATACGGATGCGGCTTCTGGTTGGCCTTTTCCGCCTGATAGCGTTCTTCATGTGCCGCAAATTCCTTGTCTGTCATCTTGGTTTCCTCCTTCTTTGCCGTGGTTTCCGCACCGTATTTCTGTGCTTCAGCCCACGGAAAATTCGTGCCCGGACAATCCGTGCTGTTTACGTCCTTGTGCCGCAGCAATTTTGCACCGGGGTACTTCGCCATCAAGGTACGGATCAGCTCCTTGAGGGCGTTCAGCTGTGCCGCAGGCATGGTCTCTCTCATGTAGCTGCCCTCGCAGCAAATGCCGATTGCGCGGCTGTTGTGCCCCTGCGCGTGCGCGCCGACCGCCCATTCCGGGCGGCCTCTGTAAACCTTGCCGTCCTTGCGGATGTAAAAATGATAGCCGATGCCGGTCCACCCGCGCTCGAGGTGCCAGCGGTTGACCTCCTCCACGCTCGCGCGGCTTGCCTCTGCGTGGTGCAGAATAATCTCATCCGTGCTGTTCCGGCGCTTGAAGCTGCCGTTTGTCGGCAGATTGGTCTCGATGATCTGCATGCTTTACTCCTTTACGCCGTGCACGGCCGTCTGGAGCAGGAAGCCGAGCAGGAACCAAACCTTATCCTTGATTTTCTTCATGCAGATCTGCGCGCCGAGTTCTTCCGAGTAATTCTCCTTGCTGACGCAAGAGGAACTTTCCACGAGCTCGAAGCCATTGCGCAGCACCGCACGGACGACCGTAGTCTTGTCACCAAGCGTCTGCACCTCGGTGTGTGCGATAAAATCATCGACCATTTCCTGCCCGATGCTCGGCTTATCCGTATTCAGGTGGGAGTTGATAGAAAGCGGCAGATAAGCGCGTTCAAAAACATCCGCTGGAGACCAACTCGTGTATCCATCCGGATAAACAACCTTGTAACCGTCCTTGCCGTCCTTCTGCGCCTGAATAGCTTCAATGAGTTTCGTGCCAATGTAGCGTACCATGTTATTCTTCCTCCTTGTTGGGTTTTGTGTAGTTAAGTGCCCTCTCGCTGTCCGACAGCCCTGCGGTGGTCGGGTCTACGAACACGCTGAGGATCGCCAGGCACATGGTAACAAGCTGTACCGGATTAGACAGCACCGAAACAGCACCGTTCCACACAGCCGCCCAACTCGTAAACGTCTGCGGGTCAACACCAATCGCCGTAATCGCAACCGACGCAACGCCAACCCAGAACCACGGATTCTTAAATCTAACAGGTATATTAACCTTCATGCAGAACTTCCTCCTTCTCCAAATCCTCAATGCGGTGGTTCGCCACTCTAATTCGCTCATCCAGTACGGAATACTCCTTTTCCAGTTCATACGTCCGGCTGATGAGGTTGTTGTGCTTCTCCACCTTCTTCTCCAGCTGCTCAATGCGGTAGTTGGTCAGGTTGCTCGACAGCGCAATGCCGCCGAGCGTTCCCACGAGTGTTCCGACCAGACTGAGCGCCGCTGTGATCACTTCCGCCGGCATGATCAAATACCCAGCAGACGCTTGTCCTCTACGCTCAGCAGCTCCGGCACGCCGGTCTGCACGCTGCGCCAGTGCTTGTACTGGGCACGCGCCAGCGCGTTGTGCTTGAGGCCGTGCGCGTTATCGAACTTATCCAACTGCACGCCGATATCGCCGGGGTACTTCTTGATGGTTGCATAGTTCTTGATGTAGATGTTAGATTCGTACATAGTGTTGTCCTTTCCGGGCTGCGCCCTGTCGTAAGTGTAAAATTTCCGGTGGATTTACTTGTTGTAGTCCTCGCCGGTGATTTCCTTGTACTGCTCGGCGGTGATTTTCTTCTTTGTCACCGCATTGCCGACCATTTTCTCGGTCCACAGACCGGCATCATAATATTTTTTGATGCGGTTAAACCAGTTAGACATTTCACTGCACCTCCGTATCGGTCATCATAGAAATATAATCTACCTGAGCAGCCAGTGCGGTGTTGCTGGTTTCCAGCTCCTCCACCTTAGACACTAACTGCGAGATCGCCTGCGCAGTTGTGTCTAAGGCGGCCGTCGTGCAAGCGACGGTATAGGTCTGCTTGTCCTTGTCGTAGGTGATGGCACGCAGCGCATAGCCGCCGTGCGCCTCAACCAGATCGCCGTCATCCGTGCGGACCTCGACCAGAGCGGTGTTCAGATTGGACACTGTTTCAAAGTCGGTTTCGGACAGCACCAGCGTCAGGCTGTCGCCCTGGCACTGGTAGTCCAGTGCCTTGATTCCGTTGATTTTCATGTGAGCTCCTTTCCGCGGCTTAGTTCGCCGCGACATATTTATTGTACTGGTGCTTGATGGTTTCGTCGGACATCTCCGCATAGATCTGCGTTGTCGATACATCCTCATGCCCCAGCAACTTTTGAATAACTGTGACGTCCATGCCGCCGTTGAGCGCGTGCGTCGCAAACGTATGACGCAGCAGGTGCGGGTGAACGTGCTTTTCCAGTCCCGCCCTCTCACTGATTGCGCGAATAATGCGCTGAATGGCACGTGGCTTGAGCGGCTCATACGGCGATTTGCTGCTCACAAACAAGCCGGTGCCGCCCTTACGGGATACCATGTACTCCTGCACCATCAGCCGCGCACGTACGCTGAAATACACCTGTCGATCCTTATCACCCTTGCCGGTGACGCGCACCGTGCGGCCGATGAGGTCAAGATCGGAAGTGCTGAGCTGCGCGACCTCGCTCAGACGGCAGCCGGAGGATACCAGAAATTCCACGAGTGCCTTTTCGCGGTAGCCCTGGCAGGCATCGCGCAGGCGCTCCAGCTCATCGACGGACAGCGCCTGCCGAGCGCCCTTTTTGTCCAGCTTGAGCGACTTGATTTTTGCCATGGGATTTTTCTTGATCTTCTCTTCGACCGTCAACCAGCCGAAGAACGCGCGCAGCGTGTTGATGTGCGTCTGCAAGCTGGTTTCCTTCAAATGGCGGGTTTCGTCAAGGTACGCAATGTACCCGCGAATGTCGTCCGTGGTGATCTTTGCCGCCGACTTGGTGACCCGTTCTGCAAACATTTCGAGGTTGCTCTTGTAGTTCTTGAGCGTCCTTTCAGATAGTCCGTCGATCTTCTTCGCGCCCAGATAATACTTGATCCGGCGGCGCAGGTCGCTGCGCGTTTCGTCGCTTTCGCGCGTGATATTGTAGTCCTTCAGGATAGCCGTCAGCGTTTCCGCCGTCAGCGGCGTACCGTCCGAAAAAGTGTCAGAAAGCCGCTTGATAAGCTCGATTTTTGCGTTCAAATGTGTTTGCCCCTTTCAAAATCTGATGTATGTACATTATACATCAAGGAGCAAAAATCGGGCAATTTAGGACGCATTAGACCGCTATGGCGGCGGTGGCTGCGTCCGATGTTGCCGTGGCTGCTGTCTACGGGAGCGCGGTTGCAGTTGATGCCGTCAAGGCCAATGAAACAGCCTGGGCGACACTCACGGGAGCGACCAGCGCAGTTATGGGCAAGGCCGCGGCGAAGCTGGCCGGTTTGAATCCTGCGGACTATGCCGACATGGCGGCGATTGCGTCGTCCTCGACCGCTATGGCGGCGATTGCGAACAATAAGACCGCTATTACCGCCGTAGAAGCGTCTGCTGTTGCGAAAAACGCGCTTTATAATAGTCCGCTCAAGACTTCTATCTCTAATATTGCAAGCACGAGCAGCTGGACAACGCGCCGAAACGGCAAGATTTGGCTTATTTCTTTCCGTCAGACGTGGAGTTCAGGCAACACTTCTATGCAACACCGGAGTACGTTGAAAGATGGCGGAACAGTATCTTGCACGGCTTCGCAGTCCTATAATACGGATTACCGCATTGACCGTTTTATGGACAGCATTACCAATTACAATAGCGCCGGCGGTATCGGAAACGTCTGCACTTACTACTTTATTCCTTGCTAAGAATGGACGTATTATTTCAATAAGATGTACCTAACGCCCAAAATACGCAGTATTTACAGGGCATATCCGGGTGTTTATGGTTTACCTATGCCGGAAAGCGTGGTTTCGACCGATGAACAGAGTTTTTTAAGCCACTTTTCTACGTCTTATTGAAATAAGGCGCATGTAGCACTGCCTCATTTCGTGGGCGTTAAATGCTGTAAACCCAGGTTCTTACCATGCCGTCGTTGGTCTCCGTAAAAGTACCGCCGCCAAGCAAAACTTTTCTTTTGGCGGTATCTGTATAACTGCCGGAAGCGCTTCCTGCGGCGGCTCCGTTATGTCCATGGAAACAATTTGTTATGCCGGAGCCATTGTTATAGCCACCGGGAATACCAAACATAATGTATTTCGCATTGACGGAGTTCGCACTGGTCACACCGTCATCATCTTTCTGCGATCGAACAAGAGTAAAGCCGGATTGCACAGTTTTCCACCAAGTATTTGCAACGCTTTGCAGGTTATTATTGTTCGCAATCAGTGCGGTTTTGGCTGCGGTGCTTGCTACCATGGCTCTTATAGCACTATCAGATGTCGCCACAGCCGCCATAGCGGTCGAAGATGTAACCACCGCGTTGAGTGCAACGCTGTTGTTGATCACCGCCGCCATAGCGGTCGAGGACGACGCAATCGCCGCCATAGCGGTCTGGGACGACACGACCGCATTGAGTGCGGCGCTGTTGCCGATCACCGCCGCCATAGCGGTCTGGGACGACACGACCGCATTGAGTGCTGTGCTATTGCCGATCACCGCTGCCATAGCAACCGAAGAGGTCACCACGGCATTAAGGGCAGTCGAGTTGCCAATTATAGCAGACATAGCAACCCGAGAGGCCGCTACAGCTGCCATAGCAGTTTCGTTTGCCGCTACGGAGTTGAGCGCGATAGTACCGGAGATTACCGCCTCCATTGCAGTCTCACTTGCAGCCACTGCCGTCATAGCGATATCGTTGGCGGCAACCGCGTTCATATCCCTGTACAAATTGCAGCTCTGTCCTGCCAGAGTTGCGATCCATTTCCCGGCGCTTACCGTGCCGGCACCAGCGGCACGAGACATAACCGGATCGTGCAGGATTTCCAGACAGCGAGCGCTGTCCGAGTACATCGCGTCCTGACTTTCCGCGCCTGCCTCGTAAATGCTTCCGAGAAACGTCTGTACCGCATCGTCGATATAAGGCGAAGCCGCAAGCAGCGCATACAGCTCCTGTGCGTTTTTATCCGGCGCGCTCGGCTCATAGCCGAGCACCACCGCAGTGCCGCCCGCATTGCTTACAAACGCCTGTGCCTGTGCCCTGCTGGCAAGGATGGTGCGCAGGCGATGTACGCCTTTTCGGTAGTTATCCTTAAACTCATGCGAGTAATAGCTGAAATCCTGCTGAATCTTCTTGATCATTACTCGTCACCTCCAAACTCAATCGCAATATAGTCCATTTCTACTTTCTCTGCCGTTGTTTCCGTGCCGAATGTCGGCAGCGTCACGCCGGAAACATAGGTGATCTGGCTGTGACCGGGTGACGTTCCGGTATCCGACCCGATATAGCCGGTCGCGGTCGCAACTGTGCCGCCCTGCAAACTCGGCTGACGCAGGCAATAGAGGAATCCTTCCGCAGTCACGTTCTTAATTTCGCAAAAGCCGTTAAATTCCTTCGGTGTCACGGTCACAACCGGTACGCCCTCAAACGCATGCCGGAACCGGAAGGTGTTCCATCCCGCACCGGCGTTGCCAAAGCGGCCGGTCTCCATTGTGTAATCGTCCAGCTCGTTGGTGCTGCGTGCCGGCTCTGCGGCCTCGATCATATCAAGCACATCCTGCGCCAGCCTGTCCGCCGTCACGGCCTGCAGCGCCAGCTTGATAGTGGTGACGCCGTAGTCCGGGATAACGCCCGCCGTTACATCGTCGATCTGTCTGCGGATTTCCTCAAGTGCAGCCTGCACGGTCCCGCTCGTCACGCCCTTGAACGGCGTAATGCCGACCCTGCCCGCGCCCTCGGCGGATTTAACAGCATTGATATAACGCACAAGGTTTGCCTGCAACTGCTCGAGCGCCGCCTGCACGGTATTTGCGGTCACGCCGTCAAATGGCGTCATGCCGACGTTTTCCGCGCCGTTCTCCTTTACCTCTCTGCGGTAGTCCTCAAGGTTCTTCTGGATGCTTTGCAGCTGCTCCTGAACAGAGCAGCCGGCCACGTTGGGGAACGCCGCGGCGCCGATCTGTCCGGCGCTGTTTGCGGCCTGCAATGCCTCGATCAGCTTGTTAAGCATCTCGATAATAAGCAGCGGCAGCAGATCGAAAACCTTCTTGTTTTCCTCGGCCGATCCGGTCAGCGCGTCCGGCTGGCTCTGCACGCCGGTCTCCGCCGCCTTTTCGGCAGAAATTTTGCTTTCATCAAACGTCATGTCCTCACCTCACTGTCTCTTTGCGTACTTTGCGACAAAGTACCGGATAACCACTTCGTGCACGCCGAAGCCCTCGTCCACCGTGTCGGACTGCAGAATGACCTGAATCGCCTTCCAGCCCTTGCGCTTGAACAGGAACGGAATAATGGAGTTTACTACCGTTCCGAACGGAAACCGTTCAAAGCCGATATAATGAAAATTCAGCCGATCCGCTGTCACGCGCTTCATGAGCGTTCCGTGGTCGGTCTCAAGCCGCACCCAAATCTCAACCGCACTGCGCGTGTACGCCTTTAGGTGAACACCGCTGCCGCGCTTGGGCATGGTTTTCAGTATCATCGGTGTATTCATGGTGTCGAGCTTGGTAGCCCACTCGGTATGGATGGCCGCGCCGTCATCCGAGAACGCATTCATCATAATGTCATTGTTCTCGTCTACCAGATCGTCATTAAACCGGCAAACTCTGCCGTCCTCGGTGCCGAAATACAGCGCCTGCTCGTGCGAACAGAGCACCTTTGCGGGCACGTTCGTCCAGTAGTACCATTCATAGCCATTGTCGGCCTTATCCTGATTTCCGTCTGCCACATACGCGCAGCCGTCTATCACAAGCACATACCAGCCGCGCCAGCAGGCGGCAACCGCGTCCGCCAGTCTGCGTTCCTTGCATAGCTTGGGGTTGACACGCCTCGACCGGCAGAATAACTGCCGCACCTGCATGTTGTTGTAATACGTCGTAGTCGGCGCATATACGCCGCGCGGACTGAGATACAGCGGATCATCGTTGAGGTTTGCCGAGGAATACTTTGCAATCGCACCGTAGCCGGGCACGCCCTCTTTCAGCGGAAAGGTTGCCACATCGTTCAGCATTGCGCCTGAGTGATGCCAGATCGTGCCCTCCTGCCGGTTGTCCTTCTTGATGAGCAGCAGCTCGCCCTGTGCCTTGAGATAGCACATGATGGGGAAATCACTTGACCCCACCACGCTGTAATTGATATCTGGAAAGTATGTCGGGTCAGACAGGCCGGAAAACCATTCCATCGCCGCGTGCTTCCTGTTGCCGGAAACAAAAACACGGTTGCTGCTGCCGTCCATGCCGTAAATCGCAAAGATGGTGCAGCCGAGTATCTTCTTCCGGTCCTCGGTGGTCTTGGCAAACTTCACCTCAAAATTGGAGATACCGGCGTTCTCCGGTGTGCTCGGTGCGGTCTCAAACGTCACCGTGCCCTTTTCCGCATCGTAGCTTTTCACGGGGATTGCACTGCCGTTGAGGTAGGCCGCTGTCGGCGTGCAGTCCTTGTCAATGCCGGTCACGTCAAGCTGATAGGTCGTGCTCGAGCCGTCTCCGATAAAGCGATTCTTGCGCCACTTGCACAGCATATTAACGTTTTCGTAGGTTTCACCGCCGCCTGCCGCCTTGCGCTGATAGCTGGTCAGCGGACAATAGGCGTTGTCGTCTACCGCGTGTACGGCAGTTTTGCCGTCGTAAACGACGTAGTGCTCACCGGTCAGGATAAACAGCTTGCCGTGCATATAAAAGCCCTGGCTGCGGCCGCCGCTGTTCAGCTTGTCGAGCAGCTCCTTGCGGCTGTCCTTTACTTCCTTATAGTCAGTATCCAGCTTTACCGCATACAGTTTGCTGCCTGCATGGACGATGAGCGTCAGGTTTTCTTCGTCATTATCATTCTCGTACGGGAAGATTCCGGCGACAGGAACAGCCTTGCCGTCCGCATCGGTAAACCGCAGCAGCGTGCGCCATCCATAGCGCCGCTCAGGAAAACCGCCCTCGTCTGCGATAACGTTCACAGCACGCGGCGAGCGTCCATCGTCGATCTGAGTCTCGTCGGTGGAGTAGTCCAAACCCTTAAAGCGCTTATAATGCTTGGTGCCTTCCTCGGATTCCGTAAAATCCGGCACCGTAACCTTACGCGGCATAGCTTACTCCTCCCCGTAATCCGGCACAGCAGGCGCAGCGTCCTCCAATGCCGATACAAACTCATTGCGAAACATCACGCTTTCGGCCTTGCGGTTCTCATCGTCGAACAGCAGTGCCGCAGCCAGTCCCCACGGCAGCGCCACGCGCGTGATCCGGTCGTCCCAGTCGAGCACCGTGCTGTCTATCGCCGTGATCTCCGGCGCGCTTGTCAGTTCCGCGTCACCGCGCTGTGCGCGGATGGCGTTCTCGTACGGTAACGCCTCCACAAGCAGGCTGTCCAGCAGCGGCGGCGAGTAGCTGTCATAATCGACATCCGTGCCGGGTGCTTCAATAATTTTCGCCAGTGCCAGCGTGTAAATGCGTTTAATAGTCGTCGCCACGCTCTCACCTCCTAACAAACAGAGGGCGGGCAGCCGCCCGCCCTCATGGGTCTTTACTTGTCGGTAGCCTCAGCCACATCCGAGGTAAAGGTGCCGTCCGGACCGAAAGCAACAACCTTGATGGTCTGGCCTGCGGTAGTAGTTACCGAGCTGTTTACCACGGACTTCGCCTTTGCGGAGAAACGCGGGTCCGAGCCGTCCAGCGTATACTTGATCTCGCTTGCGCCTGCTGCGGTGATCGTTGCAGTGTGCGACGCGATCTTGACCGAGCACGCCTGCTTTTTGCCGGTCTCGACCAGGGAGTATACGCCCTTAGCCAGAGAGCCAATTACAAAGGCGTCAAACAGGTTGCGCGCCTCGATCAGCGGACCGGAATAGCCCTGCGGATTGCTGTGGATCTTGAGCTCATTGAGCTTGTCCGCCTGTACAAGCGCGGACTGGTGAGCCGCGAGAAAATGCACGCCTGCCGGCATGATATCCTCGGGAACCTCGATAATGCGGAAGGTCTTGCACTGACCGAGCTCACCTTTGCGAACAGCGTCCACGGTCAGCTTCTCAATTTCGGTGAACTGCTTGCTCTCGGCGATAAGACCGACAAACTCAGGAGACGCCCAGACAACGCGGTTGCTGTTGGGTACGCGCTTGTTTACAAACTCGCGGCGTGCATTTTCAAGCGCCTTGAGCGCGGTGTCGCCGGTCAGCGAGCCAGCCTCCTTGATCGTGCCGAGGTTTGCAAACTTCTTGAGCGCATAGCGGTCCTCAAACGGGATAACCTCAGACTCGTTCTGATTCTTGATCCACTCGCCGGTCGCAGTGCCAATCGTGCGGCTCTTAGCGGAGCCGAGCTCGATGACACCGGTATATGCCATGTCCATCAGCATGCGGTAACGGTGGGAGTTCGGAATAATGTTCTTCGGGTCACCGTAGCGATTTGCCGCCGCATCGCGGTCAAACTCATGGTACGGCACAGTGGTCGGTACATACACTTCGAGAGTGTCCACACCGTCAAAATTCAGGTTGCCGTTGGTGTGCGGCTTAACGTAAGACTGCGCGTTCCACTGCTTTTCAAAGTTGCCCGCAAATTTGCTGGCAAGATTATGACCATCATGGAAATCGGTAGGCATAAATTATAGCTCCTTTCTCAGTAGCCGAATGCACGCTTAAAATCCGCGTCAAATCCGGCTTCTTCGCCCGCTCCACCCATGGAGCCGGGGCTCATCTGTTTGTTCTTGTTGTTCTTCTTCTCGATTTCGACCTGCTGCTGTGCCTGTTCGCTCATATAGCGCCAGTGCGCGGCAACCGGCGTCATGCCCTCGCTGTTCACGAGTTCCATCACGCGCGGCGGCACGTCCTCCGGTTTGTGAACGTCTGCGAGTGTCTCGTATTCGTCCCACGCCTTAACGGTCGCGTCCTGCTTGGCCTGTGCAACGGTCTGATCAATTCTCTGCTGCATGGCGGTAAGCTGTGCGCGCTGCTCTTCGGCGGCCTGTGCTTCGGCTACTCGCCGGGAGGCCATGCGTCCCTCAGCGATCGCCTTGAGAGCCACGTCCGGCGTTTCCGGAAACTCCGCGCGGCACTTCTCAATTTCAGCCGAAAGCAGCTGCTCATTGCGTGCGCTTTCCAGCTGTTCGAGGTACTGCTGGCGGCTCATGCCGCTTGCCTCGGCGTACTGATCCAGTACACGCATTTCCCGCTCAGCCTTGCGGTCATAATTCATGCCCTTCTGGAGCAGTTCGACCGGGTTCGCGCCGAGCGCACCGGTCAGCGCCTGCACTGCGTCTGCCGGCAGCAGGATCTGCTGTCCGTTGTAGACGAGCGGCACGGTCTGCACCGGCTGTTCCACCGTCTCCGGCGGTACTTCGCCGCCCTCCGGCGGCTGATTCTCCGGTTCTTCCTGCTGCTCTTCGGCGCGCTGGTTTTCCGCGCCGTCCTGCACGGTCTCCTCTGCGCCCTCGGCGGCGGTCTGCTGGTTTTCCAGATCGTCATTGCCTTCAAGCGCCGCAAGGAAATCGTCGCCGTTAAAACCGTCCATGTCCGCGCCGGTGTCGGATGTATTGCCGTCCTCGGCAAAATACTGTAAACCGATACTGTCACGGATCTCGCTTCCGCCCATGTGATTGCTGGTCTTCCAATCCATTTAGACAATCCTCCTATATGCAAAAGACTTTCGTCTCATTGCCGTGTGTTTATCGTGTGTTCCTGCACTCCGGCGGACGCAGCACCGTTCCGCTGGTACTGCACCCGCTTGTATCCTTGCACGCACGGGGAATGCGTAACCCGGACGGGGATAATATGGCGAGAATCCCACGCCCGCCGCAGTGCAGGAAAATATCGTGCTCCGGCGCTCGGACGGACGCCCTCGACCCGAACGAGGGTGCCCGCCATCAGAAAGAAATAAGGGGAATCAATGGGCGGGTGAGGTCAGCTCCCGCCCGTCCGAACGCCGGAACAGGGTTGTTATTATCTCGTGGGGACCTCTGTTTCCACGCAGCAGCCGCCCTCTGCACGCTCCAAATCACGTAAAAGGCTCTTAATGCAGAAACCGAGGTCAATCCCCTCGTACTCTGCACGAACTTCCATCGCGTGCAGATAATTACCCATGTGAAATTGCTGCTCAATCAGCAAATCAAGCGGACAGTCCGGCGTAAAATCCAGATTGTGAGCTTCTGCTTTAACAAGCATCTTACGCAGCTTATTATAGCGGATATTTGTTTCCAGAAATTCACCAAGAAAACGATCCTTATAGTCAGTGCTCTCCGTCAGAGGTGCTACATCTTTCAGCGTCAAATCTTCAAAGGTTTTCATGCCGTATCTCCCTTCTTAAAACCGAAACTTCCGGTCCGTCACCTTGGTGAACTTCGCCTTCTGCGTGTTCAGCTCCTCCTGCATCGCACCGAACATGGCCTCAACCTGCTTCTCGGTGTACTCATACGAGCTGGCCGCCAGATGGCCGATCATGCTGATTGCCTTGCAAGCACGGTTCACGCGCGGCTCTGCCAGTCTTACAAAGCGTTCCGCCTTGCTCTCATTCGTGTTATCCATTCGTTAAACCTCCCTGTAATGCCTGCTGCATGCTGGCCTGCTGCTGCACTCTCTTTGCAGCCTCGACCAAACCTTCCTGATCCTTAACCGAGCCTTCCGGCATGCGGCTGAGGAACTCAACCATATTGGGCATAACACCCGCCGTCTGCAGGTTGTTGAGCGTGGACACCTGCAGAATCCTCGACCAGTAGCTTGCCTCACCAATGTGAATATTGAGGTCCAGCGCCTCCACCGGAATCGCGCCGAAGTCAAACATCTCCACGCGGGTCTGCTCCTGCGTGTCACCGGTTTCCGGGTCTGTCGCCTCGTCCGTGATCTTGACCTGCCGCATCCCGTAGTAAGCGTGCATCATGTCGATGAGCACCCGCTCGTAGTCCTCGACAAACTGATAATATGCGATCTTGGTCAGTGCAAGCGGCGCAGCGTTCGCGGTCTGTACCGCTACGATCGCACTGCTGTTCTCCGGATTCTTGACGTTGCCGAGCGCCGCGTCATTGGCACCGGCAACACTCTTGAGCGCGTCCGTCATTGTTGACGTAATGCCGGTGGCCTCGGTCGGAATCGGCATCGAGCCTGCAACGCCGGTAAGCGCGTCCTTCACATCGCCGGTCACGCCGATACTGGTTGCATCCGGGTTCCAGCCGTCCGGGAACTTATTTCGGTTATACACCAGCTTGGGAATCGCATTGTTGCGAAGCATGATCGCAAGCGCCGTCCACTGCTTGTTGATCTCAATCTGCGTGTTGATGAGCGGCTTGATCTCCATCACGCCGTGATAGCAGTTCTTTCTCGGCTTCCAGCTCATATACGCGACGGGATAGAGTGTCATTTCCGTTGCCACATCCTGCTCGATCATCACGCGCCCGCAGCTGCGGCAGTAGTGTACCCTGCCGTCCTCGGACTTCCAGAACCGCACAAGCTCATTTCCGAGGTTGTCGCTGTCGGTCTGCTGATCGTCGCCCTTGTACAGGCCGTCGGAATCGCCCTCGATGCTCTCCCACTCGGCACAGCCGAGCCGTTTCGCGTCCTTACGGATTTCGGATACCGGTCTGCGGCGCACAATAATAAGGTACGGCTGCTCCTGCACGTTCGCATTAGATGGATTTCCGAACAGAATATTCGTGTTCATCACCTGTTCGGCGCAGATTTCTCCCTGCACACCGCCCAAACCGGACTGCTTGCTTGCGTCAAAGTAAAAATACAGCGCAGCGTCACCGTCCACGCAGGCGTCACGCAGGACCATGTGGTGCTTACTTTTCAGTTTTGTTCGCTCAACCACACGATCAATGCTCTGCTCAAGGATTTTCGCCGCGTACTCGGCCTGCTCGTCTGGCAGGAACGGCTCAACCTCCTGATCCACATCGTTGGAAACGATCTGCGCGACCTTGTAATGTACGATAGGGTCAAGTACATTCATCGTGATCGGCCGCAGATTCTTGGATTTCAGTCCTTCCCACTGCTTGCCCTCCACAAAATTCTCGCACTGCTTGACGTTCTCGTACAACCCAATGCCGGTGTTGTACTGCACACCTTTTTCGTACTCGGCCTGTATCCTGTCAGCCGTGAGCGTGATTTTCTGCTCATTCATCGCTCAAATCCTCCTGCCCGTGGGCGGTTCCGTCATAGCAGAGCAGATTATTCACCTCACGCATAATGCGGCCCTCGGTACTCAGCCGGTACGCCTGCTCCTTGAGTAATTCCTCTCTCAAGTGCTCTGCAGCCTCCCGCTCGGTGTTCAGCGCCTCGGTCAGCTTGCCGTTCTCCTGCTTGAGATTATCAACCTCGTTGCGGGCGCTCCACATCGCGCTGATTGCCGCGTCGTGTGCATCCTTGGTGGTGTCGAGTTCTTCCTGCAGTTCACGGCACTTCCTGCGCTCGGTCTGCAGTTCCTGCCGCAGACGGCAGGCCGTGTCCTCGCTCTCGCGCAGGGCGGTTTCCAGCTTAGTAATGTGGTCCGCAAGCTGTGCGCGTACCGCCTCCTCGGCGTGCAGGCGGTTCTCCATAGTCCGCGCGGTCAGCTGAAAGGATTCCGCTTCTACGGTCTTTACCCGCAAATCCGCGCCCAAGCGCTTGGCGTTTCGGGTCTGCACAGCAGCCAGAAAAGCGCACATCGCCGCAACGGCACTAATAGCTAAATACATTTCCCATTTCCTCCTCAGTTGATAGATAATCCTCGTCTCTTACTCTCGGCAGTTCCGCAGGCAGCGGGCATCCATCGCAGAAATACCGGATCGCGTCCGGTCCGTGCGTCAGCTCGTGCGGCTCGGTTGCCGTATCGTTAGGGTTCTTCTCGTCGTGCTGCAAGCCCGGCAGTGTGCGAATGAGATTCAAGCAGGTATCAAAAATCTGCAATTTCGGTCTGAGTGTACCATCCACATCGGGCACAGGCTGCAGCCGGCGCTTGAGCTCGTACCATCCGGCCACACGGCCGTTGCTCACCTTGGAGAGATACAGACCGTACTCCGCAAACAAGTCGGATACGCTCTTGCCGGTCTCCTGCCGCCTGTTCCACAGGTCTTTTGGCGCGAACCATGCCGTGATATCGTCATTACAGTTTGCGTTCAGCAGTCGCTTGGCCGCCTCCGGAATGATAAGGTCAGGCTGGTAAACCTCACGGTAAACCACCGCATAATCGTTCTCATCCACCGCGATCCAGTACGCCGCCAGCATGTCGAGGCCGTAGTCGATCGCAACATACCGTCTCCACCATGCCGGAATCTCAAACGGACGAACAACGTGCAGCTCCCGCTTGAACTCGGTGAAATACTGCCCAACGTAGTAATCCCAGTTGCCTTCACGCAGCGCAATGTAAATTTCGCGCGGCAGGTTTTTCATACGTTCCTCGTACTGCGGGTCTTTGGTCAGCAGAAACGGGTTGTCCTCCAGCTTGGCCGGAATAAACAGCCGCGTGCCGCCCTCGCAGCGGTGTACCTCCATCGGAGCGCCAATGTCGATAAACCGGCTCTTGGCGTTGGTATGTCCCACGCTGCCGGGGTTAGCGGTCGATTTGACGTGTCTTGGAAACGGTCTCGTGCCGCGCACGCGAGAGATCATATAGGTGTACATGCTCTCGGTAAAATGCGTCATCTCGTCAAACCGGATCACGTCGTACTCGGCGGACTGGTACTGCTGCACATCGCCCTCGGTTGCAATGTATCCCATCTCAATGGTTGATTTGCCAATCTTCCAAATGTGTTTACTTGTGTTGTAGCTTGCCACACTGGCGGGGTACAACTCCATCGTCTGCGGCACCATGGAGCGTTCGAGTTCCTTAAACGTGCGTCTGAGGATTAGTTGCCTACTGCCCTGATACCGCAGCGCGTACACCAGAGCGTCCAGCGCCTGAATAAACGTCTTGCCGCCGCCTGCCGCACCGCCGTAAAGAACCTCGAAAGCATCCGTGTCCATAAACAGCTGCTGTTTCGGCGTGATCTGAAAATCAAGATTCATCGCTAACCGCCTTTGCCGGATCAACAAGCGTCAGCTGCAGGTTGATCTCCGGAGCCGCTTCTTCCTTCTCAGCCAGATGGGACTCCAGCATTTCCTGTCTTGCCGCAACATCCTTCATGGTTCCGGCCAGCTCGCGCAGGCCGACTCCGGTGTAATCGCTTACAACGTTTCTGAGACTTGCCACCTCGGCCTCACTCAGCGCGATGACGCCGTCCTTGGCCGCTTTTTCAAGCAATGCCAGTCCGTCATTGATGGTCCGGGTGTCCTTCGCGGCGGCCTCAGCCTTGCGGTCGAGCGCACGCAGCACCTTGTCCCCGATCTTCTCGCACCGGGCGATCTGCTTACGGCGTATCTCCCGCCGTGCAGCCACACCGTCCTCGTCGCTCTCGTTCTGGGTATGTACCCAATCCGATAACGTGCTCTTGGGGATTCCGAGCCGCACCGACGCATTGGAGATTTTCACGCCGGACGCAATCAGTGCCAGCGCCTCGTCTTTGATTTTCTGGTCATACTTACTCCCGCGCTGCTGCATCCAATCACCTCCCGCGCGTGTCTTGTTTTTCTGGATTTAAGTATAATCGGGAAAAACGGAAAAAACGGAAAACTTTACTCCGGCAGAAAAAAGCGCCCGAGCGCGTCCGTCAGAACGCGCAGGAGCGCATAACAAAAGGGCAACCCTCTCGGATTGCCCTTTGTCGATTTGTGTGTTATACTGTTGTTGCGGACGCAGCCATGTTAACGCTATGTGCGGTTATTCCCACCTTACCCAACACGAGGGGAGGTGATGCTATGATGGTTACATTTTCTGATTTATTTCAGTTTTGTCTCCTTCTCATAGCTTTTGCTGAACTGATTCTCAAAATCAGCAAAAGAAAATGACCGCCCTCCTCCAAGATTGCGGTCATTTTCAATGACATAACCAATCGTGAGTAACCGTTCATGGCTGCGTCCCTTTTGTACCCTTATTTTACACCCAAACCACCGTGTTTGTCAACGCCGCCGCAGAGCGGTGTTTTTTTATTCCCGCTCCCGCACCATCCGATAAAACGTACTCTTTTTCAGTCCGAGCCGGTCCATCGCCTGTACCGCGGTTATGCTCCCGCTTTTCCACAAGGCTGTGACTTCTTCCCAATCCTCCGGCAACTCGGTTTTTCGTCTGCCGAGCTGCCGTCCCTGCTTTTTCGCCTCAGCAATCCCTTCGGCCTGCCTCTGGCGGATGGTAAGCCGTTCCTGCTCTGCGATGGTGGAAAGTACCTCGATCATAATGTTATTTACCATTTCGCAGATCCACTCCTGACCTTCGGGAAAGTCGGCCATCGTGCTCGGTAGGTCGATGATCTTCACGCGCACACCCATTGCCTTGTAATATTCCAGCTCCTGCTTGACCTGCTGTTTGTTGCGTCCAAGCCGGTCAAGGCTCTTAACGATGAGCGTGTCGCCCGGCCGCAGCAGCACCTCACGCAGATACTGGTATCCCGGGCGGTTGAAGTCCTTGCCGCTCTCCTTGTCGGTGATGATGTCGCGCTCATCGGCGATGTACTGCCGCAGCGCTGCAATCTGACGGTCGAGATTCTGTTCGCGCGTGCTGACCCGCGCATATCCGTATACTTTTTCCATATTTGACCTCCTGCCTGCTTAATGCGTCTCAAAATGTCCTGTTGTCTCGCGGAACGTCCGTAAATCAAAAGACAAGCCTTTTCGCACGCCATACCGATAAAAATACCGCCGTCAATCTGCCGTGCGAAAAGGAACACCTTTTGACACGGCTATTTCGACCATAATTTCCCGACCAGCTTCCTCGGTCCGCTCTCATCCGCATACCCCATCCGCCGGGCGCACTCGCTCCAGCTTTTGCCGTCCAGGTACCGCAGCCGCAGGGCGCGCCGCGTCATGGAGTCGCAAACGCTGTCGATCCACTGCCGCACCGTGTCGCGCTCATCCTGGCACTCAGCCTCAATGGCCTGCAGCCGATCCCGTGCCGCGTCCAGTGCATCCCGGCCAAACAGACAGCCGACGCCGTAAGTCTCCTCGATCCGCTTGTGGTGCCGCGCCTCCCGCGCAAACCGTTCTCTTTCTTCTTCCAGTTCACAGACCAGGCTTTCCACCTGTTTTAATCTGTCTTTTGTCATTGTGCCGTGCTGCACCTCCTGCCGCGCAGATTTCCCGCCTTACTGCCGTAACCGTTACGCGCTTCCGCGCGCTCCGTCCTTTGAGAGAGTACAAACAGTAATGTGATTACAATTTGTATTCATTCGTCCGAACCTCTCCGATAAACCGCAGGGGAATTGTTAGACCCCCTACAAGCCACAAAAGCGGCTATTCCCCGCTTTCTCTCAACACCGCCATACGCTGGCAGGCTTGTTGTATAATCTCCTGCGTCTGCGCCGTATCCGTTCCCACGGATCAGGTGCAGCGCGTTTCTTCTGGCGTGTCCAGTATGCGTCAAAAGCTGCTCGATCGACGATCACGCCGACCAGATAGCGGAATACGCCGTACTGGTTTTCCTTCGTTTCGCTGTCGATCACTTTCACACCGGGCGGAACCTCTCCAGCCTCGCTATCTGGCAAACGCAAACGCAGCGGTTCATTCGGCTTTTTCAGGTTTCGGCTGCAGGAATAGGCACGCCGTCCCTTGCTATGTGGCTGATTGAGCAAATACTTCACCGTATCCTCAAAAAATTCCGTGTTCTGCCGCAACGGCCGAACGTCTACCGCACCGTGGCCCCAGCAGTCCGCAATAATTTTTGTCATAATGGCCAACGCACCGGCACCGGTAATGCCGCGCATTACAATGTGGAAATGTGCCCGCACCGGACAATCGGGCAATTCATGCTCCGCTGGAAAGATGATATACGCGTGCTCCTCGCCCATCTTTGCCATTGCTTTACGCATGGCCTTGTGGAATGCCTCTAAATCCTTACCCTCGTTTTCCGGGGCCTCGGCGTATGTAAGACATACAAACAAATCGCGCATCTCACAAAAATTCACGGCCATAATCTGCATGACTTTCCAGCGCTGAGCTAGCGCATTGCTTCGTTTTTTTGCCTCAGACGTCTGTTTCTGTCGTTCTCCGCGCTGCCGTTTGCTCTCACCGGGCACAAAACCGGTAGAATACAGCGACATTTGATAAAGTGCGCCATTAGCTTCTTCTTTTTGAAAAATCATAAATCACCTCTTGCGGCCGACTCCTGCATCTGCGCCGCAACATATAAAATGTAAAGCCAGATCAAGCCAGCCCTTCACGGGCTGGCTTTCTCTTTTCCGTTTTTCATCTTCCAAACCTTCCGCGCCTCGCTCACGAAAACCTTGCGGTAATCTCGCTCATACGCGCCGAAGCCGTAAGTAACCACAGCCGCCGTCATGCAGTTGATCAGCTCGTCCGCCGTCAGACCGTTCTCAGCAGCATTCCGGATAAACTCACGCATTTCATTATCCGGCGGTCTGCCGAAGCTCCGGCTGTAATGGGAATCAACCAGGTGTGCCGTCTCTGTCGGGCTGCGCTCCATCCTGAACACCACCCTCCACAATATCAAACAGCGTGTTCTCGTCAAGATCGCGCAGTTCGAGCTGACCGTCCACGCAGCGCAGCTTAAGCATCTCCTTGACCTCGCCGTTAGACTTGCTTTTCTGCGTGACAGCCGAGGAGACATTGTAATCAAAATGCGTTTTGTTGGTGTCGTGATAAACACCGTCCTCGTCCTGTTCGCCGACAGTCCAGAGCTCCACATTAACTTTGAGTGTTACACTGCCCTCGCTCAAGCCCTGCCGCAGCAGGGTATTCAGAACATCACGCAGCTTCGTATCGAACAAATCGACCGCATCATTGAAGATTCCGCCGCGCAAGCTCATCTCGTGTCTCATTCGCCTGCACCTCCTCCCGAATCCGCTTCAAGGTTTTCTGCACGCCCGCGTGGCGCGAAACCTTGAAATCAGTTTCCAACCCGAAAAGGGCGATAACCTGTTCGGCGACATTGAAAACGTCCGCCAGCTCGGCGGCCAGATGCTCGAGCCGCGCCTCCAGATCACGCTTTTTTCCGCCCTGCTCGTGGAAGCTGAGCAGCATCAGCACCTCGCTTGCGGCACTCACGGCCTCGCCGAGCTCCTCCATCAGTTTGCATACCTGCTTCTCCTCGCCGTAGTACCGGGCGATTTCGAGCAGCTTTGCAGCTCTCTTTGCGTTCATGTTTTTCTTTACCTCCTTGTAGTTGTCGGGAAAATCCCGAATCTCAAAATCAATGACGGAAAAATCGAGCAAATCCTGAATTTTCATCATGCCAGCCCGTCGCCTCTCTCTTTCAGCCATTTCGCAATGACTGCCGCGAACTTCTCGCAGGCGGCCTCGTCCGTCTGCTCCAGCTCACCGAGCGCCTGCTCGAGTCGTTCGACCAGTCCGCGCACCTCGCCAAACAGAAAATTGACCTTGTGCGCCGCAGGGTTCTTGGCCTTGTCCAGCTTCTCCTCAGCCGCGCGTGCGCGTTCCTCTGCCGCCTTGGCGGCCTCGGCGTTCTCCTCGCGTACCTTGGAGCGGATTTCCTCCAGCTCCTCCTCAGTCAGTTCCCGCACTTCGGCGGGCCGTTTTTCGAGCTCGTCGAGACGTTCGGCGAGATCTTTTTCGCGCTGCGTGGCGTCCGAGAGCGAGCTTTGAGCTTTGTCGCGCTCTTTGTTTGCCTCGCGGAGCTTGCTTCTGAGGAGCTTGTCCTTCTCCTTGAGCCTGTCGGCGTTCGCCTTTGCCTCGTCCCGTTCCTTGACAAGCGCCGCAATCTCGCGGCTCGACATGCTCGGCAGATCGTTCTCTTCCGCAAGCTCCTCGCGCTCCTCCTCAGCCATGCCGAGCAGCGGAAGGATCTGCGAATAGGATAACTGTCCAAAGGCATCCGCTGCGGTCTTGCCGGAAATACTCACCTGACCGCCGCCAAACTCACGCGCAATACGCATGTAGTTCTGCGCCGTCGAGGGCTTGTAGCCGAGCTTGTCCGTCAGATACGCCGTCCACTCGCCGGAGGGTACCATCTGCTTTGCCTCCTCAAGCCGCGTGCCGATCTGGATCACGCTCTCAAGGAAAACCTTGCGGGCATTATCCCGAATCATCGTGATTTCGGCGGTCACGATCTCGATCGACCGAACCGCAACTACATTTTCGCTCATTTAAGCCGTCCTCCTGACAATTTTCGCGATCTCGCGCAGATGCTCTAAATACAAATTCATAAATTCTGCCGCCTCGGGTGTCCGTGCGCGGTTGTGTGCCGCGTAGCACTGCCGGCACTCAAGCGTTTCCGGGTCGATCTCCACCGTGTGCCACGGCGTGCGCGGCTCGCTGCATTTCCGCAGCACCATGATGATGGTGCTGCCGTTCGCGTGCCGACCTGCATAGCCTGCAACGCAGTTGTTCTGCTCCTCGCCCTCGCGCACAATTTCCTCTGCGCTGTCGATCGGGCGGATAAACATCCCGCCCCACTTCCATCTCATCCACTGCAGCAAATGCCGCTGTGTGCGGAATTTCTCGTTTCTTCCGCGATTCAGCAAATGCCGCTCGCGCGTGCTCAATCGTGCGTGCGCCTCATGCAGATCATGCGGCAGCTTGTCCGCGTTCGGCGCAAGCCGTTCCAGCTGATCCTGATAGTCGGCAAACTCACGCATCACCGCCGACAGACCCAGGTCAGAGCACCTCCGCTGTTTTTCAATGTACTTCCGCAGTTCTGCCGCCGTCACGCCGCAGCGCTGCGAAAACGCAGCGACATCAAACATCGCCGTATCTACCGCCCGGGCGAACGCAAGGCTTGCGGAATCTGCGCGCGCCGCGCCCGCCCGTTTCAAGCAGCTGTATTCCGCCGCAGTCCAAAGTGTTTCATTGCGGAGCAGCCGCACATCCGCCTCCCCGAGTCCGCGGAACAGCTTTTTCGGCTCCTTCGCCCGCAGGTTTACCAGTCTGCGGAAATAGTCGCCGCCGCCGCCCTGCTCGCGCTCCCGCAGCCAGCGGCCGAATCCCATCTTCCACAGGTATTCCACCGCCGGATACTTGCAGTAAAGCGCCAGATACCCGGTCAGATCATCCAGCGTAGCGAATGCCTCGGTAAGCTGGCTGTACCGCAAAGCGCTTGCCGCAAGCTCCTGCTCACTCGGCAGCACCCAGAAATCATCCCGGCGGCCGCCGCCCATGTCGTACCAGTGCCGGAACGTGCAGTTTTTCCGCAACGCCCAGCCGTCATACTGCCAGCTCCACTTTTTCGCGCCGGCGGCAGAAAATACATACCGACAGTATTCATTCGCTATATACTTGCTGTCCAGAAAATATGGATTCATCCGCACCTGACAGGATGTCAGCCACAGCTCGCCGTGCGCGCCGACCTGAAAAAAGTGAAACGCGAATGATGTTTTGCGCAGCGCCGCCGCATGATCGTTTGCCGTCCACCGTTTGGGCGTAACGCTCCTGCCACAGCGTGGGCACATCTGCCATTTGCTCGCCGGGCCTGCCGTATGCGGCTCGGTAAACCGATTTCGGCAGGCGGTGCAGAAACATTCATACCGCTTCGTGTAGTTGTCCGGAATAAAAAAATCATGCTCATCTCCGGCGTACAGGCGGAAGAACAAAAATTCCTCGTGCCGAACGTTCTCACCGATCAGCTCCTGCAGCTCACAGCCGTCAATCGGCGGAATATCGTTGACCTCAAACACGTTCCCGCCTCCTTACAGCAGACTCATCAAATCCAGATCATCACTGCCGCGCCCAAGCGGTTGGGTTTCCGGCGTCTCGCTTGCCGCCGCACCCAAATCCACCTTATAAAAGTCAGCCGCGACCTTGATCACCGGGTTCTCGGGGTCGTAGCTGTTGCACATGCAGCCCCAGAAACCGCTCTTCTGGTGCTTTTTCGCATACTCATAAAGCGCGCTGAAGCACTTGCTAAAGCTCATCTCCGGATTATCAAGGTCAGTGGCGATCACCTCAGCGGCGTGCGGGTTCTCCTGCGCGATCATCAGCACCACTTCGCCCATCTGGCGGGCGTTGCCCTCGGCGGCGTCCACTGCCGCCTTGATCTTATGTAAACTCATCTGATAGCCCTCGTTTCTCTCAGGTGTTCACGCACTGTTCTCATGTTGCGTTTGGTCGCTTTCGCAACCTCTCGCACGGACATGCCGGAAGCGAACAGCCGCGCCATTTCGCGCACTTCCTCATCCGTCACGCGCGGAACGGGAGCGGGCAGCAGTCCGCGTGCGCGCAGACGCGCTGCAACGGTCGCTTTGCTGCGTCTTGCCATCTCAGCGATATCCGCAACATTTCTGCCGGCTTTGTACCATTCGCACCATTGGTCTACGTCCTCGACGCAGACCGGACCCTGCACGCCTTTCTGCGGCGTACACAGTTCCGGCACAAAAATGCCTGTCGGCACCTCGCTGCACAGCCCGCGCGCATCGTCCTGCGGCGTAAATACGCATTCGCGCGTGTAATATGTACAGTGATCATAAAGACTGTAGTGCTCGGTCTCCTGTATCTCAAACCGGCCGCGCGGGTGTTTCCAGATAACCCGCGTCTTTTCCTTTTTTCGCATATTGTTCCTCCTGCCGCGCCTTAAAAATGGCGCTTTCTACTTCTTTCTTTCGCTCCCATACATCCGGCAGCTCGGTAAAGGGAGCGCAGATCGGGTAAGCCTTGCCCTCGTCACCCATCGTGCCGACAAGGTGATACTCCACCTCGCCAAACAGGGTGCGCTGAACCTCAACGCGCACCCTGTCGATCCGCACCCGCGGCAGCTCGGTCAGCTGAGAATACGGTTTGATCTCCAATCCGCTAAATCTCTGCATGGCCGCCCTCCTGTTTTTTAGCCTCCTGCCGAGCCTGCCACCGCTCGAGCAGCAGCTTGTCAAACTGCCGTTTGCGCTTTGCCTCGGCCTTTTTCTGCATATAGAGCTCATCCATCGCCAAATCCGTGGCAATGCGCCGGACCATCCGCCGCTGCACCTTGGTTTCTTTCCAGTCTGGATGCTTCATCTGATCTGCCTCATAAAGTCCGCACGCCAGACCGCGCGGTTGAGCGATTCGCGGGCAGCGCGGCGGGCCTCAGCCTCCTGCCGCTGGCGGCGGCGCTTGCGATAGATCATGCTTGCCCGGCAGTAAGCCAGGCACAGCGCCATCATCCCGGCGCAAATGACCGCATCGCCGCGCGGGCAGAAGCCCGCGATACAGCCGTAGACCACACCGGCCAGCACCGCGCCGCACGCGGCCATTGCCATCTTACAGGTTTTCATTTCCCTTTCTCCTCTCGTTTTTGAGATATAATTCCCACGCCGTTTTCTGCAGGCGCTCAATGCGCCGCTGCATTTCATCCGGCGCAACGTCACGGTAGCAGTCGTCGTCAATGTAAACCGTACCGTTCGGATAATGATATTCAGCCACGATTGCCACCGTAACCACCCCTTTCTAAAGCCTATGCTTAGACCGGCTTGTCTGTTGCCGTCCGTGCCGCCTCTGCCTCTAAATTGAACTTTTGTGCTTTCTCAAGCTCAATGCGGGCAGCGATCCGCAGGCTCTCCGGCGCGTCCGGGTCAGCCATGATCTGCTCTGCCGTCATGGCGAGGTATTCGTTGAATGGTTTCATACAGGTTTCACCTCGATCTTTTCCGCCTTGCCGAGCCATTCCTCGACCTTCTGCAGCGCAACCTCTCGGCTGTCGCAAAAATACTGCGTCCACTGGTACGCAATATGACCTTTTTCAGTCAGAACCCAAACTTCGTACTTCATGGTGTGCTCCTTGGACTATTCAATGGAATAATTTCAGAATTTCCAAACAGGTTGCAATCTTAGCCGTGGTATAGTTCGATTGCGCCGGACTGCTCTCCTTGCTCAGCTTCTCCACACAGTCGGCAAGGAGAGTTGTTGTTTTCAGCATAATTTCTTCGGCGTTCTTCTCTAACAGTTCGTCCATCTTCTCATCCCTTTCAGTAATGTTTTTGAGGAAATCTGTGCTGCTAACACCAGTGCGCTGAACGAACTCGCAAAGTCTATTTCAGATGCACTCATCGCGGCAGCAAACTAATTTCCCGCAACCCCCGTCAGCTGCTGCTGGCGGGGGTTGTCGTATCCTCACAGAAGAAATCGAAAGGCACGCTCAGTGCTTCGCAGATTGCCTCATAGTCCTCCACCGATATACGGTTTCTACCGTGTAATAAGTTGTAGAGCTTCTGTTTAGTCCAACCGCACTTGTCAGCGATAAAAGTCTGCTTAATGCCATTCTGTTCAATGTAGTCGGAAATCTTTTCGTAAAAAGCCATCTAACGTCCCTCACCCCTTCCCTTCCGCCTGCTCGGCGTCCTTAGCAGGGCGCGAGCCTTTCACTGTACGATAAAATGTCCGCTGTACCACATGGATTTCATACTGTGTCTTTTCAGGGTACTTTGCACGCACTTTCAGTTCATCTTCCAAAAAGCCGTCCAGTGCTTCGGCAAGTGTACCGGCCTGCCCAGCTTTCCCCTTAATGGTAATCTTTACTTTCATACATTCCTCGTTGTCTCTTTCCACCTTCTCTGCTATACTGAAGCAGAAAGGAGGTGATTTTGTGTGTAAAATCGTTCAGCGCAGTTGTTTGGTGATATGTCCGCTCCATCCGTGGATGAAGCACACGGTCTATACCAAAACCACCGTCACCGAGGATGGAAAAACTTTTGCCATGTGCAACGGCTGTGATGCTATGGAGGGCCGCACGCAATGTCAAAAATGCTGTGCCGCGATTACTCTGATGTATATGCGCGGCGAACCCATGCCAGCAGGGGCGTTTCCTCCACCTCTGCACCTTCTCGGCGAAGCAGATCGAGTGACAGGAGCAGAGCCTGGATAAGAGACTCGCGCAGCCATTCGTTGCGTTCGGCGAACAGATCACCCTCCAGAAACAGCGGTAGTCCATTATGCAGATGGACAGCCGCTGTTTCTATTACTGAGAACGCAAGATCCAGATCGTCCTTTTTCATGATCTCACCCCTTCCCTTCCGCCTGCTCGGCGTCCAGTGCGAAAAGATATTCAAAATCAGCGTGAAACAGACCCATAACCTGTTTCGCTTCGCTCATTTTGAAATCTTTTCTGCCCTTGAGCTTATTCCGCATCGCACTTTCGCTGATGTCACAGACATCGGCAAGCTGTTTGGTGTTAATCTTCTGCTTGAACATTTCAAGTTCCAAGTTAGGATACATTGGACATTTCTCCTTCCATGGTGGTATAATAAAATTCCTATGTACGACCTCCCGCCCGAAATGGAGGTTATGCTTTGAAACCTGTAGAATATTATCTCAATCTTCCGCCTGAACTGGTGGATATGAACGATCCCGATACGCCGGAAACTATTAAAATCCGTGCACGTGTTGCATTAGAGAATGAAAGAAATTCTATTCTCGAAATCGAAGAATCAAAGCGTACTGAAAAAATGAAAGCCAAGCTTGTTGCAATCGGCAAAGCTCTTGAAACCGGTGTAACTTTGGCAAGTCTTTTCAAATAATCCAATCTAAATAATATTTTGGGAGGTCGTGTCATAGGATGCGGTCTTTCAACCGCTTGAAATACCCTTACTCGTATTTCTTGAATATAGAATATACCCTTTCTGATAATCTGTCAATAGCATTTTATCAGAAAGGGTATATTTTTATTGTAACCGTTTATATTTTGTGGTATAGTAAGGCAAAGGAGATGAACGCATGAATATACTTGACAAGCTCGACTTGTTAATGCACGAACGAGGACTGAATAAGCGAACACTTTCCCAGTCCTGTGGCATACCCTACACAACAATTATCGGGCTGTACAGCAAAGGCTATGAAGGTGCACGAATGAGCACCATCCGAGGACTTGCACACTTTTTCGGTGTATCAACGGACTATCTAATTACAGACGAAATCACCGACCCGCATTACGGTCTGTCGTCGTCCGCTGCACCGGTCTCCGACCTCACCGCAGACGAAACCCAGCTCATCGACGACTACCGCTCCCTGAACGAGCAGGGACAGGAATATATCCGTCAGACCATGTATATGGCAAAACAAACGCATAAAAAAAATGCCTGACCTTTCCGATCTGGAAAGTCAAGCATGAATAACGCAGAACATATCGGTGGTATCACCAATATGATAAATAACCATTTTGCCAATACCGGCAAAATGGTTGAAAGAAGAAATGAAATAAAAAAATTCCCGTCTCGGTGGTGGCACACCGAGACGGGGTAAAATCATTCGTCACTATCTTCTTTATGTTTTAAGTACGTTCGTATCTTTGCATCGTTTTCCTGCATACTTTTTACCATTGCAATCATATTAGCATCCTCATCCGCCGGAAACAGATGTTCTGCTATGATTTTCGGAATCACAATAAACGCCGAGATCATACCGGTCAGCGCACTGACAACAACACCAACGTCACCGAGGGATATGTTACCGCGTATCGTTACGATCCAGATACTCACGATTGCTGTCAGTACGATGAAACCAAAAGCCGCAAGCGACACAACGAAAAACCAGAATTTATAGTTTTTCTTGGATTTGCTCTTTTTCACATAATCATCAATATATACTTTCAGCAGTTCGGTATAGGCCTGATTTCTCGCGTCATACTCCGGATCGTTTTCCTGGCTGATAGCTGCCGTGATCAGCTGCTCATCAGATGTTCTGACCGGCGTTTCATTGTCACTTTCTTCTTGAAATGTTTTTAGAATATCGTGAAAATCAGTATATTTATTAACCATATATTAAATAATCTTCAAATCCTGCAGCCGCACGCGTGCCGCTTCTTTGGAAACCTTGAATTCATTTGCAATGTATCTGATTTTTTCATCAAATGCCGCAAAGAAATCTCTTTCCTCTAATTCTTCCAGCGCATCCCGAACCATTCGTTCCGGCATAAGAATGTTGGACGCGAAAATATTGGCTTCACGTTCTATTCCTCGCTGTGGCGTGTCGATTACATCTCTGTGCGCATACAGCGTCTCATCTTTTTTCTTGTGTAGAACATAATGTGCCAGTTCATGCGCGATCGTAAAACGGCGTCTCACCGCTCTGTCTGCAAGATTGACTACAATAACCTTATCCGTGTGATACCGTTCTCTCAAGCTATCGTCCACGCCGATAAAACCGGCAACCTTGGAGGGTAAATATTGCTCATATACCGCAATACCCATTGCATTGCAAATGTCTACAATGTTTACCGGATAATGGGTAATATTATTTTGTTCGCAAATTTCATTTGCTTTCTGAGCAATTTTTGCTTTTGTCAGCATAACAATACCTCCCCTCTACAATAAGAATATACGTTAAATTTGCACCTGTCAACCACCTGTCCAAATAATTTGTCAAAGGAAGTGATCCCATGCCCACCGACTATGCCCTGTACCTCCGCAAATCCCGTGCGGACCTCGAAGCCGAGGCACACGGCGAGGGCGATACCCTCGCCCGGCACGAGCATATCCTGATGGAGCTTGCCAAGTCCCGTGCCCTGCCCATCGGCGCAATTTACCGCGAGATCGTCTCCGGCGAGCGCATCGCAAACCGTCCCGTCATGCAACAGCTTCTCTCCGAGGTGGAGGACGGCCGCTGGAAGGGCGTCCTCGTCACCGAAACCTCGCGTCTGGCGCGCGGCGACACGATCGATCAAGGCATCGTCGCCCAAGCGTTTAAGTTTTCGGGCACGCTCATCGTAACACCCGCCAAAACCTACGACCCCACGCAGGAGGCGGATGAGGAGTGGATGGAGTTCGGCCTGTTCATGTCGCGGCAGGAGTACCGCATGATCCGCCGCCGTCAGCTGGCCGGAACGAGAGCCTCCAAGAAAGAAGGCCACTACGTTCCCGGACGTCCGCCTTACGGCTATGAACGCTACAAACTGGACGGCCGCGGCTGGTCCCTTCGACCGGTTGAGCCGCAGGCCGGTGTGATCCGCACCATCTACGATATGTATCTTTCCGGCAAAGGCTTTTCCGAAATCGCAAACGAACTGAACGCTATGAAGATCCGCACACCGCTCGATAAAAAATGGGTGCCCGCGACTACCCGTGCCATCCTGCAGAACCCGCACTATGCCGGTTTTATCCCCAGTGCCATGAAGGTCAACACAAAAATCGTGCAAAAAGGCAAATTGATAACCAAGCGACCGGTCAATAAAAACTGTGAGCTGTACGAAGGAATACACGAAGCGATCATCCCGCGGGACGTCTGGAACAGCGTCCAACAGCGCATGAAAGAAACCGTTACGCCGCGTGTACCGCGCAAATACCAGCAGATGAATCCGCTGGCCGGACTGGTCTACTGCGACCAATGCGGTAAACTGATGTCTCGCCATCCATACCGCCGTGAAGATAAAGTCCGGTTTGGCTGTGAAAATCCATCCTGCTCTACCGTCTCCAGTCTGTTTGAAGATGTGGAAAGCCTTGTCCTGCAGTCTCTCCGCGAATTTCTTCACAAGATCGAACTCAGCTCTCCTGCCCTTCTGGACACGAAAAGCGAAGAAATCGCACTGCAGAACATCGAGAAGCAGCTTACCGATATAAACCGCCGTCTGCAGCGTACCTATGAACTGCTCGAAGATGGTTTTTACAGTAAGGAAACGTTCCTGCAGCGTCAATCCGCAATCAGCCGGGATCAGACCGCACTGCTAAACACAAAGCACGAGATCGAGCGCAAACTCCATAATAAACAGACAGACATTGAAGCGCAGAAGAACTCCGCGCCACTCATCCGTCATGTGCTGGACGTATACCCCACACTGGAAGATCCAAAAGAACAAAATCTTCTCTTAAAGCAGGTAATCCGCCGTATAGACTACCATAAAACCGTCCGTGTCTACGGCAAAGCCAAAAGCGACCTCCATCTGACAATCCACCCCAAAATTGCTATACCTCAAACCTCTAACATTTAAGTTATTGCTGCTGTGCTCTGCACGAAGTACCCCGTTCAATCTGCTCGTGCTTCGGCGGTGACGATCTCGTGCTCAGCAACGATGGCTATCAGCTGTTCGTAACCCTCGGTCAGTTCTCGATTATCCGGCTCGAGCGCGACATCCAGCTGCTCATGCCCGCTTACGATGTATGTCTGCCGCGACGCGACTGCTCGAACAGCGGTGTCGGCGGTGAACAGGACCCGTGCGAGATCTTCTCGAGCTTCGACTTCCCCATCGACGCCTTTTTCCCGCCGCAGAGCGACAAGGCAGGCTGTCTGTTCACCGGCAGTGCCGGCATAAATGACAATCGCAGCGGCTGCGGCTGCGGCAATAACAATTCCTGCAGCGGCAATAATTCCTGCAGATAATCTATCTACCCGTTTACACGCAGCCGGTTGGGAGTATTTGCTCCCAGCCGGCTGTAAATTCGCCGTTCTGTATGACGGCAAGCCGATGGTTTTCGACTGTCCGTTAAAAATGAAGCCGTCGGCAAATTCGATCTATGACCTGAAGGATGCCATTGCTTCATTCTTCATTCTCGTTAAGAATACAGACGGCGGCTTCCTGATCTGCAGCTTTGCAACCGGTATCCGATCACTGCCGCACAAACCGTTCAATCTGCTGAAAAATTTCTCTATTGGTGCAAAAAGTTCCTCATCAACTGATGAGGAACTTTTCTTGTGCAGCTTTTCGATTCTGAGACTTCACTTAGTACGCGATGCCCCAGACAACCATCTTGTTTGCAGGCTTGCCGCAGACCGGACAGGTATCTGCGATATGCTCCTGCTCGAACGGCATGCAGCGGCTCGGCATACCGGTCTCTTCCTTGACCTTCTCCTCGCAGGCGAGGTCGCCGCACCACATGGACTTGATAAAGCCGGTGTGCTCAGCAAGAATGGACTTCATCTCGTCAAGAGACTTTGCGGTATAGGTATGCGCCTCGCGGTTTGCGAGCGCCTTCTCATACAGCGACTTCTGGATATCCTCCAGCAGTGCCGGAATGGTCTTTTCGAGATCCTCGAACTTAACAACAGTCTTTTCGCGGGTGTCGCGGCGAACCAGTACGCACTGACCCTCAGCGATATCGCGCGGACCAACCTCCAGACGAAGCGGAATGCCCTTCATCTCGTACTCGGCAAACTTCCAACCCGGGGTATTGTCGCTTAGGTCGATCTTGGCACGGATGCCCGCTGCCTTGACCTGCTCGTACAGTTCGGTTGCCTTCTCCTTGACGCCTTCCTTGTGTGCCGCAACCGGAATAACAACCAGCTGGGTCGGAGCGATGCGCGGCGGCAGAACCAGACCCTCGTTATCACCGTGCGTCATGATGATCGCGCCGATGATACGGGTAGAAACGCCCCAGGAGGTCTGATACATATACTGCAGGGTGTTGTTCTTATCGGTGTACTGCATGCCGAATGCGCGTGCAAAGCCGTCACCGAAGTAGTGCGAGGTACCGGACTGCAGAGCCTTGCAGTCGTGCATCATAGCCTCGATGGTGTAGGTATTCTCTGCACCGGCGAAGCGCTCCTTCTCGGTCTTTTCGCCCTTAACGACCGGAATGGCCAGCCATTCCTCGAAGAACTTCGCGTAGATGTTCAGCATGCGCAGAGTCTCTTCCATAGCCTCCTCAGCGGTAGCATGAACGGTATGACCCTCCTGCCACCAGAACTCACGGCTGCGCAGGAACGGACGGGTGGTCTTTTCCCAGCGGACAACCGAGCACCACTGGTTGTACAGCTTCGGCAGATCGCGCCAGGAGCGAACGATCTTTGCGTAATGCTCGCAGAACAGCGTCTCCGAAGTCGGACGAACGCACAGACGCTCCTCCAACTTGTCGTTGCCGCCGTGCGTTACCCATGCACACTCCGGCGCGAAGCCTTCAACGTGGTCGGCTTCCTTCTGCAGCAGGCTTTCCGGAATGAAAATCGGCATTGCTACATTCTCGTGACCGGTCTCCTTGAACATACCGTCCAGCGTGTGCTGGATGTTCTCCCACAGCGCCTGTGCGTACGGACGCATGATGATACAGCCCTTTACAGACGAATAATCGGCCATTTCAGCCTTTTTAACAATATCTGTGTACCACTGCGCGAAGTCCACGTCCATGGACGTGATCTCGCTGACCAGCTTTTTCTTTTCTGCCATTATTCTTCACCTTTCTGGTTCGCAATAATCTTATCTATTTTCTCTTGTTCGTTTTCCAGCGCATCGTTGCCCCAAATGTAGAATACATCATCGGTTGCCGACCGAACGGTAATATTTCCGTCTTTCAACAGGCAGGTATAGTGTCCGCTTCTATGGCCCTCTGTCGGAATAGCGATCGTGAAGCGAACAGCACCGCTTTTGACCGTCTTTACCTCGTCGATCAGAATGTCATCGAGTGTTGCAAGCGTGGTCTGCGTTCCATCCGGCGCGATACGCACGAGCATATCACCGGCCATGTATCCGATACCATCCGAATAGTATTCCGTCCGCTCAGATTTATCACAGGAAACAGCATAATAAGCCCCATCAGCATCCTGCTTTACGCTGATGACCGGAGAGTCTGTCACCTGTACCAGACGGCCATTCTCCTCGCGGTACAGCCCGGCTGTGCCCCAGAGCAACGCACCGTCGCTGCCAATTATCTGCGGTGCAAAATGCTTGCGCACCTCGGCATCATCCGACTGATACGCATTTGAGATGGTATAGCTGTCTGTCTTTTGACCGTCCCAGTTATACGCCGTCAGCACGGTTTCGTCCGCCGTACAGTTCTGCGTAACAGTCATGCCGCTATCCGTCAGCCGGCAGATACCCGCTGCCACGCCCAACGGCTCCACGCCTGTTTCCGTGAGCTTATAACCGGTCGTCTCGTCCGTGCAGATGATGCAGCCACGTGCGCTCTGATAAACGGTATGTGCTGCCTGCTGCTGTGCTTCGGTCAGGGGCAGTTCGGTTTTGACCGTATCGCCGTGCACTGAGCACAGCGAATACGTTTCCGTTTTCCGGTCGTACACCAGCAGATAATCGGTTTCTCCGGCACGGCCGAGATATTCCACAGAGCTTTCCTGCGGCAGCGAGAGCACTTGCGCCAGTTTCATCGTCTTGCTGTCCATGCGGTACAGGATAAAATCCGACTGCTCCATATCGCTCTGCGCATAACGGTCTGTACCGCTGACAGGCTGCACTCCGTCAATCGGACACTGCGCCACTGTCACATCTGCGATCTGGCAGACGAATGGCGAAGCAATCAGGTTCCATTTGCCATCGTACTGGTAATCATTGCTGTAATCACGCGGCAGAACGTCCCATGCCGCATTTTTAAACTGTTCCGCTGTGAAAACGCCGTTGTCGATTAGCTTTTTCGCCACACTGCGGTCGCTTTCGTCGCCATTTTTCGCGTAGTGCGTACCGAGCAGCCGAGCCGAGAGCGAAACCGCATCTCCGCGGATAAAGCCCTCCTCGTCCGTCTGCCGTACCTCATCGTTATCGACAAAAGCCGTCCCCTGATAGCTGTCCGCATCCAAATGTGCCCGGGTCAGAAAAATGCAATACTGGTCGCAGGTGACATTGCGCTGCGAGCCGTACTTTGTCGCGGAAACGCCCTTGGTCAAACCGTTCTGATACAGCCAGCCGACGTACTTGTCCGCCCACTGCGGCACATCGGCAAACGGATGCTTCCAGTTCCCTGCCAGCGCGGTCTTTTCTGCGCCAAGCAGGCGGGTCAGCATCACCGAGGCCTCTGCGCGGGTCATGGATTTCTCCAGCGCAAAGCCCTTGCCGGTGCCTTTGAACAGTCCGAGATCATAAAGCATCTGCGCCTGCGCTTCGGTATCGCCGGGATAGTTGTTGTTGATCGTACCGACCTGTGCCGCACCGGCGGCACAAGTCAGCAGACCTGCCATCAGACACGCGGAAACAAATTTTTTCATGCCGCACCCTCCCTGCATACATGACAAAACTCTATGAACCTTTTATTCTATTGTGACGGAGAACGGAATACAGCTTCCGCTCTCCGTTTTGCTGCTTACTTCAGCCTATTCTCAACCTCATACGCGAGCTTCTCGATAAACTCGCCGGTCTCCATAGCGGTGGTCTCGCCGGTCTTGCGGGTACGAACCGAGATAACACCCTTTTCCTCGTCCTTGTCGCCAATGACGATCATATACGGAATCTTGTGAACCTGTGCTTCGCGGATCTTATAGCCAATCTTCTCGTTACGCTCGTCCATGGTTACGCGGAAGCCCTTATCGGTCAGCTGCTTAACAACCTCCTGTGCACACGGAATATTGCGATCGGTCATCGGCATAACGCGAACCTGCTCCGGTGCCAGCCAGGTCGGGAATGCGCCTGCGAAGTGCTCGGTGATAACGCCGATGAAGCGCTCAATGGAGCCGAGGACAACGCGGTGAATCATAACCGGACGGTGCTTCTCGCCGTCTGCGCCGGTATACTCAAGCTCAAAACGCTCCGGCAGCTGCATATCCAGCTGGATGGTGCCGCACTGCCAGGTACGGCCGATGGAGTCTGCCAGATGGAAGTCCAGCTTCGGGCCGTAGAACGCGCCGTCGCCCTCGTTGACAACGTAGTCCTTGCCAATCTCGGTGATTGCTTCTGCGAGGGTCTTTTCCGCAAACTGCCAGTCCTTGAGGTCACCCATGTGATCCTCCGGCATGGTAGACAGCTCGATCTGATAGGTCAGACCAAAGGTGGAGTAAACCTCATCGAACAGACGGACAACGTTCTTGATCTCGTCCTTCATCTGGTCCCAGGTCATGAAGATGTGCGCGTCATCCTGCGTGAAGCAGCGCACACGGAACAGGCCGTGCAGTGCGCCGGACAGCTCATGACGGTGTACCAGACCCAGCTCGCCGACACGCAGCGGCAGCTCCTTGTAGGAGTGCGGCTGAGCCTTGTAGACCAGCATGCCGCCCGGGCAGTTCATCGGCTTGATTGCGTAATCCTCGTCGTCGATGACGGTGGTGTACATGTTCTGCTTGTAGTGATCCCAGTGACCGGAGCGCTCCCACAGCTTGCGGTTGAGGATCATCGGGGTGGAGACCTCAACGTAGCCGTAGCGCTTGTGTACCTCGCGCCAGTAGTCGATCAGGGTGTTCTTGAGGGTCATGCCGTTCGGCAGGAAGAACGGGAAGCCCGGGCCTTCCTCGGTCAGCATGAACAGGCCGAGCTCCTTGCCCAGCTTGCGGTGATCGCGCTTCTTCGCCTCTTCCAGCATGTTGAGGTACTGGTCGAGTTCGTCCTTCTTCGGGAATGCGGTGCCGTAAATACGCTGCAGCATCTTCTTGGAGGAATCGCCGCGCCAGTAAGCGCCGGTAACGTTCATCAGCTTGATGCCGTTGCCCTTTACGCGGCCGGTGGAGTCCAGATGCGGGCCTGCGCACAGGTCGGTGAACTCGCCCTGCTTGTAGAAGGAAATGGTAGCGTCCTCCGGCAGATCGTTAATCAGCTCTACCTTGTACGGCTCCTCGCGCTCTTCCATGAACTTGATGGCTTCCGCGCGCGGCAGCTCGAAGCGCTCAAGCTTCTCCTTCTCCTTGCAGATCTTACGCATCTCTGCCTCGAGAGCATCGAGGTGCTCCTGCGTGAAGGAGAACGGCGCATCAAAATCGTAGTAGAAGCCGTTGTCGATGGACGGACCGATGGCCAGCTTGACCTCCGGATACAGGCGCTTTACTGCCTGCGCGAGAATGTGCGATACCGTGTGACGGTAGGTGTCGCGGTATTCCTTGTTCTCAAACGTGTACTTGTTATCTTCGGACACTTTTATTCAGACCTTTCTTGTAAAATCATAACGAGTGGAGTAATTGATAATGGAGAATGGAAAATGAAGGTATCCGTCCACGGGACGGAATTTTATGACGCGCTTTGCGCGTAACCACAATTCTCAACTCTCCATTTTCAATTTTTCATTACTGCAGAGTAACAAAAAAGCGCTCACCCCTGTATCTCTCAGGGGTGAGCGCTTGCCCACGGTTCCACCCTGCTTGCAGTCCCTTGAAGGACTGCCGCTCGGAGTTCTTAACGCGAACGACACGGCACAGCATACTGCGGTTTTCCGCTGTGCGGCTCGGGAATCGGTACTGTTTTCTCCGCATTGCGTGTGCTTGCAGCCGTGGCACACGCTCTCTGATAAATGCTTTTCGGAAAACAGGATTTCCGTCATTGCCTATAACTTAATAAATACAAATTTATTATAACGCTCATATCCGCGCTTTGTCAACCGATTTCGCATGAAAAATGAGGAATTGAAAAATGCAGGATAACATCATTCTCCATTTTCCGTTCTCAATTCTCCATTACTGTGCCTTCGCTCTGGTAATTTTATCCGCAGCAAGCAAAATACCCAGCTTGCCGGACTCATACGTCAGGCCGCCCTGCATATAGCAGACATACGGCTCACGCATCGGTGCATCGGCGGAAAGCTCAATGGACGCGCCCTGCACGAACGCACCTGCAGCCATGATAACCTGATCGTCGTAACCCGGCATTGCCCACGGCTCCGGCGTTACATAGGAATCGACAGGTGCACCGGCCTGAATGCCCTCACAGAAGCGGCGCAGCGGGTCAGGCGCACCGAACGCGATGGTCTGGATGATGTCGTAACGCGGCTCCTCTGCCTTCGGGCTTACCTCGTAACCGAGCTTTTCCATGACCTTTGCGCAGAACATCGCGGTCTTGATGGCCTGCATGGTGACATGCGGCGCCATGAACAGGCCCTGATACAGAAGACGGTTCTGACCCATCGTGCAGCCGCATTCGCCGCCGATGCCGGGTGCGGTCAGCTTATAGGAAGCGTTCTCGACCAGATCGGCACGGCCTGCAATATAGCCGCCGGTCGGGGCCAGACCGCCGCCCGGGTTCTTGATGAGCGAGCCTGCGATGATGTCCGCACCGACCTGTGTCGGCTCGATCTCCTCGGTGAATTCGCCGTAGCAGTTATCGACCATGATGGCCGCAGTCGTATTGACCTCACGCACGGTCTTGCAGATTTCGCCGATTTCCTCAACGGAAAGCGTCTTGCGGACGCCGTAGCCGCGGCTGCGCTGAATGAATACCAGCTTGATATTCTCATCTGCCGCCGCTGCCTTGATGGCAGGCAGGTCAGGCTCGCCGTTCTTGAGGTCAACCTGCTTGTAGCCGATGCCGTAGCTTTTCATACTGCCGCAGTAATCGCCGGTGATGGTGTTCTGCAGCGTGTCATACGCCGGTCCGGTAACGGACAGCACGGTGTCGCCGGTCTTGACGGCGGAGAACATCGCGCAGGACAGCGCGTGTGTGCCGTTCACAAAGCCGATGCGCACGAGTGCGGCCTCAGTACCGAAAATATCGGCGTAGATTTTGTCGAGCGTATCACGACCGTAGTCGTCGTAGCCATAGCCGGTCGTACCGGCAAACAGGTTGTCGGATACACGGTTCTTCGCAAATGCCGCCAACACCTTCTCGGTGTTGCGGTCACAGATCTCCTCGAGACGCTCGAAATACGGACGGATCTCGCGCTCAGCCTCACGGCCGAGCGCACGAATCTCCGGTGAAATCTTAATATATTCAGACATTTATGTGTAATCTCCTTCTATCAGAGTGAAGAGTGGAGAGTTAAGAGTGAAGATAACGAAACGGTTTCGCTGTCTCTCCACTCTGCAATCTCCACTCTCCACTTTTTCTATATAACGCTTTCGCCGTCCGGCAGCGTAAACAATTCACTGTCCGGCGTTTCCGTGCTGATTTCGCTGACGGTGACTTTGCGCGTCAGCGTATCGCCGTCATAGAACGACGCCTGCGCCAGCAGACCGCTGACCGTTGAAATGCCATATACACAGCGGTAGCCGTCCTGCTCAAATGTAACGGCAATACACGGTTCACCGTTAATGTCCTGCCGACCGGCAGCAGCCAGCTGTACTTCGTCAGCCAGCACATCCTCGTACGTCGGCAGCATAGCAGTTGCGTCATCGGTTAAATCGCCGGCTTTGCCCTGATAAGCAGTGCTGTCCCCTGCATTCCACGCATACACCTTGCCGTCCGGAACGCGAATCAGCGTAGACTGCACCTGATTGTCACTGCCGAGTGTATCCGTGCGCATAACATTATCCCGCGCATAGCGATGGCAGTACAGAGTCGCCGAGCCGCCATCATAGTAGATCGTGTTCTCGATCCTGCTGCTGTATGCCGCCGGACGTGTGAGCGTCGCAATAACGGTCTTGGCGTTATTGACATCAATGGTAATATCATCCACGCTCTGCCCGGTGAGCAGCGCACTGCCTGTGCCAACCGTTGGCGAATCGCCCTCACTGCCGGGCAGGATAATGCCGGTGCTGCTGCCGTGCATCCAGCCGGAGGACAGCACAAAGCTGAGCACCACCAGCAGCACGAGCACAGTAGCGCCCGCAGCCGCAATCTTCGGCGTAGTGTCCGGCAGATAGTGTTTCGGTGTGTGCTTCTCTTTTTTTACGGGTTTCACGGGTTAAACGGAGCCGGGCCGTCCTCGCGCAGACCAAAATACTGCTCGATCGCCTGCACGATACGCTGCGAGGTCTTTCCGTCGCCGTACGGATTGACAGCGTGCGCCATTTTTTCGTAAGCGTCCTTATCGTCGAACAGCTCGCGCGCGAGCTTAACGATATTGGCCTGCTCCACGCCTGCCAGCTTGACCGTACCTGCCTCGATGGCCTCCGGACGTTCGGTCTCGCGGCGCAGCACCAGAACCGGCTTGCCGAGGCTGGGCGCCTCCTCCTGCAGTCCGCCGGAATCGGTCATGATGAGATAGCAGCGTGCCATCAGGTTGTGCATCTCGTCCACGGCCAGCGGATGGATGAGGTGAATGCGGTTATTGCCGCCGAGGAATTTCTCCGCAGTCTCGCGGACATACGGGCTAAGGTGCACCGGATAAACGAAATGTACATCCGGATATGCCTCGCTCAGCTCGGCAATGGCGCGGCAGATATTCTCCATCGGCTCGCCGTAGTTCTCGCGGCGGTGCGCGGTAACGAGGACAACGCGGTTGTTCTCAAAATCCAGCGTCTTCAGCTGCTCATCACGGAACTCGAAATCCGGCTTTACGGTCATGTGGATCGCGTCAACAACCGTGTTGCCCATGACAAACACGCCGTCTGTGATACCTTCCTTCGCAAGATTATCGCGGTTGCGCGGCGTCGGCGCAAAGTGCAGCGTTGCAATTTGACCGGTCAGCTTGCGGTTCATTTCCTCCGGGAACGGGCTGTACTTATCATAGGTACGCAGACCGGCCTCTACATGACCGACCGGCACCTTGTGGTAGAATGCCGCAAGTGCACCGGCAAAGGTAGTCGAGGTATCACCGTGGACGAGCACGATATCCGGCTGTGCCTTTTCGAGCACCTCATCCAGACCGTGCAGGCTCTTCTCGGTAATGGTCGCCAGCGTCTGACGCGGCTGCATGATATTCAGGTCGTAATCCGGCTTGATGTCGAAAATATCGAGCACCTGATCGAGCATCTCACGGTGCTGCGCGGTAACACATACAATGGATTCGGTGTTTTCATTCTGCTCGAGCGCGTGCACCAGCGGCGCCATCTTAATGGCCTCCGGGCGGGTGCCGAAAACCGTCATTACCTTGATTTTATTCATCGTCTTTATCCTCCTTGTTTTCGGATGCGTGTTTGCTCCAGTGCTCCGCACCGTAAATGATGCATGCACCTACCAGAATTGCAGCCAAAACCGCCAGCAGCAGCACGATCGCCTTAACCTCGCCGGACGAGGTGAGCACCACGGCGGTAAGACCGAGCGTTGCGCTGATAGCGTACAGAATAGCAACCGCCTGCTTCTGGTTGAAGCCCATATCGATCAGCTTGTGATGCACATGGCCGCGGTCCGGACTCATCGGACTTCTGCCTGCCGCCACACGGCGGATGATGGCATTGGCTGTATCGAAAATCGGCAGGCCGAGAATCAGGAACGGCACCGCAAACGAGATGACTGCGTAGAATTTGAACAGACCCATGATGGACACGGTTGCCAGCATGTAACCGAGGAAGGTCGAGCCGGTGTCGCCCATGAAGATCTTAGCCGGGTTGAGGTTGTACGGCATAAAGCCGATGCACGCGCCGGCGAGCGCCGCCATCGTGATGGCAATCGGCATGTTGCCGGTCAGCAGCGCAACAGCAAGCATGGTAATCGCCGCAATGGACGAAACACCGACCGCAAGTCCGTCCAGACCGTCAATCAGGTTTACCGCATTCGTGATGCCGACAATCCAGATAATCGTGGCCGGCACTGCCAGAATGCCGAGATGGACAAACGGCGTATCCGACAGCGGATTCAGATTGGTGAACAGACCAATCTGCAGATCGCCGATGCAGACCGGAATGGCTGCCGCCACAATCTGCACCACGAATTTGAGCTTGGCGCCGAGCGCCAGCACATCATCGAAAATACCGAGTGCGACAATGATGGCCGCTCCGAGCAGGACGCACAGCATGGTCTCATCGAGCTGCCCGAAAATCAGAATCGAACACAGGAAGCCGCCGTAAATGGCCAGACCGCCCAGCCGCGGGATCGGCTTTTTGTGCATGCGGCGTGCATCCTTCGGCACGTCGATCGCGCCGACCTTGTGTGCAAAGTTTTTGACCGGCGGTGTGAAAAAATAGCTCAGCACGGCAGCTACGGCAAACGCTGCAATGATCGTGCCGATGACAATATATTCAGACATGGTTTACTCCCTTTTGGCTCAGCGTGCGACAAAGCCTACCTTTCGATAAACCTTATCCAGCGTTTTGCGCGCCAGATAGGAGGCCTTCTGTGCGCCCTCCTTGTAGACCTGCTCCAGATAATCCTTGTTGTTCAGCAGATCGGTGGTCTTTTCACGAATCGGACGCAGCAGCTCGACAACGGCCTCGCCGACTGCGGGCTTGAACTCACCGTAACCCTTGCCGTCAAACTCAGCTGCCGCCTGTTCGATGGTCTTGCCGGTCGCCAGTGCGTAAATCTGCAGCAGGTTGGAAACACCCGGCTTGTTCTGCGGGTCAAAGATGATGCGGGAATCCGAGTCGGTAACCGCACGCTTGAACTTGCGCATAATATCCTCCGGCTTGTCCATCAGCAGGATGTAGCCGTTCGGGTTCGGGTCGGACTTGCTCATTTTGCTGTTCGGGTCAACCAGGCTGGTAATCTTGGCACCCTCGCCAACCTTCGGGTAGTAGCCCTCCGGAATGGTAAAGGTGTTCGGATGCAGATTGTTGAAGCGGTTTGCAATGTCGCGGCAGATCTCGATGTGCTGGCTCTGGTCCACGCCAACCGGAACAAGATCGGTCTGGTACAGCAGAATGTCTGCAGCCATCAGAACCGGATAGGTGAACAGACCGACATTGATGTTGTCCGCATGCTTGGCGGATTTGTCCTTGAACTGGGTCATGCGGGAAGCCTCGCCGAACATGGTGAAGCAGTTGAGCACCCACGCCAGCTCCGCATGCGCGGGCACATGGCTCTGGATGAACAGAATGCTCTTTTCCGGGTCCAAACCGCAGGCAATGTACTGCGCGATCAGTTCAAGCGTTGCACGGCGGAGCGCCGCAGGCTCCTGCCGGACCGTGATGGCGTGCTGATCGACCACGCAGTAAATGCAGTTGTACTGCTCCTGCAGGATCGGGAAATTGCGGATAGCACCCAAATAGTTACCCAGCGTCAGCTTGCCGGACGGCTGCACGCCGGAGAAAATCGTTTTCTTCTGGTTATCGCTCATGTATATACTTCCCTTGCTTAGAATTTTTCGGTTCAATTCACCCCGAAAGGTTTCCATACTTAATTGTAATGATACCACAATTTATCATACGTTGCAACCATTCATAAAAAGGCAGGAGATAAGAGGCAGGAGAAACCATGCGTAGAGGCGAACCGTGTTCGCCTGTTCAAGCGATTTGCAAGGGGGCAACGCAAAAGGGCGCACAATGTGCGCCCCTACGGTAAGCCGGCACGAAGGAAACTCCTGCCTCCTAACTCCTCATTGATTGTTTACTCCGGTCTTTCTTTGACCTTCCGCAAAATAGCCCACTCGCTGACCTTGAACGGGAACGCAAAGTGTACGCGCATCTGCGGCACGTTGAACAGCTCGCGCTCAGTGCCCTCGTCATCGGTGACGTTTTTCGCGCAGAACGTATACGGTGCCTGACCCGGCTGAATCAGCTCCAGCTCTTCCCCATCGAAAAAGCGGTTCTTGAGTGCGAACACGGCTTTGCCGCTGTCGTCACACTCGACCGGCATGCCGACAACCTCGTACTCGCGGATATACTGGCTGTCGCCGTAATGCTGTCCGTTTTCCTGATTGCCGAAGTAGAAGCCGGTGTAATACTCGCGGTGGCTGACCTTATTGACCTCATCGCGGCAGAACTGCGGCAGAACAAAGTTTTCCGGGTCTTTTTTATAGGTGTCGATTGCGGCACGGTATGCACCGGTGACACAGGCTGCATAGTACGCAGTTTTGTTGCGGCCCTCAATCTTGAACGAGGTAATACCGGCCTCGATCAACTCCGGAACGTGCTCGATCATGCACATATCCTTGGAGTTATACAGGTAGGTGCCTCGTCCGTCCTCCTCGACCGGGAAGAACTGCCCCGGACGCTTCTCCTCCATCAGAGAGTAATTCCAGCGGCACGGCTGTGCGCATGCACCATGGTTGGCGTCGCGGCCGGTCATGTACTGCGAGATCAGACAGCGGCCGGAGTACGAAATACACATGGCACCATGAACGAAGGCCTCAATCTCGAGTTCCTTCGGGGTCTTTGCACGGATTTCGGCGATCTCCTCAAGGGAAAGCTCGCGCGCGAGCACGATACGCTCGGCGCCTTCATCCGCCCAGTAGTTTGCCGCCTCGTGGTTAAGAATACTGGTCTGGGTCGAGATGTGCACCGGAACCTTGGGCGCGTATCTGCGCGCCATGCGCAGCACGCCTACGTCCGCGATGATGAGTGCGTCCGCGCCTGCGTCCTGCAGCAGCTCCAGATAGGCCGGAAGTGCCGGAAGATCGCGGTTGGACGGCATGATATTGACTGTAATGTAGCACTTGACGCCGTGCGCGTGCGCGTAGGCAATGCCCTCGCGCAGCGCGTTATCGTCAAAGTTGGTTGCAGCGGCACGCATGCCGAAGCGCGTTCCAGCCATATAGACCGCATCCGCGCCGTAGGCAATGCCAAACCGCATTTTGTCCAGATCGCCTGCGGGCGACAGTAATTCAGGTGTGTTATTCACCGTTTGCCTCCGTTGTCGTCGTATCTGCCGAAGCGTTTGCAGCCTGCGCCTGTGCCTGATTAGAAGCCTCGATGTTGCGCTCGTGCTCCTCATAGCTGCTTGCAAACAGGTGCGAGCCGTCCGGCATAGCAACGTAATAGTAGTAATTGTTGTCCTCCGGATGGCTTGCTGCGTACAGCGAAGCATGACCCGGGTTGCAGATCGGTCCGGGCGGCAGACCCTCGTGGTTGTAAAGGTTGTACTCGGAATCCGACTTGAGATCCTCGTCACTCAGCTTGCCGCCGGTGCGTCCCAGACCATACAGAACGGACGCGTCCACCTGCAGATACGGGAACTCGGAGGAATTGTTCAGACGGTTGTAGATAACGCCCGCAATGCGTGCGCGCTCATCGTCACGCTGTGCCTCACGCTCGATGAGAGAGGCGATCGTGACAATATCGTGCATCGAGCGGCCGAGATTCTCTGCGCCGGACTTGATGTCCGCGTCATACCTGTTGCCGAAGTTGTTGAGCATCTTGTTGATGGTATCGACAACCGCAGCGTTGCCCTTGTATACCTCATAGGTATCCGGGAACAGATAGCCTTCCAGCCAGCCTTCCGCGGCCGGTTTTTCATCCTTCAGGAAATCGTGCTTGAAGGAATAGTCATTCAGCACCTCATCCAGCGCATCCTCGGTGCAGATATGGTTGTCCAGCAACACCTGACGGATCTGCGAGATGGAATAACCCTCCGGAATGGTAATCTGCACGGTCTCCGTGCTTGCGGTGTTGGCCAGCGCATCTACGATCTGACCGTAGTCCATCGACGGGTTCAGCTGATAGGCGCCTGCCAGAACCGAGGTATCGGTCTGGTGTTTGAGCGTCAGATACAGCTTGAACACCGAATGATAATTGATAACGCCCTGGTCGTCCAGCTCCTTGGCGAGCGAGGATACCGAGGTGTTCTCCGAAACCGTGATCTCCTTGACCGCATCTGCCTTGACAAAGGCAAAAATGTCGTTTGCCATGAACAGCGCTGCAATCGACAGCACCAGCGAAACGCCGACTACTGCGATCATGTACACCATCGAGCCTGCACAGCCTGCGTTCATCCGGCGGCGGCTGCGACGGCGTCTGGGCTGCTTCTGCGGCTGCTCCGGCTCCCGATCGTCATCGAAATGCTCCGGCGTGAACTGCTCAGGCACCGGCGGTTCCGAACCCGGCAGCGGTACACGCCGCGTTTCATCGTTGTTAAAATGATTATCCATAATTCACCTCTCTGCGGGTCAGCCTCAGCCGATCCAGTAATTCAGAATGATTTTACCGGCAAATGCCAGCGCGAACACAATAAATCCGGGCTCTTTCACCAACAGCCACAGGTCATACCAGCCGGCGCTGACCTCAAAGCGCGGAATGGAACCGCGCGCCAGCATTTTCCCCAGCGTATCCAGCGTTAAGAACGCAAACAGCAGGAAAAAGAGCACAGTCAGCGGCAGCAGGATGTTCCAAATACCAAACGGTGCATAGGTATCTGCCATCCACTGCATCACCACGGTGACAAATGCCGCCGTAGCATGGGAAAGTACCGCCGCCCATACGGTATCAAACACATAGGTCAGATAGGTAAACGCCAGACCGGCGCAGAATCCTGCCGCCAGATCAAGCGGGCTGCCATGCAGCAGTGCGAACACGATGCCGCCGAACAGCAGGCACGCTGAGGTACCGACTTCTTCACCGTATACGCTGAACAGCGCACCGCGTAAATAGATCTCCTCGACCAGAGCTGCTATCACAACGCCGATCAGCAGCCGCCATGGAAACGACATACCGCCGAGCGGCATCGGCAGGGATGCAATCGTCAGCCGGAGACCGGTATGCGCCAGCAGACGGTATTCCAGCATGTTCAGGCTGAGGGCGGCAAATGCGGTCGCCGCGCCCATAAACAGGATGAGCAGCCAGCCGCCCTTACGCGGCATCTTGAATGCAAGCCGCTGCTTAAAGCGCTCCCGATCCATGCCGGGCAGTGCCATTGCAAGCGCCAGACCGAAGCACACGATCTCACCGAGCGCCATCAGCGACGGCGGCAGATTGAAGTGTGTGATCAGCTTTTCCATACCTGTCAGCAGGCAGAAGCACACAAACAGGCTGAGACCCGGCAGCAGTGTGCGTTTATCTTGATTCATCGGTGCGCAGCACCTCTCTTTCGGTGATAATGTAATGACAGCGGCGATCGAACACCTCGCGCGGCAGAGTTGCGCTCATGCGCTGCGATGCACACAGCGCCGCACAGACCGCGTTTGTCCGGCTGAGGAACCGATCATAATAGCCGCCGCCGTAGCCGAGACGGTACCCTTTTCTGTCGCACGAGAGCGCAGGCGCAAGAATCAGGTCGATGTTCTCCGGTGCAATCTCCGGCGCCGTGTCGGACGGCTCCAAGATACCGTAGTGACCGGTCCGCAGCTCGGAGAGCGCGGTGATTTTCCGCGCGGTCATGCTGCCGTCCTTGCCGCACAGCGGCACGCAGACCGTCCTGCCGGACGCAAGCGCGTTTTCGAGTACCATGCGGGTGTCAATCTCCTCAGCAGTCGAAACATAGCAGAAAATGCATTCTGCCTGCTGATAGAACTCGCTTTGCAGGATGTTCTGTGCGATGGCGCGATCAATCGCCTGCTTTTCCGCAGCGGACAGACTTGCCCGTTCGGCAAGATAGCGCCCCCGCAGCGTTTTCTTATCCGTACACATGATGTACGACCGACTCTGCGATCTCGTCTGCCTTGGCCTTGCCGCACAGCGCGGTAATCAGCTCACACGCGAAATCCAGTGCGCCGCCGACGCCGCAGCCGGTGATGATCCTGCCATCGGTGACTGCGTTTTTCTTTTCCGGGGTCGAACCCTTCATGCCGTCCTCCATGCCCGGATAGCAGGTCGCCTTTTTGCCTTCGAGCAGGCCCATGCCGCCCAGAATGATGGACGGAGCCGCGCAGATTGCCGCAATGTACTTGCCTGCATCCGCCATCGTGCGAACCGCATCGGTGACACGTTTGTCCGCGTACAGGTTGGTTGTGCCCGGCATGCCGCCCGGCAGAATCAGCATATCTGCCGCTGCGAGGTCAACCTCGTCCATGGACAGGTCGGTTACGACATTGATGCCGCGTGCACCGCACACGGTTGCACCGGTCACACCGACCAGCCTGGTCTCCACGCCTGCGCGGCGCAGAAGATCGACCGGAGTCAACGCCTCGACTTCCTCGAAGCCCTCTGCCAGTAATACATATACCATGTTTGTCACACCTTTCAGTTGAGCATTAAATTCATATATCCAGCGGTTTCATCCGCTTTTTCATGCCATTTGCATACACCGAGTGCAATTTCGCTGCCGATTTCCGTCACGGCGAGCATATCGCGCCGCAGTACGTCCAGCAGCCCCTGCAGCTGCGCGTCATCTGCGCCGAGCAGCTCCTGCGCATTGTCCTCCCAGCAGAACGCATAGCCGGTGAGCGTTCCGTCCTTGAACCAGCCATACACGCCCGCGCCGAGCGTGTCGAACAGCGCAAGCTGCGCGTTCCAGTACGCTATGTCCCGCTCGATGCGGCATTTCGGCACCAGTTTGTCATACAGCGCCGCCAGTGCAGGCACATCTGCCGAGGTCAGCCGCCGAGGCGCTTCGCTCTCCCCTGCCGTGCGGGTAATCTCCCGGCGGGAAATATGGAAGAACGGCTCGTAGCCGAACGGTTTGTAAAAATCAAACAGCCACTTTTCTGCCGGAATGAGCACGGACGCAATGCGTTCCCCCTGCCTGTCCAACTCGAACGAGCGCTCGAGCAGCCGCGCCATATAACCCTTGCGGCGATGCTTCGGGTCGGTGCATGCACCGTAAATATACGTTGCCTCGCGGGAGAGGCCGCCCACCGTCATGCGGTACGGGAGCATCTGCACCATCGCCACGAGCGTTTCGCCCTCAAGATACAGCAGCGTATATTTCTCTTTATAAAAGTGCGCGAAGAAATAGTCGTTGAAGCCGCCCTCATCCGGAAAACAGGTTTCCCAAAGGGCGCTAACGGCAGGAAAATCGCCCTTTTCTGCAAATCGCATCATTTCAATCAACCTTTCGGCACAGCCATATATTTCACGCCGCGCATGACCGGATAATAGGACTTTTTCGCCTTGCGCAGACCCTCGAGTCCCAGATCCTCCTCGCGGTTGACGTATTCCACATCATTGCAGTTGCGCTGTACGAACTGCTGGTTGATCATCTGGTACGCGCCCTGAATCGTGTGGTCGGCCTTTTCAATCTGTACCACGAACATATCCGGCGTAGCCTTGCAGCCGAATGTGAACGCGATAACCTCGCCGTCCAAGCGGAGCAGTCCGCCGCGCAGATTCAGGTAGTCGAAGTTGTGGAGCGCCTGCACAATCGCGCAGGTCTCGCCCTCAAAATCGCGCTCGCGTGCACAGCCGTTCAGGTTGCACCAGTGGATGTGGAACGCGAATGCGTCCTTGATGTTTTCCCTGGTCATATCCTCGTAGCTCCAGCGGCCCTCATAGGCGGTCTTGAAGCGGTTGACGAGGTTGCGCTTGCTCTGCAGCTTTTTGCCGGACAGCGTGCGCAGCTTTTCCGCGAGGTAGATATAATCGTCACCGTCCTCGCTGTCATGCGAGAACGTGAACTTGCCCGGACGAACGGCTTCGATACGCTCAATCATCGGCTCAGCGACCGAAACGATGACGAACGGGATACTACGCTCGGCGGCATCCTGCTCCAGCGCATCCAGCGCCGCGCCGAGGTCGCCCTGACCCACAGGCGCAAGATAGCACTCGTGTCCGCCGTCCAGCGGAGACATTTTCACCAGCATAAAGCCGTCTTTGAAGCAGATCTGCGTATTGTAGTGGCTGCGCCACATGAAAAGATCGACAAAGCAGCGCTCACACAGATGATAGTTGTAATGCGAGCCGCAGTGCTCGACCATCGGTTTATCTTCTAAGGTAATTTCTCTAAACGGTAACATATAATTCCTTTCGCAAGATTGATTGAGGGTTACTTGCCCTCGCGCAGCGTCTGATAGTGCGCGCGCACCTCTGCAGCCTTGCCGCAGGACATTTTTCCCTCTGTGCAGACACCGTCCACGCAGGCCGGTCCGCAGTGACCAAACAGCGTCGGCGCAACAGCGTATACCTGCTTGTACATCTCCTCGGCAAGCGCACGGATTTCCCACTGAGCGCGATTGCAGCAGCGCAGGCGGAAAAAGTTCTTCAGGCTGCGGGCGTTCGCCGTCATGACGATGCGGGTCGCACAGGCATTCGGCAGAACGTAGCGTGCGTCCTCGATGGCGTGCTTTTCAGCCTTGCTGCGGGCGGTCTTCTCCGGAACGCCCTGCTCGAGCAGCTCCTTGAGGTAGCCTTCCATCAGCACGGCCGTCAGTTCCTCGTAGGTGCGCTGGTCGTCCTCCATCGCCTGAATGAATTTTGCCCGGGCAGCCGGAATTTTATCAATCTCCGGCGGAACAACATACTCAAAGCCCTTCTCACGCACATAGCGCTGGCTCTGTACCGAGAACGATGCAATGCGGTGGCGCGTGATCTGCGCCAGCAGAGAACGCGATACACCCTCGATTGCAAAGGTGAACGACACATGCTCGATCGGGCTTTCGTGTCCGATCTCGGAAAGCATGTTGACAAAGCTCTCGGTCTTTTCCTCGGTCAGACCATCCAGCACGCTGTCAACGTCCGTGGAGGAATAGCAGTTCTTTGCTGCAGCCGCGACCAGCTTTTCCGGATCCGGCGTGTAAGCAAGCAGTTTTACTTTCATTCTTGTCACTTCCCCTTCCTGCCGAAAAGCCGCTCCTTGATAACGATGAGCAGAAATTTCGGCAGCTTCATCATGCGGCCGATACGGCTGGGCTGCTTGAGCAGACGGTAAAACCACTCCAGGCCCAGCTTGATGAAAATATCCGGCGCGCGCTTGGCAACGCCTGCAAACACATCCAGCGAGCCGCCGAGACCGCAGAACAGTGTGCTGTGGATATCGTCCATGTTGTCCGCGATAAATTTCTCCTGCTTGGGCGCACCCAGACAGACGAACACAACATCCGCACCGCCTGCGGCGTTGATGCTGTCCACAACCTCCTGCGGGTCGGAGAAATAGCCGTCATGCGTGCCGGCGATCACCAGTCCCGGATACTTTGCACACAGATTCGCACCTGCTTTTTCGGCAACACCGGGCTTCGCACCCAGCAGATACAGGCGCATGTTCTCCTTGGCCATCGCGGCAACAAGGCTCTCGGCAAATTCAATGCCGGCTACCTTGCCCTGCAGCTTTTCACCGAGGATCTTCGCAGCATAGATGATGCCGATGCCGTCCGGCAGGACAAGCGTCGCATGGTTGACAACGCCCATGAATTTTTCGTCATGGCGGCAGAGATCGACAATCTCCGGATTCGGGGTAACAACGTAGCCCTTCTGCCGGGAACGGATCTTGCTCATTGCAAGCTCAACAGCCTGCTGCTTGGTAACGGCGTGAAATTGCACGCCCAGAATAGAAGCAGTATTCATCTTCGTATCTCCCATATTTTCCAGCCTTGTATTTGGCGGTAAACATTCCTAATCTATTGTATTATACAGCAGCAAACTAAAATCTGCAAGTCCAGCTTGCAGAGAGTGAGGAGTAGATAGCGATAAACGTATCATGCAGGGTGGGCTGACCCCGGCCCGCCGCCTGTAAGTATGTGCAGATCGTTGCGAACGGCGGCATGAGGTCATGCCGCCCTGCGATATGCCTTGGCAAACATCGTTCTCTTTCCGCATAGGCTGTTAAGGGGAGGTGAACCCATGGAAGAACTGACGCAGTATATCAAGGCGGATTTCGCGGTTCTGGTGGCGGTTTTATACTGCATCGGACGCGGACTCAAGGCAATACAGCGGTTTCCCAATCAATTTATCCCTCTGGCACTCACGTTCTGCGGGATTGGACTGGCCTGTCTGTCGGTCGTATCGCGCTATGCCAGCTACGGCAACTGGGCAGCCGCTCTGTTTGAAGGTGTGGTGCAGGGTGTCCTGTGTGCGGGCATGTCGGTCTATCTGAACGAAGTCATAGCGCACTGCAGTTCAAATAAAGGAAACGACCCGCCGAAATAACACGCGAAAACAAAAGAAGAACGCATAAGCATTCTCGCAGATTGTTGAAAAAACAAAGTTTTTCGACGGTCTCAACGGCTTCGGATTTCCGAAGCCGTTTTCATTTATCCTTACTTGCAGCGGCAGGCAATTTGCGGTACAATACCCATATAAACTCTGTCCCCTGCTTTGGGACACCAAGGAGAGAGACACGCCTTGTACGATTTACAAACTCTGATTTTTTACGCCAAGGAGAAAAACCCCTCCGATGTGCATTTAACCGTTGGTCTCCCGCCGATGCTGCGTATCGACGGTGAGCTGCGTACCCACGGTGACGTACCTCTGACCGAGCAGGATGTACAGGATGCGGCGCACCAGCTTGCGGATGAGCATCAGCTGCACGAGCTGAAAACCATCGGCGAGTCCGACTTCGCAGTGACGTTTGCCGATTCCGTGCGCATGCGCTGCAATCTGTTTCGCCAGCAGCACCACACGGCGCTGGCGCTGCGTCTGTTGCCGATGGAAATCCCGACTGCGGAACAGCTTCGCCTGCCGGATATCATTATGCAGCAGGCAGAAAAGCCGCGCGGACTGGTTATCGTGACCGGACCGACCGGCTCCGGTAAAAGTTCCACGCTGGCGGCACTGATCGACCACGTCAACCGCACCGCGGCACGCCATATCATCACGCTTGAAAACCCGATCGAGTATGTACACCCGCGCATTCGCTCAATGATCAACCAGCGTGAAATCGGTGCGGATACGGACAGCTTCGCAAGCGGCCTGCGAGCAGCTCTGCGGCAGGACCCGGACGTTATTCTCGTCGGTGAGATGCGCGATCTGGAGACCATTTCGACCGCTATCACGGCTGCCGAGACCGGTCACCTTGTATTCGGCACACTGCACACCAAGGGAGCTGCCGGTACGATCGACCGTATCGTGGACGTATTCCCGCCAGAGCAGCAGGAGCAGATTCGCATTCAGCTTGCCGAGGTGCTTGAGTGCATTGTCTGCCAGACGCTCGTACCGCGCACCATGGGTGGCCGCGTAGCCGCATTTGAGATTCTGACCGGCACCCCTGCCGTGCGCAACCTGATCCGCCAGAACAAGTCGTATCAGCTCATCAGCACCATGCAGACCGGCCGCAATCAGGGTATGATGCTGATGGACGATTCGCTCGGTGAACTCGTCCGCAGCGGAGAGGTCCGCATCGACGATGCCGCCGCAAAGGCAGCCGACCCGGAAGCGTTTCCGCAGTCTGTCTTCCGATAAGATAACAAATCCCGCGTTGAATTTCACGCGGGATTTTTATGGCAATACCGCATAAAGGAGCCTCGGCTTTCATTATGCGGTGTTGTCTTATGCTTATTTTGCTTTGCGCCTGCTTTGGAAGCAGGATGCCGCAGGTTCACTCTTACGTTAATTTTCCATCCTCAGTTTTCCGCAACTCTACGGAGCGTTCATTGTATTCTCCTCCGTTTTCCGTATAATAGAATGCAAGGGAGGTGATCCGAATGGATCAGGCAAAAACCGGCAGACTGATCCGCGCTCTGCGGACAAAACTGGGACTGACACAGCTTGCGCTGGCCAAACAGCTTGGTGTCAGCGACAAAGCGGTATCCAAATGGGAGCGTGGAGTTTCCCATAGTTAAAGATACCGCATCAGACATAACAACGCCACGCTTATATAATATTAAAAGCACGCCCAAATTACTGATTAGTAAAATTGGGGCGTGCTTTCATATTTAACGAGGTGTAACCTTTACCAATGTTGACAAATGATCCTTGTTTTCCTGACGGGTTCTTTTTTTATAGCCCAATTTATCGCATATATATTCGATTTTTTGAGCAAAAATGTCTACGCTCAATTTTGACATATAAAGATTACCGTCATCATCTCTAGAACTTGAATGCCATTGCTGTTCATCGTCTAAAGGATGTTCGGGGCGAAAATCGTAAATGTTAAATATTTTATGCTCAACTTGAGTTATCCATGCTGCGCCAACTTCCATCAATGCACCCCATGAACTTTTCGTATTATGACTTGTAACGAAAATAACATAAATCTTTTGCGTAGAATAACTATCAACAAAGAAATCTCGCAAATAGTCGTATATCCCACTTTTTCCTACGTCGCCTTCTGGGATGCGTGATACTTCATCATCACAGTTTGTATAAATTATATCTTCGGGCGGTACGTTGTTAAATACCAACATATTGTAAATAATATCCGCCAAATCCTTGTCTCGATATGTCTGACTAATTAGCAATTTCTTCTTTTGAGAATCAATAATGCTTTTAATCCCCATATCCGGACTGTTGGTGTTTATTTCATCAGAAAGTATTGCCTCTACTTCATCAGCTTGCTCTGTACTAATACCTAAACGAGAAGAAATTTTTTGAGCTGCTTTCTTAGCGGTGTTTTTTCTGAAAGTATCTACCGACTTTTTAAATGAAGCTTCGTTTTGACGTTGCTGTTCTAGCTTTTTTTCTTCTTTTTTCTTTTTGCCCAAAGACACAAACAAATCTCGCATTTTCAAGATATCAGGCAATAAAGTTTTTCTAACATAATCTAGTACCGCCTGATAGCGAGGATCATCCGTTTTATATCCTTGACGATTGCTTAGAGCCATATCGGGTAACTCCGTCAGTTCAAAAATATCAACATGAAGTTGACCTACGACATAGACTTCATTCAATTTATTTTGTCCAACAACAGGAAGTATATTAAATTCGCCCATTTTTTGGTTGGCATACAGAGAAATAAAATTATCAGGAAAATCCGTTAACTCTACTTTTCTGCCGCGAGTTGATGTATAAGTTCCTATCCATCCTTTGATTTCTACGTTATATGTATGTTCAACACCAGATTTGTCATCCATACTAATGGGCATTGTTGCTAAAGGTTTATTTTTGCGGAGTTCTGCTATTTCATTTCCATATGGCGTCTGGAAAAAATCATTAAGATATGTAAATTCATCCCCTAAAGTAATTAGAGTAGAGAGTTCTGAAATCATTTCCTTATCAAAGTTCTCAATGGTTTCCGCTTCCGTTCCCCGAATTAGGTGAATTTTAAACTTCTCATTTACTAACGGGAATATCTTAAGTAAATTGCGTTTAATTGCCTTTAATGTGCTATGAAGTTTGTACTGCGGATTCTGCATAACGACAGAAGTACCGTTGCCAGATACTCTTTCGAAAGAAATTTGCTCGTCAGTGAGCGGCACAAGTAAATTATTGTCGTTTATATGGCGAGATAATACAAACCCTGATTTTTCTCCATTTGAAATCGTCTTTATAAGAACGTTCTCAGAAACCGATAGGGCAGCTAGTTTTCCTACGCCTTTACGCCCCATTTTCTTCCGTTTCATAGGGGTTAGAGATTCGGCATCGGTATTTCTAGAAACCGCGGCAACATTAAGGTATTTCTGGATATCGCCGTCAGCATATGACATTCCTTTGCCGTCATCTTCAACGGTAATATCATCCTTGTTAGCAATGATATATACATTGTGGGCATCTGCATCGTAAGCATTAGCAATTAATTCAGCTAGCACATAATAAATGTTTGTATACAGGCTTGGACCTAATAATTCCAAAATACGGGGATCAATATTAAGTTTGTATTCTTTCTCTTTCATTTGCAATCGTCGCTTTCTTTTGTCTCTTTTTAGGTAAACTTCTAATTATACTTTCTCCAATCACTTCGCCCAAACGAGGCGGAACAGCATTTCCTATATGGCGTGCTATTTTCCTTATCGGAACTTCAACATTGCTAGGCGAAAATTGATAATCAGGAGGAAAAGACTGTAAAATAGCGCCTTCCCGTAAAGTAATCGCCCTGTCCTGTTCTGGATGTCCAAAACGTCCGGTTCCATAACCGATAAATTGTGTGGTGATAGTAGGAGACAAATCATCCCACTTCATTCTACCATATACTGATGCATAAGTTTTTCCGCCTTCTTTTTTATGGCAGTTTAATACTAAACGTTCAGGCCAATCACGCCATGTACCGCCGGGAACGGAATGTTGTATTCGTTCCAAATTGATAGGAGAGAGTGCTGGCGAAATATGAAGCCTATCGTTTTCATTTGCCTCTCCAGCGGAAATTCTCGGTAAGCTACCAATAGCGTCTCTAACTGTCAGATGTTTTTGATGTGTTGCATCAATAAGTTTTATTTCTTTGCGACGCGACGCAAGCAAAATCAACCTTTTTCTCCGTTGCGGTACGCCATAATTTGCGACATTTACAACTTGATAATTTACAATATAATTCAAGCCTTCTAACGTGGAAACAAAATCTTTAAAAACTTTTTCTTTTTCTAATTCTGGCACATTCTCCATTGATACTATGTGGGGACGAGTTTCTTCCACCAACCGCCCAAATTGGTATAGTAATTTCCAGTCTTTATGTTTAGAACGGTTTTGCTTATCTTTTTGATGGCTTGAAAAAGGTTGACATGGCGCACATCCGACGAGTATTTTAACGTCAGCGCCTCGCAAAAGGGCGCGTATTTCTTTTCCTGTGACATCTTCAACGCTTTTATGAATAAATGTGCAGTTGTTGTTGTGAGTATAAGCGTATTCGCAAGAATCATCAATATCAATTCCTGCTACAACTGGAATTCCCGCTTTTTGCAAACCATAGGTAAGCCCGCCTACGCCGCAAAATAAATCAACAGCTTTAATTGTCATCGTTGTGTCCTTTCAGAAGAACGACTCAATATTGACTGAATTTTTTCGACTAATATAGTTTCGTTTCTCTTTTTTAATTCGCATTCCCAAATACGCAGAACTTTCCATCCGCGTGCCTCAAACATGGCAGTCACATCTTTATCGTGCTTCATATTACGCTCGCATTTCTTTTGCCAGTATTCCTTATTTTCTGCCGGGCGTGTATTTCGGCAATCATGACCATGCCAAAAGCAACCGTCTACGAATACTGCAACTTTTTCTTTTAGAAACACAAAATCGGGATGTCCTTTGACCGGATAATTGCGCTTCCATCCAGTAATACCATTCTGTTTAAATATGTCTATCAATCGCAGTTCTGTTGATTTGTTCTTTTTTGATTTAACTTTTCGCATGATTTCAGAGCGTTTTTCATTATTAAAAATATCCGCCATGATAAATCATCTCGCCTCAAACTCAATGCGAAGGCTCGGATCAGTTTCAGCCTCAAGAACAATTTCGTTATAACGACCAATAATATCTGAAAGCGTAGAATTTCTCTTGCTTTCATCAAAAAGGCTATGTTCATATACATTGGACGAAAGGAATTGCTGAATATCCCAAACCTCAACGCGCCCGGCAAGGCCCGCATCTTCCGCAAGATTTAATGCTGTATGTACACGCTCAAAAATTGTAATGATGACAGGATGGCATCCACCGCGCAAGTTCGCCTTGCATTTTTCAATCAGCAAAGCGCCGGGCATTGTTGTACAATGGATAATCGTGTTGTTTATAACAAAATCGCCGCTTCGTTCAGTTGGCGCGTCCGCAACAGAAGCGCCATGAATCTCAAATGCATTTTCAGGCATAATAAGACATAATTTCGCGGCTACTAAGTGCTGCAAAACCGTTCCCAAATACTGCGTTCCCGGATTTTGTTTCTGACGTTTCTTAGCCTGTTCAAATAGTTCGTCTAAGTTTGCTCCAATAGTTTTGGAAGTATCGGCGGTCAAAACAAACGGCTGATTTCTGAAATATTCTCTAACTTGTTCCGCCCAAAATTCTTCCACGATTGAAAAATCAACAGTTTCTTCTTCGTTCCATGCGTTGAGAAAATCAACGTACTTTATCATTAACCCCATACTTCCGCGACTGGTGCGCCCGCCTTCTGCGGATAATTGTTGTGTAATGCCATGCTCTTTTAATATTTTTTTGAGATTACCGCCGCCAAGTCCAGCAACCTGTCCTTTACTGCTTGTTTGAAAATCGTCTGGATTTAAGGGAAAATCCTTGTTCTGAACAAGTCGAGTAAATTGAACTACTAGCGACAGCGGCCCTTTCGTATAGATATTATTTTCCTCTTGAAATGCTTTTAATCTTTCTTCTGTACTAATCATCGTATACGGCCTCCGCAAGTTTTGTTAGGAAATTTTCTCCTATGAATTGAGCTACCGGCATTGCGACAGCATCTCCCATCGCTTTATAACCATCGTTGTAGCTACCGGGGAGAATAAAACTATCCGGCGCTCCCATCAATCGAGCGGCTTCACGAACAGTCAATAGGCGAGCATGAATCTCATCATTTTTTTTCACAACTAAATACTGTTTGCTACTTCCGCCTTCTGGCGTTCGTAAACAACCGGCAATACCATCGAAGCGCAATTCTAGCTGCTGCTCTCCATGACGTGTTCGGCGATAGCCCGTAGCATAAACCGTGTCATGCTCATTTAGCTTGATCTGGTGCCGTTCTGGAACAAGCGGCAGGACAGTATCTTTATCAAATTTTGTTTCTTCTTCAATAATATCTTTTAATGTGCTGTGGCGGCGCGGAGGTTTCTCCGCTTGCCACCAAATCCATCCGGGTAAAGACCGACCCAAATCAGAGGCAGCTTTATTATGCAGCCAGCAAGGGGCATCTCCGGTCAGATACGCCGGGATTGCATATCCATGTTGCACAGCAATAACAAAAACCCTCGGTCTTGACTGCGGAACAAAATGGGAAGCGTTTAAAACGATAGCTCCACAGTCGTAACCACGCTCCACAAGTGCCATATGGAGAACCCGATAATTATCGCCGCCATTTGTGGAAAGCAAGCCGGTTACATTCTCTAAAGTCAATATTCGTGGCTTTTCTTCCATCTCATCCAACACACGTAGCCATTCCCACACCAATCCGCTTCTGGATGCGTGAATACCGCCTAAAGAACCAGCCAAAGACAAATCCTGGCATGGAAAACTGGCCCAAGATAAATGAGCAAAAGGCAAATCCCTACCATTCACATCTTTTATGTCGCCAAGTTCAAAATGTTCGCAACCAAAATTAGCTTCATATACAGCCGCTTTCTGTTCGCTAATATCGTTAGCCCAAATTGGTGCAAACATACCTTTTAAGCCGTAGGCGACTAAACCGCTTCCGGCAAAGAATTCATGCATTGTCCAAGGCGCGGAGGACAAGTCGATATTTTGTTTTTTATACAGAGTGCGTTGCAGCAAACTTTTTTCCTCCCGTCTTATTTGAAGTTCGTTTGGTATTGGTCGGTTTTTGAGCATTCTCAGGAATAATCCAAATGCGGCTCATACGCATAGCGCCAACAATTCTGTTCTCTTTACAAAGAATTTGAACTTGACGCGGCGTTACGCCCCATTTTTCAGCAGCTTCCTGAACTGTTATATACCCATTCACTTGCGGCACCTCGAACCTGTATTTTGGATTTTGAAAACTGATATAATTATATTCGTTTGAGCGAAATAAAGCAAGGGATTTCAAGAGGATTTCTCGGCCAATTCTACAATAATACTACTCTGCTGATACAACCAGTCCGTAAATTCTTTCGGGCTGGCTGTTCTTTCTTTTACAGCCCGTTTTCTCTGCAACGCTTCTTTCTTGAACGCTTCAAAAGCGGTCAGCATTTCTTCCAGCCGGTCAGCCGGGAAGCCCGCTGTCCTTTTTGCCTTGTTGATCTTGTTGCGCCAGTTCTGGCACTCGTTTTTGTAGAGCAAATCGTAGTTGTTTTCTCTTGCCCTCTCGTCAAACTCCCTCTTGTTTTGAAGTGCCTGCTTCTTTCTGCATTTGTCGTTGCACAGTTCGTACCGCTGGCTTTTTGCGAGGAAGATATGTCCACAGACTTTGCATTTTCGGAAGCACAACCCCCAATCATTCAGCCGGTTCAGATAGTAGGTTATCAGCGGATAGAACGTGGTATAGGCCGCGACACATTCTGTCGTACGCCGGTTGTCCGGATACCAAAGGTCAAGCCGTGTTTCCGCTGCCGGTACGGAGCCGAATATCCGGCTGGAAATATGGAACGGCTGCGGCCTACCGTTATCGCTGTCAAATTGAAGCGGGCTTCTCTGCTGAAAGGTCATGGTAAAGTGACTCATTTTATCCATGAAGCGGTCACAGGCTTCCGCACGTTTCGCCGGTTCCCTTGCCAGCAGATAGCCATTCCAGATACGGAACGCAGCATACATCCGCAGCGGATCGCCGGTATCAAACTTTGTTTTCAGAAATTCCCCTGCGGCCTGCTCTAAGGCTGGCTGCTTCCAGCGGTTTGAGTGCAGGGCATCCCTCAGCGGAGCCAGGCCAAAGCGGTTCCATTCCCCGTCAGGGTCATGTTCAAACTCTGCAAGGAACGTTCCAAGCGGGCGTGTTGTATCGCACAGCACATCCGCATCCATATCCCCCTGTAATCGAAAGCGCACCTGTAATTCTTCCCCAATTAAAATCCGCTCTTTCATTTTCTTCCTGTCCAGCGTCAGGACGAACAAAATCCGGTCATAACACGGCTCATGCCGCACAAATTCCATTTCCATTCTATTTTCCTACCTTTGCTTATGGTAATTTTATAATTCTGTTATATCAGTTACACTCATAGTATCGTAAAAGTATTGTTTCGTCAAGGAGAAGTCGCTATGATAATTGCACATGGTAATTTCGTTCCATGTAGTACCTTGGCAAGTAAATGACCGTCCAAAAGGGATATGACCGGCAGGAGAAGTGACGCATCCGGCGCACCAATGCAAGGAAACGCCGCAGGAATGGGGCAGGATAACGGCTTTTGGGTAGAACGGCAACAGGAAGCAAGAGAATTGATTTTAATATGGGAGGAACTAAATGAGCGATAACAAGAGATTAAAAAATTATGATGATCTTCCGCTGGTGCTGGACGTGGCGGACATCCGGCGCATTATGGGAATTTCCAGAGTGAGCGCCTATGAGCTGGTTCACACCCCCGGTTTTCCGGCGTTCAGAAGCGGCAGGCTGATTAAGGTCAGTAAAAAGGCGTTCTTTGACTGGATGGAAAAGGGTACGGAAACCGTACCGAAAGGCAACAAATGAGCGCATGGTATCTTTCCCTATCTGGAATACTGCCGCCCTTTTCAAAGGCGCATACAGAGGGGAAAAACCTTGAAAATGACACCGAAACGCTACACCAAAACCGTCTATCTGCGTATGTCGGATAGAAACGGGGAAAGGAGCCAATTACGCCGAGAATGAGCAAGAAGCGCCGGTTGGAGTGGTCTTTCTTCTTAAATGACCGCAGCCGTGTCACTTATAACGAGCTATGCCGCAGATGCCGCCGTGACTGCAAGCAGAGCTTCCGGGCAGTCGTGATCGAATGTCCGAAGTATCTTTCCAAGCGTTCCCGCAAAGGAGCGGAAAAAAAGAGGGAAAACGGAGCAGAGCCGGAAACGGCAGAAATCCCTTTGGAACAAAGGGCGCACTTCTATACATAGTCTGACGACCATGTATCGTGCGTCCTGCGGAGCCGCCCCCTGACCGCTGACAGCATCAGCAATCCGGGGGCCTGCGTCACTTCGTTCCGTACAAGGGGCTGCACCCCTTGCGCCGCTAAAGCGGCTATCCCTGCGCACCCGATGAAAAGATACACCCGCTTTGCGTCTGCATCTTTTCATCGGGTTTGATAGACGAATACCGACACCCTGACCGTTATCCATACGGTCATTTTTATTTCAGAGCAAAGGAGTGAGAACATGAGCAAATCTTTGGAAGAATTGCAGAGAGAGTACGAGGAAAACACCGTCAAACTGGAACAGGAAAAACGAAAGTTGCGCCGACTGGAAAACCGAAAATCCTATCTGGACAGCGGTTCCCGCAAACAGCGCAGCCATCGGCTGATTACCCGTGGGGCGGCGATTGAGAGCGTCATGCCGGAAGTGAAGATACTGACCGAGCAGGAATTTTATTCCCTGATGGAGCGCATTGCCGAATGGCAGCCGGTTCAGAACATGGTACGGCTTGCGGTTGAAAATCACAGCCAGCCGCAGGATGGTAACTGACGATGGCGCTTTATCATTTAACGGTCAGCCAGATCAGACGCAGCGCCGGACAGAGCGCCATTGCCGCCGCAGCTTACCGGGCCGGGGAGTGTCTTTACAGTGATTACTACGGCGAGTACAGTGACTACACCCGCAAGGGCGGCGTGATCTGTTCCGAAATTTTGTTGCCGCCCCATGCCCCGCTGGAATACCAGGACCGGGCGACCTTGTGGAATACGGTGGAACAAGTAGAGAAACACAAGAAAGCGCAGCTTGCTTACAGCTTTGATATTGCTTTGCAGAATGAACTTTCGATGGAAGAAAACATTGCGCTGGCGAGGGAGTTTGTGCAGCGCTGTCTGGTGGACAAAGGAATGGTTGCCGATTTTGCCGTCCATGCCCCGGACAAGGAGGACGGAGGCATCCCCAACCCGCACTTCCATGTGATGACGACCATGCGCCCCATCAATCCAGACGGCACATGGGGACAGAAGCAGCGCCGGGAATATGTGCTGGATGATGAGGGAAACCGGGTGCTGGATAGGAACGGCAAGCCCATGTTCAACGCCGTACCCACTACCGACTGGGACAGCCCGGAAACGCTGGAAGAATGGCGGGAAGCATGGTGCCGGATGGTCAATGAAAAGTTTGCGAAAAAGGGGCTGGATGTTCGTATTGACCACCGCTCCTATGTGCGGCAGGGGATTGACTTGATCCCCACCGTCCATGAGGGGCCGACTGTCCGGCAGATGGAAGCAAAGGGCATCCGTACCGACAAGGGCGAACTGAACCGCTGGATTAAGGCGACTAACCGGCTGATGCTGGACATAAAAAAGAAAATTAAATCCCTGTTCGGCTGGATTTCAGAAGTCAAAGAGGAACTTTCCAAGCCTAAGACACCGAGCCTTGCCGACCTGCTGATCTCCTATTATCAGGACAGAAACGCCGGGGCATGGAGCCAGAAAGCTAAGGGCAAGAACCTGAAAGAATTTGCGGAAGCGGTCAACTACCTGATGGAAAACAAGCTGCTGACGCTGGAAGCGTTGGAATCCCGCCTGTCTGCTGTCAGCACAGAGTTTGACACATTGAGCGACACTATGAAAGCGAAGTCAGCCCGGATGAAAGAATTGCAGGAGTTGATACGGCAGGCCGAGAACTACAAGCGGCTGAAGCCGGTGTATGACGAGCTGAACGGTATCAAGTGGAAAAAACAGCGGGAGAAATTTGAAACCGCCCATGACGCTGATCTGCGGCTGTTTTATACGGCCCGCCGGATTTTGAAAGAGAAGCTGGACAGGAAGCCCATCACCCTGGCCGCATGGAAACAGGAATATGACCGGCTGCAAGCGGAGTATGCCAAGCTGTCCCCGCAGTATAAGCCGCTTCGGGAGGATTTAATGAAAATGCGCCGAGTACAGTACTGCGTTGACCGGGTATTGCAGCGGCGGCAGCCAGAACAGGAAGCGCCGAAAAAGAAACAGGATATAGAACTATGACATTTACGGGAGGAAGCATTTGAATGTGTTTGAAGCGGTGAAGCAGTCCGTCACTACCCGGCAGGCTGCTTCTTACTATGGAATACGGGTAGGGAGAAATGGCATGGCCTGCTGTCCATTTCACAATGACAGAACGCCCAGCATGAAAGTGGACAGCCGCTACTATTGCTTCGGCTGCGGCGCTTCCGGGGATGTGATCGACTTTGCCGCTTCCCTGCATGGTTTGGGAAAACGGGATGCGGCGGTCAGACTGGCAGAGGATTTTTCAATCCCCTATGACGGAGCCATCCGCACACCGGCAGCAAAGAGAACGCCGCCCAAGCCTACGCCGGAGCAGAGGTTACGGCAGGCGGAACAGCATTGCTTCAAAGTGCTATGTGACTATCTGCATCTATTGGAACGCTGGAAAATCGAATATGCTCCACAGCCACAGGATGCCGCCTGGCATCCTCTTTTCGTGGAAGCATTGCAAAAAAACAGCTATGTAGAATATCTGCTGGATATTTTGTTGTTTGGAGAAATGGAAGAAAAAGCGGCGCTGATTGCCGAACAGGGAAAGGAGGTGGTGCGGCTTGAGCAGCGAATTTCAGAACTTACCGCCAGCAGCGCAGGAGGCAGTTATGCGGACGATGGACGCAATGGAACCGGCGCAGACGCAGGAAGAAATCCGGGAAATGCTGGAGGGGACGCAGAAAGGCGGCGTGAAGAACAGCATCAAGAACTGTCTGACAGTGTTCCAGCGTGACCCGCTGCTGCGTGGAGCAGTCAGCTACAACATTCTTTCCGAAAGGGTGGATATTGTGAAGCCGCTGGGATGGGAACGGACCAGCGCCACTCTGACCGATATGGATATGAAATATTTGCTTTTGTATCTGGAAGAACACTACGGACTGACCAGCGAAAAGAAAGTAGAAAATGCAATCCAGATCGTAGCCAATGAAAACCGCTACCATCCTGTCAGGGATTATCTGAACAGTCTGCAATGGGACGGAACCGAGCGCATCCGCTATGCTCTGCATCACTTTCTGGGAGCAGACACGGACGAGTACACCTTTGAAGCCCTGAAACTGTTTATGATGGGAGCCATCCGGCGGGTATTTCAGCCGGGGAGCAAGTTTGAAGTCATGCTCTGTCTGGTAGGCGGTCAGGGAGCCGGAAAATCCACCTTTTTCCGACTGCTTGCAGTTAAGGACGAGTGGTTTTCAGACGATTTGAAAAAGCTGGACGATGAAAACGTGTATCGGAAGCTGCAAGGGCATTGGATTATGGAGATGTCGGAGATGATCGCCACCGCCAACGCCAGAAGTATTGAGGAAATCAAGTCGTTTCTAAGCCGCCAGAAAGAAACCTATAAAGTGCCGTATGAAACCCATCCGGCAGACCGGCTCCGTCAATGCGTGTTTGGAGGAACCACCAACCGGCAGGACTTTCTTCCCCGTGACCGCACCGGCAACCGGCGCTTTATTCCCGTGACCGTGTACCCGGAACGGGCGGAGGTTCACATACTGGACGATGAAGCGGCGGCGAGGACATATATCAGCCAAATGTGGGCGGAAGCCATGACAATCTACCGCAGCGGGAAGTATAAGCTGTCATTCAGCGCGGAAATGAACGCTTACCTGAAAGCCCACCAGCAGGGTTTTATGCAGGAGGACACGCAGGCCGGTATGATTTACGCCTATTTGGAGGACTACACCGGCGACAGGGTATGTTCCAAGCAGATTTATGAGGAAGCGCTGGGAAACTGCAATCCCCCGGCAGAGTGGGAAACACGGGCAATCTGCGAGATTATGAATACCGGCATTGCAAACGGCAGCATACAGGGCTGGACAGCCTACAAAAGCCCTAAGAGATATAAGAAGTACGGTTCACAAAAAGGCTGGGAGCGTGTCAACCAGCCCCCAGCAGACAAGGATGGTTTTCGGGAAATCACAGAGGAAGAAGCCCGGCAGATGGAGCTTCCATTCTGAAAAAGCCCCCGGTTGACAGTTTGGTTGACGTTTCAGTTGACAGGAAAAAGTCTGATATTTCAGGCACTTCTCCTCTTTGTCAACCATGTCAACCAAGAAATCAAAGAAAAAGTAAAATAGAATAATAGAGCGCCTGAGGATTGTTTTCAAAGTCTTTTGTGCCGGTTGACACGGTTTGGTTGACATTGGAGCAGTCTACGCCACACATAGCCTGACATTGCCTTGTCGGGCATATTTCATTTATGGAGGTAAATGCCTATGGTAAAAGCCAAGAGCGAAAATAACACCAACAACAGCGGCACTATGCTTACCGCTGCGGACGGCACCCAGTATTTTGTCATGGGGAAAATTCGTATCAAGGTATCGGAGCATTTTGCAGAGAACGGGAAGCCGCTGAACAGCCTGCTGGAAGATGTAATCCAGCACGCCGCCGCTGCTTCCTGAAAAAAGATAGATTTGTGACTGTCAATCATCCCACGCTTATGATATACTTGTACCAGCGAGTATTGTATAAGCGTGGGTTGTTTCTTTTTAAGGAGGATTTTTGATGAAACAACCATACAATACAACGGTTTATAACACCGCACTTTATTTGAGATTGAGCCGTGACGATGAGCTGCAAGGCGAAAGCGGCAGCATCCAGACACAGCGCATGATGCTTCGGCAGTACGCCGCCGAGCATGGATTGACCGTAGTAGACGAGTATATTGACGATGGATGGAGCGGCACGAACTTCGACAGGCCGAGCTTCCAGAGGATGATCGACGACATCGAGGACGGGAAAATCAACTGCGTTGTGACAAAGGACTTATCCCGCTTAGGCAGAAACTACATTCTGACCGGCCAATACACAGAAATCTACTTCCCAAGCAAAGGCGTCCGCTACATTGCGATCAACGACAATGTGGACACCCTCAACGGAGAAAGCGAGCTTGCCCCATTCCTGAATATCCTGAACGAGATGCACGCCCGCCAGACCAGCAAAAAGGTCAAGGCCGCCATGCGGACACGGTTTGCAAACGGCGCACACTACGGAGCCTACGCCCCGCTGGGTTATATCAAAGACCCGGATAAGACCGGGCATCTTCTGGTTGACACGGAAACAAGGTGGATTATCGAAAAGATCTTTGACCTTGCCGTTCATGGCAGAGGGGCGGCCAGCATCACACGGATTTTGGTGGAAGCAAAAGTACCCACCCCCGGATGGCTGAACTTCCAGAGGTACGGCACTTTCGCCAATATCTATGCCGGAGCGCCGGAGGAAAAAGCCTATGCGTGGACGATAGCGCAGGTCAAAAGCATCTTGAAAGAGGAAACCTACATCGGTCACAGCGTACACAATAAGCAGAGCAACATTTCATTCAAGAACAAGAAAAAGGTACGCAAGCCGAAAGAGGAATGGTATCGTGTGGAGAATACCCACGAAGCGATTATCTCCGAAGATGTGTTCCGACAGGTGCAGGAGCAGATTGCCAGCAGACGCAGACGGCAAAAGGACGGCACAACGCAGATTTTTTCAGGGCTGGTAAAGTGTGCGGACTGCGGCTGGTCGCTGGCATACGGCGAGAATAAGCAGAACAAAACCCCGTATGGCTACTATCATTGCAGCAAGAACGGACAGGGACTGCGCCAATGCTCCATGCACTACATCCGCTATGATGTGCTTTACGCCTATGTCCTCTCCCGCCTGCAATACTGGTCACAGCAGGCCCAGCAGGACGAGGACAAACTTCTGAAAAGGCTGCTCAACGCCAGCGATAAGGAACGCAGCTCTGCGAGGGAGAAACAGGCATCCGAACTGAAAAAAGCCGAGAAGCGAAAAGCAGAGGTTGACGGGCTGTTTGCCAAGATGTACGAGGACTGGGCTGCCGGACGCATTACAGAGTACAACTTCAATATGTTGTCCGAGAAGTATCAGGGCGAACAAAAGGAGCTGGACGAGAAAATCCAGCAGCTTCACGAAGCGATGGAAGCCGTTGCGCAGACCGCCGTTGACGCTGAAAAGTGGGTAGGGCTGATGAGGCAGTATGTCAACCCTACGGAGCTGACCGCCGAACTGCTGAATACGCTGATTGAAAAAATCTTTGTGCATGAAGCGGTTAAGGGCGAGGACGGCAGCCGGGAGCAGGAAGTAGAGATTTTCTATCGCTTTATAGGCAAAATCGACTGACACATCTTTTTTACCCAACAATATCTTTAACTAAGGGAAAATGGCGGCGGTGCTCCCGATATTTCGCTCCTCCCGTTGTTATCACAGGCTCTCGGCGTGGACACCGAAGCCCTGCTGAGAGGCGATCTGGAGGAAAACGATATGACTAACGGCAATATGAAGAAAATGCGGTTTTACCGCTGTCCGACCTGCGGCAATCTGCTGTTCTCGACCGATGACGCAGATGTGACCTGCTGCGGTGCAAAATTGACCAACCTCGTTATGCACAAACCGGACGAGGAAAATGCACTGCAAATTGAGCACAGCGACGGCGAATGGTATATCACCGCACCGCATGCAATGCACCGCGAGCACTATATCTCGTTCGTTGCATTTCTCACCGGAGACACGATGATCGTCAAAAAGCAGTACCCGGAATGGGGATTAGACGTGCGTCTGCCCTATATTCGGCACGGCATGCTGCTGTGGTACTGCACGAGGGACGGACTGTTCTATCAGAACATCTAAGCAAAGGCAGGGTAACCTGCCTTTTTCTCATTTTGCAGGAGGCTTTTTGCAATCCTTCATTTTTGGTTATATTTTTCGTAAAATCGACTTGCTTTTTTATGAGGGCAATGGTATAGTCAAAGAGAACTTTATACTACTAAAGCTTGGAGGTAGTTCAAATGTACAAAGAAATGATGGATTCCATCGGTATGATCCAGTCGATCGACCCTGAGCTGGGCAGTGCGATGAACGAGGAGCTGCACCGTCAGCGTCAGAATATCGAGCTGATCGCCAGCGAAAATATCGTTTCTCCCGGCGTTATGGCTGCTATGGGCAGCGTGCTGACCAATAAGTACGCAGAGGGTCTTCCCGGCAAGCGCTACTATGGCGGCTGTGAATTTGTTGATAAGGTAGAGCGTATCGCAATCGAGCGCGCATGTGAGCTGTTCGGCGCAAAATATGCGAATGTTCAGCCGCACTCCGGTGCACAGGCCAACCTTGCGGTTTACTTCGCTCTGCTCGATCTGGGCGACACCGTTATGGGCATGGATCTGTCTCAGGGCGGTCACCTGAGCCACGGCTCTCCGGTCAACCAGTCCGGCAAGAACTACCACTTTGTTTCCTACGGCGTAAACGAGGACGGCTTCATCGACTACGCTGAGCTTGAGAAGGCTGTCAAGAAGCATCGCCCGAAGCTGATCGTTGCAGGTGCATCCGCGTATCCGCGTGCCATCGACTTCGAGAAAATGGCCGAGATCGCACATGGCTACGGTGCTTACCTGATGGTTGATATGGCGCACATTGCCGGTCTGGTTGCCGGCGGTCAGCACCAGAACCCGATGCCGTATGCTGACGTTGTTACCACCACCACCCACAAGACGCTTCGCGGTCCGCGCGGCGGCCTGATCCTGACCAACAACGCTGTTCTGGCAAAGCGCATTAACTCCGCTGTATTCCCGGGCACCCAGGGCGGCCCGCTCGAGCATGTTATCGCGTCCAAGGCGGTTTGCTTCGGCGAGGCACTGCAGCCGGAGTTCAAGGAGTACGCACGCAAGATCGTCGAGAATGCCAAGGCTATGGCTGCACAGCTGCAGGCGCGCGGTGTCAAGCTGGTTTCCGGCGGTACCGACAATCACCTGCTGCTCGTTGATCTGACCGACGAGGAGTGCACCGGCAAGGATCTGGAGGCGCGTCTGGATTCGGTTCACATCACCGCCAACAAGAACACCGTTCCGGGCGAGAAGCGCAGCCCGTTCATCACCTCCGGCGTTCGTCTGGGCACCCCGGCCGCTACGACCCGCGGCATGGGTGTAGAAGAGATGAAGGTCATCGCGGACTGCATCGCAGACTGCATCTACCACTACGATGAGAAGAAGGACGAGATTTCCGCGCGTGTTCTGGCACTCACCGAGAAGTTCCCGCTGTACGAATAATCTCCGGCTGCCGCGGAACTATTTCATCCGGATTTCCGAGCAATGCCGCATGAAGCTCCGGAGCACGCAAGTCCGATGATACTCATACAAAGAAACAGAGCGTTTCACTGCTGTGAAGCGCTCTGTTTTCATTTTCAGGGTAGTCCAAGCCTCTTGAAGAATCCATTAAGCACATTTGCATCTGTAATTTTTCGACAACGGAAAAAGGCCGACGCCTGCAAAATGCAGGCGTCGGCCTTGTACATATCTGATGCTTTTCCGCTGACGATTGTCGTAAGTTTATGATAACTTTGCCTTTTAACCCTTGAAATCCCCAGTGTTTTCAGCGTTTTGGGGTACTGCTTAGTACATACCGCCCTTACGGCTGTCCAATCAGCACACTTCTATTTTTTCTTCCGAATAACACTTGTTTTTTGCGTTTTTTCGCATTTAACGTATCTTTTAGTTCACCATCCGTGTTATTCCTGCATTTTACATTTCATGTAAATTCACATAAATTAACGTAAGTTCACGACTAAAATGTGTCCTCTTTGTGTCAGCTCTACAACTTCGTACATGAAAAAATATCAGCCAATCCCCATCGCTTCGTTGAAAGCCTTCTTAACATTTTCATACGACATATGTGTATAAGTATTCAGCGTTATATCCACTGACGAATGTCCCATAACATATTGCAGCACCTTAACATCCAGACTGCGCTGCATATCCGTACAGAACGTATGCCGCAGCACATGAGGTGAAATAGAGGGAAATGTTGGATCATAGTGTTTCTTGATGTATTTATGCAGATAGCTCATATGCGCCTGCAAATAAGCCGCTACACGAGGCAATCCTCGCGGTGTTAAAAACACGAAGCCAGTATAACCATCAATCATACGCTCTACATCTGGCGGTGTGCGTTTCTCCATGACATCTCGGAAAGCCTGGTATACACTGTCCGACATCGGAATCGTGCGAATACCGCTTTCTGACTTTGGCGTTTCCACCTTATACAGATAGTCTGCTGTCCGAATAAGCTGTTTATTTACACGAATACAATGTTCCTTAAAGTCTACATCCTTCAGTATCAAGCCATACAGCTCACTCACACGCATTCCTGTGCCCAGCAAAATGATAATTTCATCGTGATACCATTGTCCACGCTCATTCGCTCCATTGCGAATTGGAATCGCCCGTGTGTACTCAATATCCTTGTCCAGCAAAAAGTTTTTCTGCTTCTCTGTTAAGGCCTTTCGGCTTGCTGCATCCGTTGGAATTACGCTCGACAATTTGAAGCGGAATGGATTCTTACGGATAATATCATCTTCTTCTGCCATCTGAAATGCAGGAGATAGGATGCAACGCATAACATCAATCGTGTTGTACTTCAAATTTTGATGATGCAAGTCTACGAAAAACTTTTTGGCATCGGACACTCTAATATCAGAAATGCATCTCTGCGAAAACGGACTTTTATTGATACGTCTAATAGCATTATTATATGCCCTCAGCGTATTGGTCTTAAACCGACCGGAAACAATGCTCATATAGCGTTTCAGCAAATTGCTTACCGTCATATTGCTTCAATATAATTGATGCCATCTCGGAGATCAGCTTCAATTTTTTCTTCACGCTTCCGCAGTTCTTCAAGAGTTCTGGCATAGATATAGTGATAATGGCTTTCGCCCGGCATTTTATAACGATAGCTGTACCGACCATCCTTGCGCTGACTTTCGCCAGTTCTAAGATTTCTTCGTTTGCTATCTTTACGTTTAGCTCCCACTGCAAACTCCTTTCTTAGCGAGAGCTCAATCGTTATTCAGCATGAAATTAGTATATCACATAATCTGCATTTAAACAACGCTTGCTCTCTCAGGTATTTGCACAAAAAACGCACAGAGTTTTCTCTGTGCGTTCATTTCCCAATATTCACTTATTGATCATTCTATGAATATGCCTATTATCTCTTAAGCTGATTGAGTAGGTTGATATTCAGGCGGGCTTGCCCTCGTCCAGAGCCTTGACTTCATCAACTGTCAACCCCAAAGAGTTTGCGATTTCTTCATAGGACAGTTTTCCTAAAGCTAAAAACGAACGAGCCGCTTTGATAGCGTTTTCCTTGACCGCTTCATTTCTCATATCTTCCATAGCCTTGCACATAGTCTCAACTCCTTCCCTATCTTCTTTGAAATAACGAACTCTGTCCGCCAGAATTTGATAGTGCATCTCTTCGGCGCTGGTGCAGGAAAAGTCGTGCATAGGTTTCCCCAGGGCCGTATCGTCTTTGATCTGGGCGTTCACATACAGGATATGCGATTCATCCCCGAATAATGCGCCGGTTTCCTTGATCATTCGATCAATATGATAAATCGGATAACCGCCGCCCAACACATCATGCTCTCATCATGCTCTGTGATGAAAATGACATAGGTTGCGTTCAACTCCTCATATTCATCACCGGGTTCAGTCACATTGGCGTCGATCAGACTGCTGTTGTACCGGGCACGCTTGGCACCAGCACCTTTATCGCTGCGCTGGATCTCGATATTGTAAACACGGTCTGCTTCATCGACAGCCAGAATATCCAGCCGCACGGAGCGTCCCTGCAAATTCTTAATATCGTGCTGGCCGTGTGCGCGCTGTACGCGCAAATCGGTACGCTGCAAGATAATCTGGAGCAGGAACTCGGCACAGGCTTTGTTCTCAAACACCTTGTTCATAAAGTCATCGTCCAGCAGACGAAACTTTCGCAGCCGCTGTAAATCCTCGGCATGCTTGCGCTCAAAATCTAAATCGGACATTACTTCACATCCTCGTATCTTACTTATAATATAACATGGAAATATCAGCGGTTCAAGTTGTTTCAAGAGGAAGCCATCAAATTTCGATTGCTTCTTCAATGTAGCTTTCCATCAGCTTTCGTTTAATCATCCGTTTATTTCCAACCCATAAGACATATGGATTATCCACTCCGGCTGTCATTTCTCGGATTTTGTTTTCACCAATACCGAAATAAGCGGCAGCTTCTTTTACAGACAACAGCTCCTTTTGCCATATAGGGACCAATATCTTCTTTTCCGATTCCCCCATTTTATTCCTCCCTTCAACAATTCAAACAGGGTCGCACCCAAACAGCAACTCTGTTCATGCCTAGTACCGTCGTTTCACCCATATTCTGTTCCTGATGCTCCGCTCATTGCAACAGAGTATCGTTTCAGCACATTGGCACGCTCACTCTCGAAACCTCCTCTCCAGAGTTCATAGCCTGCTTCCCCTGCGATAGTATCCAATATGGACGATCATTCAGTTTTCAACGTTCACATTTTGATGAATAAGTAACGGCCGGAGCAGTATCACCCCGTTCGAGCGCATAGTCAGCCGATGCGTTCGAACCGAATGATACCAGGCTTTATTTTTGAATCATATTAATCAATGCGACAAAAACTGCTTCTGCCGTTGCCAGTTCCTCATCGGTAAATGTTGCTCTTATGGTATTCCTGACAGGTGAGATCCCTAGCAAATAATCTACTGATACCTTGAAGTAACGCGATATGTCTATCAAGGTTTCTTCCGATGGCATTCTAAGACCATTTTCGTATGTAGAGATTGCCGATTTACTAATCCCTAATAACTTTGCAAGAGCAGTTTGAGTAAGTCCTTTTTCCAATCTTAATTGGCGTAACCGCTTCAGCCTCATACAAACTCTCCTTTAGCTTTTTCTTAGCATAACTTATTTGATGGTTATATCATAACAAAAAGCTGTTTACATGTGGTCTACAAAGTACACAAGGTGTGGAATTTCCACAAAAAATATAAATTGTTTTTGTGCAAACACGATTGCGACTGAAATTATCAGATTCCATTTGTAATATTGTCATCGAGGGGCTATCAGATACAAAGCCGGCCTGCAACTTCTAATACTACCTTGCTAGTTTCACGAGATGCAACTTAATTACGTTCCATTTCGCGTTGACTGGACGATATTCTGGATTTCCACGTGCGTTTTGAGCGTATCCACCCATTTCAAGACGGCAACAGCCGTGTTGGACGGCTTATCATCTTCAAGGAATGTCTCAAATACAACATCGTTCCGTTTATCATAGAAGATGCATCGTCTGCTGATTCATTCCTGCTCACCGCCCTTCTTGAAGTAGGCGGCACCGCGCGTAATGCCGTAACGATTGATGTTTTTCGGCTGTTCCGGCTGCGGCAGGTCTTTGCCACAATGTTAAGTGATGACTTCAAAAATGGGCAAAAAATAGCCCCTCTCCTTAAAGGAGAAGGACTATATCATCTGTATAACACTTATTTTGTTGCGTTAATCACACGGTTAGCCAAACAATCAAAAGCTTGATTGAAATCTTCTATGTTCCTTTCCATATTTCCTCATACGCTTCCACTTTTTTGCACTTGCTCCTGTGTCAGAAGAAATACTGGTGTATTATTTGACTGCGATTGAGCTATAAGGCTGTTGAAATCAGCGATATTTATGAGATTATATGTTTCATCGTAATTACAAGAATCATAGGTAACAATCATATTACATTTCTTCAAAACAGGTACTAATTTATTTCGAACAAGCATATTAATATCATCAATCCACTCAGAAAATGCTTTTGCCGGAGAACCATTGCGTGGACGATAGCGCTGTTGGATTGTACCTATAAACTGCGGCTTACCTGAATTCATTTTATAATCTGCACTCTTGAAAACATCATTTTCTTTTATCTGACTATATACTCTATCCCACCTTGGAAAAACTTTCGTTAATGAGTCAATAGCCATATAACAGAAATAATCAGGTGCACAAGGTACAATAAAGAAATCACTTTCCATTAAAATATTTGCATTAGTTGCGGAAATATTAGGACTCATATCGACTAAGGTCGGGATTTTGTGCAGCAGCTTTTGGACGGCACGGTGCTGAACGAAAAGCATAGTAAAATTGTTGCACAGGTGACGAGTGAATGGAAGTAAAAGAACAGCCACCGGAGAAAATTCTCCGGTGGCTGTCAGCAAGAAACACTTGTGAGTAGTTCTATATAGCATTAGAAATCCATTCTCTTAACAGTTTCGTAAAACTCAATTCCAATTTTTCGTTGCAATTTCTTATTATATTGAGTAATACGCATACAAATATCCGCTAGACGTGGATCGTCTACATCTTCTATCCAATCGACTATTTCTAATTCTATTTGAATAGAATTTGCAAACTCTTCAACATCTTCCGTATTTGCATTAGGCTTCCGCTTCAAAATCTCCTGAACCAACTCTTCCCTATTAAAAGAATATGAAATTTCCTTTGGATGATCAGCATCCCAATGAACACCGACAAAAGAGAACACATCAATTTTCGGTGTGAGTATATGAATTGCAGTCAATACTAACGCAATAAATGCCATAAGGAGTATTGCACGTATAAAATATTTTGCATATTGTGCTGCTTTCATAATTCAACGTCACCTCACAATCCGGTTATCGACATGCTGGTTTTTGCATTATTAGCTATTTGTGATTTTAATTTTTGTGGCACCGAATATGCCCTTTTGTACTGATTGTTCAAATTCATACCCGGTATCCATTCATTATTTCGCCCATTATAAGCAGGATTCCTGTAAATAACCGTCATCGAATCCCCAGTACCCTTAATAGGATATGCTTTCATTTGACCATTGCTCATAGTGATATAAAACTGATCATTACTCATTGCTCGCTGCTTATCTACATATACTCTAATATCAGCACGTTCGTAATCACTATATCCAAATTTATTAGCAATTAGGCTCCGCACATAGTACCGATTAAATGTACCTGTTTCAGGATAACATGCAGCATAATCGAAATATTTACCTGCATAAGTTCGTTGGCGTTCCACGGCAAATCCCAATTTTAATACCATTTGGTTTTCGTATAGTGCATGTTTGTACATATTTGCTTCTAATTTAACCGTGCTGCCAAGGTGGCTAGTGCGATACCATACCTTGCGTACATCGTTTGCAGCAAAGTCACTTTGCAGGTTTGTTACAATATATTTGCCTCGGAAAAGTGGCAGCCAGCTACGAGCCGAGACATCTCGTTGCTTAAGCTGTTAGAATAGGAAGGTAATGGTCTGACCCTTTCTTCCAAGGGCTTCGTGCCCGTTGTTAAGTCAGTCAGCCATCCTCCTGTTCGCAGCGTTCGATTTGTGCAGGTAGAACCGCGTGTTCGTGTCACCAAACAGATAGAATCGGCAAGAGGTACTGATGGATGTGGAAGTTTATCAGTACCTCATGTCCCGCTCTGGTGTTGGTAGCACCGGGGCGGGATTTTTTATTTCTCCCACCGCGCGGCGAGCTTTTGCAACTCGGGCAGATAGGCGTTCTGGATTTTTGCTGCGATAACAGCGGCAGTATGGTCATCGTAGATATGCGAAGTCTGGTTGCGGGCATTCAGCATATCCAGCCAGACGCTTTCATCGTCGATCAGCTCGGCGGCGTACGCCTCACGCAGCACTTGCTTGGGGAATTGCAGGGTATTCTGCATGCCAGCGTCGAGCATATATTCCTTGAGTGCCTTCCAGCCCAGCTCAAAGGTAAATTCAAACCGCTGGATCATGCCGTCACGGACGGTGTCGTTTCGGATGTTCTGATAGTCCGTTACCGCCTCCGCCAGTCGATGTGCAGCATTTACAAAGTTATCGCGTTTGGTTTTCATACAGTATCACTCCATCTCGGTCAATTTCAGCAAGCAGCTCGGGCGAGGTGTAGTCATCGACAAACACAACGTCGTATTTCAGCAGGGTCGGCAGATCGTCCATGCCGCACCAGAACCGCGTCTGCTGCTCCTCCGGCATACCGAACACCGCAAGGTCAATATCACTGCGCGGACGGTTATCGCCGCGTGCGCGGGAGCCGAACAGGACGAGTTTGCGTGCACCGCAGTCCTTCGCAAGCTGTGCAAGAGCAGGTTTCAGGTCATTCATGCGGGATAGCTCCTTTTCTTAATATTCCCGTATCAGCACCTGCGGGATGCCGATGATATGGTAGCTTTCGAGGTCTACGCCTTCAATGCGGCGGGGCGGGTACGCGGGATTGAGCGGCACAAGCTTGAGCCAGTCTTCGCCGTCCACATAGTTGATGCGTTTGATGGCCATTTCGTCATCGCCGTAGCTGATCACGCCGATCTCGCCGGAGTGGTTCATGGTGGACTGACGCAGTACCAGCACGATGTCGCCGTTCTGGAACGCCGGATACATACTGTCGCCGCGCACGCGCATAGCACAGAAGTCCTCGGCTTTCCGGCCTTTGAGGTAGGCGCGCGGCACTTCGATCTTCTCGCCGGCCGCGCTCTCGTCGATGGATACGCCGTCGTAGTGCGCCGCTACGCTGGTGATGACCGGAAATGTCACTGTGTCCTCGGTGATGGTGGGGGAGGGGAGAGTTGGTGCGGTGGGTTCGTCCCAGCCCATCAATACAGAAGGTGTAACGCCGAGAATGTCAGCCAGTTTGGCAATGCGTTCATGCCGTAACGATTTAATATTTCCACTTTCCCAACGCTGCACAGTAGCTTCGGTTACGCCGATTTTTTCGGCAATCTGTGCGAGTGTAAGTCCTAATTCTTTGCGCTTTGCTTTCAAGACAGATGATATATTCCCCATAATGAGTACCTCCCTCTTATGATAAGTTAACTATATCACAGGCAAATACGTTGTGCAAGCAAAAAATGCGTTTCGCGTAAAAAACTTTCGCATAACGTATTGACAAGACGGCAAGAGTGGTGTATCGCAAACTTACGCAAAATGAAAAATTGGAGGTGAACGACATGGCTCATATTGATGTGCCGAAGGTGCGAGGTAGGATGGCATACTTCGCTGCATTGGAAGATCTGCCGCCTGTAGATATGGATTCCACAGGCTTGCATCACACGAAATAAACAGCTGTAATCAGGCTCTGCAGGTCGGCGCATTCGCGGCGGCCTTTTGGTGTTGTGCTTTTCTCCGCCCGCTGCCTGCGATATTTTCTTTTGTCAAGTCCGCTTGAGGGCTTGACTTTTTATTTGCAGGCTGTTTCCAGTATAATTTTGTTGCTGTTTGCAGCATTTGCATAACTTGTGCTGAGCATTTATATTCCATATCCATCACCCCCTTTTAGGGAACACCATATATATAACGGCGTCGAAAGGTGGTGGAATACTCCACTGTTTGGTTGTCAATGCGCAGGACGACCGCATCGTGTTCGGAGGAGCGTCCTCGCCGATGCGCATACGAAAGTATCGGCGAAAACAATTTATTGGCATAGTATCACCTCCCGCTTTCGCCATTTCAGGATAGGATTTTATCATTGTTACAGAATACACATTCTGTATACCATATTTCTCAGAAATTTCCCGCAAGACGTAACATTTTCGGAGGCATTCTTCATTTTATCCAAAATTTGATAATGTCGATATTAAGATGTTGTCGAATTGCGGATAATGTGGTAATTATTATTCTATATCAAACCGACATAGTTGATATGATTTGCTTACAGAATGTGTATTCTGTTCATTTTTCATACTAAGCCTAATTTATCCAGACTGCGGCGGTGCTCTTCTCCGCTTGTCATTAGATAAATGCGTGTGGTTTCTATACTGCTGTGCCCTAAAACATCAGCAAGCTGCGCTAGATTACCGGTCTCTTTGTAAAAGGTCATGGCAAACAGGTGCCTAAGGTTATGCGGATAGATTTTACTTGCCGGTACATCGGCTGCAATGCATAGTTTTTTTAGCGCGCGCCATACCTGCTGGCGGCTCAGTACATTGCCATTGGCCGTGCAGAAGATTGGTCCCGCGGTGATTTTCTCCTTTCTCGCATACTGTTTCAATTTACTGCACAGCTTTTGCGGCAGAAGCACTGTCCGCAGCTTCCCTTTCAGATGGATTAAGGTATATCCCTGCTGTATTGCTTCCGCTGTAATATATTCAGTTCCGACACACGGATTCCTGTGCTGCACAGCGTTTGCAGTATCAGCTCAATGCGCGGCTTGTTTGCCGCCCGCACCAGACGTCGGTATTCTTCGTCTGTTAAATCGCGGCTCTTATCTCGGAATACGCGGCGCTGCACCTTTAGATAGGCCACACAGAAGTCTGCTTTGCCGCACGCATGCAGAAAACCATTGATTGCTGCCAGTTCTGCGTTGACACTGGTTGGCGCCATCTGGCCTTCCAGATAGGCACGCCATTCCAGAAGAATAATAGCAGTCAGCGGCTGTTCGCCAAGCCATGCGGCGAATTGGTTGACTGCATGAAGGTATTTTTTGATCGTTGAGGTGCTTCGGCCTTTGCTTTGTAAATAGCACTCATATTCCATTATTGCATTTTCAGTGATTGTCATATTGTTTCGCTCCTATTCTTTTGATATATGCTCCATTTGCACTTGAAAGCATAATATTTCTATTGTAATATTTCTTTATGAATTCAAACAGAAAATAGAAAAGAGGATTTATATGAAAACACTATTATTACGGTTTTTCGATCTATTAAATTCAAAACGCACTCAACCCAGGCATGGATTGAGCGAAAAAGCTATGATATGGATAACGATTCCTTTGTTGATATTGGCATTGCTGATCTCAATTATGCAAATCATTTTCGGATGGGATACCCTTCATAAGAGTTATGCGTTTATCAGTGCATTAATCAGTATCGTGATGGCAACTCTTATCGGTTTTGAAAGCAAAACCGTTAATTTCTCTGTCACTTCCGGTTTGTATATGCATATTTATCTATTTTCTTTCGCTTTTTTTGCTTTTTTCGCAATTAATATAGCAATACCAACCTTTAACAAATGGCTGTATCTTCTCCTGGTAGCTTTGATTTATTCTATTGTATGGCCCTATATGAGTTTGCGAGGAAAACTTAAGGTCTCAAAAGTAGTTAACGCCACAATAAGTTGCATAACCGGTATAGGTACTCTTTTTTGTAACACTTTGGCATTAGCCGTAACACCACAGAACCCCCTCCTGAATCCTATTGCTGACTATCTCCAATTAGTTGGCAATGCTTGTTTAGCTCCTTTTATTTTGAGCAGTTTGTGCTCAACTATGCTAATCGGCTTATACGAATACTACATAGGCTCAGATTAAAATCATTCTAAGTTCAGAGACAAACATCTAAAACAGAATTTTGTATACAAAAAACAGGTTCAAGTTATACGGATCCCCGTATACTTGAACCTGTTTTTATAGTAATTTCACAAAACGAGATTTCTTTTATCCTCTCGAATTAATAACTCGAGCAGTACCTCTAACCTGAACATTATAATGAATGAAGTTCTTTTCCGTTAGCTGTTGCGAAACTTCATCATATACAGGAGCACTATGTTTGGAATCTCGGATTGTTAGAATCATGCAATATTCTTGAGACAGACGATAATCTTTCTTAACCGAGTCACGTTCAATGAAGTCTCTATACAATCCTTCGATTTTGAGATACCATTTTCGCCCACCAGGCAGATATTTATCCTTGTTAGAAGGGGTCATATCTGCTAAATCCACTGCATATTTCTTCACCGGATGATACTTTTTCCCATACTTCACTAACGTACATTCACGCTCAAAACCAGTACGCGGATGAATCCCCTTAGCAACAGCAGTATATAAAGAATCATTCAGTAAATTCTTAGCTTCGTCAACGCCTCGTGGATTTTTAATCTGAGGTTTCCGGATATCTCTATGCTTCTCAGCAGCATATGTTCCAAACATCACATTAATATCGGATTGGCAATATTCTCCTGACTGTTTTCGTCAACCAACGACTTGTTAACTACCGTCAAAATGATTTGACCCGTAAAGTTTCCATGTTCATCGATAAGGCTAGGTGGATAAGGGAAGTCAAACATTTCTATAAAACTCCCCTTCTCTAAAGTATCTCTCAAAACCAGAGTAATTTCATCTGGAGAATTATATAAGATCTCATTAGCACTAACCGGAATACCAAAGCCCATTTGACTAATTTTGTCCGCCATCTTCATTCGAATCCCATCTGGATATTTAGCATAGTGAATCAATAACGCCCTAATCAGAAGAGGATCAAAGTTTTCACTTAACAGAAAAGATAACTCACCTGCGATTCTACTCACACCAGGTGTAGAAAAACTTGTTCCCGCAGCTCCGCCAACATCCCCGGATGGAGTAAACGATTTAACACCAGTGTATCTCCCTTTTCCATTAATAACGCTTGCATTTCCCCCATAAAACACAAGATCCGGCTTTACAATACTTGCTGGTCCTGGACCTATTCTTGTAAACGGAGACGGCATATTAATATCAGCGAGATTATTCAAGTCCTTAGCCTGTGCAATAGAACCAACTACTAATGAACGTATGGAATCTGCACTTTGACTAATTCTACTTTTAGGCAGTCCTTGTGCAAACCTATCACAATTACCAACCGATTTTACGATAAGTACATTATTCTCGTCCTGTATATTGTCCAGTGCCATTCCAAATTCTGAAAAACGATCCAATTCAGCTTCTACATTTGTCCCCAGAGACATATTCCAAACCTTTATCTCTGGATTCCTTTCTACAGCCTCTCGAATATTTTCAATCAGTTCTTCTGGATAGATAGGATAATTCGGATATACAGTTGCATCAAAAAGTTTTACTCCTTGAAGTGAGCTTGTGTTGAAGCCATTAAGTTCATCTCCATATTCAATAATTCCTGCAACTGCGGTTCCGTGACGATGTCCTTGGTATTCTTTCGGATAGCTAGAAAATTTTCCCGATGTTTTCCAATTTGCGAGATACGGAATGTCTTCAATACCTGAATCAAGGACTCCTATAACCGGATATTCTTCGAAATCATCTGGCCGTTTTCCTTTGATAGCATAATCCTCAGCAGAACTGTCTGCTACTGAATAAATTGGATGCGTGATTTCAGCTGAATATAACCCTTCAAATTCTTGAAGTTCATTCAACATTTCAGCAGAATCAAGTGATACACGAAATATCATCATATCTGCTGTAAACCGAACTTTAGCATTCACCTCAATGCCTTTTGCACGGCAAAATTGTTCAAATTCCAGCCGTACAAGATTATTTCTATCAAAATCATTATAGTCAATCAGACGAACACGATAAGAATTATTTTTCTGATCAAAAGGCTCAATATAGGGTTGGTATACTTCCATTTCGGAAATCGATGAAACTAATATTGTATTTTCTCTTTTTCCAATAACTCGTTCCATCGAGTCAAGAGTAGTCTCACTTAACACCAACGATAGAATTCTATCGTCTCCATCCATTCCAATTACATTATCATAGCCATCGATATCTAACATATTGGTAATTCTTCCTCTATGCGATTTGGCCAAGGCATCTTCGTGTACCGTCGTTGCTATTAGCATTGGGAATGCCTGCTGTCTTTTTACTCGCAGTGCAAACGATTCTCTGATATCACAGATTTCTTTACGTAATTGAGTTACATGAGTTGACAGCGCCTCTCCTTTAAGAACCCATGCCGGTTCCCGATTATCACCACCACCTTCTGTACTTCGATCATCATAATCTTTTCTCTTTTCAAAAATTTTAATTGGAAGAAATTTTTCGCGATTCATTTATATCACCTTTCTCTGTATACGCATCAACTTTTCTTCTAGATATTCCAAAGTATTGTTGTACTGCTTTTTTAGTAACACCAAAATCAACCATATACTCAACGATATCCTTTTCTGAATATGCTCCATGATTTCTAAACGCAAATATCTCGACAATTAAATCACAGAAACATAATTGTGTCTCATTCATTAATAGCAACTTTTTCGACATATTGTTAATTATATTTTTTATATCAGAATAAGATAAGTCTTCAAAACATTTTTCTATTTTTTCCCACTGGGTGGGCCTAATCTGCGTAGTATCGATGAATTCGGGCCAATGCTCCATCGCTCTGTGAATCTCTTGGATTCCCGGTTTAGGCATCTCGATCACCGTTTGGAAACGTCGCCATATTGCATGATCTAATAGTTCATGATGATTTGTTGCTGCAATCAGAATTCCGCTTCGACAATATTCATCCATATTTTGCAAGAGACTATTGACTACTCTTTTGAGTTCTCCCATTTCGTGCTGGTCGTCCCTGGCCTTAGCTATTGCATCGAATTCATCTAAGAACAGAACACACGGCTGCTTTTGTGCAAAATCAAAAATCTTATGGATATTCTTCGCAGTACTTCCTAGAAGAGAAGAAATCAACGTATCTAAACGCGCAACTACTAGTGGCAAACCTACTTGAGAAGCAATATATTTTGCTGCTGAAGTTTTGCCGCAGCCAGGATATCCATAAAGGAGCAATGACAGATTAAAGTCCAATCCCACCTCTTCCATTTTTGATTTATTCCTGATGGTAGACATAAAATCATTGATTTTCGCTTCTACAGCAGGCGCTAGGATCAAATCTGCTGATTGCGGAGAATAATCAACACTAACAATGCTTAATCTGCTTTCTTGATCTACTGGCAACGGCACTAAAGAATCTGGAATCGCTTGATTATTGTGCTTTTTCTCTAATATCGCTGTAATCCGTGCGCTTCCCCGTGTTTCACCATCTGCTTCCAATTTTTGCGCTAACAATTTTGCAAAATTGGCAACTTTTTCTTTGTCCCGATTTAACCCAGCTTCTATAATCTTACTTATTTCAGAATAATACATTTGGTGCCCCCCTTTTGTTATGTTCAGTTTATCATATATTTGAGCACTTTTCAAGATATATGAGCACTTTTTATTTTTATTGAGCATTTTCGCTATACAATATGGCATTTATCAGGAAGATCTATCGTTTTCCTAGCCATTAAATCCCCTTTATATTCCCAATCCTCTACAAAAAGCAGAAAACACAGAGAATCTCTCTGTGTTTTTTGCTTTTACGATTTCAATTATTAATTATCCTTCGACCATGGCAGGATCAGTGCTGCAACAGCAAATGCAGCTATAACCACCAATAGCTGGTTGATTGTATCGACTCCCAGATACATTCCCTCGGTTTGCTCCATTTTCTGAAGCATTGCAATACCGCCCATTATGCGTGAACCTACACCGATGCCGATTCCTGAAATCATCCATCTGCATTGTTCGATAATTCGTTTGGTGCATTCTTTATTCGTATCTTTCCATGCTTGATTCGCATGAAGTTTCCAGAATGCATAAATCGGATCAACTTTGCCACTGACACGGACTTTTCCTGCCAGCTTGCCGGACTTTTTCCGCCACTGCGCCGGAGCAGCTTGCCACTTTGATGATTTTCCCTAATAATGAAAGAAACGCGAGCTGAAAAGCCGTGACTACTTTCAATGAGGTCCTTCAAAAAATGACGGACTATAGGAAAATTCTTATGCTTCGAAGTAAGAAATGCAGTCAACGCGAAATGGAACGCAATAAGGTTGCATCTCGCGAAACAAGCAAGGCAGTATTTGAAGCTGCAGACCGGCTAGGCATCTGCTGGCCTATCGATGATGATATTACGAATGCAGATCTGGAGCGGATGTTCTTTCCGGACAAATACAAAAATGTTTGTCTGTATGTTGAACCCGATTATCCGTACATCCACCGCGAGCTTGCCAAACCGGGCGTGACACTGACGCTTCTTTGGGAAGAATACTGCCGCAAATGTTATGAAAGCGGCCGCACGCCGTACACGAGTACACAGTTTGGCGATAAATACCGCAGATGGGCTCGCATTACCAAGGCAACCATGCGCATTCAGCATAAGCCGGGAGATGCAATCCAGGTTGACTGGGCCGGAGATACTGTCCCGGTATATGACTTGGCTACTGGCGCACAGAGTGCGGCCTATCTGTTTGTAGCGGTGCTCCCGTGCAGCTGTTATGTCTATGCAGAAGCCTGCGATAACATGAAAACCGAGAACTGGCTGAACTGTCATATTCATGCATTCAACTATTTCGGCGGCGCGGCAAGGCTGCTCATTCCGGATAACTGCAAGACCGCAACTGTGTCTAACACCCGTTATGAAACCGTGCTGAACCGCAGTTACCAGGAACTTGCGGACTATTACAACACAGCTATTGTTCCTGCACGAGTACGTCGTCCAAAGGACAAGAGTTCGGCAGAGGCTTCTGTCCGTTTCGCTGAAACCTGGATTATTGCCGCACTGAGAGATCGTAAATTTTTCTCCTTGAATGAAGTCAACGAAGCGGTTGCTGAAAAACTCGAAGAATTGAATAGCCGCGAATTCAAGCAGCGCCCCGGCACCCGCCGCAGCGCTTATCTTGAGGAAGAACAGGCGTATATGCTGCCGCTGCCTGCTGCACCGTTTGAAGCCGCTGTCTGGTCTGTGGCAAAGGTTCCGAACGATTACCTGATTTCTGATGGCAAAAACAAATACTCCGTGCCCTATAATCTGATTGGTGAAAAGGTTGATATCCGCGTTACTAAAAACCTGGTGGAGGTTTACTACCATGGCAGCCGCGTTGCAAGCCACCGCCGTTTACAGACGCTGCAGCACGATCCTCTGGTAAAGCTGGAGCATATGCCGGAATCACATCAGAAATATATGACTTGCAATGAAGATGACTTTAGGGTTTGGGCCATGTCTGTTGGTCCGATGGCGGAGCGCGTTGTGACATTCTTTCTCGAATCGGGCAAGGCTCCAGAGCAGGGATACAAAGCCTGTGCAAGCCTCATGAAGTTGGGTGAACGCTACAGCAAAGAACGTTTGGAAATGGCGTGCATGCGTGCCCTCGCATACGGAACTACGCCCTCGATTCGGAATATCAACAGTATCCTGAAAAGCAGGCTGGATATCAAGCCTAAGGATTCTGCTGTTAAGAAACCTCTTCAAAACTCAAATCGCTATGGAATTACGCGCGGCGCTGCCTACTTCAAGAAAGGCGGTGACCACGAATGAACCAGCAGACGGTGGATATGCTTACGGATATGAAATTGAGCGCCATGGCTGCGGAGTTTACAGCTCAGCTCCAGGATCCTTCTTTTCGTACGCTCAGCTTTGAAGAACGCTTCAGTATGGCGGTAACGGCAGAATGGAACAGGCGGCAGACAAACAAAGTAGAACGTTTGATTAAAAAAGCGCATTTCAGTGACCCCTTCGCAACGATGGAGGGTATTGAGTACTACGAAGACCGCAAGCTGGACAAGTCTCAGCTGCTGAGGCTGTCTACCTGCAAGTATGTCGACGAATGGCATCATGTAATCATGGAAGGTGCCTCCGGTAATGGCAAAACTTATATCGCCTGCGCTCTTGGAAATGCAGCCTGCCGCCGGTTTAAGAAAGTCGCTTACATTCGTATGCCTGAATTATTAGACGAAATCACCATTGCACGCAGCAGCGGCGAACTGAAGAAGCTGATGACTGCCTACAAGAAAGTGGATTTGCTGATTCTTGACGAATGGCTGATTCGGCCGCTTACCCCGCAGGAAGCGTATAATCTGCTGGAAATCGTAGAAGCTCGCTGTAAACGTTCAATGCTCTTTTGCACTCAGTACCAGCCCGAAGGCTGGTACTGAGTGCAAAAGATCGTAGAACGGCTGCTGCGGGACTCCGCAATCTCAAGCAGATCGTAAGACTCCTGTGAGGTAAGAGGCCGGATCAGCCATTCGTCAAGAATAAGCAGCTCCACTTTCTTGTACGTCTTCATCAGCTTTTTCAGGCTGCCGTTGCTGCGGGCGATATTCAACTCATCTAGCAACTCGGGCATACGGATATAGCGAACCGTCTTCATCCGCCTGCATGCTGCATTGCCCAGTGCGCAGGCGATGTAAGTCTTGCCATTACCGGAGGCGCCTTCCAGTACAACGTGATGACCTTCATCAATGTACTTGCAGGCAGCAAGCCGCAGAAGCTGTGCCTTATCCAGTTTGCGATCCTCATGGTACTCGATTTCTTCCATGACGGCAGAAGGAATACCGAACTCTGCATTATGCATTAACCGGGCCACTTTGTTATTCTGGCGGCGGTTCCATTCCGCGGTCACAAGCATGCTTAGCCGCTCTTCGAAGCCAATCGAATTGAATGAAGCATCCTGAATCTGGTTTGCAAATTCAGCCGCCATGGCGGTCATTTTCATCTCGGTAAGCATATCTATCGTCTGCTGGTTCATTCCTGCTCACCGCCCTTCTTGAAGTAGGCAGCACCGCGCGTAATGCTGTAACGATTGATGTTTTTCGGCTGTTCCGGCTGCGACAGGTCGGGCAAGGTCCTCTCATTCTTCAAAAGACTGCTGATATTACGAATAGAGGGCGTAGTTATAAACGCAAGAATCCGTCCGCAGGCGTTTTCAAGACGTTTCCTGACATAACGGTCACCGATCTTTTTCAAGCTCACACAGGCCTTGTATCCTTGCTCAGGAGCTTTACCAGAGTCGAGAAAATGATACACTGCCTTTTCTGTCATCGGCCCAACGGACATTGCCCATGTTTTGAAATCTTCTGCATTGTACGCCAGATACCGCTGATGCTCCTGTGGCATATGCTCCAGCTTCATCAGCGGTTCACGCTGCTTTGTCTGCAAACGGCGGTGGCTCGCAACGCGGCTGTCATGAAAATACACCTCAACGATAGTTTTTGTTACGCGAATGTCCACTTTTTCGCCAATCAGATTGTATGGAACGGAATATTTGTTCCTGCCGTCACTCACGAGATAGTCATTCGGCACCTTAGCAGCAGACCAGACAGCGGCTTCAAACGGTGCAGCAGGCAGAGGCAGCATATACGCCTGTTCTTCCTCGAGATAAGCGCTGCGGCGCGTGCCGGTGTGCTGCTTGAATTCCCGGTTGTTCAGTTCTTCGAGTTTCTCGGCAACCGCCTCGTTGACTTCCTGCAAAGAGAAGAACTTCATATCACGCAGTGCTGCAATAATCCAGGTTTCCACCAGACGAACAGACGCTTCCGCAGCGCTTTTGTCCTGCGGCTTGCGGACACGCGCCGGCACGATTGCGATACCGTAATACTCGGCAAGTTCCTGGTAACTGCGGTTCAGTATGGTTTCATAACAGGTGTTAGACATAGTTGCGGTCTTGCAGTTATCCGGGATGAGCAACCTTGCCGCGCCGCCAAAATAGTTGAACGCATGAACATGACAGTTCAGCCAGTTCTCTGTTTTCATGTCGTCGCAGGCTTCTGCATAGACGTAACAGCTGCACGGGAGCACCGCTACGAACAGATAAGCCGCGCTCTGTGCGCCAGTAACTGAGTCATATACTGGAACAGTATCTCCAACCCAGTCCACCTGGATTGTATCTCCTGGCTTATGCTGAATACGCATGGTCGCCTCGGTAATGCGAGCCCATTTGCGGTATTTGTCAGCGAACTGAGTGCTCATGTACGGCGTGCGGCTGCTTTCATAGCATTTGCGGCAGTATTCTTCCCATAAAAGCGTCAGCGTAACACCGGGCTTGGCCAGTTCGCGGTGGATGTACGGATAATCCGGCTCAACGTAAATGCTGATTTTCTGGTACTTGTCCAGGAAAAGAATTCGCTCCAGCTCGGCGTTGGTAATGTCCTCCTCAAGGGGCCAGTGGATATTGGCCTTGCTTGCTACCTCTAATACCTTACGAATAGTATGGCGTGAACAGCGTGCGCTGTCTGCGATTCTCCGCTGACTGTACGGGATATCTCACTGATACCTGCTTAACCGCACAGGATAAGCACAAAGCCTATCTTGACTATTTCCGTATCCCCTACGAAAAGCGAACCAGAAAAGCCGTCCTCATTCGAGAACGGCTCCTACTGTACCGGCTATCTTACATAATATGGCTCATATTTTGAAAACAGTTTGTCCTGTACTATTTTTGTTATTTTACGGAACTTTCGTTGTTCTTGTCACATCGCAGCCCGAAACAGCTTGGCTTGGTAACCGTCAAACCTCTCGCACCTCCCGCCGTTTCTATTATCTCATGCGACGGAAGATGTGGAAGGTTTGACGGTTACGAATTTTCTCCAGTGGCTGTAATGTTCAATCATACTACTGCTTTGGAATAGTATCCTGCTTTATGCAAACTGAAGCAGACAACTGATTAGTATAGTAAAAATATCTACTATACTCCCAACTGCAATCAAATACTTATAGGGTAATTGCTTTACTAACCCAATTAGCATGGATACAAATGATAGCGTAGAGATTATAATAAAAGCATATAGCATAAATTCGATATTGATTTTATGTAAGAAATATCTAACTTTCTCAACAACACCTCCTGATATAAAAGCACCGGAGATATATATTAAGCACATGATAAAATTGATTATGCCTAGAATAAATCCAATCCACAACGCAAGTTCATATGTTCGGCTATGCTTCATTCTACATTCTCCCATTATTCCCAAGTATCAACATCATACTTTTTGTGTAGAGATGCATTATTCGGGCCATAATAATTATAGGTTTCCATATTAGTCGAGGAAAATTTTTCGTTTACGGAGTATAGCCATCAAGTTCATCGAAAGCTATACTCCTTTGCTATATCATTGTCCGTGCGTCTAATTTTGCCAAAGCAGTATACTACCCTCTTAAATACACACAATCTGCATGCTGACTGACAGTTTGTCAAACGTAATATGACTAGCAGCACAAATATTTTCCGCATCAGATCCCTCTTTGCTATATCAATAGATTTGTTTGATATCCGGAACTTCTGTACTTACAACATCAATGCGGAAATCTTCCGTAGTCATGATATAATGCACGTATTCTTTCCTTTCGTACATATTTCCGGAAAACTCGTCTATTCTTTTAGCCCTGCAAACTAAGTCGGAATCATCTGTTACATAAAACCCGGCACATGGTGGCAATGCACCTGCTTTTTCGACATACTGAACGTCCATATTCTGTGTATCCAAATCACTTCCTGTATTGCACTCTATTTTCACAATCTCAACATTTAAATAAAAATGAACCACATATTTTTTATTACTCAGTGAACGCAGATGGATCATAAGTCCATTTTCATTCCATGAGTAGCCATCAAGCATCATTGGATCTTTACATTTATCATATTCTCTCTTGAAATACGGCCATTCTTTAAACATACTTCACCCTAAGTTATAAATCTATCATATTGTTGACACAGGATATACGGCCAAACTCTCGTCCTAATGATATAGTTCAAGATTTTGTCTATACTCCCGAGCCCTGTTAGCATTACCTATCCCTATAGGTTGTTAATCAATACCATTGGACATGGTATTGATTTAGTTTGAGTATTCTTTGACCACTACGCTGCCATCATCCTGTAACTCAACTACTGCAGATTTTCTATCTATCAGCAGGCGCTCAATTTCATCAATTGTACTTTCCTTTAACATATGCCGATATTCTACATGACCGACACCACCGGTTCCACCTTCTGGAGTCCAGTCACCGTTTGTGCGATCAACGACATATTTTTTTCCATAGGTATTATGATAATCCATCGCTTTCCCCTTTCCATATGCAACGTAATCTGCTGATAATCGCTTTTAACCATTATATCATACAACGGTTTTGCTATAAAGATATTTAACAAATGCATCTAAACGATTTGAAAAGAATATGGGTAAGATGGTCCACTGTGTTTGTCAATAGAAAAGTCTTGTAAAAGAGCGTCAAAAAGGTGAGCACCTCCAACACCCAATATGCTTTTTAGGATTGTATGAGCCGAGCCCCAACGCTCTTTTTAAAAGAGTTCCGCTGTCGGTTTATGGACTGCGTAAGCCGGTAACTCTCACCGGAGAAAATCACGATATGGCTGTGGTGGATTAACCGGTCAACCAGAGCTGCGGTGAGTCTGTTGTCTCCCAAGACGGTGTTCCACGGAGAGAACTCCAAATTGGAAGTAATAATCAGGCTCTTGCGCTCGTAGCAGTCAGAGATTACTTGGAACAGCAGCTCGGCTGCATCCTTGTGCAGCGGGACAAAGCCAATTTCATCAATCACAATCAGCTCCACTTTTTCAGAGAGCCGAGGAAGTTGTTCAGCGTTCCTTTGTTGTTCTTTTCCAAGAGAAGATTGGCAAGACCGGCTGCGGTAAAGAACCGGACCTTTCGTCCTTCCTGGCAGGCTTTCAGAGCAATGGCTGTGGCAAGATGTGTTTTGCCCGTGCCAACCGTCCTCATAAAAAACAGGTTCTCCATAGGGGCGAGGAAATCCAGCTCGGTCATGTATTCCTGCGTTAAGCCGTTGGGAAGTTCAATGGCAGAGTTCCAGACAAACTCATCTAACGTCTTCAGTACGCGGAATCCTGCCGTTTTCACCATGCGGTTAATACGGTTGGCTTCCCGTTCCTGCAGCTCCAGTTTCAAAAGCTCTGTCACATACTGCTCGGTATTTTCATACCGCACAGAATGCCAGCCCTTTGCCATGCCGCCCGGCTTCACCTGTCGCATCATCAGTTCAATCTGCTCAGACATGAGCTTCACCGCCCATCAAATCGTCATAGACGGAAAGATTGGGGTTGTAGTTCAGCGTCGGTCCAGAGGACAACTGCAATGGGTCAGGGCGGTATTCCTTCTTCGCCATCATGTAGTAGCACTGGCGCAGACTGTCAGCATCGGTTCGTCCGTGCTGTGCTGCCAGTTCCAGCACAGCGTCGCACAGGTCGGCATTTCCGTCGCTCACAATCTCATTGAGCAGCCGTAAGGCATTCTTGCGCTCCTTGCCCTGCGTAGATGCCAGGTGTGTTTGCCATTGCTGCGGCATCTGGTGGAAAAATCGGCTGTCCATCACCTATCCCGACGGCAAGGCCGTTACGACCGCGTATGATATTCTCGGCAATGTGAAGTCCCAGACCGACCACGACGGCACAGGCATTACCTACACGCGCGACGCGGAAGGACGCACAATCAAGGAAGGCCACAGTGACGGCAGCACGACCGAGTATGATTATAACGCCGCTGGTCTGCTGACGCTGCAAAAGGAAGTTACCAAGAGCAACAGCACACGCCGTCAGACTGCGTATACCTACGATGACGCGGGCAATATCGTAAGCGAGAACCGTTCCGGTGTAGACATTGACAAGAAGGACGAGTTGGTGCGCTACTACTACGATAAGGCAAACCAGCTTATCCGCACCAATGTTGAAGGCAAGAATACGAAGTATTCCTACGACCTCGCGGGCAATCTGCTTTCCGATGGTACGAACACTTACACCTACGACCTGCAAAACCGTCTGACCAGCAAGACCGGCAAGGACGGTACGACCACTTATACCTATGACGCGGCGGGCAATCTGATTAAGAAGGCTGCACCGGACGGCGCGACCGAATATACCTACACGGCACAGAACAAGCTGAAAACCGGCAAGACCGAGGACGGCCAGAGCAGCACCTACACTTACAATGCGCTCAATGCACGCATTAAGAATGTACAGGTGCGCGACAACAAGAACGCCGGTCATGCAAACTCCGACTTGAAGGACGGTTCGCACGGCACCGATTATCTGGACTTCTTGATGGACGGACGCTTTTTCTGGCAGCGCACATGGGAAACCGAGGTAGGCACGACCTTCCAGAGCAACTTTGAAACCGCAACAAAGAACTATGTTGTAGACTATCTTTCCATTGCCAATCGTGATATACTGGTAACAGAGGACGGCAGCTTCACCCAGCGTTATGTGTACGATG